>JAANMW010001143.1_pt1 | contig 28989 bp, 26 predicted proteins | sample 7279671 | NCBI WGS metagenome assembly JAANMW01 (sample SAMN14094541, study PRJNA606508) | bioreactor metagenome | isolation source: A lab-scale SPAN reactor treating ammonium-rich wastewater day 247 | place: Ireland: Galway | collected 2017-09-19 | reverse complement strand
GCTTCGTTCGGCCCGATGAGGTACTGGCGCGCCTGAAGCTGCAAGCGGGTGACACGGTGTTTCTTGTCGAATCCCCCTAAGGCCTGCTCCTCACGCCCTTCAACCCGGCTCTAAAAGACGAACTCACGGCACGCGGGTGATGCAGCGGCGCCGCCCCTCTGCAACTGCCCGCCATCGAAGCCCGCTTCAAAGGCCGTGGCCCCTGGAAGAAAGGCCTGCCCACGCTGCTGCAAACGCTCGAAGCCCTGGGCCGGGCGCAGGCGGTGGCGACCGGGGGCGAAGTAGCCTGGCGCGGCTAACGCCCCCCGGGCTGGGGTGGCGCCGGTGCAGAGCAAGGGCATGGCGGCCTGGCCCCGGCCTATAGGGTGTGAAATTGTTACCATGCCCGCATGACTTCCAAGCCCCCGAAGCCTGCCGATGCAGCCCAGATTCAGGCCGCACTCACCGACCCCCAGCGTCTGGCAGCGGTGCGCGACACCGGCCTGCTGGACACCCCGCCTGAAGAGAGTTTTGACCGGCTGACCCGCCTGGCGGCCCGACTCACCGGGGCGCCCGTGGCCTTTGTGTCGCTGCTGGATGCCGACCGCGATTTTTACAAAAGTGCTTTTGGGCTGGGCGAGCCCTTGCGCACTACGCGGGAGCTGACGGGGCGCACGTTTTGCCACTACTCCCTGACGTCGAACGAGGCACTGGTTCTGGAAGACGTGACGCAGGCGGCCGTTTTCCGGGACGTCCCCACGGTGCAATCCCTGGGGGTCAGGGCCTACGTCGGCATTCCGCTGCGCACCGACGACGGGCATGTGCTGGGGAGTTTTTGCGCGGTGGATTTCAAACCCAAGCAGTGGACCGAACAGGATGTGGAGGTCCTCATCGAGCTGGCGCACTCTGCCCTGCGCGAAATCCGGCTGCGCAAGGCATTGCAGGACGCCGATGCGCTCAACCAGCAGTTGCTGACACAGTTGCAAAAGGTCGATGAACTGAACCGGGCGCTGAGCGAGCTGGCAACCACCGATGCTTTGACCGGCCTGCGCAATCGGCGGGCATTTGATCACAGTCTTCAACTGGAATGGGCCATTGTGGAGCGCAGAACCACGCCCCTGAGCCTGCTGGTGCTGGACGTGGACCATTTCAAGCGCATCAACGACACCTACGGCCACGACGCCGGAGACAAGGTGCTGCTGGCGATCGCCCAGGTGCTCAGCGGCTGTGCCCGGGTCATCGATATCGTTGCCCGCGTGGGCGGCGAGGAGTTCGCCGTCATCCTTCCGAACACGGATGCTGTGGGCGCCCTGGGCGTCGCCCAGCGCATGCGCAACGCCGTGGCAAGGGCGGATTGGCTGGGCCACCCGACGACCATCAGCATTGGCGCGGCGACGCTGCAGGACCAGGAAGACGCTGGCGGCCTCTACGCCCGGGCCGACGCCGCGCTGTACACAGCGAAAACAGCCGGGCGAAACCGGGTGGTCAGCGCGCAGGGCTGAAGCGCCCCATTCCCCTCAGCCTCTCAGACCGGCGCTCCAAACAGCATCCCCACGCCCGCCGTGATGGCCATGGCCAGGGCGCCCCAGAAGGTGACACGCCAGGCGCCCACCAGCACACCCGCGCCACCCGTGCGCGCAGCTACGCCCCCGAGCAGGGCCAGAAACACCAGTGCAGTGACCGCCACCCAGGCCAGCAGGCTGCTGGCGGGCGCCACAACGGCTACCAGCAGGGGCAAGGCGGCGCCACCGGCAAAACTGGCGGCAGACGTGAGCGCAGCCTGCACCGGACGGGCTGCCATGGCATTGGATATTTCGAGCTCGTCGCGTGCATGGGCGCCCAGCGCGTCGTGCGCCATGAGCTGCTGGGCGACCTGCTGCGCCAACTCGGGGGCCAGGCCCCGGCGCTCGTAGATACCGACCAGCTCGTGTTCTTCGGCCAGCGGGTCAGCGGCCAGTTCGTGGCGCTCGCGCTCCAAGTCGGCTTTTTCGGTGTCGGCCTGCGAGTGCACCGACACATATTCCCCCGCCGCCATCGACATGGCCCCGGCCACCAGTCCAGCCACTGCCGTCATCACGATGGCGGACGGGCTGGCCTGCGCCGCCGCCACACCTACCACCAGGCTAGCGGTGGACACAATGCCATCGTTGGCGCCCAGCACCGCGGCGCGCAGCCAGCCGATGCGGTCGGTGCGGTGGCGTTCACGGTGCAGGCGGCGTGGAGCAGCTGACATGGCAATCCCCGTAGATGAGCGATGGGCTGAGTATGAACCCCGGGGCCCGTTGTGCGGACACATACCCGACCCTATCGTCCGGGGCGTTGGTGTGTGTTGGGTTGCGCCGCCGGGCGCACAGCCCGACACCCGCCTTTGGGAAAAGCATTCTGCTGAAAAAGAGAGCGTTATTGCTCCGGCCGTTGATGTCTCAAATACCGTTCAGGCTGCGGTTTTCGAAACCCTTCGACAGACTCAGGGCGAACGGTTCAGACTTCATGGGGGCGGGTCACTTGCGGATTTGTCGGCCGCATCCGATGTGCACGAGCCACGGGACACGCATACCACTCCGGGCCAAACGGCGGCGGACTGGCTGAACGGCCGTTTGTACGGCATGAGCGGCGCTCTCACCCGGCCTTTGGGGGCTGACGCACCCTGCTTTTACGATACCCTCTCAGTCCACGGGCGCGGCGGTGCCTGCCTTTTTCAGAAAGTGACGACATGGCAAAAATCCTGGAAGTGAAATACGAAAACCTGGCCAATGCCGTGGTCTGCGAAGTGCACTATGAAACCCAGGCCGACCTGTGCTGGTACGAGGTGGCCTACGCCCAGCAGGCCGAGGGCGATGCCAAGTGGTTTTTCGTGCAGCATGAGGCGCAGGCCAGCTTCAAGATTTTTAGAACCAAGTACGAGACGCAGGCTGATCTGAAAATCTTCAAGGTCAAGTACCCCGACAAGGCGGGCTGGCGCAACACCAGCCACAAGCTGCGCGGTCAGCTGGAAAAATAAGGCACTAGCCGCCCACGCAGGTCTGCTGCTGCTCACCCAACCCGGTGCCGCCCAGCCGCACCACATCGCCAGGCTTGAGGAACCAGGGCGCCGGTTTTTGCCCCAGGCCTACGCCAGCGGGGGTGCCGGTCAGCACGATGTCGCCAGGCTCGAGCGTCATGAACTGGCTGATGTACGACACCACCGTGGGCACACCAAAGATGAAGTTGCGCGTGCTGCTGTTTTGCACGCGCTGGCCATTGACCTCCAGCCACAGGTCGATGGCATGCGGGTCGGCCACCGCATCGGCCGTGGCCAGCCAGGGGCCGATGGGGGCAAAGCCGTCGTAGCTCTTGCCTTTGTCCCACTGGCCGCCGCGCTCGATCTGGTAGGCGCGCTCGGACACATCGTTGCCCAGCACGTAGCCTGCCACATGCTGCAGTGCGTCGGCCTCAGTCACATGGCGGGCGCGGGTGCCGATGACGATGCCCAGCTCCACCTCCCAGTCGGTCTTTTGTGAACCCGGCGGAATGCGCAGCGGGTCGTTGGGGCCGCTCAGGGCCGTGATGGCTTTCATGAACAACACGGGCTCGGCCGGTGGCTGCATGCCCGCCTCCAGCGCGTGGTCGCGGTAGTTCAGGCCCACGCACACGATCTTGCCCACCCCACCCACGGGGCAGCCCAGGCGCGGTTGACCTGGCACGGCGGGCAGGCGCGCCGCGTCAATGGCGGCCAGGGCCGCCAGGGTGCGGGGCGCAAGCTGCGCAGGGCCAATGTCGGCCAGCAGCATCGAAAGGTCGCGCAGCACGCCCTGGGCATCGACCAGACCTGGGCGCTCTTCACCAGGCGCACCGTAACGGATGAGTTTCATGGAAAGGCTTTCGTACAGGGCAAAGCGCGCAGTGTGCCACGGGCGTACGATGGTTGCCGTTGCAGGCCCAATAGCTATTGTTATGATAGCTATCAGCGCTTGATGGATAAGCGCCATAGCCACTTTTATTCAATTTTTTTATGCACTCTGCCCCCCTCCTCCCCGGCACCGCGCCCGTGGCGCCCGGCCCGCGCAACGTGGCGGATCTGTTCTGGTCTTTTACCTGGCTGGCCCTGCAAGGTTTTGGCGGCGTGGTGGCGGTGGTGCAGCGCGAACTGGTCGAGAAAAAGCGCTGGATGACGAACGAGGAGTTCCTGGAAGACTGGGCCGTGGCCCAGGTGATGCCGGGGCCCAACGTGGTGAACCTGTCCATCATGATTGGCGACCGCCATTTTGGCCTGCGCGGGGCCTTTGCGGCGCTGGCGGGCATGCTGTCGTTGCCGCTGGTGCTGGCATTGGGGGCGGCCATGGTGTACGCGCAGTGGGCCAGCCACCCCGCCATGGCGGGCGCCTTGCGCGGCATGGGTGCGGTGGCGGCGGGACTGATTGCAGGCATGGGCCTGAAGCTGGCCGCCGCGCTGCGCACCCACCCGCTGGGACCCTGGGTGTGCGCGGCCATTGCGGGGGCCACGTTTGCTGCCATGGTGTGGCTGCGCATGCCGCTGTACTGGGTGCTGCTGTTGGTGGGCGGCACCGCCTGCGTACTCACCTGGCGCAAGCTCGCACCATGACGCACGCCATCGTTTTACAGCCCCTCGACTGGCTGCACCTGTTTCTGTACTACCTGTCGATCTCGCTGCTGGCCGTGGGCGGAGCCATTGCCACGGCGCCCGACATGCACCGTTTTCTGGTGGAGCGCAATGCCTGGCTGACCGACATGCAGTTCAGCGCCAGCATCGCCATTTCACAAGCAGCGCCAGGTCCCAACGTGCTGTTTATTGCCCTGCTGGGCTGGCATGTAGGGCTGAACGCAGGCGGGTGGGGCTATGGCCTGCTGGGGGCGGCGCTGTGCATGCTGGGCATCATGCTGCCCAGCGCCACGCTGACGTGGCTGGCCACACGCTGGGCGCACCGCAACCGCCAGCGGCGCGCGGTGCGCGCCTTCAAACAGGGCATGGCGCCCCTGGTCATTGGGCTGCTGATGGCCACCACCTGGGTGCTGGGCCGTGCGCAGGGCCAGCCTGCCACCGACTGGCCGCTGTGGTTGCTGACCGCGGCCACCGCAGTGCTGGTCTGGCGCACCCGGCTGCACCTGTTGTGGCTGCTGGGCGCGGGCGCCGTGCTGGGGGCCATCGGCTGGGTATGAGGCCCCGCCAGCGTCCATGCATCAAATAGTTACGTCACCCTGCTTCCCTCTTGCGCGCCTTGGACAGGATGGCGATTTGATCCAGCGCAGTCGGGGCCGGATTTTTGACCCGGCGCACCTGAAACCCCCGTATTCTTTTCGGCGGCAAACACATCCGGTCACAGGCCACGAGAACACTGCGCCGGTTCGTCATCGCACCCGAGGAAGCGCAGATGGAAGCACAAGCAAGCATTCTGGTCGTGGACGACTCCCCGGAGAACCTGCAGATCATCTCGGCGGTGCTCAAGCAGGACTACAAAGTCAAGGTGGCCATCAACGGAGAGCGGGCCCTGGCGCTGGCCACATCGGCCGAGCCGCCCGACCTGATTTTGCTGGACGTCATGATGCCCGGCATGGATGGCTACGAGGTGTGTGCCCGGCTCAAGCAGAACCCGGCCACGGCGCGTATCCCGGTGCTGTTCGTATCGTCGCGCGACGACGAAGAGGACGAGGCCCGGGGCCTGTCGCTGGGCGCCATCGACTACATCGTCAAGCCCATTCGACCGTCCATCGTGCAGGCCCGGGTGCGTAACCATATCGAGCTCAAGCGCAACCGTGACCTGCTGGAGCGCCTGACCACGCAAGACCATCTCACAGGCATCAGCAACCGGCGCCGTTTTGACGAGGGCCTGGTACTGGAGTGGCAGCGCGCCGCACGCGAGCAGACACCGGTGTCGCTGATTGCCATTGACATTGACCATTTCAAGGCCTTCAACGATCACTATGGCCATCCGGGAGGCGACGAATGCCTGATCCAGGTGGCCCGCACCCTGGCCGCATGCGTGACGCGGCCCACCGACCTGGTGGCGCGCTGCGGCGGCGAAGAATTTGGCTGTTTGCTGCCGTCCACCGACAGCACCGGCGCCCACCGCCTGGCAGAGCAGATGCGTGCAGCGATTGAGGCGCAGCGCCTGGAGCACGCCCAGTCACCCACACACCGCCATGTCACCATCAGCCTGGGCGTGGCCACTGCCGTGCCCCGGGCCGACGAGCCCGCCCAGGCCCTGGTGGACCTGGCGGATGCGGCGCTGTACGAAGCCAAGGGCGCGGGGCGCAACCGCTTTGTGGCACACACCCGTTAAGCGTTACTGCATCAAAGACAGCGCCGCTTCGAAGTCAAACCCGTCAATGGCGGCGGCGATGGCTTGGTGCGCGTGCGGACAGGCAACCTGCAGCAGCCCGCCGTGCCGGGCGACCAGATCCAGCGAGCTGGCATCACCGGCCGCCAGCAGGGCCTGTAATTCCTGCCGAAACACCTGTACCTGCTGCACGTCCGGGGCTATGGGCGCAGCCACTGACACATCCTTGACTGCGGCATCCAGGCGGTCCAGCCCCGCAATGACTGGAGCCAAGGCCGCGTCCACCGCCTCCAGCAGGGCTGCAATGCGCGCAGGCGCCTCGTCTTTTCTGCAGGCACTCTCGAGCGCAGCTGCAGCGGCCTGCACACTGCGTGCACCAATGCTGCCGGCCACCGACTTGAGGGTGTGGGCCAAGCGCTCGGGTGCCGTGGCATCCCCCTGGCCTTGCACTGCCCGAAAGCCAGCGGCAAACCCCGCCTGACCTGCGCGGAACTTGCCCAGCAGTGAGCGGTACAGCACCTCGTTGTGCAGGGTGGTTGCCAAACCGGCGCGGGTGTCGATACCGGGCAGGTGCGGCAACCCTGGTGCGGCAGGCGGCAGCGACGATGACAACGGCGGCGACGCCGCTGCCGCGGTAGCACCCGGCACGGCGCAGCGCGCGCCCACCCAGCGGGTAATGGTGCGGAACATGCTGCCCACATCCAGCGGCTTGGCGATGTAGTCGTTCATTCCCCGGGCCAGGGCGCGTTCGCGGTCGCCTGCCATCGCGTTGGCGGTCATGGCAATGATGGGCAGGGCCTTCAGCGCCGGGTTGTCGCGGATACGTTGCGTGGCTTCGTAGCCGTCCATCACGGGCATCTGGCAGTCCATCAGCACGCAGTCGAAACGCGCATCGCGGGCCAGCGCATCCAGCGCTTCCTGGCCGTTGGTGGCCAGCTCCACATCCATGCCAGCATGGCGCAGCAGTTCCAGCGCCAGCTCCTGGTTCAGCTCGTTGTCTTCCACCAGCAGCACGCGAGCGCCTGCCAGCTGTTGCATGGCAGCCTGTGCGTCTTGCCCAATCAGGCCTGACTGGTGCTCGGTCACCGCTTTGTGGTCCAGGGTACGGCCAATGGCGTCCAGCAACTGGCTGGCCATGACCGGTTTGGTGAGCACCGAGCGCAGCGCCACGCCGCGCCGTTCGGCTTCGCCCAGGGCCTCTTCGCGGCCATAGGCCGTAACCATGATGGCGGCCGGCACCTGGAGCAGATCGTGCGCGTTCAGGTGTTGCAAGGTTTCGATGCCGTCCATCTGCGGCATCTTCCAGTCGATCAGCACCAGGCTGTAGGGTCGGTGCTGCTGCTCGGCGCTGGCCACGGCCGCCAGGGCCGCTGCGCCGTCCATGGCTGTATCCACCTGCAGACCCAGGCTGAGGGCAATGCTGGCGGTGATTTCACGGGCACAGGCGTTGTCGTCCACGACCAAGACCCGCATGGCTTGCAATGTCTCGCGCGCAAGGCGAGGCAGCACCACGTTATTTTCCTGGCGGCCGAATCGGGCTGTGAAGTGGAATTCCGAGCCTTGGCCCAGTGCACTCTCGACCCAGATGCTTCCGCCCATCTGCTCGACCAGATTGCGCGAGATGGCCAAACCCAGGCCCGTGCCGCCGTAGCGGCGGGTGGTGGAGCTGTCGGCCTGGCTGAAAGGTCGGAACAATTTGGCGCGTTCTTCAGGCGTCATGCCAATGCCGGTATCGCGCACCCGGAAGTGCAATTCCACGCCCTGTTCGTCCTCGGCGGTTTTTTCAATGCCGATCACCACCTCACCCTGCTCGGTGAACTTGACGGCGTTGTTGCCCAGGTTGACCAGGATTTGCCCCAAGCGCAGCGGGTCACCCACCAGGCCTGCAGGAATGTCCGGGGCCACATGGAAGAGCAGCTCCAGCCCCTTGTCTTCGGTCTTGAGGCCAATCAGGTTGGCCAAATGGTCCATCACCTCATCGAGCTGGAACGCGGTTTGCTCGATCACCATCTTCCCGGCCTCGATCTTGGAAAAATCGAGCACATCGTTGATCAGGCCGAGCAGGCCCACGGCGGACCGGTGCGCTTTTTCCACATAGTTGCGCTGGCGGGCGTCCAGCGGGGTTTGCAGCGCCAGGTGCGACATGCCGATGATGGCGTTCATGGGGGTGCGGATTTCATGGCTCATGTTGGCCAGAAAATCGCTCTTGGCGCGGGTGGCTTCTTCGGCCACGCGACGCGCCTCGGCCATGGCATGTTCGGCAGCCTTGCGCTCGGCAATATCCTCAAACACCCAGATGGTGACGTGGCTGTGGTCTGTCGACTGCAAGGCACGCCCGGAGACCTGGGCAACGAAGGGGCGGCCATCCTGGCGCACGAACTCCCATTCCACGTTCACATCCTTGCCCGTGGCCAACAAGGGGCCGACCATAGCGCCAAAGCGTGCGTAGTCGTCCTGTGAGTGGTACATCATGTGGCCTGGCTGGCCCACCATGTCCTCGGGCACGTAGCCCAGGTGTTCACACATGCGCTGGTTGACGCGCAGGATCACGCCGTTGGCGGTGTAGATGATGCCGTTGGGGGCGTTGTCAAAGATCGTTTGCTGCTCGTCCAGCAATTTGCGGTTGTGGGCCTCGCTCGCGCGCAGGCTGGCCTCGGCCATTTTCTGGTCAGTGATGTCCTGGTTGATACCGACCAGTCGGCGCGGGCGCCCGTCCGGCCCGCGCAGGGCGGCGTCGCCCGTGTCCTGAATCCAACGCCATTGCCCAGAGTGGGTGCGCATGCGAAAGGTGGCACGGTGCTCTTGCACTTGGTTCCCCAGAAAGCGCTGCAACCGTTGCTGCACGTCGGGCAGGTCGTCAGGATGAATCAGGTCGCTCCAGCACGCCAGGTGATCGGGGTAGCGGGCCAGAAGTTCTTCTTTGCCGTACCCGAGCATCTCGGCCCAGATGTCGTTCACCGTCACCTCACCGATACGCCCCTGGTCGTCGATGGTGCAGTCGTACAGGCCCAGATGGGCGGCGCGCAAGGCAAGGTTCAGGCGCTCCTCGCTGCGCGCGATGCGCTGCTCCACGATCTGGCGCTCGGTGATGTCATAGAGCCAGGAAACCAGGTAACGCCCATCAGAGAAATCCAGCAACATGGATGACAGCAGCACGGTGATGGGGGAGCCATCGGCGCGCACCAGATCGGCCTGGTAGGCCTTCACACTGCCGTCGCGGCGCAGTTGCTCCATGAACGTATCGCGGTCTGCCGGGTTGCGCCAAGAACGGTAGGTGTTGTACGACGGTATGTCCTCAGAGAGCACCCCCATCATTTCGGCATGCTGGCGGTTGGCAAACACCAGTTGCCCTTCCGGCGTGCCAATGACCACGCCTACGGGGCTGTTCTCCAGAATGCGGAGCAGGCGGTCCTCGTTCTCCTGGCGGTCGCGTTCGAGTTTCTTGCGTTCGGTGATGTCTTCGTAAATCCAAACGGCCGAGCGTTCGTAGCCCGCAATGCTGATGCCCTGACCCGACACCATGGCCACGAAGGATGTGCCATCGCTGCGCCGAAACTCCCACTCGGTGCGCACCACCTTGCCGGCGCTGAGCAGCGGCCCCGCCATGGCCGCAAAGGACTGGTAGTTGTCCTCGCTAGAAAACAGTGCCTGCGCTACCGGCTTGCCCAGCAAATCCTCGCGCGCCATCTGCAGACTCTCGCACAAGCGCTTGTTGACCCGCAGCACGATGCCATCGGCGGAATAACAAATGCCATTGGGGGTGTTTTCAAAAATCACCTGCTGCTCTTGCAGCAGTTTGCGGATCTCAGCCTGCTGGCGGTCGATCTCCTGCCGCACACGGCGCTTCTCCGACACATCATCCACCGTGAAGCGCAGCAAAATACGGCCGCCGCAATCGAAGGCCATGAGATTGACCTCGGCATCGAAAATTTCACCATTCGCGCGCTGCGCACGCCAGAGAAAATTGGCAATGCCGTGCTCAAAGATGGAACGCGTGATTTCCTCGCCCGCTGTCTGGGTGTCGGTACCGTCATATTGCGTTGGTGCCGAGAAATCCAGCGGCATCTTGCCCAGCACCTCATCGCGCGATGAGAAACCGTAGATGCGCACCGCCGCCTGGTTGCAATCTACGATGCCAATGGCCGGGTCGATGATGACGATGGGCACGGGCGATTCTTGATAGACCCGCTTGTTATAGGCCGCGCCGCGCACCAGCGTGGCACGCGCCTCTTTGAGCGCGTTGTCGCTGCCCTCCAGCGCAGCCCTCAAGGCCTGGTTCTCGCGCTCCAGGCGCTCAATGCTCTTTTGCAGCGCTTCCTGCGTACCGGCTGTGTGCTCCATGGCCCCTCCAGTGACGAGCACAAGGGAGCAGCCAGGAAACGGCCCGTCTACCCTGACCCGCAGTCAGCAGGCAGTATCAACAACAGGCCCCTGCGGCGTCAACGCTGCGCGCAGCGGCAGCGGAGGCTGTTTGCGCTAGCGCAAGGTTCAGCTCAGGCGGCGGCCTTTTTCAGCGTAAATGGCGAGGTAGATCGAGTCGGTGCCCACATAAGGCGCCTTGTTGCCAAAGCCCACGCTGAAGTCACCAAAGGACAGGCTGCGCACGCTGGCCAGCCCTGTGCGCAAGCGCTCGCGGGTCAGGTCCTTGCCCGCATTCTTCAAGCCTTCAATCATCACCTGCGCATTGATCCAGCCTTCCAGCGCGCTGGCACTGCTCAGATAAGCAGGCGCGGCGCCCGTGTTCTTCATGGTGCTCTGGAACTTGCGTACCAGCACCGATTTTTGCGAGTTGGCGTCTGGAAACACCTGCACCAGCGCCATGCCGCGCGTAGCCGCGCCCAGTTTGGGCATTTCAGACGAAATCACCGTGACCGACAGGCCGGCCATGGGCACACCGGCGGCGCGTGCACGGAATGCGAGCATGAAGGCGGTGTTGGCCGTTCCCGTAGTGGCCAGCAAGACGGCGCTGGGGCTTCCAGCAGCGACCTGATCAGCCAATTCCACGGTATTCTTGCCATCCACGGCCAGGGCGAATTCACCAGCACGTTCAACCTGTGCGGCTTCCAGCGCCTTGGTCATGTCCGAGAGCACCTCCTTGCCAAACGGGTTGTCCAGATACACCACGGCAATGCGCTTGAGACCCATATCGCCAACCTGCTGGACCAGGCGCTGGGTTTCATCGCGGTAGCTGGGACGTACGAAGAACACATGCCGTTGCTCTGCCGTGCGCAGCGATGGCGCGCCGGTGACTGGCCCCACGGTAGGTATGCCCTTGCCTTCGATCAGCGGCAAGATGGCCGCGGTGTTGGCGGTACCCAACGGCGAGATGAGCGCAAACGCCGACTGGGCTGCCAGCATCGCGGTAACGTTCTGCAGGGTGCGTGCAGCCACGTAGCCGTCATCCTTCACCTCCAGCTGGATTTCACGCCCGAAAACACCACCGGCCTGGTTCAGTTCGGCAAACGCAGCTTTCATGCCGGCGACTTGCTCGATACCCGCCTGCCCCAGCGGGCCCGTGAGCGCGATGGAGCACCCCAGCGTGACATGCCGCGCCGACAAGGCTTCTTCGGCGGCCAGCGCAGGGAGGGCCCAGGTAGGCAGGCTGGTGGCGGCGACGGCTTGCGTGGTGCGCAGGAGAAATTGGCGGCGACTCATGGATAACGAACCTTGAAAGATGCAAAGGGGCTGCATATTAATGACCATCCCCTCCCCTGTCCAGCCACTCAGGGACAGGGTGTGCAGAAATCACACACCGAGCAATGCAGGCAAGACCACGGCAGCGGGGCCGCGCACCACGGCATGCGCCACATCGTCCAGTGCACTGTCGGCGGTGTTCACCACCACCACCCGGGCGCCTACGGCGCGGGCGCTGTGCGCCAGGCCTGCGGCCGGGTACACCGCACCGGCAGTCCCGACCACGAGCATCAGGTCGCACATGCGGGCCGCAGCCTGCGCAGCGTCCAGCACAGCCAGGGGCAAGGGCTCGCCAAACCACACCACATCCGGCCGAACCAGGTTGCCGCAGGCACCACAGTACGGCGGGCGCGCATCGACCGTGTTCTCCAGGTCGCAATGGGGGCACGGCAGATCGAGCCAGCGGTTGCGCTGCAGCTCTCCGTGCAGGCACAGCACCTGGGGACTACCCGCGCGCTGGTGTAACCCGTCCACGTTTTGCGTCATCAAGGTCATGCGCCCCGGGTGGTGCAGGGCGAAGTCCGCCAGTGCCCGGTGCGCGGCATTGGGCTGCACCTGCGCAACCAGGCCGCGGCGAAACTGGTACCAGTCCCACACCCGCTGCGGGTGGGACCGAAAGCCCTCAGGGGTGGCCATGTCTTGAGCGCGGAACTGTGCCCAGAAGCCGGTTTGCGCATCGCGGAACGTGGGTACGCCCGATTCGGCGCTCACGCCAGCGCCGGTGAGCACGGCGATGTGTCGGGCCTGGCGCACCCCGGCGATGGCAGATTCGAGCGCTTGCGCCCCCGCCGCGGGTTCAGACGGCACGCTGGCGCAGGGCTTCGTACAGACACACACCGCTGGCCACGGACACGTTCAGGCTCTCGACCGCTCCCTTCATGGGAATGCTGACGAGCGCGTCACAGGTTTTGCGCGTGAGCTGGCGCATACCGTCGCCCTCGGCACCCAGCACCAGCGCGACCGGGCCCTTCAGGTCTGCCTGGTAGATGGTTTGCGGGGCATCGTCGCTGGTGCCGATGATCCAGATGTTGCGCTCCTTGAGCTCGTTCAGCGTGCGCGCCAAATTGGTCACCATGAAATACGGCACAGTTTCGGCGGCACCACTGGCCACCTTGGCTACCGTGGCGTTCACTCCCACCGCATGGTCCTTGGGGGCAATCACCGCATGGGCACCTGCGCCATCGGCCACGCGCAGGCAGGCGCCCAGGTTGTGCGGGTCGGTCACGCCGTCAAGCACCAGCAGCAAAGGCTGCTCAACGCCTGCGGCTTCCAGGTCTTCCAGCAGTTCGTCGAGCGAGGTGGCCTGCGGCAGGGGCTGCACCCGCGCGGCCACGCCCTGGTGGCCATGGCTACCGGCCAGCTTGGCAATGCGCAGGCTGTCGGCCTCGATCATCCGGGCGCCCGCTTCCCTGGCGCGGTCCAGAAACTGGCGCATGCGCGCATCGCGGCGCGTGGCCTCGTAATAGATTTCAATAATGGATTGCGGCGCGGTTTTCAGGCGCACGCCCACGGCATGGAAGCCGAAGAGGACTTTGGGGCTGGACATGGCGCAATTATCCGCTGCACACGAATGCTATATAATTTATAGCTTATATCGCTTACCCATAAAGCGCTAGAGGCCAAAAATATCCAAAATTCAGGCCATCGCCACACGCCCGGCTTCTATCGTGATGCAGCGCTCGCAACGCTGTGCAATACCCCGGTCGTGTGTGACCAGCACCAGCGTGGTGCCTTGCTCGCGGTTGAGGTCGAACATGAGCTGCATGATGGTCTCGCCAGTGGCGAAATCAAGGCTTCCCGTGGGCTCGTCGGCCAGCAGCACCGCCGGTTGCACCACGAAGGCCCGCGCCAGCGCCACACGCTGCTGCTCGCCGCCTGAGAGTACCTTGGGGTAGTGGCCCAGGCGCTGGCCCAGGCCGACGTGCTCCAGCATCTCGGTCGCACGCTTGCGCGCATCGCGCCGGCCTGCCAGCTCCAGTGGAAGCATCACGTTTTCCAGCGCGGTCAAGTTGCCCATGAGCTGAAAGCTCTGGAACACGAAACCAATCTTCTGCGCCCGCAAGGCGGCACGGTCGTCCTCGCCCAGAGCGAACAGGTCCTGCCCATCCAGGCGCACCGTGCCGCGCGTGGGGGTATCGAGCCCGGCGATGATGGACAGCAGCGTGCTCTTGCCCGAGCCCGACGCTCCAACGATGGCCACGGTTTCCCTGTGCGCCAGCCGGAAATCAATGTCGCGCAGAATGTCGAGCGTGCCCGTGGAGTCGCTGACCGACTTGAACACATGCTCAACAGCAATGACGGGGTGCGCAGGTGGCGTGGAAGAATCAGACATGAATGATGAAAGGTGTTCGAACGTGAGAACAGATCGGCTTCGGCGCCACTTTATCCTGGGCTTGGCAGCCAGCCCACTGGCGGGGCTTTGCCTGGGAACGGCGCAGGCGTCTGCCAAGGGCAGTGGGCCCACGATCCTGGTGCTGGGCGACTCCCTCAGCGCGGAGTACGGCCTGGCCCGTGGTACGGGCTGGGTGGCCTTGCTGGAGAAACGCCTGGCCGACGAAAAGGTGGCCGCCACCGTGGTCAACGCCAGCGTCAGCGGCGATACCACGTCGGGCGGCCGGGCGCGCCTGCCCGCGCTGCTGGACAAACACAAGCCCGCCGTGGTGGTGATCGAACTGGGTGGCAACGACGCATTGCGCGGCTTGCCTATGAAGAACACGCAGGACAATCTCTCCGCCATGGCACAGGCAGCGCAAAAGGCCGGTGCCAAGGTGCTGCTGGTGGGCATGCAGGTACCGCCCAACTACGGTAGCGACTATGCGCGGCGCTTTGCCGCTGCTTTTGGAGAGGTGGCGCGCCAGCACCAAACGGCGCTGGTGCCTTTTTTGCTGGAGGGTGTGGCCAACGGGCCAGACGCTACGGCCCTGTTCCAGCCCGACCGTATTCACCCCAATGCCCAGGCACATCCGATCATGCTCGGGAACGTGTGGCCCGCACTGCGCAAGTTGCTGCGCTGAACAAGGGCCTTGGGCAGGGTGGGCGTTTATCAGGACGGGGCGTTCTCGCCACCAGGGGCGGCGGGCTGGCCGGGATGGTTCTCGGCGACTCCATCGGAAGGGGCACCGTTGGTGTCATAGCGGGGGCCTGACGCCTTAGCGCGCAGTTTTTCTTCTTTTTTCTTCTTTTTTGCCAGCTCACGCTGGCGTTTTTCGTATCCGTAATTGGGGGTTGCCAAGGTGATTGCTCTCTCTAAAGTGGAGTCCCACTGTAACAGCTTGCCCTGTGAAGAGCCTTCATGACCCCACAGCCACAGGCACCGCCACGGCCGCACGATAGGCATGCCAGCTGGCATGACCCAACAAGGGACCGACCAGCAGCAGCCCTGCGCCCCAGAAAACCATGGACGCCACCACCAGCAACGTGATCAATGCCCCCCAGAGCAGCATGACACCGGTGTTTTCCACCACCACCCGCATGCTGGTGATGCCTGCGGTGAGTGCATCGGTGTCACGGTCCAGGATCATGGGGATGGACACCACGCTGACGGAGAACACGATGGCCGCAAAAACGCCACCCACCACGGTGTAAACAGCGACGAAGCTCCAGTTCTGCAGATTGAAAATGGCTTGCACCACGCCCGTGGTGGAGGGCATGCCAGTGTTGAAGAACACAGCAAACACCACCAGGGACGCCCGGCCCCAGAGCAGTTCCAGCACGATGAGCACCAGCACCAGCATGCCCATGCTGCCCATGTGTTTGTCCCAGCAGGTGATGGACTGGCCCAGCTCAGGCTCCAAGCCTGCCTCGCGGCGGCGGCTGGTGTCGTACAGGCCCATGGCCAAAAAAGGCCCCAATAGCAAGCAGCCGCTGGCCATCGACATGACATATTCAGGCCGCGACCGGAACACCCAGCCCAACAGCAGTGCCATGCCCCAAAAGCAGGCGCCATAGAACAAGGCAATACCCGGGGCGCAACGCATGTCCTGCCAGCCGCGCTGCAGCCAGCGCCAAGGGTCGGCCCAACGCAACGCCTGCAAGACAATAGGTTGGGTGTCGCGGTCAGAGGCAGTGTGGGTCGTCATGGCATCCAGGGGTTGTTCACCCAATGTATGCCCTCATTGCCGCTTCTTGATCTATCTCAACCGATACCCTACTCTTTCAGTCTGTTGATGGAAGGCACATGCAGCCTCAACCAAAGGCACGCTGCATGGCCTGCTCCACATCAGCTTGCAAGTCCTGGACGGCTTCCAGCCCCATGGAAAACCGCACCAAGGTGCCCGGCCGCAGGTGCGGCGAGGGCTGGCTGCGCATGCTGCCCAGCTCGTAGGGAACCACCAGGCTCATAGGGCCGCCCCAGCTGTACCCCAGCTTGAAATACTCCAGGCCATCACAGAAGACATCCACCTGGGCTTGGGAATACCGCGCATCGATGACCACGCTGAACAGGCCAGCAGCCAGGCCTTCGCCATCCCGGGTTGCACCGCACAGGGTTTTCCAATGGGCATGGCCCGGCGAATCGGGCAATGCGGGGTGCAGCACCTGGGCCACAGGGGTCTGCTGCTGCATCCACCGAGCCAGGGTGCGCGCGGCCTGGTCGTGGGCGCGGTAGCGCAGGCCAATGCTCGGCAGCGCGCGCAGTATGGCCTCGGCGTCGTTAGCCCCTACGCCCAGCCCCAGGTGCATGTGGGTGCGCTGGATCTGATGGTGTAAGGCGGGGTCTCTTGTAATAACGCTACCCATGAGCACATCCCCACCGCCGCTGGGGTACTTGGTGAGGGCGTGCACGGACACATCCACCGCCAGGCTGCCACTGCCATCACCCAGCAGGTCGAAGGGTGAAAACGCCAGGCCCGCCCCCCAAGTATTGTCCAGCGCGGTGGGCACCCCATTGGCGCGGCAAATGCGCACCTGTTCGCACAGGTCCGGAAATTCAAGCGTCACCGAGCCGGGTGCCTCCAGCCAGACCAGACGGGTCGCAGGCGTGATTTTGGCAGCCAGATCGGCAGTATCCAGTGCATCGTAGAACACCTGGCGCACCCCAAACTGGGCCAAAGTGGTCGAGCCCATGGCCTTGTTCGGCCCGTAAGCGTTATCGGGAACCAGCACTTCGTCGCCCGCCTTGAGCAGCGCCAGGGCGACATTGCCAATCGCCGCCAGTCCGCTGGGCACCAGCACACAGTGCAAACCACCTTCGAGCGTGCACAAGCGTTCTTCCAGGGTGAAGGTGGTAGGAGTGCCATGCAGCCCATAGGTATAGCCGCTCTTGTCTTTCCACTCGCGCGTGCGCAGTGCGGCAACGCTGGGGAATATGACAGTGGATGCCTTGAAAACGCCGGGCTGCGGCGCCGCAAAGCCCACAGGGGGCTGGTAAGAATGGTGAACAATGCGGGTGGACAGGTCGGGCGCGGTATCTTTCATGGCGCCATGGTAGCGCGCAGCCACCCGCGCTTGTTCACACCGTCAAATGGTTGATGACGGAGGTGACACCCTTCACCTCCCGCGCAATGGCGGCGGCACGTTCGCGTGCAGCATCCGAAGGCGCGGTGCCGTTGAGAGTGACCACGCCACTGCGGGTGTCCACGTCGATCTTCAGCGCACTGAGGTCGGAGTCCTTGGCCAGGCCGGCTTTCACCTGTGCCGTAATGCCTGCATCGCTGGCCAGTGTGGCGGCCGAACTGGCGGCATCACGTGCCATGGCGCCCGCCTCCTGCGCTGCGGCCTCCATTTTGTCGCCCGCTTTTTCCAGTCCTTTTTCAGCCGATTGCATGGCTTTTTCACCTTGGACCTTGGCGTCCTGGGCGGCTTGCTCAGCTTTCACCTTGGCATCCTGGGCCGCCTGCTCGGTCTTTTCGACAGCGTTGTCAATCTTCTGGCCGAGCGTAGCGTCTTGGGGCTTGTCGCAAGCGACCAGTCCAAAGGCCAGTGCGGAGACAGCCACCACAGTGGCGATACGTTGGGCTGCTCGATAGGAAAAATGCTCGTTGTTCATGAAGAGACTCCTCTCAAAAATGGGATGACTGGAACTTTAGAGTCCCGACCCCGCCTGCCGGGTCAGACAGGACGGATCACAGCGTAGGACAAAGGCTCATCATCGGCACGACAATGGCGGCATGCTGCCCGTCACCATGACCCGCTGGTTTCCCTTTCTGGCCTGGCCTCGGCCCGATCGCGAGCTTCTCAAGGGCGAATTCTGGGCAGGCCTGACCGTTGGCCTGATGCTCGTGCCCCAGGGCGTGGCCTACGCCGCACTGGCCGGCATGCCACTGGTCACGGGCATTTATGCCTCGCTCCTACCGGGCCTGGTGGCGGTGCTCTGGGGCTCGTCCACCCGGCTGGGTGTAGGCCCCACGGCCCTGACGAGCCTGCTCATCGGCACGTCTCTCAGCGGCCTAGCGGTGCCGGGCAGCGCGCAATGGGTGTCTCTTGCGGTGTGGATTGCGCTGCTGTCGGGCGCACTCCAGCTCGTACTGGGCCTGGTGCGGTTTGGCTGGCTGCTCAATCTGGTCACATCCCCCGTGCTCAGCGGTTTCACACAGGCAGCCGCCTTGCTGATTCTGGCCTCGCAACTGCCGGGCCTGCTGGGGTTGCACGTATCGCTGACCGAACTGATCGGCAGCCCCAGCCTACAGCATTTCGATGTGGCGGGCGCAGCCATGGGCCTGGGCAGCATTGCGGCGCTCTGGCTGGCACGCAAGCGTTGGCCCAGATTTCCGGCCGTGATCGTTGTCATGGGTGGTGCTGCACTCATCAGCAAGACCATGGGCTACGCCGAAGGTGGCGGCGCCGTGGTGGGGGTTCTGCCCTCCGGCCTGCCTCACCCCTTCTGGCCGGGCGCTTTGCCTTGGTCCACGCTGGGCGCACTCATCATGCCGGTGCTGGTGATCACCCTGGTCAGTTTTCTGGAAACGGCCTCTAGCGCAAAAGTAGACCACCAGAGCAGCGGAACACGCTGGAATGAAAACCAGGATCTGATGGCCCATGGCCTGGCCAAGATCAGTTCAGGCCTGTGCGGCGCCTTTGCCACCAGCGCCTCGTTTTCGCGTTCGGCCATCAACCTGTATGCCGGAGCCCGCACCGGCTGGGCCTCGGTGTTCTCCTGTGTCGTGGTGCTTGTCGCCTTGCTGTGGTTGACCCCTGCGCTGCACCATGTGCCGCAATCGGTGTTGGCCGCCGTCGTAGTAATGGCTATTACGGGCCTGATCAAACCCGCGACGCTGCATAAACTGTGGCGTATATCGCGGGTCGAGGCCTCCATCAGCGCTACGACCTTCGCCATCACCCTGGCCACAGCCCCTTATTTGTATTGGGGCGTACTGGTGGGCCTGTTGATGAACCTCAGCCACTATCTTTACCAACGCCTGCACCCCCGCATCATTGAAGTCGGCCTGCACCCCGACGGCAGTCTGCGCGACCGGCAGCTGTGGCAGCTCGCCCCGCTGGCCCCCGATTTGCTGGCCCTGCGCATGGACGCGGAACTGGACTTTGCATCGGCCAGCGCACTAGAGCGCTCAATGGCCGACCGAATGGCGGCCCGCCCGGGCCTGACCGATGTCTGCCTGTTTGCCCAGCCAATCAACCGCGTCGACGTGACCGGCGTGGAAACTTTCGCCCGGCTGCAGGCACTGGTCTTGCGCGAAGGTTGCACACTGCACATCAGCGGGCTCAAACTGCCGATCGAGCAGGTACTGGAGCGCGCAGGGGTTTTAACCCCCGGACCCAAGCTGCGCATGTACCGCACCGATGCGGATGCCCTGCGAGCACTACGCCAGCTACAACCACCCGATGCACAGGTACACTCGGACTGAATTGACCCTTGTAACACGTGGCCAAAATCGCTCCCCTTCTCTCTGTTGACCTGCGCGACCTGCGCCTGGATACAGCTGCCGCTTTGCTCGGCCGTGGGGAGATTCCTCCGACGGGCACCACGCCGGCGCAGTACCTGCAAAGAATGATTGACGGGCTGTGCGACCTTTCCCTGCGCGACCCACTCACTGGCCTGGCCAATCGACGCCAGTTCCAGGCCGTACTCGAGCGGGAAATCGATCGCGTCACCCGATCGGGCGAAGCCGCATTGCTGCTGATGCTCGACATCGACCATTTCAAGCATGTGAATGACACCTACGGCCACCTGGCCGGTGACAAGGTGCTGCAGGCCGTGGCGAACACGTTGACACAATGCGTGCGGCCCATGGACACCCTGGCCCGGTATGGTGGCGAAGAATTTGCCGTGGTGTTGCCCGCCTGCCAGGCAGCCTTTGGCAAAGCGGTGGCCGAGCGCATCCGCCGCACCATCGCTACGACGCCCGTGCGCATCGACTCCAACACCGAGTTGAGCATCACCATCAGCGTGGGCGGGGCTTATGCCTTGCAATGGATTCGCTCGACCACTCCGCTTTGGACGGATCGGGCCGACCACCTGCTCTACCGGGCCAAGGCCGAAGGACGCAACCGCGTGTGCATCGAAGAACAGCCTGACAGCACTGTCACCGCAGAGGAAAAGGGCATGCTTTTTGGCCCTCTTTACACTCCATCTGGATGGGGCGACCTGAACTCCCTGAACCTCAATGACAGCGCCCACTGAAAGCAAGAAAATGAGCGACGCGCCGTCCCCCTCCACCACAGCGCCTGTCCCCGGCACACCGGCGACACCGCCCCCGGGCGCACGCATCATTGCCATCACCAGTGGCAAGGGTGGCGTGGGCAAGACCTTTGTTTCGGCCAATTTGGCTGCGGCACTTACCCGCCGTGGCCTGCGCGTGCTGGTGCTTGATGCCGACCTGGGCCTGGCCAACCTCGACGTGGTGCTCAACCTGCACCCGAAAATCACGCTGCATGACGTGTTCATCGGCAAGTCGAGCCTGGACGACGCCGTGATCGCAGCGCCCGGCGGTTTTTCCGTGGTATTGGCAGGCTCGGGCATGGTCGAATATTCGCGCCTGACGCCCGAGGTGCGCAACCAGTTCCTCAGCGTGATCCAGACGCTGGCGCCTCGCTTCGATGTGATCCTGCTCGACACGGGCGCCGGCATCTCCGATGTGGTGCTGTTCTCGGTGTCGCTGGCCTCCGAGGTATTGGTAGTAGCCACCCCCGAGCCCACCTCGCTCACAGATGCCTACGCCGCCATCAAGGTGCTGGCCATGCAACAGCAACGCCAACATATCCGCATGGTGGTCAACCAGACGGCCCGCCCGGGCGACGGGCGCGCCATCACCAGCCAGCTGCAACAGGTCCTCGAACGCTTTGTCACGACCCATTCGGGTCGCCCACTGCGCCTGATCCACATGGGTGATATCCCGGCCGATAACGCCGTGCGCGACGCTGTGATGCGCCGCCAGCTACTGCTGCTGCAGGTTCCGGGCTGTCCGGCCGCCATGGCCATCTCCCAGCTGGCGGGCAAGATCGAAGAAACCCTGCTGACCCGTGCGGCCTGAATCAGGGCAGCAAGTCAAACACCAGCACCTCGGCACCGGCGCCCTGGTCCAACCTCAGCGTGCTCTCCTGCTCCAGCAGGGCGGCATCACCCGCTGCCAAGGCTTGGCCATTGACCTGCAATGCGCCGCGCACCAGATGCACATAGCATTTGCGCTGCGGATCCAGTGCCATCTCGACCGCCTCACCCGCGTCAAAATACCCAGCATAGAGCGCTGCATCGGCGTGGATGCGCACAGATCCCTGCGCCCCATCGGACGAGGCCACCAGACGCAAGCGCCCCTGCCTTTGCTCTGCAGGAAAGGCTTTTTGCTCATAGCCGGGCGCAATCCCGTTTTGGTCGGGAAGAATCCATATCTGCAGAAAATGTGTGGTCTCGCCCGGCGCATGGTTGAACTCGCTGTGCGTTACCCCCGTGCCTGCACTCATGCGCTGCACCTCGCCCGGAGCAATGGCCACCACGTTGCCCATGCTGTCCTTGTGGGCCAGGGAACCCGATAGCACATAGCTGATGATCTCCATGTCGCGGTGGCCGTGCGTGCCAAAGCCAGCGCCTGGGGCGATACGGTCCTCGTTGATGACGCGCAAGTTGCCAAACCCCATGTGGCGGGGGTCGTGGTAACCGGCAAACGAAAAACTATGGTACGACTGGAGCCAACCATGGTCGGCATAGCCCCGGTCCTGTGATTTGCGAATAGTCATCATGGTGTAGCTCCTTTTTGGGTGGCTTAATCGACCCCCCACTGTAGAAGCGACGACCGCACCTGCGGGCCTGCTGGATTGATGGAACAATTCAAATCATTTGAACCCTATGCGCTCCGCCCACGATGCTCTAACGCCCGAGAACCTGTCCATGCTGCAGGTGATTGCCGAGGTCGGCAGCTTTGCCGCAGCCGCACGGCAACTGGGGCTGGTTCCCAGCGCACTGACCTACCGCGTGCGCCAGATCGAAGACGCCCTGGATGTGCTGCTGTTCGACCGCAGCGCCCGCCAGGCGCGCCCTACCGAGGCCGGCACAGAACTGTTGCGCGAAGGCGAGCGCCTTCTGCGTGACGTGGAGGCGGTGGCCCACCGCGTGCGCCGCGTTGCCACCGGCTGGGAATCGCAGCTGACGCTTTCAATCGATGGCGCGATGTCACCCCACACCATGCTCGAACTGGTGGACGCCTTCTATGCCCTTTCACCCCCCACGCATCTCAAGCTGCGCGAAGAAATCATGACGGGGACACTGGAAGCACTCACCTCGGGCCAAGCAGACCTGGCCATCGGCATCGCGGAGGGCGGCAACACCGTAGCAGGCCTCCAGCAGGCACCACTGGGCGATCTGTTGTTTGTTTACGTGGTGGCGCCACACCACCCGCTGGCCAATGCCCCAGAACCCATCACCGATGCCACCCTGCGCGAGCACCGTGCCGTGGCCGTGGCCGATTCAGCACAGCGCGGCGGCATGACCATGGGCCTGCTCGGTGGGCAGGACGTGCTGACCGTGGACAGCATGCAAGCCAAGATACAGGTGCAACTGCGGGGGCTGGGCGGCGGTTTTTTGCCTGAGCCCATGGTGCGGCCGTATGTCGAAGCGGGCCGACTGGTGGTACGCAAGGTCGCACGGCCCGAGCGCAGCGTGCGCCTGCACTATGCCTGGGGCGGCCCGGGTTTTACCGTACCCGGCCGGGCACTGCAATGGTGGTTGAACCAGCTAAAAAGCCCTGCGACACGGCGTGCGCTGCTGGAAAACCACCACCATTTTTGATGCGCAAGCCCGCGCGAGGCGTGTAGAGTGGGTGCGTTGCACAACCCACCTGACTGACACCTGCCCGAAAGGCCCGAACATGCCCCCTCCCAAGCCCTCCCGCGCCACCCGTTTCCGAGTACCGCGCGCTGCACAAAATCCTCGTCGCATCGCCGTGATCGGCGCTGGCATGGCCGGAATAGCATGCGCACGCACCCTCATGCAGGCGGGGCACCAGGTGACTGTTTTCGAAAAAAGCGACCGCGCCGGCGGCCGCACCAGCACCTTCGAAACCCCCTACGGCAGCTTTGACGCCGGAGCGCAATACTTTACGGTGCGCGACGCCCGATTTACCCAGGCCCTGGACACGGTGCCCGGCCTGTGCCGCCCCTGGAGTGCCAACACCGTGCGCGTTCTCGACGCTGCAGGCCGCGTGGTGGCCGCCAGCCCCCTGCCCAAGGACGCGCACTGGGTTGCCAAGCCTGGCATGGGCAGCCTGGTGGCCGCTTGGGCGCAACCTTTGCAGCAGGCAGGCCGCCTGCAAACCCACACCCGCGTGGTGCGCATCGAGCCTGATCGCATGGCCCCGGGCAACTGGCAGCTCTGCACGGAAGAAACCGACGGTGCCCAGCACGTCGTCGCCGGTTTTGATGCCGTTCTCATCGCCCAACCTGCAACCCCAGCCCGCGCCCTGCTGGACGCCAGCGGCACCGGCAGCGCACTCTCACAGGCCATGGCCCACGTATCCCAGGCCCCCTGCTGGACACTGATGGCGGCCTTTCCGCAAGCCGTGCGCCCGGGCCTGACCACGCTGGGACCGCAATGGAATGCCGCCCGCAGCACCCACCACCGCATCGCGTGGTTGGCACGCGAGTCGTCCAAGCCAGGCCGTAACAGCATTGAGCGCTGGACGGTGCAGGCCAGCCCGGCATGGTCGGCAGAGCACCTCGAGGATGATCCCGATCGCGTGCAGGCCAAGTTGCTCAAGGCGTTTTCTGAGGTCACCGGCATCCGTGCCGCACCCGCGCATGCCGAAGTGCACCGCTGGCGTTACGCGCAGACCACCAAGCCCCTGGGCCAGAGCCACCTTTGGGACGAAGCCACAGGTCTTGGCGCCTGTGGCGACTGGTGCCTGGGCCACCGGCTCGAAGATGCCTTCATTTCCGGGCTGGAACTGGCACTCGCCATTGCATGAGCGCAGGGGGTTACGTTGGCCGGTTTGCGCCGTCGCCTACGGGCCCGCTGCATGCAGGCTCGCTGGTGGCTGCGCTGGCCAGTTGGCTGGATGCGCGCGCATGGAACGGCGGCCAGGGCGGCCGCTGGCTGGTACGTATCGAAGATGTGGACACACCCCGTTGCCTGCCTGGCGCAGGCGAACACATTCTTGCCCAGCTGGCGACCTGCGGCCTGGTGCCCGACGAACCACCGCTGTGGCAATCCCGCCGGGGCGCCCTGTACCAGCAGGCGCTGGATCAGCTTTTAGCTTGCGGACTGGCCTACCCCTGCGCTTGCACACGCAAGGACATTGAAATGGTCCATGAAGCCGCAGGCCACACACGCCAGCGCCACATTGAGCGCCCCTACCCCGGCACCTGCCGCAACGGCCTGCAGGGGCGCGCTGCCCGGTCGTGGCGTTTTGCCACCACCGAATTTATGAAAAAACAGGCTTCAACGCCCGCCTGTAAAGCGCAGTCAGCTACATTTTCGATAGCAAATAATACGCTGCACTGGACAGACCGCCGCTTGGGTTCGCAGCAGCAGGACGTACCATGCAGCGTGGGCGACTTCGTGCTACGCCGCGCCGATGGCCTGTGGGCCTACCAACTGGCCGTGGTGGTGGACGACGCCGCGCAAGCCATCACCCATGTCGTGCGCGGCGAAGACCTTGCCGACAACACGCCCCGGCAGATCCTTTTGCAGCAGGCGCTGCAACAGCCAACGCCGCTGTACCTGCACACCCCGCTCGTGCGGGGTGCTGATGGCGAAAAGCTCTCCAAGCAGCATGGCGCCGCGCCGCTGGTGCTGGACAACCCGCTCCAGGCGCTGCAAGCAGCCGCCACTGTGCTGAATCTCCCCACATTGGTGCATCCTGACAACACAAGCCTGAACGATGTCTTGTCCCAGTGGGTCAAGGCATGGATGCCTCTCTACAATTGATCTCTGTGACCGCAACGCATTCCACCGCTCCCGCTCCCGCCGCTCCGTGCAGCAATGCTGCAACGCCGGACGATCGCTCTCCGCCCGCTGGCAACGCACCCGTCGGCGTAGCCTACCCCAAGACCATCAAGAGCTTTGTGCTCCGGGCCGGGCGCACTACCACCGGCCAGGCCAAAGCCTTCGAAGACCTGGGGCCGCGCTTTGTCGTCCCGTACACCGCCGCTGTGCTAGACGCCACAGCCTTATTTGGTCGCAGTGCCCCGCTGGTGCTGGAGATCGGCTTCGGCATGGGCGAAGCCACGGCGCATATCGCCCGTGTACGGCCAGAGGACAACTTCCTGTGCTGCGAAGTGCACGAACCCGGTGTTGGCGCCTTGCTCAAACGCATCGGCGAGCAAGGCCAGACGAACATACGCATCGTGCAGCACGACGCCGTAGAGGTGCTGGACCACATGCTGGCCCCTGCAAGCCTGGACGGCGTGCACATCTTCTTTCCCGACCCTTGGCACAAAAAGAAACACAACAAGCGGCGCCTCATCCAGCAGCCTCTGATCGCCAAACTGGCGGCACGACTCAAGCCCGGCGGCTACATCCATTGCGCCACCGACTGGCAGCCTTATGCCGAGCAGATGCTGCAAGTGCTCGGCGCAGAACCCTTGCTGGCCAACACCGCCGAGGGTTATGCACCGCAACCCGAATATCGTCCGCTGACCAAGTTCGAAAATCGCGGCCTGCGCCTGGGACACGGTGTATGGGACCTGGTTTTTCGGCGGCGTCCGCTGGGCACTGACTGACACACCAAGCCCATGAAACCCATCCTGCAAAACTTGGTTGAAATGACCGGCCACCGCGATCACTTGCGGCTGGCGGTGTCGGTGCTGTCCACGCTGCAGTCGCTCAGCTCCGTCGTGCAGGTACGTTCACTGGAAGTTTTTACCGTCAACGACGCCTACTTCGTGCGCCCCATCACCTGGATGGACAAAGGCCAATGGGTTTCTGCCGAAAGCGAAGCAGCCCAAGACCCCTTGCGCCAGCCCATCACGGAAATACCCGCTTTGCTGGAATGCATCCAGGCGCGCAGCGCCAGTGCTGCCGCAACCCTGGGCCGGGGGCGCTATTGCCTATGGCTGCCCGTCTGGATGCATGACAAGGTGACAACCTGTCTCGAAGTCATCCAGTCGCGCCCCTTTTCGGCCCAAAAACTCGACGTGATCACCAGCGTCTTTCACGTCTACAAAAACTACCAGAGCTTGCTGGACTACAGCGAGCGCGATGCGCTGACCGGCCTGTTCAACCGCAAGACTTTCGACGAGCAGTTCTCACGCTTCACATCCAACGACCCTGGGGAGCGGCCCCAGGCCATCGCCAGCATGGAGGAAGACGCCGACGCCCCCCCGGACACCATGCAGCAATGGCTGGCTGTGGTGGACATTGACCATTTCAAAATGGTCAATGACCGATTCGGACACCTGTATGGCGATGAAGTGCTGATCCTGGTCGCCAACATTCTGCGCTCCTCGTTCCGCAGCCATGACCGCATCTTCCGCTTTGGCGGCGAGGAATTCGTGGTGCTGTTGCGATCGACCAGCCTGTCAACAGCGCACAAGGTTTTCAACCGATTCCGCAAGAACGTCGAAGACTACTATTTTCCGCAGGTGGGGCAGGTCACCGTCAGCGTGGGTTTTGTCTCTACCGACAAAGGCTCGCCCGTGGAAATCCTGGGCCAGGCTGACCAAGCCTTGTATTTCGCCAAGGAAAACGGGCGCAACCAGGTGCGCTACTACGACGACCTCGTGGCCGAGGGGCATTTCCAATCCAAGGTCAGCAATGACGACGTGGAGCTTTTCTAAGGCGATGACTGAATAAGTCACCGCGATGGTGCGCGCCGTGCATCGGGATGGGATGCAAGGCGCAGTCATAGCCGCAGCTATGGCGAGAATTTGCAACGCCGCAGACCGCCCGAGGTACGAATGCGCAGCGCGTGAGGGACTTGTTCAGCATCGCCCTAAGCCCAGGCAACCGCACAAAGTGCGGTGCATGCAAGCGCCTCCCGGCGCAAACAAAAAATCAGATCTTCTGAGCCACCCAATCAGCCACCGAGGCCAGCGCTGCGGGTAGTTGCGCCGCATTGGTACCGCCGGCCATAGCCATGTCGGGCTTGCCGCCGCCTTTGCCGCCCACCTGCAGGGCCACAAAGTTGACCAGTTCACCGGCCTTGATGCGGCCCACGCTGTCGGCGGTCACTCCGGCAGCGATCTGCACCTTGTCGCCATCGACGGCAGCCAGCACGATGGCAGCCGTCTTGAGCTTGTCCTTGAGCTTGTCCATGGTGTCACGCAAGGTCTTGGCGTCAGCGCCCGGCAGGGCTGCAGCCAGCACCTTGATGCCTTTGATATCGACCGCCTGGCCCAGCAGCTCGTCACCCTGGCTGGAGGCCAGCTTGCCCTTGAGCGCGGCCACTTCCTTCTCCAGCGCGCGCGCGTGCTCCAGCGCCTGGCTGATGCGGCCCGTGAGTTCGGCCACGGGCGACTTCAGCACGCCTGCGGCCTGGTTTACCGTGTCTTCCAGGTTTTGCAGATAGGACAGTGCGTTGACCCCGGTCACGGCTTCAATGCGGCGCACACCCGCAGCGACACCGCCTTCACCCACCACCTTGAACAGGCCAATGTCGCCCGTGCGCTGCACGTGCGTACCGCCGCACAGCTCGCGGCTGGTGCCAATGTCGAGCACACGCACGGAATCGCCGTATTTTTCGCCAAACAGCATCATGGCGCCGGTCTTCTGGGCCGATTCGATGTCCATCACGCGGGCCTGCGTGGCGACGTTGGCGAGTATTTCCTCGTTTACGCGGCGCTCGATCTCGCGCACCTCGGCATCGGTCACGGGAGCGTTGTGCGCAAAGTCAAAGCGCGTACGCTCAGAATTGACCAAGCTGCCCTTTTGCTGCACATGGCTGCCCAGCACTTCGCGCAGCGCCTTGTGCATGAGGTGGGTGACCGAGTGGTTGCGCATGGTGGCGGCGCGCACGGCCTGGTTCACCTGGGCCTGCACGGTGTCACCCACATTCAGGGTGCCCTCTTCCAGCGTGCCATGGTGGCCGAACACGTCGGCCTTGATCTTGAGCGTGTCGCCCACCGCAAAGCGGGCCGAGCCGCTGGTAATGACGCCTTCGTCGCCCACCTGGCCGCCGCTTTCGGCATAAAACGGCGTGGTGTCCAGCACCACCACACCGTTTTGCCCGGTTTTCAATGCGGCAACGCTGGTGCCATCAACGTAGATTGCGGTAATTTTTGCGGATTCGGTGAGCTGCTCGTAGCCGGTGAAGCGGTTGACATCGCCCGTGTAATCAAGGGCCTTATCCATTTTGAACTTGCCGGCAGCGCGGGCCTGGGCCTTCTGTTTTTCCATGGCGGCCTTGAAGCCAGCCTCGTCCACCTCGACATCGCGTTCGCGGCACACGTCGTTGGTCAGATCCAGCGGGAAGCCATAGGTGTCGTGCAGTTTGAAGGCCACGTCACCAGGCAGTACCGTGGCGCCGCCGCCCAAAGTGGCGTCCAGAATCTCCATGCCGTTGGCCAGCGTCTCAAAGAAGCGCTCTTCCTCGGCTTTGAGTACCTCGGTGATGCGTTGCTCCTGGGCACGCAACGAGGGATAGGCGTCGCCCATCACACGCACCAGGTCGGCCACCAGCTTGTGGAAGAACGGCGTTTTCTGGCCCAGCTTGTAGCC
>JAANMW010001138.1_pt1 | contig 29023 bp, 22 predicted proteins | sample 7279671 | NCBI WGS metagenome assembly JAANMW01 (sample SAMN14094541, study PRJNA606508) | bioreactor metagenome | isolation source: A lab-scale SPAN reactor treating ammonium-rich wastewater day 247 | place: Ireland: Galway | collected 2017-09-19 | reverse complement strand
TCATCGAACGACAGGGTGGCGCCTTCGCCCAGCGAACCCAGCGGCACGATGCCGGTGCAGCCGGCGTCGATCAGCACGTTGGCATGATGGGCGAGGAAGGCGTGGTCGATGCCACCGTCCGCGGTGAAGGGCGTGGTGATGGCCGGCACTACGCCGCGCCAGAAAGTGGCTTTGCTCATGGTGGTGATCCGTGATGGCGAAGGGAAAAAAGGGCGCCGCGCTCAGCGCGCGACGATGCCCCAGGCGAAGGGGTCGTCGTGTTCGATGAGCAGCCGGCCTTCGCCCGAGAGGTGGGCGCGGCCGGTGATGCGTGGCTGGATGCGGTCGTGGGTGGCGGGTGTGTAGCGCCCCTCGAACACGCTGCCGATCAGGCTTTCCATGCGAAAGGCTTCTCCCGCCGCGAGCGCGCCGTCCGCGGCAAGGCACGCGAGCTTGGCGGACAGGCCGGTGCCGCAGGGCGAGCGGTCGTAGGCCAGGCCCGGACACAGCACGAAGTTGCGCGCGTGATTGGCCGGATCGGCGGGCCCGGCGTTGAGTTCGATGTGGTCGATCTCCGCGCCATCGGCGCCGCGGATGGCGGCAGCTTCCAGCGCCGTGCGGATGGCGGCGGTGTACGTCGTCAGCTCGCGCCAGTGCGCGTATTCCAGCGGCAATGGCGACTCCTTGGTGAGGAAGAACCAGTTGCCGCCCCAGGCGACGTCGCCGCGCACGCGGCCGAACCCGGGGACGTCGACGACGATGTCGTGGGCGAGCCGGTAGCTCTCGACGTTGTCGATGCTGATGCGGCCATCGGCATGGAGTTCGGCGACCACGGTGCCGACCGGGGTGTCGATGGCGTGCCGACCGGGTTCGATCCGGCCCAGGTGCGCCAGCGTGCGCACAAGGCCAAGCGTGCCGTGGCCGCACATGCCGAGCGCGCCGACGTTGTTGAAGAAGATGACCGACGCCACCGACCCGGCGTGCTCCGCCGGCAGCAGCAGCGCGCCGACCATGGTGTCGGACCCGCGCGGCTCGCAGGCGATCATGCTGCGCCAGCGGTCATGCTCGCGCAGCAGTGCGGCGCGGCGTTCGGCCAGCGTGCCGTGATCCATGCCGGGCAGTGCGGACAGCACCACGCGGGTGGGCTCGCCGCCGGTGTGGGAGTCGATGTAGTCGATCTGGCGCATGCCGGCCAGCATCCTCCCCCGGCGCAGGCCGGTCTAGCCGCGTTCCCGCCGTGAAGACGCAGAAATCGGCACAATTTGTCGCATGTATCGGGGCCATAATCGGGCCATGCAGATGCTGCCTGCCCATGTCGATGCCGACCAGTTGCAACGGCTGTTGGACACGCTGCCCGATACCGTGTTCTTCATCAAGGACGTGCATGGCCGCTACACCCACGCCAATCTGGCGCTGGTTCGCCGGCTGGGGTTGAGCCGGCGCGAGGAGGTGGTGGGGCGCACGCCCGCCGATGTGTTCCCCCAGCGGCTTGGCGATGCCTACGCCTCGCAGGATCGCCGAGTGCTGGCGGGGCATGCGATCAGCAGCCAGCTGGAGATTCATCTGTTCCCGAACCGCGCCCCCGGCTGGTGCCTGACCCACAAGATGCCGCTGCGACAGGGGGAGGCGATCATCGGCCTGATCGGCCTCTCACGCGACCTGCAACAGCCGGATGGACGCCATCCCGGCTTCGCCCGCCTGCGCCGCGTGCTCGATCACATGGAGGCGCATTACGCCGAAAGCGTGCGCATGCAGGCGCTGGCGAAGCTGGCGGGGCTGTCGTTGTCGCAGCTGGAACGCCAGTTCCATCGCGTGTTCCACCTCACTCCGCAGCAATGGTTGACGCGCTTGCGCATCGAGGCGGCGCTGCAGCTGCTGCGCGGCAGCGACAGCATCGCTGCCGTCGGCCAGGCCTGTGGCTTCAGCGACCAGAGCGCCTTCAGCCGCCAGTTCAAGGCGTCGGTGGGGGCCACGCCGCGCGACTATCGACGGCTGGTCACGGGCGGCTGATCCTTCCGAGCCCGCTGCCTGCGATGCGGATTGCGGCATAGCCGCCACGTCGCGGCGCGCCTAGCATGGCGTTCCCATACCTGCCACCGGCGCCCATGTCCTCATCAACCGTATCTGCCTTGGTCATCGGGGGGGGCGTGGTGGGACGCGCCTGCGCGCTCGCATTGCAGCGCAACGGCTGGCGGACAACGCTGGTGGACCCCGACGTGGCTGGCATCGCCCCTTCGTGGGGCAACGCTGGTCATATCGCCACCGAACAGACCGAGCCGCTGGCTTCGCTGGCGACGCTGCGCAACGCGCCGGGCCGCTGGCACGCGTTCGGCGGCCCGCTCGACCTGCGCGATCCGCTGCAGCGTCTGCCGTGGATCGCGCGTTACCTGCGCGCCTGCGCGCCTGCGCGCTTCGCGGCCGGGCACGCGGCGCTGCGCGGCCTGCTTGCCGACGCACTGCCGGCCTGGCGGCGACTGGCACAGGCCATCGGCGCGCCGGAGCTGCTGCAGGAACAAGGGCATTGGGTGTGCTGGGAGAGCGAGTCCAGCGCACGGCGCGGCGAGGCCGCATGGCGCGGCATGGACACCGGCACGACGTCGTTTTCGGGCATCGACGATGCGCAGCGCGCCGTGCTGCAAGCGAGCCTGTCGGCGCCGATCGCGGGGGGCATCGCGTTCGCCGGCACCGCGCAGATCACCGACCTGTCCGCGCTGGCGCAGCGGCTGTCGGCCGCGTTCGTGCTGGCCGGCGGCACCCAGCGGTGGGCCCGCGTGCAGGCGCTGCGGCGGACTGGCCGCCGGGTCAGCGCGCTGGCCACCGACGGCGCGAGCCTCGATGCCGACCTGGTGCTGGTCTGCGCTGGCGTGCGCTCGCGCGAACTGATGGAGCCGCTGGGCCTGCGCGCGCCGCTGGTTGCCGAGCGCGGTTACCACCTGCAATGGGCCGCGTACGACTGGCCAGCGCTGCCACCGGTGGTGTTCGAGGATCGCTCGATGATCGTCACCCGCTTCGCAGGCGGGCTGCGCGCGGCGGGCTTCGTCGAATACGCCGGCGTCGATACGCCGCCCGACCCACGCAAATGGGCGCGGCTGCACAAGCACGTGGAACAACTCGGCATCCTGGTCTATGGCGAGCCCGTCCCCTGGTTCGGTCCGCGTCCCACACTGCCGGACTACCTCCCGGCACTGGGACGCAGCCATTGCTTCGACAACCTTGCCTACGCATTCGGCCACCAGCACCTCGGCCTGACCTTGGCGGCGATCACCGGCGAATTAATCGCAGACCTGTGCGCGGGCCGGCCAGCCGCGGTGCCGTTGTCGCCATTCGATCTGGCGCGATTCGGTTAGCCAGCCCGAGTTCCGGAGCTGCCTGCGACGGCGGCCCGCGCAGCTGCCAGGAACGCTTCCAAGCCGGTGATGTCGCGCCCCCGCCTGGGCCCTGCATGCCATTGGACATGACCCATGCGTTCTCCTGAGCGATGGCAAGTCCTCCGAGTGCGAGCGCGTTGCAGGCGCCTCCATCTCGCGTGCGATGGCGCTCAAGGGCAGCGCACTCGCGCAATCCCGTAGTGCCCCGCCGCATGGCGGAGCGCCAAGGCGGAAGCTTTGTGCACGGTTCGGCAGGCACTCCGCCGATCTCGTCCGAAAGCGCGCAAACCTCTTGTTAACAGTTTTCTCTGGCTGACTAAATCGGGCAGTCGAGCTCGCTTTCGAATGCGCCCGCGACACCCAGGTCGACAGTCAACTCCTTCATTCGAGGTCACGCAATGCATCGCAATCATTTCGTCCGCGGGCTCAGGCGCAATGCCTTGGTCGTCGCGCTTGGCCTGATGGCCAACGGCGGCATCCACGCCCAGAGCACCACCGGCAGCATCAGCGGCAGCGCGCCTGCCGGCGCCACCATCACCATCAGCAACAACAGCGGCCTGAGCCGGACGGTTACCGCCGACGCGCAGGGCCGCTACAACGCCGGCAGCCTGCCGGTCGGCACTTATACGGTGCAGTCTGGCGAAAACCGGCGCGAGGTCCTCGTCACCGTGGGCGCCAGCGCCAATGCGTCGTTCGGGGGCAGCGGCGATGCCACCACACTCAATACGGTCACCGTCAAGGGCGCGTCCATCGCTTCCATCGACACTTCGACGGTCGACACGCGCTCGGTGCTGACCGCGAAGCAGATCGAGCGGTTGCCGCTTGCGCGTTCCGCGGAATCCATTGCGCTGCTCGCGCCGGGCGCCATTTCCGGTGCCGCCGGCTTCTTCGGCAACCTGGTTTCGTTCGGTGGTTCGGGCGTGTCCGAAAACGCGTATTACGTGAACGGATACTTCACCGGCGAACCACTGTCCAACCTCGGCGGCTTCACGCTGCCACACGGCGCTATCGAGCAGCAGGAAACCTTCATCGGCGGCTACAGCGCCAAGTACGGTCGCTCGGACGGCGGCGTGATCAATCAGGTCGGCAAGCGCGGCACCAATGACTGGCATTTCGGGGCGCAGGTCACCTGGACGCCGAAGAGTCTGCGCGGCCGCAACGACGATCTCTACCTGCCGGACATGGATTTTTCCGAGGTCAATGCCAACCCCAACCTGCCGCATACCTGTGGGGTCGACCAGGACGAACTCTGCCAATACGGGTACAACACCCCGGCTGATGCCGGCCATCTCTACAGCCGCGGGAAGCGGGACAACCGCTGGGAGCACACGTACAGCGTGTACGCAGGCGGCCCGCTGGTGGAAAACCGCCTCTTCATCTACACCGCAGCCGAATGGAAGGACGAAGACCGCACCTGGGCCGACGACTATCTGACGGCCGCGGGCGCAGGCCGCACCACCCATCTCGCCACGCGCACACCCAAGCTGTATGCCAAGCTGGACTGGACCATCACCGACAATCATTTCCTCGAAGCGACCTACCTCGGCCAGAAGGTCGACCAGTCCGGCGTGTTCAACGCGTACGACTTCGCCAACGATGCCGTGGGCGCGCGGCTGTCCGAGGCGGCGCCGAATACCTTCTGGCAGAAGAACCAGTATGCAATCCTGAAATACACCGGCTACCTCACCGACAACCTGACCGCAAGCGCCACGTACGGCACCGCGCGGATGCAGACACGCGACACGCCATTCATGACCGGCAGTGCGTTCATCTCGCGTGCCTACAACCAGAATCCGGCGCTCAACGGAGGCACTCCGATCAGCAACGATCAGGCCGACTACCTTGGCCGCAATGGCGAGAACCGCTCGCGTGGTCTGCGCGCCGACCTCGAGTGGCTGGTCGGCGACCACGCCATCACCGTAGGCGTGGACAACATCAAGTTCGAGGCCGAGGACGAGGGCGACACCCAGGTTGCCGACTACTGGCGCTACGGCAAGCAGGTGGGTGACATCAGCCCGGGCCATGTCGGCGATCCCAGCTCGGCCGGCAATCCACAGGGCTACTACGTCTACCGGCTCAAGTACCAGACGGCCACCAGCATGTCGCTCGACCAGAAGGCGTGGTACATCGAGGATCGTTGGCAGGTGACCGACAACGTCCTGTTGAAGATGGGCGTGCGGAACGACCAGTTCACCAATCTCAACAACACCGGCGCCAAGTACCTGGATGCCAAGAACCAGTGGGCTCCGCGCCTCGGGTTCGCCTGGGACGTGAACGGCAACGGGTCGTTCAAGGTATTCGGCAACGCCGGCCGCTACTTCCTTGCGATGCCCAACAACGTGGCGATCCGCGGCGCGTCGTCGTCGACCTACACCAGGGAATATTTCACCTACTCCGGGATCGACGCCAGCGGGGCGCCGACCGGGCTGACGCCGGTGCCGCGCACCGACGGGGGCAGTGGGCCGTTCTCGTCCAACCTGGAATACGGCCAGCCGATCGACGTGCTCGCGTTCGCGCCGAAGGATCTCAAGAACATGTTCCAGGACGAATACATCCTGGGCTTCGAGAAGATGCTGAGCGAATCGTGGATGCTGGGCGTCAAGCTCACCCGCCGCGATCTGAAATCCGCCATCGACGACATCTGCGACCCGGCGGTGATGAGCGCGGCGCTGGTCAAGAAGGGCATCGATCCCAACACGCTGGATATCCCGGGCTGCCTGATGTTCAACCCGGGCGGCAAGAACACCTTCAGCCTGCGCAAGCTCGACGGCAGCGGCCGCACCGAGTTCGTGATGGACTCCAGGGACGACTGGGGCTTCACCGACGGCATGAAGCGCGGCTACAGCGGCATGGACGTCTACCTTGAGCGACAGTTCGACGGCAAATGGGAAGCGCGCATCGACTACACCTACAGTCGCAGCAGGGGCAACCTGGAAGGTCAGGTGAAGTCCGACAATGGGCAGGACAACATCTCCAAGACGTCCGACTGGGACAGCGCGTCGCTGATGCAATATGCCTACGGCTACCTGCCCAATGACCGGCGGCACCAGCTGAAGATCCGCGGCAGCTACCAGATCAACGACGAGTGGATGCTGGGCGCCAACTTCCGCATCAACTCGGGAAGCCCGTTCAGCTGTTCCGGCTTCTTCAACCCCGGCAACGTGGACGAAGGCACGGCAGCGGCCGATCCGGTGGGTTACGGCCAGTCGATCTACCACACCTGCTTCGGCGCGGTTGCGACCCCGGGTTCGGCGCGCAACCCCTGGAATCGGACGCTGGACCTGGGCGTGACGTATCGGCCGGCGATGCTCGACGGCAAGCTGACCCTGGGCATGCAGGTGCGCAACGTCATGGATGCCAATGAAGTGCTGCAGGCCAACGTGCAGTCAGAAACGGGGGCGTATACCGTGAGCAACACTTACATGCTTCCGCAGGGCCGCCAGGAGCCACGGACCGTGGTGTTCACCGCCGCCTACGACTGGTAACGCCGATCCGCCTCCCGTTCCTGGACGCGGCGCGCGAACCCGAGCCGGCCCTCGCGAGGGGGCCGGCATTTTCATCGCCCCACTTTCCGAACACTGCCGGCCCCGCGCAGGCGGGCCCCGGCTGATGCCCTTGACCGGGGAGCCGGCGGACTCGCGCCAGGCGCAAGGCCGGAACTGGCGGGCGCAGAGGGCGGACGGCACAAATCGACGCATCGGATTGTGCTTGATTCCGCACGCCCTCGACCGGATTGGCGCTAGTCCCCGCAACCCGTTGCGTTGACGATGGGGGACATTCATGCGGGGCGGGACGCACATGAACGACCAGATCGGCCAGCTGTCATCGGCGCTCCTGCGGGAGCGACTGGGAACGCCGTTGCAGAGCAGGCCCCCTGCGATCGAGGCCGCTGAGTACGATGCGCGCATCGAGCGCGCGCGCGCGCTGATGCGTGAATGCGGGGCCGACGCACTGCTGGTGACCGCTGGCGCCTCGCTGCGGTGGTTCACCGGCATTGCCTGGGGGGCAAGCGAGCGGCTGGTGGCAATGCTGCTGACCCTGCGTGGCGATCCCGTGCTGGTGTGCCCGGCGTTCGAGGAAGGTTCTCTGGACGCGGTGCTTAAGATCCGGGTGATCAAGCGACTGTGGGAGGAGCACGAAGATCCGCATGCGCTCGTGTCGGGGGCAATGGCCGAACGCGGCGCGCGTACGTTGGCGCTGGATCCGGAGGCGGCGTTCCGCATCCATGCGGGATTGCGCGGGCACCTGCCCGCAAACGCCGTCATTCACGCGCAGCCGATCATCGATGGCTGCCGGATGTGCAAGTCGCCCGCCGAGCTGGCACTGATGCAACACGCCTGCGACATCACCCTGGAGGTGCATCGCCTTGCTGCCGGCATCGCGCGCGAAGGCATCGGGACCGATGAGCTCACGCGCTTCATCGACAACGCCCATCGCGCGCTGGGCGCCGACGGCGGTTCGACCTTCTGCATCGTCCAGTTCGGACATGCCACCGCGTACCCGCATGGCATCCCCGGCGTGCAGCATCTGCGGGAAGGGGAGCTGGTGCTCATCGATACCGGCTGCAGCGTCGAGGGCTACAACTCCGACGTGACGCGCACCTGGAGCTACGGCCGGGTGGGCGACGAGGAAATCCGCATCTGGAACGCGGAGCGCGCCGCGCAGCAGGCGGCGTTCGAGGCGGTGCGCCCCGGCACCCCCTGCGAGGTCGTGGACACGGCGGCTCGCCGAGTCCTGGAGGCGGCGGGCCTGGGGCCCGACTACCGGCTCCCGGGCCTGCCGCACCGCACCGGCCACGGCTGCGGGCTGGCGATCCACGAGGCGCCCTACCTGGTGCGCGGCAACGCGCTGCCGCTGGCACAGGGCATGTGCTGCAGCGACGAGCCGATGATCGTGGTGCCCGGCCGCTTTGGCGTGCGTCTGGAAGACCACTTCCACGTCACGGAAGAGGGCGCGCGATGGTTCACGCCGCCTTCGATCGCGATCGATCGCCCTTTCGCCGACTGACGTCACGCGCGCCCACGCCGGGCGCGGCGACGCACACCAGCACCCGGAGCGCCATGCCCCTTGCCATCGCCCCAACCGTTTGCGCGGCCATCCTGCTGCTTGTACCGCTGGCTGGCCAGGCCTCTGCGCTTCCCGCCACACCCGACGCCGCGGCGTACGACCGCTCGCTGCATTTGCGCGAGCAATGGATGCACCTGACGAAGGGCATGACCGGGCCGGTGACGTGGATCGATGCCGCGCACATCCGCTATCGGCGCACGGTGGCAGGCGGCGTCGAGTTCGTGGTTCGCAGGATCGGCGATGCGCGGCCACGGCCTGCGTTCGACCATGCGCGCCTGGCGGCGGCCTTGGGCGAGACCCTGCAGCAGCCCGTGGACGCGCGCCGCCTGCCGTTCGCCGATTTCGAATACGAGCCAGGCGAGCGCGCGATCCGCGCGTGGACGGACGCTGGCCGCGTGCGCTGCGAACTGGCCGGGGCGTACCGTTGCGAGCCCATCCTCGCCGATGCCGAAACGGCTCGGCCGCGCGCCTTCGACGTGGTGCGGGATCTGTCCGTGGCTGCCGACGACGCGCCGCGGGTTTCGCCGGACGGCAGGTTCGCCGCCTTCGTGCAAGGCGACAACCTCGCGCTGCGCACCATCGCAAGCGGCGCGGTGCGGATCCTCAGCCACGACGGCTCCGCCGCCGATTTCTATGATCCGGAAACCATCGCGTGGTCGCCCGATTCCAGCCGGCTCGCGTTGTACCGGGTCACGCCGGGCCTGCAACGCCGTGTCACCCGGGTGGAAACCTCGCCGCGCGATCAGCTGCAGCCCAGGGTACGCACCCAGCTCTACCCCAAGCCGGGCGATGCGGTGGACATCGAACGGCCGGTGATCTTCGAGGCGGAAAGTGGTCGCCGCATCGATGTTGCGCCAACCCTGTTCGCCAATCCGTTCCTGATGACGCTGCCGGTGTTCCGCGCCGACAGCCGTACCCTCGCCTTCCGCTACACCCAGCGCGGCCACCAGCGCGTGCGGCTGGTCGAAGTGGACGCCCGCAGCGGCGCGGCCCGCAGGGTGGTCGAGGAGCACTTCGACACTTTCGTCAACGACTGGGGCGACCGCGCCGCATTCCATGACGTGGGCAACCGGGGACGGGAAATCCTCTGGATGTCGGAGCGCGATGGCTGGAACCATCTGTACATGGTCGACGGCAAGAGCGGCCGGCTGCGCCAGCTCACGCGCGGGCCATGGGTGGTGCGGCGGATCGTGAAGGTGGACGAGGCGCGCCGCCAGGTCTGGTTTGCCGCCAACGGCCGCGAGCCGGGCGATCCGTACATGCAGCATTTCTACCGGATCGATTTCGACGGGAAGCATCTCACCCACCTGACGCCCGGCGACGGCTGGCATGAGATCAGCCTGTCGCCGGACCTGGCGCATTACGTCGACACCTGGTCACGGCTGGACGATCCGGGCGCCACCGAGCTGCGGGATTCGCGCACGGCCGCGCTCGAAGAGACGCTGGAACGCGGCGATGCCAGTGCGCTGTTCGCCGCCGGCTACAAACCGCCGGAAACCTTCGTCGCGCCGGGCCGCGACGGCAGGACGCCGATCTGGGGGGTGGTGGTGCGGCCCACGCACTACGACCCGTCCCGCATGTATCCGGTGATCGAAAGCATCTACGCCGGCCCGCACGGCTCGCACGTGCAGAAGAAATTCTGGCCATTCGACTCGCAGTCCAGCAACGAACGGCTCGTCGGCGCACAGGCGCTGGCCGATCTCGGTTTCATCGTCGTCCAGATCGACGGGATGGGCACGATGAACCGCTCCAAGGCCTTCCACGACGTGGCCTGGAAGAACCTCGGCGATGCCGGCTTCCCCGACCGCATCGCCTGGCACAAGGCGATGGCTGCGCGCGATCCGTCCTACGACATCGGTGGCGGCGTCGGCATCTACGGCGCATCGGCCGGCGGACAGAATGCCCTCAACGCGCTGGAGTTCCATCCGGAGTTCTACACCGTCGCGGTGGCCTATGCCGGCTGCTACGACAACCGCATGGACAAGATCAGCTGGAACGAGCAATGGATGGGCTGGCCGGTGGACGACAGCTATGCGCGCGCGTCCGGGGTCGACAATGCGCACCTGCTGCGCGGCAAGCTGCTGCTGATCGTCGGCGAGCAGGACGAGAACGTCGATCCTGCATCGACGTTCCAGGTGGCCGACGCGCTGGTCCGCGCCGGCAAGGACTTCGACCTGCTGGCGGTGCCGGGCGCCGGCCACGGCGTCGGTCGTGGCAATGGCGCCACCGATCGCTACGTGCAGCGCCACAAGTTCGACTTCTTCGTGCGTCATCTGTTGCGGCGCGACACCCCGGACTGGAACCGGCGGTCCACCGGGACCGGCGAATGAGCAGCGGGCGTGGCCATGCCGCCGGTGCTTGGTCGGCGCCCACCGATCAAGCCATCGCCGGAATCGTCCTGCGAGAGTGGGGCCTGGCAGGCGCCCTGACGCCATTGCCATCCTATGCCGATGCCAACCGTCGCCTGCACGGCACGGACGGGGACTGCGTGGTGAAGCTGGCCCATCCGGAAAGCGACGCGTCCCAGCTGGATCTCGAGAACCGGGCGATGCTGCACCTCCAGCAGACGGATTGCCGGGCGCGGACGCCCCGCCTGCGGTTGACACTGGAGGGTTCGCCGATGGTGCGCATGCGGCTGGACGACGGACGCCACGCGCAGATGCGGCTGGTCGAGTTCATCGACGGCCCATTGCTGGCCGCAGGTCCGGTCGATGCGGCACTGGCGCGCAGCGTCGGCGAACAGGTCGCCTGGCTCGCGCAGGGGCTTTCCGCGTTCGCTCACCCCGCGGCGCATGCGTCCAGGGACTGGAATCTGTCCTCGCTGCCGGCGTTGGCCGATGCCATCGAGCTGGTGGACGACCTGGAGCTCAGGTGCCTGGTACGCGCGGGCCTGGAAGACTTCGCGCAGCGCCTCGCGGCCTGGGAATCGCATCTGCCCAGGCAGGTCATCCACAACGATCCCAATGATCACAACCTGATCGTGGACCCCGGGCGCCGCGCGGTGCGCGCGGTGATCGATTTCGGCGACATGTGCCATGGTTTCCGCCTTGTGGATCTCGCGATCGCGTGCATCCACGCCATCCAGGCAGACGCCGCCCCGGAGCCGGTCATGGATGCCGTGGTGGCCGGCTATGCGTCCGTCTCCCCGCTTTCGGGAGCGGAGCGCGAAGCGCTTCCCCGCTTCATCCGCGCGCGACTTTGCCAGAGCATCCTGATGGCCGAGCGCGCGCGCCGCGCCGATCCGGGCAATTCCTACGTCATGGTTTCGCAGCCGGCGGTGCGCGCGCTGCTGCGCACCCTTGCGTGACCCGACCCTTTCCAGCCAGGCCTCCACTGCCCTTCCTGCCGCCATGCCTTCCCATTCCCACGCCGACCTGATCGCGCTGCGCAGCGCGCACCTGAATCCCGCGCTGAGCCTGGCATACCGAATGCCACTCAAGATCGTGCGCGGGGACGGTGCCTGCCTGTACGACGAGGCGGGGCGCGGCTATCTCGACCTGGTGAACAACGTCTGCCATGTCGGCCACTGCCATCCGGACGTGGTGGCCGCGGGACAACGGCAGATGGCGTTGCTGAACACCAATACGCGCTACCTGCATGACTGCCTGGTCGACTACGCGCAGGCGCTGCTGGCGACCTTCCCGCCCGAACTTTGCGTGTTGTTCCTGACCAACTCCGGGACCGAGGCCAACGACCTTGCGCTGCGGCTGGCGCGCGCGCATTCCGGGGCGCGCGACGTGGTCGTCCTCGATCATGCCTACCACGGCCATTCGCCCTCGATGATCGAGCTGAGCCCCTACAAGTTCAACGGCAGGGGGGGGCAGGGGCGCGCCGATCACGTGCAGGTGGTGCCGATGCCGGATGCGTACCGGGAACCGGCCGGCCCGGCGGGCCGCCATGCAAGCCCCCATCACATGCTGGCGATGGCGCGTGCGCTCGAAACCATCCACGCGCGCGGGAGCTCGCCCGCGGCGTTTTTCTGCGAATCGATGCCCGGCTGTGGCGGGCAGATCGAGCTGCCGGCGGGCTTTCTTGAATCCAGTTACGCGCAAGTGCGGGCGGCGGGCGGCGTGTGCGTGGCGGACGAAGTGCAGACGGGCTTCGGCCGCGTGGGCTCGCACTGGTGGGCGTTCCAGCGGCAAGGCGTGGTGCCGGACATCGTCACCCTCGGCAAGCCGATGGGCAACGGCCACCCCGTCGGTGCCGTGGTGGCGCGCCGGGAGATCGCAGCTTCGTTCGCCACGGGCATGGAGTATTTCAACACTTACGCGGGCAACCCCGTGTCCTGTGCGGTAGCGCTGGCGGTGCTCGCCGTCATCGAACGGGAAGAGCTGCGCCGCAACGCCACCGTGGTCGGCACCCGGCTGTTGGACGGGTTGCGCCGGCTGCAGCAGCGGCATGCGCTGATCGGCGACGTGCGCGGCGCCGGTCTGTTCATCGGCGCCGAGCTGGTGCTGGACCGCGCGACCCGCGTGCCGGCGACGCGGGAAGCCGGCGAGGTGGTCGAACGCCTGGTCGGGCACGGCATCCTGCTGGCCACCGACGGCCCGCGCGACAACGTGTTGAAGATCAAGCCGCCGATGGTGATTTCGACCGCGCAGGCCGATCACTTCCTGGCCGCACTGGACGAGGTGCTGGCCTCGCTTTAGTGGCCTAGCGGAACCGCCTGCCCCCTTCGAACGGAGCATCACCATGGTCGTCGGATTCCTGCTGGGTGCGATGTCCCTGATCGGGTTGGCGTACCTGGCCATCCTGGTGTCCACGGCCATCCGGCGCGGCGCGTTGCGCCCGCGCGGCGAAGCGCTCGCGCTGGGCGCCGTGACCAATTTCTTCGACACCCTGGGCATTGGCTCGTTCGCGCCCACCACCGCCTGGCTCAAGCTGCGGCGGTTGGTGCCCGATTCTTTCCTGCCTGCAACGCTCAACAGTGGGCACGCGCTGCCGACGGTGGTGCAGGCACTCATCTTCATCAGTCTGGTCCGGGTCGACGTGCGGCTGTTGGTGGCCTGCATCACGGCCTCGGTGGGGGGTTCGGTACTGGGCGTGGCGCTGGTCGGGCGGGTGTCGCAACGCGCGGTGCAGCTCGTGGTGGGCGTGGCATTGCTGCTGGCGGCGGCCCTGTACGCGTTGGCGAACATGGGCATGCTCCCCCCGGGAGGCGATGCCCTCTCACTGGAGGCCGGGCTGTTCTGGACGGCGGCCGCCGGCCATTTCGCACTGGGGGCGCTGATGGCCTTCGGCATCGGCCTGTATGCGCCCTCGCTGGTGATGCTGAGCCTGATGGGCCTCAATCCCGTCGCCGCGTTCCCGGTGATGATGGGCAGCTGTGCGTTTCTGATGCCGGTCAGCGGCTGGCGCTTCCTGCGCGGCCCCCGCATCGACCTGAGGGTCGTGCTTGGCCTTGCGCTTGGCGGCATTCCCGGCGTGTTGCTGGCGGCCTACGTGGTCCGCAGCCTGCCCCTGCAGGCGCTGCGCTGGGGTGTGGTGGTCGTGGTGCTCTACGCCGCCATCGTGCTGCTGCGATCGGCTGCCATCCGCTCGTCGGCGGGCGCTGCCGGCACGGCGGCGGACTGACGGCGCGACCCGGTCCGGTAATCCCGGCGACACGCAAAGGCGCGGCAAGGCGTGCAGGACCTGCACTCCGCGCCGTGCCCGGCGGCGCAGCCCGGAGCCGCAGGTGCAGCCGTGGAAAAAAGACCTGCGGCTCCGGGGGCGTGGAGCCGCAGGTGGTCATCACGGTCCGCAGCCGCGTTACCTCAACTTGTATTCCAGCGTCAGGAAGTACTCCGCGCCAGTGGGGTTGTATTTGCTGATGTCCGCATACGGCCACCATTTCTCGGAGTCGACCAGTGGCGGCCTGCGGTCAAGCAGATTGGTGACCGAAAGCGTGGTCCGGAACTGTTCGTTGAACTTCCAGCCCAGCGACAGGTTGGCGGTGGTCCAGGCGGGCATGCGCCGGTAGCCGTCGGCCCACCGTTCGGGCGACGTCCCCAGCCGGTTGATATGCAGGCTGGCGTTGAAACGATCGAGATCCCATGTCAGCGTCCCGTAGCTTCGGGTGCGGAATTCGCTGTTCCATTGGGCGTCGCGGATGTCCTCGACCGGATCCTCGGTGAGATAGCGATCCAGCGTCCTGAGGATGTGGGTGTAGCCCACGCGCAGGCCGAAGTTCCCGTACGGCGTCCCGTCGAACCGGCTGGCCCAGTTGAAATCGAACCCGTCCTGCTGGTGCATGCCCGTGTTGAACGGGCTGGTGATCACCGAGGTGACGCGATCCTTGGCGCCACGCGTCACCCGCGCCAGCATCGCCACGCACTTGGGCGAGGCCGGATCCACTTCCTCCCCGCTCGCCGTGAACCCGAGCTTGCACTCCGCGGCGTACTGCAACACCGTGTCCGCACCGATGATGCCCACCTGGTCCTCCAGATGGATGCGGAACGCGTCCAGGGTGAAGGAATGGTGCGTGCCCAGCTGCGCGACCACGCCCAGCGAGTCGGTGTAGCCGGTTTCCTCGCGCAGGTGCCGGTCGCCCTCGGAGTATTGGCGGATGGAGCCGGTGCCGTACTTGGTCGCGCAGCCCTGCCAACTCTGGCCTGGCTGGAGCTGCTCGGTCTGCACGCAGGTCAGGTAATCGACACCGCTGGTGTAGGACGAGCTGCGCTCGGCGAACATCACGTGCATGTCCGGCGCCCGGAACGAGGTGGCGCGCGAGGCGCGGAACATCAGCGACTCGATCGGTTTCCAGGACAGGCCCGCCTGGTAGGTGAACGCGCCGGAGACGTCGGACGCATCGTCGTAATAGTCGTAGCGCGCTGCCAGCTTGGCATCCACTTGGCCCACGGCCGAGTCCATCTTCGCCAGCGGCACCGCCAGCTCGCCGCCGGCGGCGTAGCGGCTGCGCTCCCCCTGGCCTCGAATCCCGCTCCAGCCGTAGAGCTCGCCGTTCACGGTGGGAAGGTCGGTCAGGAAGCGATAGGTGTCGCGGCTGGCTTCCACCACCGCGGCGAACTGCACCGCGCCGGCCGGCATGTTGAACAGTTCGCCGCTGACGTCCGCGCTGAGGGCCTGTGAGGTCGAGCGCCCGTCGCCCACCGAGGTGCGCACCGCGTCGGCGAACATGTCCGGCGTCAGCGTGCCGAAGAAATCCAGCTGCGTCGGCAACAGCTCGCCGTCGAGCGTGTCGCGCCGCACCGTGAGCCAGCGGTCGGGCGACCACGGCTGCGCCCAGTTGGTTCCCTTGCTGCCGAACAGCAGGCCCAGCATCGCCTGGTCGTCGAAGCGCGAGACCGAATCGCGGTAGCGGTACTGGCCGTAGCTGTAGCCCAGGTTGTAGTCGAACCTCCCGAGCGACCCGCTCAACGCGGCGCTGAAGATGTGGCTGGTCTCGCTGAAATGCTGGTTGCTGGTCGGCGTTTCGAAGTCGCGGAAGGAGCGCCAGACCTGGCGCGAACCGTAGTACGTCGAATCAAGGTCGTTCGGGTCTTCCATGACGTCGTAATCGACGCCGTAGCTGTACCGGTACAGCCCCGCGTCGGCGGTGGAACGCACCGACAGCAGAGTGGCGCCGAACTCGTGTTCCCCGAGGCGCTGGCGCAAGTTGCCGAAGGCGAATACGCGCTCACGGCCGTTGCGCACCGTGTAGGTGTCGAACACGTTGTCGCCGCAATACCGCTCCGGGCCGGGGCCGGCCCACCCGGGCCGTTGCGCCTGGTAGCCGAGACCGTCGCAGCGGTCGCCGATATCGAGCAAGCCCCACCCCCCGGGCACGCCGCGATCCCAGTAGGACATCACCTGGCTGAGGCTGCGATAGTCCGGATCGGGCGATTTCGATGGATCGGAGAACCAGTCGCGCTGGTCGCCCCGGATCGGCAAGCGGCGGTCCCATTCCAGCCCGTAGCTCAGCTCCATGTCGCCACGGCGGAAGCCCGACGACACCGTGAAGTTGTCCGAGCGGCCGCCCCCGTTGGCGGTATTGCCGTAGCGGTAGCGGAAGGTGGTCTCGTCGATCCCTTCCTTGAGCATGATGTTGACCACTCCGGCCACCGCGTCGGAGCCGTAGATGGCCGAGGCGCCGCTGGTCAGCACTTCCACCCGCTCCACAGCCGACGCCGGGATCATCGCCAGGTTGATGACGTTGCCGGAGATATTGCCGGCGGGCTTGGGCAGGACCGGGATACGCCGTCCGTTGAGCAACACCAGCGTGTAGCCTGGCCCGAACCCGCGAAGATTGAGCGCCTGCGCGTTGGCGTTGAAGTTGTTGGTGTCCTCCTCGCCGACGAACACGCCTGTGTTCACGCTCAGGTTCGAGAGCGCGTCGTACAGCGTGGAAAAGCCCTGGCGCGCCAGGTCCTGTGCGGTGAACACCTGGATCGGATCGACCGTTTCCGCCTCCGTGCGCTTGATGCGCGAGCCGGTGACTTCCACCTTCTCCAATGTCGTTGCGTTGGCCTCCCCGGTTGTGGTCGATTGCGCGTCGCCCTCATTCGCGTCGGCTTGCGCCTGCTGGGCGGCCGCAGTGCCGCAGGCCAATGCCAGCGTGATGGCGAAGGTGAGCGCGTGCCGAACGCGTAACGTGTGCTTGTACATCTCGAGATCCCCCTGTCGATGATTCGCAGCGCGGCTTGGTCACCCGCGTAGCACGCATGCTGCGTGCCTCGGCGACGCAGGGATAGGAACAAATGGGCGGGCACGGCGCGGAATCCGGCATGACCCGAATCTGCGGCGATCGTTCGCTCGCGCAGCCTGGCTTGCGATTGGCGCTCTGATCCCTTCAGTACGGCTGCCCGGCGGCAGTCGAATCGGCGCGATGCGCCGCATCCCGATCGATTGCCATGCTCAGGACTTGCGCAGTTGCGCGCGCAGATCTTCCAGCGTGGTGCTGAGATGCTTGGCCAGTTTCGCGTGCACTGCCTCCGTGTGGATCCACCTGCAGCCGCAGGGCCGCGGGCGGCGCGCCCGGCTGGAGCATCGCGCGCTGCTGGAGGCATGGCTGGCAGGACGAAGCGTCGCGCCGTTCCTACAACGTGAGCACGATCTTTGCCAACGACTACAACAGCGGGCAGACGCGGGTGTACAACTGGGGCTATCTGGCGGTGCGTTACATGTTCGAACGCCAGCCATCGCAGGTGAACTCCATTCTCGGGTACATGCGCCAGGGCAACTATGCGGGCTATGACGGCTTCATGCGCAGCATCGGCAGCAGCAACGACGCCGATTTCATGGCGTGGCTTACGTGCGTCGCCCAGCCCGGCGGGAGCGGGTGCGGCGGGACCTCCAATACGCCCCCGGTGGCTGCGTTCTCGTACAGTACAAACGGGCTGACGGCAAGCTTCGTGGACGGATCCAGCGACCCCGACGGCTCTGTGGCTTCGCGCTCCTGGAGCTTCGGCGACGGCACCAGCTCGACGTCGGCCAACCCCTCGCATGCCTATGCGGCCGCCGGAACCTACACGGTGCAACTCACGGTGACGGACAACAAGGGCGCCAAAGCCACCACTACCCAGGCCGTGACGGTCAAGTCCTCTTCGGCCAACAAGCCGCCGGTGGCCGCGTTCACCTCCTCCGCCAGCGGCCTCACCGTGCAATTCACCGACGGTTCGACCGACCCGGACGGCAGCATCGCCTCGCGCAGCTGGAACTTCGGCGACGGCACCGGCTCCACTGCAGCCAACCCGTCGCATGCGTACGCCAAGGCCGGTACCTACACCGTGTCGTTGACGGTCAAGGACAACGCCGGGGCATCGGCCACCACCAGCAAGTCAGTCACCGTGTCGACCGGCGGCGGGAGTCTGCCGGAATGCCCGGGTGGCGCCGAAGCGCTGGGTCGCAACTGCGTCCGCAGCAACATCAGCGTTCCCGCCGGTGACTATGCCTACATGTACGTGTACGTGCCCAATGGCGTGACTTCGATCCGGATCAAGGCCAGCGGCGGCAGCGGCAATGCAGATTTGTACGTCAACACGCTGGGGAGCTGGGCCACCCGGGACTACCACAACTACCGTTCGACCAATTCGGGCAACACCGAGCAGGTCAACGTGAACTACCCACCGGCAGGCTACGTGTACATCAGCCTCTACGGCACGCGCGAGGCGCAAGGCGTTTCGGTGAGCGTGGAGTATTGACGACCCGATGATCGGACGGTGATCCGGTCAGACGGAAGACCGCCAGCTGACGCAACAAGAAGCGCTCCGCGAATCGCGGGGCGCTTTCTTTTTCTTATCGGAGTCGCACGCATGCGTGACATCCCGCAAGCGGATGGAAGACGCAGCGGGATCTGCGTGCAGCAGTGGTGTGGGGAATCCCGCGCTGGAACAAGGGTCAGATGCAGTGTCGGCGGAAAGCGATATTGCGCACTCGCAGACGCGCCCAGCATGACGCAGCGCGCAAACACTTGGCCGATTGGAGGCGCATTGCAGCAAGTCAGTGCAACCCCGGGTGTCGGGCTTCAGGTCGCCCCAGGCAACGCAAGCACGGTCGCACCGCACCAGCACTTCGCCGTGTTCCAGCAGGGCCTGGACCAGCACTGCTGGGAGGGCACGGCCAACAATCCGTATCCATTGCTGCGCGCCAGCTGCGGACCGCGCATCAGGGCGTGGCCACTGCGTCGGTGCCGGAACGCTGCGCCGCCAGCGCATGCAGGATGCGCAGGTCTTCGGCATCGAACGCCGCCTGCGGATCGTCGCCGTCGTCGCGGCCGCGGTAGTGGCGGTGGAAGGCGCGCACCGCGGCGGCACGGTCCTCCAGCGGGTAGCCGATCGCCGCCATCGCCAGCCACGGGTCGAAGCCGGCCGGTGGATCGGCCAGCTCGCCGCGCGGCCACAGCCCATAACCGGCGTCGGCCAGGCGCTGCCACGGGAACAGCGCGCCGGGGTCGCGCTTGCGGGTAGGGGCGAGGTCGGCATGGGCGATCACCTGCGTCTTCGGGATCGACAGGCGGCTGGTGAGGTCGTCCAGCAGCCGCAGCAGGGTGGCCAGCTGCGCCTCGGTGAAGGGTTCGCCCACCTCGTTGTCGATCTCGATGCCGATCGACGTGGAATTGAGGTCGGTCAGCGTGCCCCAGCGGCCGCCGCCGGCGTGCCAGGCGCGCTCGCTGTCGGCCACCAGCTGGTAGAGCCGGCCGTCGTCGCCGACCAGATAGTGCGAACTGACCGGTCCGTGGCGGTTGGCGGTGCGCAGGGTGTCCAGGCTCTGCTGCGCGGAGGCCTGCTCGGTGGCGTGGATGACGATCACCACCGGCCGGCGCTGGTCGAGGTTGGGCGATGGCACCCATTCGGCCAGCGGGTTGCGGGAAGGCGCCTCGACGTGCGCGCAGGAAGCGGCCAGCAGGCAGGCCGGGAGCAAGAGCAGGAATCGGCGCATGCCCGGATCTTAGCCCGTGCGCGGGCCCGGGGGGGCTGCTAGCCTGTCGCCACCCCTCGGCGCGGAGCGCACCCGGCAGCATGACGCGGTCATTACCCCCATCCACGGACGCGACGCGCGCTGCCGGCTTCGCGTGGCTGCGGCAACGCCGCCTGCAGCAGATCCTATGGGTGCTGGTGGTCATGTTCGGGCTGGTGATCGCCATGAACCTCGCGGCCGGGCGGCAGGCCAGCGCCGCGCTCGAGGCGGCGATCGTCCTGCTACTGGCGCTGGCGATGCGCTGGAACCTCCGCGGCCATGTGGAGCGTGCCGGGGCGCTGGCGATGGGCGTGCTGATGCTGGGCCTGTGCGCGCTGGCGCTCAATGGCCAGGGCCTGTTCGACGAGTCCCTGATGGCATTCCCGGCGCTGCTGTTGTTTGCCGGGCTGTTTGGCTTCCGGCGGGTGTTCGTGGTGCTGGCCTGCGGCATGTTGGCGATGCTCGCGCTGCTGTACTTCCTGCACCAGCACGACATCCTGCGGAGCACCCCGGTGCTGCCGGTGGGGTGGGAGCGGCCGTTCGTCATCAGCTTGGTGGTGATCGCCACCGGGCTGTTTGCCTGGCTGTTGACCAGCGATCTTGGCCAAGCGGTGCGCCAGCTGGAAGCGGAAAAGCAGGCGCTGGAGGAATCGCACGCGCGGATCGAGGTGCTGGCCCAGCGCGACAGCCTCACCGGCCTGCCCAACCGTTCGCTGGCGCGCGAGCGGCTGGGCTTCCTGCTGCAACAGGCGCGCCGCAACGGCGCGATGGTCGCGGTGATGTTCCTCGACCTCGACAACTTCAAGACCATCAACGATTCGCTGGGCCATGCCGCCGGCGATGAGCTGCTGTGCCAGGTGGCGGACAAGCTGCGCGCCTGCGTGCGCGAGACCGACACGGTGGCGCGCGTGTCCGGCGACGAGTTCCTGATCCTGCTGGGCGACCTGCAGGACGAGGACGCCATCGTGGCGGTGGTGGCCAAGGTGACCCACCTGTTGGGGCGGGCGTTCGCCATCGAGGGCGTGGAGGTGCTGGTGACCGCCTCGCTGGGGATCGCGGTGGCGCCGCGCGATGGCGACGGCGCCGACCTGCTGCTGAAGAACGCCGACACCGCCATGTACCAGGCCAAGGATGCCGGCCGCAACACGTTCTGCTTCTTCGATGCGAGCATGAACGAGAGCGTCACCGAGCACCTGCATATCGCCTCGGGGCTGCGTTCGGCGCTGGCGTCGGGTGAGCTGCAGCTGCACTACCAGCCGCAGTTCGACCTACACAGCGGGCGCGTGCTTGGCGCCGAGGCGCTGTTGCGCTGGTGCCATCCGGAGTTGGGCTGGATCCCGCCCGGCAAGTTCATCCCGATCGCCGAACGCAGCGGCCTGATCAACGAGCTGGGGACGTGGGTGCTGCGGCAAGCCTGCCGGGACGCGCAGGGCTGGCGCAGCGACGGGCTGGGCGAGCTGCGGGTGGCGGTGAACGTCTCGCCGCTGCAGTTCCGCCGCGACGACATCGAGCGCGAAGTCGCGCAGGCGCTGCTGGCCAGCGGCCTGCCGGCCACCGCACTGGAGCTGGAACTGACCGAGTCGCTGCTGGTGGCCGACGCGCGCAACATCGGCGAGGTGCTGCAGCGGCTGGGCGCGCAGGGGGTGCAGATCGCCATCGACGACTTCGGCACCGGCTATTCCAACCTCGGCTACCTGCGCCGTTTCTCGGTGCACCGGCTGAAGATCGACCAGTCGTTCGTGCGCCGGATGTGCATCAACGCCCATGACGAGGGGCTGGTGCGCGCGATCATCGAGATGGCGCACTGCCTGGACCTGCAGACCGTTGCCGAGGGCGTGGAGGACAGCCAGACCCTGGAGCGCCTGCACGCGTTCGGCTGCGAGTACGCGCAGGGCTACCACTGGTCGCCGGCGCTGCCGGGGGACGCCTTCGTCGAGTTCGTGCGCGAGCGGCAGGCCGTGGCCGGCTGAGCAGCCACGGCCTGCCCGGTTTCAGCCGGGGTAGGCGGCTTCACCGTGCGAGGCGACGTCCAGGCCTTCGCGCTCGGCCTCCTCGTCCACCCGCAGACCGCCGCAGGCAAGGCCCGCGATCCAGAAGGCCAGCGCCGACACCAACCCGATCCAGCCCAGCGTGACCAGCACGCCAAGCGCCTGCACGCCGGTCTGGGCAAGGATGTCGTAACCCGCCGCCACCGACCGGGTGCCGCCCAGGCTGTCGGCCGAGAACACGCCGGTCAGCAGGGCCCCGATGATCCCGCCGAGCCCGTGCACGCCGAACACGTCGAGGCTGTCGTCGGCATCCAGCAGCCGCTTCAGTCCGGTCACGCCCCACACGCAGGCCATGCCGGCGATGAAGCCCAGCGCGATTGCGCCGAACGGCCCCACCGTGCCACAGGCCGGGGTGATCGCCACCAGCCCGGCGACCATGCCCGAGGCCACGCCCAGCGCCGAGGCCTTGCCCTTCGCCAGCTTCTCCACCAGCGCCCAGCCGAGCACCGCGGCCGCTGGCGCGAGCAGGGTGTTGAGGAAGGCCAGCCCGGCGCCCGCGTTCGCCTCCAGGGTGGAGCCGGCGTTGAAGCCGAACCAGCCCACCCACAGCAGCGCGGCGCCGGCGTAGGTCAGGACGAGGTTGTGCGGCTTGATCGCCGCCTGTCCGTACCCCTGGCGCTTGCCGACGAACCACGCGCCCACCAGCCCGGCCACGCCGGCGTTGACGTGGACCACGGTGCCGCCGGCGAAGTCCAGTGCGCCCTTCTCGAACAGGAAGCCGCCGCTGGCCCACACCATGTGCGCGAGCGGCAGGTAGCCGAGGCTGAACCAGACCACCGAGGACAGCAGCACCGCGCCGAACTTCACGCGCTCGGCGAAGGCGCCCACCACCAGCGCCCCGGTGATCCCGGCGAAGGTCGCCTGGAAGGCGGCGAACACGTATTCCGGCAGGGCCACGCCTTCGCTGGAGGTGGCGGCCAGGGTGCCGGGTCCGACGCCACGCAGGAACAGCTTGTCGAGGTTACCGATCCACGCGCCGTCGCCGGAGAACGCCAGGCTGTAGCCGTAGCAGACCCACAGCACCACCAGCAGCGAGAACACCACCGCGACCTGGATCAGCACCGACAGGACGTTCTTGGCGCGGACCATGCCGCCATAGAACAGGGCGAGCCCGGGCATGGCCATCATCAGCACCAGAAGGGTGGCAGTCAGCATCCAGGCCACGTCGCCCTTGTCCACGACCGGCGCTGCCTGCCGGGCGGTGGCCGGGAGCGACGCCAGCAGCGCGGCGGCTGCCATCAGCACGGTGGCGCGCGTCGGGCGCACGCGATCACGGGGCATCTTGTTCATCGGATCCTCCGGGAAGTGGTCACAGCGCATCGGAATCGAGCTCCCCGGTGCGGATGCGGATGGCCTGTTCCAGCGGACTGACGAAGACCTTGCCGTCGCCCACCTTGCCGGTACCGGCACTGCGCGTGATCGCCTCGATCGCGGCATCGAACAGCGCGTCGGTGACGGCGATCTCGAGCTTGAGCTTGGGTAGGAAGTCGACCTGGTATTCGGCGCCGCGGTAGAGCTCGGTATGGCCCTTCTGGCGGCCGAAGCCCTTGACCTCGGTGACGGTGATGCCGGACACGCCGGCTTCGGACAGTGCTTCGCGGACGTCGTCGAGCTTGAACGGCCGGATGATCGCGGTGATGAGTTTCATCGCGTGGGCTCCTTCAGGACGCCTGGGCGAGGGTCGGCGCGACGGTGCCGCGCGCGATCCGCCTGCCGTGGAGGTTGGTGTACAGCGCGTCGTCGGCGTCGGTGCCGCTCCAGGCCAGACCCAGCGAGGCGCCGTGGTCGAAGTTGCGGGTGACGCCGAGCTTCCAGTCGCTGCATGCGAACGCGTCGTTGCCTTCGATCCATTGCCTGCCGACGTGCGCCGCCAGGCCCCGGCCCGGGGCGATCGCTTGGGTTGCAGGCAGGTCGAGGTAGCCGCTGCCGTGGGAGTCGACGTAACCGAACTGGTTGGTGGTCGCCAGCGCGTACTTCGCCCGCAGGCTGCTGCTGCCGGCGTGGGCGCTGCCGGTGCCCAGCAGGGCGAACAGGGCCTGGGCGGTACACGAGTGCGCGCCGCGGATCCGCGCGGTGGCGGAGAGACGGTGGAGGAATGCTGGAACGCGAGACGACATGACGCAGGCTCCCCATAAGCGGTGCCCTCCCCGGTCAGTGTTGCGTGCTCATGCAGTGCGGGACGGCGCATGCCCGCCTGCGGCGATCCGTGGATCGCGTCTTCCTCCTGTCCCGTGCGTTCGCGCGGTGCCGCCGCGCGCGGCCCGCCCCGCTCCCTCTCCGGGCACACGACGGCGCGGGATGGGCGCACCCGTCGGTACGCCCATCCCGGCCACCCGATCCCCGCCGGGGAGGGAACGAAGCGGGGATCAGCCTGCTGCGTTCCGGATCGCGGCTGCGATCAGATCGCGTGGTACATCTGGTATTCGAGCGGGTGAGGGCGGGATGCTTGCGCGGCACTGCCGCGCATCCCGCCCGAACGCCCGCCGCGCTGCGGCGGGCCGGACATCCGCCGATCCGAAGCAATGAAGGCGCGCATTCCGGGTTCCCTCAGATCGTGTAGTACATCTGGTATTCGAGCGGATGGGTGGCGCCGCGGAAGGCCGTCACTTCCTTCATCTTCAAGCCGATGTAGGCATCGATGAAGTCGTCGGTGAACACGCCGCCGGCCTTGAGGAACTCGCGGTCCTTGTCCAGCGCGTCCAGCGCCTGGTCCAGCGAATGGCAGACGGTGGGGAAGTTCTTTTCCTCTTCCGGCGGCAGGTCGTACAGGTCTTTGTCGGACGGCGCGCCCGGGTCGATCTGGTTCTTGATGCCGTCCAGGCCGGCCATCAGCAGCGCGGCGAAGATCAGGTAGCCGCTGTTCATCGGGTCGGGGAAGCGGATCTCGACGCGGCGCGCCTTCGGGTTGGCCACGTACGGGATGCGGCAGGAGGCGGAGCGGTTGGAGGCCGAGTAGGCCAGCATCACCGGTGCCTCGTAGCCCGGCACCAGCCGCTTGTAGCTGTTGGTGGTGCTGTTGGCGAAGGCGTTGATCGCGCGCGCGTGCTTGAACACGCCGCCGATGTACCACAGCGCCATCTGCGACAGGCCGCCGTAGCCGTCGCCGCTGAACAGGTTGACGCCGCCCTTGGCCAGCGACATGTGCACGTGCATGCCGCTGCCGTTGTCGCCGACGATGGGCTTGGGCATGAAGGTGACGGTCTTGCCGCTGCGGTGGGCCACGTTCTTGATGACGTACTTCATCGTCAGCAGGTCGTCGCCCTTCTTCACCAGCGTGTTGAAGCGGGTGCCGATCTCGCACTGCCCGGCGTTGGCTACCTCGTGGTGGTGCACCTCGGTTTCGATGCCGACCTGCTCCAGCGTCTTGCACATCTCCGCGCGCAGGTCGTGCAGCGAATCCAGCGGCGCCACCGGGAAGTAGCCGCCCTTGACCATCGGCCGGTAGCCGCTGTTGCCGCCGGCGTATTCGCGCGCGGAGTTCCAGTGCGCTTCCTCGGAGTCGACCTGGAAGAAGGTGTGGCCCATCTCGTTGGCGAAGCGCACCGAATCGAAGATGAAGAACTCGGGCTCCGGGCCGAAGAAGCCCTGCTCGGCGATGCCGCTGGCCTTCAGGTAGGCCTCGGCGCGATGCGCCACGCCGCGCGGGTCACGCGAATAGGCCTGCATGGTGGCGGGGTCGAGGATGTCGCAGGTCAGCACCAGCGTCGGATCCGCGGTGAACGGGTCGATGAACGCTGTGGACGGATCCGGCAGCAGCACCATGTCGGAGTTCTGGATGCCGCGCCAGCCGGCGATCGAGCTGCCGTCGAACATCTTGCCGTCCTCGAACAGGCTGGCGTCGACGATCGACTTGGGGAAGGTCACGTGGTGCTGCACGCCGCGCATGTCGGCGAAGCGCAGGTCGACGAATTCGACCTTGTGGTCCTTGATGAGCTTTTCGACGTGTTCGAGGGACATGGCAGGCTCCGGGGCAGGGAATGGAAAGGCATCGGTATCGACCCACTGCATTAAGCATGCGGCGTGCCAACTCGGCATGTGCTGCAAGCCTTTGATTTTCAAAGGGTCGGATGTCGTGCGGGAAAGAAATTGCACTTTATTGATGAATGTACGTGGAAAAATGCACTTAAATCGTGCAAATAGCGCTTCGGGTATGCTGCGCGACTGCCCGTGCGGCCAGCGCACGCTTACCCCGGCCCCTGTTCCTCCATGTACGAGCTGCTTGCCGCCCTACTGCTGGGCATCATCGAAGGCATCACCGAGTTCCTGCCGATCTCCAGTACTGGCCACCTGCTGATTGCCCAGCACTGGCTCGGGCCGCGCAGCGACCTGTTCAACATCGCCATCCAGGCCGGCGCGATCCTGGCGGTGGTGCTGATCTACTGGAAGCGGCTGTGGGGCATGCTGGTCGCGTTCGCCGGCCGCGACGCCCCGGCCGATTACGACCCGCTGGGCGTGTCCACCACGCCGGCGGAGTCCCGGGACTACGCCTTCAAGTTGGCGGGCGCGTTCCTGGTCACCGCGGTGTTGGGATTGGCGCTGAAGAAGGCCGACCATATCGGCGCGCTGTTCGGGCAGCAGTGGACGCCGTTCCATCTGCCGGCCACCGTGCAGCCGATCGCCTGGGCGCTGATCATCGGCGCGCTGTGGATGTTGCTGGCGGAGCAGTGGGCGGCGCGGCGCGCGGCGCGCGAGGGCGAGCGCACCGCGATCGCCTGGCGTACCGCCGTGCTGGTAGGGGTGGCGCAGGTGCTGGCGGGGATGTTCCCCGGCACCTCGCGCAGCGCCGCCACCATCTTCGTTGCGCTGCTGGCCGGCACCACCAGCCGCGCGGCCGCCACCGAATTCGCGTTCCTGGTCGGCATCCCCACCATGTTCGCCGCTACCGGCTACGAGCTGCTGTCGGTGTGGAGCGATGGCGGCTTCGCCAACGTCGACTGGCATGCGCTAGGGGTGGCCTTCGTCGCCTCGGCGGTGACCGCGTTCGTGGCGGTGAAGTGGTTGCTGCGCTACATCCAGGGCCACCGTTTCACCTCCTTCGCGATCTACCGCTTCGTGCTGGGCGTGGCGCTGCTGCTGTGGTTGCCGGCAGGCCAGTGACGGGCGCGGCCCGGGGAGGATGGACATGCATCAACTGCCGTTGATCGTGCTGGGGGTGGCGCTGCTGGCCGGGTGCCAGCCGGCCGTGGCGCCGGCTGCGGTGCCCGCGTCGTCGGGGCAGGAAGCGCAGGCGGTTCCACCGCCGCGCGCGGAGCCATCGCCGGAGTTGCAGCAGGCAGCGCCGGCGCCTCCCGGCGCGTTGCGCGCGGTGCTGGCCCTGACCCGCCATCACTGGCGTCTGGCCAGCGCGGTCGACGTGGGCGGCAGCCGCATCGACGCGCTGTTCGTGCGCCCGCAGCTGCCGCTGCAGCTGGACTTCAATGCCTCGCTGGTCAGCGTGGGCAATGCCTGCAACGTGATGAGCGCGCGCCATGCGCCGACCGCGGACAGCCTGTCGGTGGAACCGTTCAGTGCGGCGATGACGCCCTGCGCGGATCCGGCCCTGGGCCGGCTGGATGGCGAGGTGGCGAAACGGCTGCAGGGACGGCTGGCGATGCGTTTCGAGGAAGGCGAGCCGCCGCGGCTGGTGCTGGTCAATGCCGCCGGCGATGTCTTCACCTTCGATGGCGTCGACGATGCGCGGGTGGCGCCGGCCGGCGGCTGAGCCGCAGGCAAAAGAAAACCCGCCGTGCGGCGGGTTCTCCGGAAGGGCAAGGCAGGCGCGCAATGCGCCGCGACTTACTTGATCTTGCCTTCCTTGTACATCACGTGCTTGCGAACGACGGGGTCGTACTTGCTGACCTCCATCTTGTTCGGGGTGTTCTTCTTGTTCTTGTCGGTCGTGTAGAAATGACCGGTGCCGGCCGAGGAAATCAGACGGATCTTGTCGCGCTTGGTAGCCATGGTTCAGTCCTCCTCAGACCTTCTCGCCCTGCTTGCGCAGGTCGGCCAGGACGGCATCGATGCCGTTCTTGTCGATGGTGCGCAGCGCGGCATTGGAAATGCGGAGCTTGACCCAGCGGTTTTCCGACGCGACCCAGAAGCGGCGCTCGTGGAGGTTGGGCATGAAGCGACGACGGGTCTTGCGGTTCGAATGCGAGACGTTGTTGCCGGTCGTCGTACGCTTGCCGGTGACTTGGCAGACTTTGGACACTGTGCACCTCGATGGTGTGTGGTTGTCGCCCGTAGCCCGGGTGACGGCGGCCCCGGCGTGAAATCCACGACGGGAAGCGCTGCAGGACGCAGCGAGCCGCGCATTATGCGGGCTTTTCCCTTTGCACGCAAATACTTGGCCCCAGCGCCGGTGCGGGGGCCGGCGCTGGCCACCCCGCGCGGGGTCAGGGTGCGGCGGCCTGCACCGAGGCCACCCATGCGCGGACCTGCGATTCCAGCACCGGCAGCGGCACCGAGCCCTGCGACAGGATGGCGTCGTGGAAGGCGCGCACGTCGAACTTCGGCCCCAGCGCGGCTTCCGCTTCGCGGCGCAGGCGCATGATGGTGAGCTCGCCCAGCTTGTAGCTCAGCGCCTGCCCCGGCCAGCTGATGTAGCGGTCGACCTCGGTGGTCACCTCGTGCTCGGACAGCGCGGTGTTGTCGCGCAGGTAGGCCAGCGCCCGGTCGCGGGTCCAGCCCTTGTGGTGGACGCCGGTGTCGATGACCAGCCGGCAGGCGCGCCACATCGCGTAGGTCAGCCGGCCGAAATCGTCGTAGGGCGTCTCGTAGATGCCCATCTCCTTGCCCAGCCACTCGCTGTACAGGCCCCAGCCCTCGCCGTACGCGCTGATGTATTCCTTGCGGAAGCCCGGTACCTCGCCCTGCTCCTGCGCCAGCGAACCCTGCAGCGCATGGCCGGGGGCGGATTCGTGCAGGGTCAGCGCCGGCAGGTTGTAGAGCGGCCGGCTGGGCAGGTCGTAGGTGTTCACCCAGTAGGTGCCCGCGCCGCCGCGACCGGCGGTCCAGAACGGCGCGATCGCCGGCGGCACCGGCACGATGGTGAAGCGGCCGCGCGGCAGGGTGCCGATGATCTTGCCGATCTGCCCGTCCACCCGCTTGCTGATCCAGGCGGCGTGGTTGAGCAGTTCCTGCGGGGTCTTGGCATAGAACTGCGGGTCGGTGCGCAGGAAGGTCAGGAAGTCGTTGAAACGGGTT
>JAANMW010001137.1_pt1 | contig 29046 bp, 33 predicted proteins | sample 7279671 | NCBI WGS metagenome assembly JAANMW01 (sample SAMN14094541, study PRJNA606508) | bioreactor metagenome | isolation source: A lab-scale SPAN reactor treating ammonium-rich wastewater day 247 | place: Ireland: Galway | collected 2017-09-19 | reverse complement strand
GCCCTGCGGGCCGACACGGTCACCCTTCGGGGTATCCGGGCACTGGTCGGCGCTGTCGACGACACCGTCGCCGTCGCTGTCGGCCGGCGGCGGAGGAGGAGGCGGCGGCGGGGGTGGCGGCGGCGGGGCGGCCGCCGCGACCGGGGCGGGCGCCGGCCTGGCGCGGGTGCCGAGTGCCACCTGGAAACCGGCGTTGATCATCCAGTCGTTGAGGCTGTCGCTGGCATCCTCCCAGCGATACAGCGCCTCGGTGCGCAGCGCCACGCGCTCGCCCCACAGGTCCGTGAACAGGCCGACACCGCCCTGCGCCTGCAGGTTGTCCTGGTCACCGTTGGCGCCACCGGCGTCGTCGTTGACGAAGCCCAGGCCGGCGATCAGGTAGGGCGAGAAGCGCCCTGCGCGGTTGTAGACATTGAGGACGTTGACGATCAGTCCGGTCTGGTCGATGCTGGCGCTGCTGTGCTCGGCGTCGAGTGTCAGCCGTTGCACCGCGAGTTCCACGTTCCAGTGGTCCTCGAGCGCGAAGCCGGCGGCGAGCTGGCCGCCCTGAACACCGTCGTCGAGCTTGTCGCCGTTGATCCTGCCGTCCGGGTTGATGTAGGTCGCCATCGGCGTGATGTACGCCTGGCCGACCTCTTCCAGGGCATTCGCCGCCGGAACGCTCAGGCCGAGGGCAACGGCAGCGGTTGCCAGTGTCACTGTTCGCATGGGCATCCTCACTGTTTCTTCTGTATTGCGGAGCCGCCGCCGCGACCGCCGGGAGCGCTCCCGGTTGCCGGACACGCCGTGGGGCTGTCGCGGAGTCGCGCCGATTGTAGCCCGGGACATGCTGCAAGAACACGCCACTGCCGGCGCTGGCCCGCGTCTGCTATCGTCTGGGCCCTGACAGCGAAACGGGGGGAGGCGCCACGATCCACGCGTGAGGGGGTGGCCTTGCCCCGACCCGCCTGAAAGCGCACGCCATGCCGCAGCCACCCCATGTGTCCAAGCTGCCGATCCCCCCCGAGGCCGAGCTCGATGCGGACCTGCGCCGCTACTTCGACGTCTGCCGCGAACGCCTCGGCCTGCTGCCCAACGTGCTGTCGGCCCTCAGCCTGAAACCCGCACGGCTGCGCAACTTCATCAACTCCTACAACACGATCATGCTGGGCAAGGACTCGCGGCTGTCCGCGCTCGAGCGCGAGATGATCGCGGTGGTCGTCTCCAGCCACAACCGCTGCTATTACTGCCTGGTGGCGCATGGCCAGGCGGTGCGCGAGCTGTCGGGGGATCCGGAACTCGGCGAGATGCTGGTGATGAACTACCGCATTGCGCGCCTGCCGCCGCGCCACCGCGCCATGCTCGACTTCGCCTGGAAGCTCACGGCGTCGCCCGGCGAGGTGGGCGACGCGGACCGCGCCACCCTGCGCCGCGCCGGCTTCAGCAGCGGTGACATCTACGACCTCTGCGAGATCGTCGGCCTGTTCAATCTCTCCAACCGCATGGCCATGGGGCTCGACATGATGCCCAACCGCGAGTACCACGCCATGCACCGCCAGCCCGTCAGGCGCGCCCGCGGCAAGCCGCCTGCCGCGCGCAAGCCCCGCCAGGGCCGCCGGTGAACCAGCAGCAGCCATTGCCCACGGAGCACGGCCTGGTCTGGGCCATGATCCTCGACCGCAAGGGCGGCGGCAGCCGCATCGGCTGGGATGGCCTCGCCAGCTGGCGTCCGGAGCAGGGCCTGCTCTGGGCGCATTTCGACATCAGCGAGCCGGCGCCGGAACACTGGCTGGAGGAAAAGAGCGGGCTGGAGTTGCCGATCGCCGCGGCGCTCGTCGCCGAGGACACGCGACCGCGCAGCGCCCCCTCGCGCAATGGCCTGCTGGTCATCCTGCGTGGGGTGAACCTCAATCCCGGCGCCGAGCCGGACGACATGGTTTCGGTGCGTGTCTGGCTGGAGCGCGACCGCATCTTCACGGCGCGGCGCCGGCAGCTGCGCATCAGCGGCGAGATCAAGGCGGCCATCGAGAGCGGGGAGGGACCCGCCAGCCCGGGCGAATTCCTCTGCGTGCTGGTGGAAGGCCTCGTCGACCGCATCGGCGAGTCGGTGGACGAGCTCGATGAACACATCGACGCCCTGGAGGAGGCGGCCGGCGAGCACAACATCATGGAAGTGCGCAGCCAGCTCGCCGACATGCGGCGGCAGACCGCCCACCTGCGCCGCTTCCTCGCGCCCCAGCGAGATGCGCTCGACCGGCTGGTGCGCCAGCCCGATGCCGTGCTTTCCGACGCCGACAACCTCGCCATCCGCGAGCAGGCCGATCGCGTGCAGCGATTCATCGAGGACCTCGACCTGATCCGCGAGCGTGGCATGGTCTCCCAGGAAGAGTTCGTCAGCCGCCTCGCTTTCCAGCAGAACCAGCGCATCCTGGTGCTGTCGGTGCTCTCGGCGGTGTTCCTGCCGCTGACGTTCCTCACCGGCCTGATGGGCATGAACGTCGGCGGCATCCCCGGTGCCGAAACCACGCTCGGCTTCATCGGCGCCTCGGCGCTGCTGGTGGCGCTGGGTGCGCTCATCGCCGTCTATTTCCGTCGCCGCAAGTGGTTCTGAACCCTCTGCGGCACCAGGAGGACAGTCCATGAAGCAACAACGCCGACAATTCCTCGGCAGCCTGGCTGGCGCTGCAGTGGCCGCGCCGCTGGGTCGCCTGGCCATGGCCGCGCCGGCGGATGCCCCGGGCCTGCCCGCCGGTGCCGTGGAATCGGGCATCCTCGCGGCCCTGCCGGGCAAGCAGCCGCTCATCAAGCGCAGCTTTCGCGCACCGAACTACGAGACGCCGCTTAGCCACCTCGACCGCCTCTACACGGCCAACGATGCCTTCTTCGTGCGCTACCACCTGTCTTACATTCCCCGCGTCGATGCGCGCAGCTGGCGCCTGCGCGTGGCCGGCGCGGCAGTGAAGTCGCCGCGCGAGTTCAGCCTCGACGACCTTCGCCGCGACTTCGAGCAGGTGGAGATCGCGGCGGTCGCGCAGTGTTCCGGCAACCGCCGCGGCCTGTACCTGCCGCATGTCCCGGGGATCCAGTGGAGCCATGGCGCCATGGGCAATGCGCGCTGGCGCGGCGTGCGCCTGCGCGACATCCTCGCCCGGGCCGGCGTGCGCCCCGATGCGGTGGAGGTGGCCTTCGACGGTGCCGATGCCGGCGTGCTGGCGGCGACGCCCGACCTCGTCAAGAGCCTGCCCGTGGACAAGGCGCTCGACGAGAACACCCTGGTGGCCTTGGCGATGAATGGCGAGCCATTGCCGCACTGGAATGGCTTCCCGGCCAGGCTGGTGGTGCCCGGCTGGACCGCGACCTACTGGATCAAGCATCTCGACCGGATCGACGTGCTGGCCGCCGCCTTCGACGGCTACTGGATGAAGTCGGCCTATCGCCTGCCGCGGAATGCCTTCCCCGGGACGGCACCGTTCGCCTCCCAGGCCAACGAATCGACCACGCCGATCACCAGCATGGTGGTCAATTCGCTGGTGACCAACATGGAGAGCGGCCAGCGTGTGGCCGCGGGCGCAGCGGTGGCCATCCGCGGCATCGCCTGGGACGGTGGCCACGGCATACGCAAGATGGAGGTCGCCCACGGCGACGACGGGCCCTGGCTGCCGGCCGGACTCGGCGAGGACGCCGGGCGGTTTTCCTGGCGGCCATGGCATTACAGCTTCCGCCCGGAAGCGAAGGGGCGCCACCGCCTGCGGTTTCGCGCCACCAGTCACGCCGGCGAGGTGCAGGGCAGCCAGCTGGTGCCCAATCCCGCCGGCTACCACCACAACCTCATCCAGGTGCTCGACCTGGAGGTCGGCTGAGGGAGGATGCCATGAGGAATTCCGCCGCTGCCTGCCTGCTGGTCCTGCTGTGTTCCCTGCCGGCGCAGGCCGACGAGAGCCGGATCGAGCTGCGCGAAGGACCGGGCAAGGTGCTGGTGCAGGCCAACTGCATCACCTGCCACAGCCTGGACTACATCCCCATGAACTCGGTGTTCCTCGACCGCGCAGGGTGGCAGAAGGTCGTCGACAAGATGATCAATGTGATGGGCGCCCCGGTGCGGCCCGGGGATGTCGCACCCATCGTCGATTACCTGAGCACCGCCTACGGCCGCCCGGCCGGCTGAGTCCTGCCTACCAGGGAATCTCGCTGCGGTCCTCGTAGGAGAGGAACTTGCCGTTGTCGGCGGGCGTGAGGCTGTCGATGATGCCGAGCATCTTCGTCACGCTTTCCGGTGCCTCGATCACGCCCGGCCGCTTGATGGCCCGCAGCTTCGGGTCGGTCACGGTGTTGACCTGCCCCGGCGAGAGCAGCACCAGGGTGACGCCCTTCTTCGGCGTCTCGAACGCCAGCGTGTACATGTACATGTCCAGCGCCGCCTTGCTGCCGCGGTACTCGTACATCATGGGCATCTTCGGGCTCTCGGCGAACGATCCGCCCTTGCTGGAGAGGACCACGATCTGCTTCTTCGTCGATGCCGCCACCTGGCCCATGAAGGCCTGGCACATCTTCAGGGGGCCGATGGCGTTGACCAGCAGGCTCTGGCGCGCGATGTCGAAGTCCACGCCGGCCAGCGGCTTGAAGGCCGATGGATAGCTGGGCGTGACGGCCGCGTTGAGCAGCAGGATATCGATGGGCTGGTCCCGGTAGCGGTTCGCCAGGGCGTCGATCGCCGCGAAGTCCAGGACGTCCAGCGGCTCGACCACCACGCCGGGGTGCGTCCGCGCCAGCTGTTGCAGCTCGCTGGCCTCCGCCGGCTTGCGGGCGGTGGCGATGACGTTCCAGCCGCGGGCGGCGATCTGGCGCACGTACTCCAGGCCGATGCCGCGACTGGCTCCGGTGACGAGCACTGTCGGTTTGCCGGCCTCGAGGCCGGAAGCGGTGGAGCTGGCGGCCAGCGTCGCGAAGGCCAGGGCAGCGCCGAACAGGTTCCTGATCATGGCAATGACTCTCCCGTTGTCACCCGGCAGGGATGACCGGGACCCGGGCGATCTTAGGGACAGGCGCCGCCCCCCTCAACGCCGACGCTGTCGCTGTCCCCACCGTGGTGGCAGCTTGTCGCAGCCCGGGCACGGGGGCGGTGGCGCATGCGATAATTCCGCGCCAACAGCCGCCCGGAATCCAGACAGGGAGAAGAACATCATGAGTGCCGCCCATCGCTGGCTCGAACCCGAGAACTGGCCCAAGGTTCCCATGCCGCGCAAGGACCTCGAGGCCCGGATCGAACGCATCCTGACGCTTACCAACATCGCCTACCTCGGCACGCTCGGCAAGAACGGGCCGATCGTCAGTCCGCTGGAGTTCTATGCCGACGGCCTGGACGTCTACGTCTTCCCGCAGCCCAACAGCCCGAAGCTCAAGGCCATGCAGCGCGATCCGCGCATCTGCCTCGCGGTCGCCAACCCGATGGCCGGCTGGGCCTGCGCCATGGGCTGCCAGTTGTTCGGCAACGCCGAATTGCTCGATCCCGAGACCACGGACTGGAACCGCGGCATGGAAATCTTCAAGTGGCCGGCCTCGTCCTTCGAGATCGGCCGTCTGTCGAAGGAACCGCCCAAGGGCCAGCTGATGCGCCTGCGGCCGGAGCGCATCGTCTACACCGAGCACTTCCTGCGCCGCGACGGCTACGCGCCCCGGCAGATCTGGATGCGCAATCCCTGAGCCGCGGTCATCCCTGAAGCCGGGCCGCGCTCAGTGGCCCGGCCTGGCGGCAATGCCCTTCACGCGGTTGGCCGCCGGGATGAACAGCAGCAGCGCCACCACGATGCACACTGCCGCCACGTAATTGGCGGCGACGTAGGTGCCTTCCGTGAGGAAGAACTTGGTGATCGTCGGACCGAGGAAGAACCCGCCGATCTGCGTCGTGGGGATCAGCAGGCTGATCTTGCCGGTGGTGTCGCTGGCCGCGACGGTGCCCATGAGGTAGGGCCCGGTGAGGTTCCAGAAGACCTGGAACGTGGCCGCAGTCATCGCGAACTGCAGCCATGGCATCTCGCCCCGGAGCAGGAGCACCATGACGAACTGCATCGTCAGGGCCACGCTCACCGGCAGCAGGCGGCCGAAGCGATCGCCCATGGCGGCAGCCGCCAGCGCACCGACCACGGCGATGCCGGTGGACAGGGCGAGTGCCTTGCCCACGTCCACCTTTGCCGCCGACATCGCGACCGCGTCGCATCCGGGGCAGGTGACTTCCACGCCGATGAGCTTGATGGACGCCCAGAGCGCGCCCAGACCCGTGCACCAGACCAGCATCACGGCCAGCGCGCCGAGCGCCGGCACCACGGAGCCGGCAGGCTGTGCTGCCGCGGCTTTGTGGCCGCTGGCGGCGGGCTGGGGAATCCAGGCGCTGGCCGGCAGCGCGATGATCGCCAGTCCCGCCATGGGCAACGTGACCCCGGAGATGCCGGCGTCATGGGGCATGGGCAGGAAGCGGAAGAAGGCGACGCCGAGCAGCACCTGCGCCGCGATGACGAAGGCAAAGTTGCGGTCCTTCTGTGTGGTATGGCTGATGATCGCGACGCTCAGCGCGAAAGCGGTGCCCTCGCCGAGCACGCCGATGGCGAAGCGCAGGATGCCGAGCATGGTCGGGCTGGTTTCGTAGGCGGAGAGGATGTTGCCGCCGATGATCACCAGCAGGGATGCGACCGCCGCCAGCCGCCAGGGCAATCTCTGCATCCAGAAGAGCGCCAGCACCGGCCCCAGCGCCGTGCCGAGGGCCTCCAGCGCGGTGATGAAGAAGGCGTCCCCGGCCTGGAATCCCAGCCGGGTGATCATCACTTCGACGAGGATGGGCTGGCCCATGATCGCGAAGACACCACAGCAACCCAGCAGCATCGCCGCGATGACGGCGGCCGGTTTGTCGGCCATGTGAAATTTCCCCCCTGGCATGGCGACCGGGGCGATGCCTGCCTCCGGCGCGGGCCTACTGTACCCGAATTCAGCCGCCGGGCGGTCGTGCCAGGCCGTGCAGCGCCTCGCGCAATCGCTGGCGCATGATGCGGATGATCGGCTTCTCTCGCGGCTGGATGCGGTCCTTGCCACCGGATACCGTCAGGACCAGCGACATGCCGGCGGCCTGCGTGGGCACCGGGAGGCTGACGGCCCCGACGCCCTTCAGCAGCACGTCATAGCCGGCGAAGACGCCCTGCGAGCGGATGCGGCGGACCTGCTCCATGATCTGCTCGCGCTGGCGACGCGAGCGCGGGCCGCCGCGCGGATCGAGGTGGTCGAAGTATGCGTCCAGCTGCCCATCGTCCAGCGTGGCGAGCAGGGTGCGCCCAGCGGTGCTGCGCCACAGGGCGCCGCCCATCCCGGCGGCGACCTGCATGGCCAACCCATGCGTGGCACGGCAGACGTAGAGCACCTGCACGTGGCCCTGGGTCGCGGTGCTCAGGGTGCAGGTCTCCTCCAGTTCCCGGGCCAGCGAGTCGACCAGCGCCAGCAGCGGGTCCGGCAGCAGGATCGTCGTACCGAGCCAGTCGCCGAGCTGGCAGACCTTCGCCGTCGGAAAGTAGGTCTTCGCCGGCATGGTGTAGGCCAGGTAGCCGATGTCGACGAGTTCGCCGAGCAGCACCCGCACGCTCGGCTGCGGGAGGCGCAGCGCATGCTGGATCTGCGCGGCCGTCATCGGCTGGCGCCGCTCGCGGAACAGCTCCAGCACGCGGAAGCCGCGGGAGACGGACTTGCTGATGTTGGCCTGCGGGCTCATGCGCAGCTGCCCCGGGGCGGTTGCCCGGGACCGGTCACGGACTCCGGCCGGGGGTCTCGCGCTGGTAGCGCGCCTTCCATTCGGCGTAGGGCATGCCGTAGATGCGCTCGCGTGCCGCATCGTCTCCCAGCTCGACGCCCCGCTCCGCGGCCGCGGCGCGATACCACTTCGCCAGGCAGTTGCGGCAGAAGCCCGCGAGGTTCATCAGCTCGATGTTCTGCAGGTCCCTGCGGGAATCCAGGTGCTGGAGCAGGCGGCGGAAAGCCGCTGCCTCCACTTCGATGCGGGTCTGGTCGTCCATGGTCCTCCTGGCGCCGGCCGTTTCCGGGAGGCTGGCGCCCGCCTGCATGTTACCGGACCGGTGCGGGCTGTTGCTCCCTGGCGTAGTGCTCCAGGCTCGAATGACTCGGGCCGTAGTCCTCGGTGGGTGCACTGAGCATGTCGGGCCGGTGCTTCATGGCATATTCCACCACGTGCTTCGGCAACTGCTCGATGGAATCGAAGCCGGTCATGGTCGAGGCGTACAGGCAGTGGCCCGCCGTGGTGCCCATGAGCATGAACGGCAGCCAGGGGGTGATGCGGTGCCAGGTGCCGACATAGGGAACGGCAGTGAGGGCGGGGTCCTCCAGGTCCTTGCGCTTGACGAAGTAGCGCATCATCTCGGTGGCCTGCACCTTCGGGCCCGAGGATTCGCGCGGCCATTTTTCGGGCGACAGCGGATTCGGGTAGTTGAGGTGCATGTCGGTGGACAGCACCAGCGTATCGGTGCCCAGCTCCTGCCAGGGGAACAGCAGCGGGATCTTCGGCAGCTTGCTGCGGTCCCCCGCGAAGTCCTCGGGCGCGAGGATCAGCGTGTCGCTGATGGTGTAGTTGAACGGGTCGTTCCACACCTGCACGATGCGGTTGGTCTCGCCGGTGAACGGATTGCCGAATTCCTCGATGATCGCCCCGGGCTCGCCGCGCCGGCTGAGCTCGGTGTAGAAGATCACTTCCTTGTTGAGGCGGCGGATGTTGCCATCCGGCAGCGGCACCAGGCGCGTGGCCAGGAAGGTCTGGAAGCCGAGGAACGGCTTGACGGCCTCTCCGGGGCGCACCGCCATGACCGTGCCGGTGCAGTAGCCGATGCGCTCCTTCGAGGAGTCCATGTTGCCGTGGATGCGCGCCCAGGCATCGCGGTTCCAGCGCGGGCTGTTGACATCGATCCGGGTCTCGAAGGGAATGATCGCCATCGCCTTGCTTCCTCCGGTGGGCTGATGTTGTTGTCCAGGCGCGGAGGCCGGGCTCCCTGCAGTGTAGCGGAACTCCCGCGCTGGCCGCCCGTCGGGCCAGGGCCTGCGGGCCTGACGTCCACCACGCGGAATGCTCTATGCTGCCGGGTGATGGCCATCGGTGTATTCGATTCAGGCGTGGGCGGCTTGACCGTGCTGCGTGCCCTGCGGCGCGAATTGCCGGGGCGCGACTTCATCTACCTCGGCGACACCGCGCGCCTGCCCTACGGCACCAAGAGCGCGGCTTCGGTCGTGCGCTACGCCGAGCAGGCCGCCGATGCGCTGGTGGCACGCGGCCTGAGCTGCCTGGTGATCGCCTGCAACACGGCGTCGGCCGTGGCGCTGGATGCGCTGCGCCGGCGCCATGCGCCGCTGCCGGTCGTGGGCGTGGTCGAACCCGGAGCCGCGGCGGCCGTCGCCGCCAGCGTGACCGGGCGCATTGCCGTGATCGCCACGGAAGGCACGGTGAGGGCCGCCGCCTACGAGGCCGCCATCCACCGCCTGCGCCCGGACGCCGAGGTGGTATCGGCCGCCTGCGCGCTGTTCGTCGCGCTGGCGGAGGAGGGGTGGACGGATGGCGACATCGTCGATCTCGCCATCCACCGTTATCTCGACCCGCTGCTGCGCGCCACCCCGCCTCCCGACGTGCTGCTGCTCGGCTGCACGCACTTTCCGGTGCTCGAGCCGGCCATCCGCCACGCCGCCGGCCAGGGCCTCGCCATCGTCGACTCGGCAGCCACCACCGCCGCCGCGGTGCGCCGTGAACTGCGCGAGGCCGTGGGACCGGCAGCGGGTCGCGGCAGCGTGCGCCTGCTGGCGACCGATGGCGCCGCACGCTTCGCCCGCGTCGGCAGCCGCTTCCTCGGCGAGGTCATCAGCGCCGATGCCGTCGAGCTCGTGGACCTGGGCCGCTGATGCTGGTGCTCTACGGCATCAACCTCTCGACCTTCACCCGCAAGGTACGGCTTGCGCTGGCGGAGAAGGGCATGGAGTACCGCTTCGAGCAGGCGCCCATGGGTTCCGCCCGCGTGCGTGCCCTGCACCCGCTCGGCAAGATCCCGGTCGCGGAGCACGAGGGCATGGTGATACCGGATTCCTCCGTCATCATCGCCTACCTGGAGCGCCTGCAGCCGCAGCCGCCGCTGTATCCGCAGCCGGCAGCCGCGCTGGCGCAGGCCCTGTGGCTGGAGGAGTACGCCGATACCCGGTTGCGCGAGGCGACGCTGCCGTTCTTCGCCGAGCGGATCGTCAAGCCGCTGTTCCAGGGCCGGCACGCCGACGAGTCCGCGCTGGAGCGCGCGATCCCGCTGCGCGACGAGGCCTTTTCCTACCTGGAAGCGGAGATCGGCGGCCGACGCTTCGCCGTGGATGACCAGCCCGGTGTCGCCGACATCGCCATCGGTGCCCAGCTGGTCACTTACCAGCAGGGCGCGGGACTGCCCGATGCCGGCCGCTGGCCGGGACTCGCGTGCTACCTCGACGGCCTGATGGCGCGTCCGGCCTGGGTGACACTGCTGGCCGAGGAGGCCGACGCCCTGGCGGCAGCGCGCGCACGCCGCCGCTGAGCGCTCGCGGCGCCGGCAGCCCTCAGGGGGCCGCCTCGCAATCGGTGCGACGCAGGACGACGCGGCGGTTCGCGGCGCGACCCTCGGCCGTGGCGTTGTCGGCCACCGGGTCCGCGGCACCCCTGCCCGAGGCAACCAGGCGGCCGGCGGCAATGCCGCGGGCCTCGAGGTAGGCGGCGACGGCCTGCGCGCGGCGCTCGGAGAGCCGCTGGTTGTAGCCGGGGTCACCGACGTTGTCGGTATGACCGGTCACGCTGCCCTCGACGAACTTCAGGCGATCGAGGGTCTCGACGACCTCGTCCAGCGTGGCCTTGCCGGCGTCGGTGAGTTCGGCGGAGTCGAAGGCGAACTCGACCTGCCGGCTGACGTCGCAGGGGCAGCCCTGGGCGCCGACACGTTCACCCGCGGGCGTGTCCGGGCACTGGTCGGCGCTGTCGGCGACACCGTCGCCATCGCTGTCCTCAGGCGCGGGTGGCGGAGGCGGGGGCGCAGGCGGAGGTGTGGCCGCCGCGGCCACGACCGGGGCAGCCTGCTGCCGGCCGCCGAAGAAATACTCGAGGCCGAGGTTCAGCGACCAGAGATCACCGACATCGGTGTCGAACCAGTCTGCATCCGCACGGATGCCGAACCGGTCCGTCAGCGGCACCATGACACCGGCACCGGCGGTCAGGCCGGTTTCCGAGGCGCTGGAGGTGACCGCGCCGTTGAGGCTCAGCTCATCGTCGAAGTTGAAGTAGCCGACCTTGACGTACGGCCTGATCTCCTCGCCGGGGACCGGCAGGTACAGCAGCCCGTCGATGCTGAAGCCATCGAATTTCAGTTTCAGGTCACCGGGAGCGGCGCTGTTCAGCGACAGGTCCTTGAACGTGCCGAGGTCGTGGTAGGCGCCTTCGAGGCCGAACCAGTCGTTGAACTGGTACTGGGCATAGATCTTCAGGCCGACGGAATTGTCGTCGATGAAACCCTGGCCCAGCGACGGCGTGATCGAATCGTCACCCTGGAAGTCGGTGAAGCTGGCTGCGCCACCGATGCGCCAGCCCGGTACCTCGTGCGCGACAGCCGCAATACTCGCCATCGCAAGCAGTCCCGCCAATGCGGTGCGTTTCATGAACAGCGCCCCCTTGTAGTTTTCGGCGTCGCGGCCAGCGGTGGCCCGGCGAACCGTCCGGCAGTATACGGGAGCCGGTTGCTCCTTCAACGCCGCGCGGGGCCGCACAGTGGCCAGGGATGCTTCAGGCGACTCCAGGCCGGCGCAGGCCGGGCCAGGTGGACCTGGAGCGAGCCGGTACGACTCAGGCGGGCGCGGCCAGCAAGGCCGGCAGCCATTGCTCCTGCGCCGTGGGCAATATGCGTGCGGCGAGACCGCTGCGGCTGGCGGCGGCATCGCGCGTGGCGCCGAGCCAGGCGCTGTCGGCCGCGGCGCCGATGGCGATGGCGCCGCGCTGCGCGGCCAGTGCCGTCGTCACCGGGTAGTCGAGCGCGTCGGCGAACAGCGCCTGCCAGGCCGGCGAGGCACGCAGCAGGTCGAGCAGGTCCGCCTGCAGGCGCCGCTCGTCCAGGTCGGGTTCGATGCGTCGCGCGCTGGCGTTGCGCCGGTCGAACCAGGGGAAGAACAGCCGGCCGTCACGCAGCATGTGCCAGGCTTCGTGCAGATGGCCGCCATGCCATTGCGGCGCGAGGCCGGGCAGGCCGTGTTCGCGGAACGCCGCGCAGGTACTGTCGGAGAGGAACGGCAGGTCGAGCAGTGCCAGCGGATGCGGGCGCTCGCGTGTGCGCCGCCCGATCTCCAGCGCCACGCAGGCGCCGGTGCCGAGCCCCGCCAGGGTGCAGGCGGTGAGGCCGGCTTCGCCCAGCACCTCGATGCCGGTCACGGCCGCGCTGCCGATGCCGGGGCCGGAGGCGGGCCGGTCCGACTCGCCATGGCCGGGGAGGTCGGGGATGAGCAGCGGCCGCGTACCGGCAACGCCCCGGGCGATGGTACTCAGGGCGTCGGCGGACTGGCCGGCGCCATGCAGGAGCATGAGCGGCGCACCCTGGCCGTCGAGGCGCTCGCGCACCCGTACCTGGCCTGACGGCAGCTGCAGCATGCGATTCCACAGCCGTCCCGGCAGCGGCCGGGTGGCCACCGCCGCGGGCGCGGGATCGCCGCGACGCGCGAGCAGGTGGCCGAGGCAGCGTTCGACGGCCTGCTCCCGGCCGGCCGACGGCGCGACCTCGGTTCCGGCCGGCAATTCGCCGAGGCGCTCGAGATGGCCCTGCAGCGGGTCGCCGGCAGCGGCGGTCACCAGCAGCGGCACCCGCAGGCCGGGCAGCACCGTGTCGGGGCGTGATTCGAAGGCGGCGCGATAGGCGGTGGCGTAATGGTCGCCGGCTCGCAGGAAATCCATGAACGAATCGTGCAGCGCCGTGGCCGGTGGCACGTCGAAGCTCATGCGCGTCGCGGCGCGGTGGTCGTACCAGGGGAAGAAGAGGGTCTGCTCGCGCATGCGGCCCCACATCCAGGCGAGGTGGCTGCCATCCCATGCCGGAGTTACCGCTGGCAGGTAATTCGCCAGGATGTCACGCCGTTCCTCCCCGGTGAGTTGCACCAGCCCGTTGGCGGCCATCGCCGTGACGCGCCCGGGGTTCCTTGCGGCGAACCACAGGCCGATGCTCGCCCCGGTATGGAAGCCGTAGAGGCCGAAGCGGTGCAGGCCGATGGCATCGACGAACTCGGCGAGCGCTTCGGCGAACTCCGCGATGCCCAGTTCGGCCGGGCCCAGTGGATCGGATTGCCCGTAGCCCGGTGTGTCCGGCGCGATGAGGGTGAAATGCGCCGACCAGCGCTGCATCAGCCCGGTCAGCTCCCGCGAGGACTGGGGCGACTGGTGCAGCATCACCAGCGCCGGTCCCTGGCCGCAACGGCGGTAATGGACCTGGCGCGGACCCCAGCGTCCGTCGATGGTGACGAAATGGCGGCGGATGTCCTGGCTCATGCAAAAAAGTCTAGCGCCCTGCGGGTCGCCTGTCCCGCCGCAGGGCGTTTGCCCCTAGAATCACCGCCATGGCCGCCACCACTCCCGCCGCCGTCCTGCCGGAGTTCGATCCCGCCGCCGACGTGTTCGTCGCGCAGGCACGCCGGCCCGCCGGGCTCGAGACCGTCGACGTCGCCGGGCTCGGTCCTTACCTGCGCAGCCTGCTGGTGATCGACGGCACCGTGACCCGCTTCATCGAGGCCTACTGGCTCGAGCCCGTGGATGTGCGCCGCATCGCCCAGGAGGAGACGCGCCTGCCGCAGGCGGAACCCTGGCTCGAGCTGGAAGCGGGCGAGCCTGTCATCCGCCGGCGGGTGCTGCTGGTCGGCGCCCGCAGCGGGCGGCTGTTCGCCTGGGCCGATACGCTGATCGCCGCCGCGCGCCTCGCCCCGGGCGTGCGCCGCGGCCTGGAACGTGACGGCGGCGGGCTCGGGCGCATCCTCATCGACACCGCGGCCGAGACGCGCCGCGAGGGCCTGTGGTTCGGCCGCGACCCGGCGCTGGCGCGTCCGGCGGAAGTCGCCGCGCTGTGCCGGGGCCCGCTGCTGGCGCGCAGTTACCGCGTGGTCTGCGACGGACGCCCGCTGATGCAGATCACGGAGCGTTTCCCGATCTGAGCGACCGGTCCCGGGAGCGGGGTGGATGCTGAGAACCAGCGCATGGCGGCACGGCAGCGGACTGGACTAGCCTGCCCGCCAGATCATGGAGTCCGCATCACGACGTTATGTTAACCATCCAGGAGATCATCCTGATCTTTGTGGCCATCGGGGTCCTCGGCGGCTGGGCCGTGGGCCGCGTGGTCGTGCGGCTGGCTGGCAAGGGCCGCGGCAGCGTCCGGACCGAGGAGGCCAACCATCGCATCCGCGCCCTCGAGGCGGACCTGCGCGTTGCCCAGCGCAAGGCCGAGGAGGCCGAGCTCGCGCTGGAGCGCCACCGCGAGGAGTCCGACGTCCTGCGCCGCGAGATGGAAACGAGGAACGCGGACCTCACCGGCAGGGACCAGGAGATCGAGCGCCTGCGCAAGGGCCTGGCCGACGAGTGCGCCAAGACCCAGGCGCTGCGGGGTGAGCTGGTGAGCCGGGCGGAGGAGACCATCCGCGCCAGCGTCCGAGTCAAGGATGCGGAGACCGAACTCTCGGTCGCCCGGGCCGGTTCCGACGCCGTGCTCGAGCAGGTCCAGCGCCTGGCGGCCGAGCGCGAGGAACTGACCGGCCGCCTGCAGCAGCTGCAGACCGAACTCACCGGCCGCAGCCCCAAGGTCACGCGGCTGCCCCTGCGCGATCCCAAGGAGCGCTGAGCCCGCCGGTGTGATTTCATCCCCGCCGGGGCTAAGCTGGCCCCAGTTCGTATCGGGGAGTCCCGCATGAAACTCGGTTTCGTTGCCGGCTATGGCACCGCCCAGGCCCAGCTGCCCATGGAGCAGATCCTCGAGGCCGAGCGTCTCGGCTTCCATTCGGTGTGGACCTCGGAGGCCTACGGCATGGATGCCGTGTCCACGGCCAGCTGGATCCTCGCCCGCACCAGCCGCATCCATGTCGGTACCGCCATCATGCAGATGCCGGCGCGCACGCCGACCTGCGCGGCCATGACCGCCATGACGCTCAACATGCTCTCCGGCGGGCGCTTCATCCTCGGCCTGGGGCCGTCCGGTCCGCGCGTGGTCGAGGGCTGGTACGGCGTGGCCTACGGGCGCCCGCTGGCGCGCACCCGCGAATACATCGACATCGTGCGCCAGGTGGCGACCCGCAAGGGCCCGCTGCTGCACCAGGGTAAGGAATACCGCATTCCGTATGATGGCCCGGGTGCCAGCGGCCTGGGCACTCCCATGAAGGGCATCCTGCATGCCGACCCGACCCTGCGCATCTACACCGCGGCCGTCACGCCCAAGGGCATCGCCTGCGCCGCGGAAGTGGCCGACGGCGTGTTTCCCGTGTGGCTGAGCCCGGAGCACCCCGGGCTCATCGAGCCCTACGTGGCCGAGGGCCTGGCGCTGAGCGGGCGGGCACGCGCCGACTTCGAGGTGGCGCCGGCCGTGCCCGTGTCGCTGGACGATGACCTGGAACGCGCGCGCATCCCGGTGCGCGAACAGCTGGCGCTCTACATCGGCGGCATGGGCCCGAAAGGCCGCAATTTCTACTTCGACTACGTGACGCGCATGGGCTACGCGGAGGCGGCCACGCGCATCCAGGACCTGTACCTCGCCGGCAACCGCGCGGCGGCAGCGGCGGCGGTGCCCGATGCGCTGATCGACCAGGTGGCGCTCGTCGGCCCGGCCGGGCGCATCCGCGAGCGCCTGGGCGCGTGGAAGGAAGCCGGCCGCAGCGGCCGTGTCGGCGCCATGCTCGCCGGAGGCTGCAGCATCGAGGCCATGAGGTTGCTGGCCACGGAACTGCTGTAGCCGTCATGGACGTCGACGTCATCCTCGACAGCCGCGCCGCCGCCGGCGAGCTGGCCGCGCTCGGCGAACTGGCCGAGCGTTACGGCATCGGCGGCGTGTGGGTCTCGAGCCTGAACGATTCGCGCGACCCCTGGGCGAATCTCGTGCCCGTCGCGCAGTGCACCCGCCGCATCACGCTCGGGCCGATCGCCGTCAATCCCTACGACACGCATCCGCTGAAGATCGCCTCCAGCCTGCTGACGCTGAACGAACTGGCTGGCGGTCGCGCCCGGGTCATCGTTGGTGGCGGCGGCGAGGCGTTGCAGGCGCTCGGCCTCGCGCCGGAGCGCCGCGTGCGGGCGGTGCGCGAATGCGCGGCGATCATCCGCGCCGCCGCCAGCCGCGAACCGGTCGAGTTCCGCGGCGGGATGTTCGAGGTGAGCAACTGCCGCTTCGGCTGGGCCAGTGCGCCCGCGCCGCCGGTCTACATCGGCGCCGGCCAGGCGCAGATGCTGCGCATGGCGGCCGCGGCGGGCGACGGCATCATGATGAGCGACGTGCCCCCCGGGCCGGCCGCGCGATTGCTGGCGACGCTGGATGCCGCGCTTGCCGCCTGCGGCAAGTCCCGCGCCGGCGGTTTCTGGACCAGCGTCTTCACCGCCTGGCACGTCTACGCCGACGAGGGCGAGGCACGTCGCGAGGCGCGCCGCTGGCTGTTCCTGCGCGGCATCTTCCGCCCCTGGCTGCTGGCGGAATTCCTCGATGCGGACGACGTGCGCCTGGTGATGGACAGCCGTGCGGCATTCGCCCGGGCCTTCGCCGCCGGCAGCCACGAGGTCGAGGGCGTGCCCGGTCCGGTGCTCGACGCGCTGGTCGACAACGTCACCCTGTGCGGCACGCCGGCGACACTCGCCGGTCTCGTCGCCCGGCTGCGCCACCTGCAGGAGGCGGGCCTGCGCGGCGTGGCGCTGCGGCTGTATGCGCAGCCTGCCGAATCCATCCGCCTGATCGGCGAACAGGTGCTGCCGGCACTGCGCTGAACCCGCGCCTCAGGCGTCGGGCCGTACCGTTGCCCGCAGGCGCTTGGTGGCGGCAGCCTTTTTCTTGCCGTCGAGGCGCCGCTGGCGCGAGGCCTGCGTCGGCTTCGTCGCGCGGCGTGCCTTGCGCCTCACCAGCGCCGCGTCCACGAGTTCCGCGAGCCGCGCCAGCGCATCGTCGCGGTTCTGTTCCCGGGTGCGGTGACGCTGCGCCTTGATGACGATGACGCCGTCCTCGCTGACGCGCCGGTCGCGCAGCGCCAGCAGCCGCTGCTTCACCTCGTCCGGCAGGGACGAGGCGCCGATGTCGAAGCGCAGGTGGACCGCCGAGGCGACCTTGTTGACGTTCTGGCCGCCCGCTCCCTGGGCACGTACTGCCGTCAGCTCGATCTCGTCCAGCGGGATCCGCCGCCTCATGCGCCGTGGCACTTCTTGTATTTCTTGCCGCTGCCGCAGTGGCAGGGATCGTTGCGGCCGAGCTTGGGTGTCTTGCGACGGTAGGGCTCGGCGGGCGCGTGGTCGTGATGGTCGTGGTCGTGGTCACAGCCGGGACCATGGACATGGGGCTCGGCGGGGGCGGGTTGTGGCTTGCGGTTCACGCGGGTCACCATGCTGGGAGCGGGCTCGGGTTCAGGATGCGGCCTTGTAGTCGCGCGCAGGCCGGAAGGTCATGGCGGAGAGCTCGGGCGCACCGTAGGAACATGCCACGCGTTCGGCCGGCGGGTCGCGGTAGAGGGTGGTGCGCTGCCGCGGCTGGCGACCGATGCCGCGGATCAGGGCATCCATGCGCTCGGGCGGCAGCTCCTGGCCGTGGGCGGCGCCGGCGGCGCGCGAGATGGATTCGTTCATGAGTGTGCCGCCGAGGTCGTTGACCCCGGCCTGCAGCACCTGCGCGGCGCCGCTCTCGCCGAGCTTGGTCCACGAGGCCTGGATGTTGGGGATCAGCGGGTGCAGCACGAGGCGCGACACGGCGTGCATGAGGCGCGCCTCGCGCCAGGTCGGGCCCGGGCGGGCACGGCCGCGCCGGTACAGCGGCGCCTCCATGTGCACGAAGGGCAGCGGCACGAATTCGGTGAAGCCGCCGCTCTGCTGCTGCAGGTCGCGGATCGCCAGCAGGTGCCGTGCCCAGTGTCGCGGCGCCTCGAGGTGGCCGAACATGATGGTGGCGGTGGTGCGCAGGCCGATGCGGTGCGCGGTGGCCACCACGTTCAGCCACTGCAGGGTATTGACCTTGTCGGGGCAGATCTGCCGGCGGACCTCGTCGTCGAGGATCTCGGCGGCGGTGCCGGGCAGCGTGCCGAGCCCCGCCTCCTTCAGCTGGCGCAGGAAGCTGTCGATGCCGAGGCCGAGGGTGCGCGCCCCCTGCGTCACTTCCAGCGGCGAGAAGGCGTGCACGTGGATGCCGGGGGCCGCTTCCTTCACGGTGCGCAGCACGTCGAGGTAGGTCTGGCCGGTGAAGGCCGGGTGGATGCCGCCCTGCAGGCATACCTCGGTGGCACCGCGCGCCCAGGCCTCGGCCGCCCGCCGGCCGATCTCGGCGAGGTCGAGCACGTAGGGGGCACCGCGCAGGTCCTCGTCCGCCTTGCCCTTGGCGAAGGCGCAGAACTGGCACTTGTAGGCGCAGAGGTTGGTGTAGTTGATGTTGCGGTTGACGACGTAGGTCACCGTGTCGCCGCAGGCCGCGGCGCGCAGCGCATCGGCGGCCGCGCAGAGGCGGTCGGCATCCTCGCCCCGCGCCGCGAACAGGCGCTCGATGTCCTGCTGTTCGAGTCGTTTGCCATCCTGCGCGCGGGCCACGGCAGCGGCGAGGGCGCGGTCGGCGAAGCCGCCGGCAGCGGTGCGCGCCGCCGGTGGTCGTGACTGGCTGTTGCCCGCGGCCCAGTCGTCGTCGCGGGCGAGGCCTTCGGCATCGGCATGGCGCAGCAGCGCGGTGACGAGGCCCGCATCCAGCCAGCGGGCGCGATCACGCACGTAGGCGGGGTAGAGCGTGAGCCGCTCGACCAGCGTCTTGCCCGCGGCGGCGGTCTGGCCTGCCAGGGCCGCGAGCTGCGGCCAGGGGGACTCGGGATTGACGTGGTCGGGAGTCACCGGCGAGACGCCACCCCAGTCGTTGATGCCGGCGGCGATGAGCTCGCCGAGCCGGCCCTCGTTGAGGTTCGGCGGCGCCTGGATGTTCATGTCGGGACCAAACAGCAGGCGGGCCACGGCGATGGTCCACTGCAGTTCCGCGAAGGGCGGCGCCGGGGCATCGGCCAGCTTCGTGCCCGGCTTGGGCACGAAGTTCTGGATGATGATCTCCTGCAGGTGGCCGTGGCGCCGATGGCTGTCGCGCAGCGCCAGCAGACCCTCGATGCGCTCGTGCCGGGTTTCGCCGATGCCGATGAGCAGGCCGGAAGTGAGGGCGACGCCGGCGGCACCGGCATCGTCGATGGCCCTGAGCCGCACGGCCGGCAACTTGTCCGGCGAGCCGAAGTGCGGGCCGCCGCGCGCGGCGAGCCTCGGGCTGGCGGACTCCAGCATGATGCCCATCGACGGCGCCACCGCGCGCAGCGTGCGGTAGTCGTCCGCGGTCAGCACGCCGGGGTTCAGGTGCGGCAGCAGGCCGGTTTCCCCGAGGACACGCGCGGCCATGGCGCGCAGGTAGGCCAGCGTCGAGGAATAGCCGAGCGCCGTGAGCGCGTCGCGGGCTGCGCGATAGCGCAGCTCCGGCTTGTCGCCGAGCGTGAACAGCGCCTCGCGGCAGCCCTGCGCCTGGCCTGCCCTGGCGATCGCCAGCACCGCGTCGGGATCGAGATAGGCCGCCTGCAGGCGCCGTGGCGTCTTGGCGTAGGTGCAGTAGTGGCAGACGTCACGGCAGAGCTCGGTCAGCGGGATGAAGACCTTGCGCGAGTACGTGATCACCGCGCCGTGCCCGGCATCGCGGCATGCCGCCGCGGCCGCGAGGAGTTCGGGCAACGGCATGGCCGCCGCGCGGGCGGCGGCCTGCTCGCCGTCGAGTTGTTGCCAGTCTGTCATGGTCATCGCTGTCTTCGGCCGCCCGCCCGCAGGCGTGCGCAGATGCCGGCCTGTTCGAGGTACTGGCGCGCAGTGCCGCCGCCAGGCTGCGCGCACAGCCAGCGCACATCATCCTCGGTGTCGAGGTCGCGTGCAAAGCCGGGCACCGCCACCTGGCGGGCGGCCACTCCGCGCTCCAGCGCGGCCTGCAGGTGCCGGCTTGCGCTGTCCCGCCCGAAGCGGCAGGGGGCCGCGCCGGGTGGCGTCATCGCCAGGGCATTGGTGCCGCCGTCCGTGGCCGCCGGCACCACGGTGACGCCGGGTCCATGGCCGGCGAGCAGGGCCTCGATGTCGGCTGGCGCCAGCAGCGGCAGGTCGGCGGGCACGACGACCACGGTGCGCGCACCTTCTGCCGCCAGCAGGGCCATGGCGGCATCCACATTGCCCGAGAGGCCGAGCGCCGGGTCGTCCGGCAGCCAGCGGCAGGCGGCCGACTCGGCCAGTGCGCGGGCCGCGGTATCGCCGGTGACGACCGCCACGGCGTCGATGCCGCGTGCGGCGCGCGCGGCGTCGATGACACCCTGCGCCAGGCAACGGGCCAGGGTGGCGCGCTCGTCCGCGTCGAGCAGCGCTGCCAGGCGGCTCTTCGCGCCCTCCAGGGAGCGGATGGGCAGCAGCGCCCAGGTGGCCTTCATGTGCCGGTCACGGGCGGCGCAGCGTGCCGGCGAAATCCAGGGCGAAGCGCGCCAGCTCCACGCGGTCTTGCAGCGAGCGCATCACCGTCGACGTGGTGACGGCGCGGATGCCGAGGGCCTCGACCGCGGCCACCTCGGCTGCATCGGCCTGGTCGAGGACCAGGCCATCGACCAGGCCCTGGTAGTGGCGGGCGATGCCTGCCTGGTTCACCGCCATGCCCAGCTCCGCCATGATCTTCGCGGTCGGGCCCTTGATGGCCTGCCCGGCGACGATCGGCGAGATGGCCACGCGCGCGACAGGGCTGCGGCCGATTTCGGCGCGCAGTGCCGGGATGGCCAGGATCGGATCGATGCTGAGCCAGGGATTGGAAGGCGCGATGAGGATGGCGCGCAGCCCGGGATCCCCGAGCGCCGCCATCGCCGTGGCCGGGGGCACCGCCTCGGCGGCACCGGCGAAGCGCACGGCACTCACCACCGGCTGCGCGGCGCGGCGCACGAAGTAATCCTGGAAGGCGAGCACGCCCGCATCCGTCACCACCCGGGTCTGCACGCGGCTGTCGCTGGCCGGCACGATGCGGCTGCCGATGCCGAGGCGCTGGCAGGTCTCGCGCGTGATCGTCGAGAGCGCGTCGCCGGCCTCCAGGCGCCGGCTGCGCTCGACATGGGTGGCGAGGTCGCGGTCGCCGAGGCGGAACCAGGTCTCGCCGCCGAGTCGCGCCATCTCCGCCATGAAGTTCCAGGTCTCGTCGCCGCGGCCCCAGCCGGTTTCGGTGTTGACGAGGCCGGAGAGCGTGTAAACGAGGGTGTCGATGTCGGGCGAGATGGCGAGCCCGAGGTGGCGGAAGTCGTCGCCGATGTTGGCGATGACGGTGAGTGCGCCCGGCGGCAGCAGACGATGCAGGCCGAGCGCCAGCTTGGCGCCGCCGATGCCGCCGGAGAGGAGCACCACGCTGTCGGTCGCGGCCGGCTTCGGTGTCTTCATGGCTCAGCGGAACAGGTCTTCGGCGCGCGGCCGCAGCACCGCCCGCGCCGGCAGGTCTTCGCCACCGCCGCCTGCGCCGCGGATGAGCACCACGGGCGTGCCCTCGGCGGCCTCGCCCATCACCAGCACCGCTGCCGCCGCGAGGCTGTCCGCCGGCGCGATCTCGCTGACCTGCAACGGCCGCCCGGCGAGGTCGCGGCGGCCGCGCAGGTCGGTGAACGGCGCCACGCCCGCCGTGCCGATGGCAATGCCGACGGTGCCGCGGCGCCAGGCGCGGCCGACGCTGTCGGTGATGACGATGCCGAGGGCCGCGCCGCTGGATCGCTGCAGTGCCTGGCGCAATCGTGCCGCGGAGGCATCCGGGTCCTCGGGCAGCAGCAGCACGCTCTCCTCGTCGCCGCCGAGATTGGAGCGGTCGATTCCTGCGTTGGCCAGCACGATGCCGAGACGGTGCTCGGCGATGAGCAGGTCGGGCCGGGTGCGCAGGACCTCGCGTGATTCCTGCAGGATCAGCTCGACGAGGCGCGGGTCCTTGCGCGTCTCCACGGCCAGCGCCTGCGCGCCTGCCGAGGGTTGCACATCGGCGAGGCGCCGCAGGCGGCCCTCGGCCTTGGAGACGATCTTCTGCGTCACGGCCAGCACGTCGCCGTCGGCGAGCACCAGCCCGGCGTGGTCGAGCGCCGCGGCGATCAGCGACGCCAGGTCGTCGCCGGGACGGATGGCCGGCAGGCCGGGCAGCGGCGTGAGGGAGAGCGCGGGGACGATCATGCTGGCGACGGCCGGGCGCCCGCCGGGCGCCGGCAACCTCAACGGCCCGCGTGGCCGACGCCGGCGATGCGGATGCCGGCGTGCTCGCTCTTGTAGTGCTTGTTCATGAAGATCAGCACCGAGGTCAGCGCCTCCATGGCAGCGGCGTTGGCGAGCGGCCCGGCGTGCCAGGCGCGCAGGCCGGCGCGCTGCGCCAGGCCGATGACGGTCTCGCGGGCCTCGGCCCTGTCGCCGGCGACCAGCACGTCGCAGCCGGGATCGCCGTCGGCGGCGAGCACGTCGGCGGCCACGTTCTGGAATGCCGAGACCACGGTGGTCTCGGCGCCGACGATGGACTGCGCGATGAGCGCGGCGCAGCCCTCCGGCGGCAGTTGCACCCGCATGACCTTTGGCGGCACCAGCGGCACGGTGGCGTCGACGAGGATCTTGCCCTTCAGCGCGCCGCGGATGGCTTCGAGGACGGGCCGCTGGTGGGCGAAGGGCACCGCCAGCACGACGATTTCGGCCGCCGCCGCCGCCTCCGGGTTGCCATGGCCGCTGACGTTCGTCCCGGGCAGGGCGGCGGCCAGTGTGGCGGCGGCTTCAGCGGCCCGGGCGCCGTCGCGCGAGCCGATGTGCACGGCAAGGCCGGCGCGGGCCCAGCGCCGGGCGAGGCCGCCGCCGAGCGAGCCGGTACCGCCGATGACCGCGATGTTGCGAATGGTGCTGGTGTTCATGCCGGCACATTGTAGGCGGGCGGACGCCGTGGCGTCACGGCGTCGCGGGCCCTTCGTAGCGCTCGAACGCCGGCAGCACGCGCTCGGCGAGGATCCTCAGGCCGGCCATGGGCTCGTCGAACAAGCGGATCGACAGCTCCGTCAGGCCGGCGCGCTCGAATGCCCGGAAGCGCTCGATCTGCGCCTCGATGGCGTCGAGGCCGCCGGCCGAGGAACAGGCGGCGATCAGCCGCTCGACGATCGATTCCGGCACGTCCTCGATCACCCCGGTGCGGGTCCAGAACGCCTTGGCGAAGTTCTGCCACTTGTCGATCACCAGCTGGCGCTCCTCCGGCGTCACGTAGGGCAGCATGTCGTACTTTGGCGGCAGCAGCTCGCCGCGGAACACCAGCTCGCGCCGGGCCTCGTACAGGGACTTCTCCCGCTCCTCCTTGATGTGCCAGGCCCAGAAGTTGCCGACGCGGAAATCATCCGCCGGCGTCTTGCGCTCCGCGAGGCCCTTGCGCAGCGCCTCCATGTGGTGGCCGATCTTCTCCGGCGTGACGTCGCTCATCTGCGTGCCATCGGCGTACCGGCCCGCCATCTCCAGCATCTTCATGCCGGTGGAGCAGGTGAATACCCGGGCCGTGGGCGCCTTCTTCCAGGCATGGCGGAAGGGCCGGGTGACCTTGAATACCTCGCCGGGATAGCCCATGCACATCTTGCCCGACACCACCGCGCGGGTGATCTCCACCGCCTCGCGCACGCCGCGCACCATGCGCTGCGCCCTGGGGTCGAAGGCGATGCCGCAGGAACTCATCACCGAGCCGCCACCACCGATGGCCACCACGGCCCGCCCCTTGCTGAACTCGTTGAGGGTCAGCAGCGCGTTGCCGATCTTCAGCGGCTGCATCTCGTAGGGACTGATCGCCAGCACGCCGAGGCGGATGCGCCGGGTCGCCAGCGCCGCGGGCACCAGCATCATGAAGGCATCCGGGTTCTGGTGGTAATTCGAATGCCAGAGGGTGCGGAAGCCGTGGTTCTCCGCGGCGACCGCCAGTTCCGTCACCTGGGCGGCAGTGAGGTCCGGTTCGAGGATGACATCGATCTGCATGTCGGCAGTTCCGCGGCCTGCTGGATCGGGCGCAGCATACACGCTGCACGCACCGGGCAGGAGCTGGCGCCGCCGCGCCTCAGGCCAGCCTGCGGAAGCCGAGGAACAATCCCAGCCAGAGCGCCGTGCGGAAGCTCATGGCGCCCACGCTCTGCATCGCGACCTCGTCGCTGGTGAAGTGGAACCAGACGACGACACCGAGCATCACGGCGTTGGCGAGGAAGATCAGCCAGGCGCCGTTGCGGGCGGCGGCGGCACTGTTCCAGCCGGCCACCCCGGTTGCCACGTAGGCAAGCCCCATGATGGCGTTGTAAGTCAGCAGTGGCATGAACACCGTGTAGCCGGGATCGCGCAGGCCCAGCAGGGCGCTGCCGCCGGCTGCCAGCGTGACCAGGCCGAAGACGATGGCCAGCAGCGCGAGGGCGCGCTGCGGGCGGGCACGCTGCATCAGTGTGCTCATGCGGGCGATTGTCGGCCGGTCCTGCCATGGCCTGCAAGGCGGCGGCTGCTATGCTGGAGCATCGGCCTGGTCAGCTGGTGGACATCATGGGAATGGAGGGATTGCTCTGGGCGGCCGCGCTGCTGCTGGTTGCGCTCGGACTTGCCGGACTGGTGCTGCCGGCGCTGCCGGGCATTCCGCTGCTGTTCCTCGGCCTGGTTGCCGCAGCCTGGGCCGAGGGCTTCGCGCATGTCGGCGCCGGCACCATTGCCGTGCTGGCACTGCTGGCGCTGCTCGCCTGGGGTGCGGATTTCGCCGCGGTCGCCTTCGGTGCGCGCCGCTTTGGCGCCACGCCGCGGGCCGCCTGGGGTGCGGCGGCCGGGATGCTCGTCGGGCTGTTCTTCGGGCTGCCCGGCATCCTGCTCGGGCCGTTCCTCGGCGCGATGCTCGGCGAGCTGCTGGGCAACCGCTCGCTGCGTCAGGCGGGACTGGCGAGCCTGGGCGCCACGCTCGGCCTCGCCTTCGGCGCCGCGGTGAAGATGGCGCTCGCCTTCGTCATGCTCGGCATCTTCCTGGTGGCACGCTTCAGCAGCGGCAATGGTGCCTGACAGGAAAAGGTGCCAAAGGAAAAGGTGCCGGAAAAGGTGCCTCAAAGGAAAAGGTGCCTGACATATTTTCCGTTTACGGAAAATATGTCAGGCACCTTTTCCTTTGAGGCACCTTTTCCGGCACCTTTTCCTTTTTCCTTTGTTGCGGCGCCTTTCCGTCGTGGCAGGCTCAGTCGTCGCCCATGCCGAGCAGGGCCAGCAGGTTGACGAAAATGTTGTAGATGCTGACGTAGAGGCTCACGGTGGCGAGGATGTAGTTGTCCTGGCCGCCGTGGATGATGGCACTGGTCTCGTGGAGGATCATGCCGGCCATGAGGATGACCACACCCGCGGAGATCGCCATCTGGAAAGCCGACAGGTCGACGAACAGGCCGACGAGGATCACGCCGAGCAGGCCGAAGAGACCGACCGTGAGGAAGCTGCCCATGAAGCCCATGTCGCGGCGTGACCTGATGGTGTAGGCGCTGAGGCCGGCGAACAGCAGGCCGGTCACGCCGAGGCTGGTCATCACCAGCTCGCCGCCATTCGGCACCGCGCGCAGGTAGGCGCTGAGCAGCGGGCCGAGCGTCAGGCCCATGAAGCCGGTCAGGGCGAATACCGCGGCGATACCCGCGGCCGAGTTGCGCAGCCGGAAGGTGAGGAACAGCAGGCCGAAGTACCCCACCAGCGTGACGATGGGCCCGAGGTAGGGCATGCCGACCGCCATGGCGACGCCGGCCATCGCCGCGCTGAAGAGCAGCGTGGCGGCCAGCAGCATGTAGGTGTTGCGCAGCACGCGGTTGGTTGCCAGTTCCGATGGCCTGGCAACGGCGCCTCCGGTGAAGCTGCCACCAGGGCCGCTGCGATCACCTGTCACCACCCGCAATCCGCGCTCGTCCGCCATGCTGCATCTCCTTCAAGAAAGCCGCTTCGGCTCGCGAGTCATTATGCCGGGCGCGCCGCAGGACTCAAGGACCTGCGTTATGACATGATCGAAGCTGGCGACGGGGAGCAATGCGGCATGAAACTGCAGCAGCAGGTCATCTGGATCACCGGCGCGTCCTCCGGTGTCGGCGAGGGCATGGCCCGGGTCTTCCACCGCGAAGGCGCCCACCTCATCCTGTCGGCGCGGCGGGAAGCCGAACTCCAGCGTGTCAAGGCCAGCTGCCAGGGCCCGGGAACCATCGACATCCTGCCCTTCGACATATGCGATGCCACGGCACGCGAGGCCGCCGCGCGCAGCGTGCTGAGCCGCCACCCACGCCTCGACGTGCTGGTGAACAACGCCGGCATCGGCCAGCGAGCCGCTGCCCGCGACACCACGCCGGAGGTGGTGCGCCGCATCATGGAGGTGGACTTCTTCGCGCCGGTGGCGCTGGCCGGGCTGGTCCTGCCGCGCATGATCGCGCAGCGCTCCGGGCGCTTCGTGGTGACCTCCTCGGTGGCCGGCAAGCACGCCGTGCCCCACCACAGTGCCTACTGCGCGGCCAAGCACGCGCTGCATGGCTACTTCGACACGCTGCGCGTCGAGCACCTGCAGGACGGCATCCGCGTCACGCTGCTGGTGATCGCCGGCATCAGCAGCAACGTCTTTCGTCACGCGCTCACCGGCAGTGGCGCGGAATACGGCCCCAGCAGCTGGGACAACCGGAACGGCATGCCGGCCGAGGAGTGCGCCGCGCGCGTCGTCGACGGCATGCTCGCCGACGAGCAGGAAATGGTCATCGGCATCGACCAGGCACTGCAGGCGATGCGCCTGCGCGAGCGGGACCCGCAGGCCTTCGTCGAGCGCATGGCCGGGATGATGAAATGGATGGAGTCGCGGTAGCGGCGCACCGGGGGAGATTCCATCCATCCGGCTCCGGCTCCGGGCGGGGCGTGTGGCTTCGCACCGGCTTCCTCATGCAGAATAGGTATAGCCGGGTCCGGGCGACGTCGATCCGGCAATAATAAGTTCATATTAAACAGTTTATTACAGGGCTTTCCGCATCCAGGATAGAAGCTGATTCCGCAGCTGTCCACGGAGCGCCCGGCGGGTCGAGATGGAGATATACAAGGAGTTCATGTTCGAGGCGGCACACCGCCTGCCGAACGTGCCCGCGGGCCATCGCTGCGCCCGGCTGCACGGCCACTCCTGGAAGGGCACGCTGTACGTGCGCGGCGCGGTGGGCGAGCACAGTGGCTGGATCATGGACTACGCCGACATCCGCCAGGCCTTCGATCCGCTCTACCAGCAGCTCGACCACAACTACCTCAACGACATCGAAGGCCTGGAGAATCCCACCAGCGAGGTGCTGGCGAAGTGGATCTGGGCGCGGCTGAAGCCGCGGCTTCCCGGCCTCTCGCGCGTGGTGATCAACGAGACCTGCACCTCGGGCTGCATCTACCAGGGCGAGGAGGAGTAGGCGGCATGGCGCCCGGGCAGCCGGCCACCAGGGCGGGCGCGGCGCCGCCTGCCGCGGAAGCGGCCATGCGCCGCGCGCTGGAGGCGGCGCGTCGTGCGGCGCTCGCCGGCGAGCCACCGATCGGCGCCTGCCTGGTGCGAGACGGCGAGGTGCTGGCCGTGGCATCGAACTGCGTGGTGTCGGAACTCGACATCACCGCGCATGCCGAGATGACGCTGATCCGCGACGCCTGCCGGCGCGGGCGCACGCTCAGTCTCGCCGGCTGCGAGCTGGTCGTCACCGTGGAGCCCTGCCCGATGTGTCTGGCGGCGAGCCACTACGCCGGCATCGACCGCGTCATCTTCGGCGCGACGCTGGAGGACCTGCACGCGCTGACCGGCGGCGAGCTGCTGGCCGGGCCGCGCGGCAGCCAGCCCGGCGGTCCGGAGGTCGAGGGTGGCCTGCTGCGCGCGGAGTCGCTGGCGCTGCTGCGCGCCTGGGCCGGTGGAGGGCGCGGATGAGCGCGGCGCCGGATGCGGCGAGGGCAGCGGCAGGTGTGGCGCAGTACGACGCCATCGCCGTGCCGTACCAGCGTTCGAAGGAATCACCGATCCGGCGCTATCTCGAAAGCCACGGCTTCTTCGCGCTGCTGGGCGAAGTGGCCGGCCTCGCGGTGCTGGACCTCGCCTGTGGTGACGGTTTCTATACGCGACAGCTGCGCCAGCGCGGCGCACGCCAGGTGCTGGGCGTGGACATCTCCACCGCCATGATCGGCCTGGCCCGCGGCCAGCTGCGCCCGACCGACGCGGACATCGACTACCTGGTGTGCGACGTGCAGGAGCTGCCGGTGCTCGGCCGCTTCGACATCGCCGCTGCCGCCTACCTGCTGCATTACGCGCGCGACGTCGGCGAGCTCGGCCGCATGTGCCGCAGCATCGCCCGCCAGCTGCCGCCGGGCGGCCGCCTGGTCGCCATCAACGAGAATCCAGATCAGCCCGAGTGCCGCTACGCCGGCTACCTGCGCTACGGCTTCAGCAAGAGCGTGGCCTCGCCACGCAGCGAGGGCTCGCCGATCACCTACGCCATGATCAGCGGCCGCGAGCTGTTCCGCTTCGAGGTCTACCATTTCGAGCGCGCCACCTACGAGGCGGCACTGGCCGCGGCGGGATTCACCGACATCCGCTGGCATCCGCTGCAGCTGGACCCGCAGGGCCTGGCGCTCATGGGCGCGGAGTACTGGTCGGAGTATCTCGACAACCCGCCGGTGGTGGGGCTAACGGCGCGGCGCGCGCCCTGAGGCGGGGAGCGCGGGCATGGCCGCTATGGACCTTCGTGCAGCCTCCGCCGGCGGCAGCGTGCGCAGCCTCGCACACAGCGTCGAGCGCCTGGCGCGCGAGCGAC
>JAANMW010001134.1_pt1 | contig 29097 bp, 19 predicted proteins | sample 7279671 | NCBI WGS metagenome assembly JAANMW01 (sample SAMN14094541, study PRJNA606508) | bioreactor metagenome | isolation source: A lab-scale SPAN reactor treating ammonium-rich wastewater day 247 | place: Ireland: Galway | collected 2017-09-19 | reverse complement strand
GGCATTGACGCGCAAGGGCCAGGCGGTCTGGTTGTCCTGAACCGCACTCACCAGCCATTTTCGCCACTCATCCGGATGTTGCTCTTTCCAATGGCGTAACTGAGCCCTGCCCCAGGCGGAATAGGGTTGCGGTATGTCTAGCGGAGAGGCCCAGGCATGCGTCGTTCCGGTCGCGGTTGGCTTCGAGGCCGATGGCACGTGGCGAATGCGAAAGACACTCCCCTCCGAACCGCGGCCGCCCGTACAAAAATACAAGGCTCCCTCCGGCCCCACTGCCATGTCCACGATATTGAGCGGCGTTCCCAGGCAGAATTTTTCCATCGTTCCCCGGTTGGGATTCGATCCGTCCATGAGCCAGGCATAGATCACTCCCGCTGACCAGTCCGCAAGGAACACGGCCCCATGGTATTTCGCGGGAAAGGCATGGTGCTGATAACATTCGACCCCCACGGGGGAACCTCGTCCCAACTCCGCAAAGGGCGCCAAGCTGTCGATGTAGTAGTCCGGTGTATTCGCCGCACCGGTCCGCCATAGGAAATCCGATCCAAAAAAAGCATGGCAGACGCGCGTCGGTCGATACCAGGGCAGTCCCTCATCCCACTCCATGTCGCTGTCGTAAGTGATGAGGTCGCCGGATCGAGTAAACGCGGCGTCGAAATGATTGCGGTAGCCTGCGGAAACAAGGGCCAGGTTTTGCCCTTCCTTGTCCATGCGCCAAATGGTCCCCCCCGGGGCCAGAATGTTGGCGGCATGACCGCGCGCGTCATTGAGCCGCGGCAACAAGACGTCCTCGGTCGAGCGGGGTTGGCCTTGGTCCGGCCCCATGCCCCCCGAGGGCCAGCGTCTGAGTGGAGATTGCGGAGACAGTGTTTTTGGCGTGGCCCAGGCGTGGTTGCCAATGACCACGTACAACCATCCATCCGGCCCATGCAGGATGGCGTGAGGCCCATGTTCGCCCATGCCGCCGCGGAAGGAATGCAACGATTCCACCTGGTCCGCGACGTCTTGGCCGGGCTTGCAGCGAACGCGATATAGTCCGGTCCCCTTCGGGCCATCGCCCACCAATAACAAGGCATCATCGACCCAGCACATCCCCTGGCAGCCTTGAATCGCTGTGCAGTAGGGTTTGATGGTCTTGAACTGCCCTTGCTCATCGGGATCGGTACACAGAAGCACCGGTCCGCGTTCCTGGGCCACCAGCAGTCGGCCCTGAGCATCAAAAGCCATGTTGATCAAGGAAAAGGGCAACTGAGCGGGAAGGTATTGCTTATTTGGATTGGGAGGAACCACTATCTCAACGACAAATCCGGGGGGGACCGTGAAGCGGTCATCTCCCCCCGCATCCCACGTGAGTTGCTTCCAAGGTTCCACTTGTCCATACGCTCCCAGGACGCGCACCCTGGACCAGGTGCGATCATTGAAACGCACGGAGGTCCAATCGTCCCCCGGCTCCTGGATCGTGGCGCGCCAGGTGCCGTCGCTGAGCACCGCCATCTTCTGCCTGCCGTTGGGAATGTAGCCCAATCGAACCAGCAACCCCTGAGCGTCGGGTCCGCCTTCCGCTTCGACCGCAATCACATTCCGTCCTGGCACGGTGAGATGGTTGACGTCGAAGCGAAAAACCCGCTTCGCATCGCTGCCCTCGCCCACTTTTTGGCCATTCAGCCACACCTTAAACCCGCGATCGGCCGTGATGTCCAGATGCGCTTCATCCGTGGGATGGGCGAAGGGCCGGTCGATGTCGAACGCTTTGCGAAAGTAAACGGTTTTTTCGCCCTTGGGTCCCCAAATCCATTGCACGGCGGCCGCCATGTTGGCTTCGACCGGCCATCCCAGCGAGGTCCAGCAAATGGCGGCAAGTCCTAGCGTGAGCAAATACAAACGACCCATGAAAGATTACTCCCTATCTGGATAATGCGCGTAATAGCAGAGGCGGGCGCTGCGGTGAGATGTCATGCATCCTACCGCATTGTTTAGGCCATGTCGAGTGGCTAATGGAAGGACCGGATGGGCCGAGTTGGAATGAGATAAGCCGAGTCGATCGGTGTCCGTGCACCGTCAAACTCGGCTTTTCATGTATCATCGGGGATAAATGTTTAGGATTTCTTGCTCGAACGCGACTTTTTCTCAGACGACGGGGCTGACGCCGCGGCAGCGGCCCCGGGGGGCTGCCAAAACGGACTGATGCGATGGATCTTGAGCTCAACCGCATGCGCCTCGGTGGGGTTCTTGGCATGGGCCAATTTCTTCTTGAGCTTTTGCAATTTTTGCTTGCGCTGCCTTTTTCGTTTCAACTCCGTCTTGCGTTCGATGTGCGACATGGCAACTTTCCAAAGGCCTTTGTATTGCGGAAGAGGCTCCGGTTTCACGGTCGTTCACTGAACTGCCAATGTAGTGGCCCATCGCTCATTGGCAAGAGGCGTTCAGATGAGTCCTGATGCAATGACTATCGCTTTGGAGCCTATCCATTCCGATCTTGGTTATCGACGTGAAACAGAAAAAAACGGACCACGCCATGGCGGCGAGGCCCGTTCATTGGTCCCGACGTTCAAGAAGGCGGCAATCGACGCCGTTAGTTCGCGGCCACAGCCGGCGTCGGCTCATCGAAGCGAGCTTCGCTCGCTTGACCGGCCCGAACGAAGATGCGTTTGGTCTCCGTCAAGGTCTTGCCGTCACGATCGATCTCCATCTTGAGCGTGTACACGTATTCTTGACCGTATTCCAGTTCCGGAGTGCGGTAAGTGCGAACTTCCTGGCCCATGGTGCGGGTGGCCACGCCATCCACATAAAGCCGAGCATCCGCGGGCAAATGGATGATCAATCGAGCGGATTCGGAAGTGGGCTGATAGTAAGAGGTCTGTTTCCCTTGCGTGGGTTGCTTTTCCGGCTCGGACGATTCCGGTTGATAGCGGGATTGAACCGGCATCGCACCGTGGCAAGCGACCGTGCAGCCATAGCAGCCGTGGCCCTGATAGCTGGCCGCCGAGCTGTAGCATCCACCAGCATACACTCCCTGACAGCCGTAGCATGCGCTATAGCAGGTGCCGCTGCAACGCGAGAAGCAGCGCGAACCAAAACATCCCGAACAAGCCCGCGAACATCCCGAACAGCCCCAGCAGGAGCAGGCAGCATAGCAGGAACTGCCGCTGCAGCGTCCCCAACAGCGGAGCTTAAAGCAATCCTGCGCGGACATGCCGGTGGATAAGGCGGCGACCATGAGCAAACTGTACATGAATTCAACTCCTTCTCTGAAATGACCTACAATCCGGCCATAGGCCCTGGGTGATCAATGAGTTCATCCAGAGAAGATGGTAAAGATGGGATAGATTGATTGCAAGGATTAATGGAACCAATTCGACGAGATCAACCGGCCACAAGATGAATTATTGGCAATCTAGGAAATCTAGGAAATCTTTACCATCCATCATTTGCACCTTGTTCCGCTTCGTGCCAATAGATTTTCGCGATGGGCTTGGGGTCATGAAAAAAACCCTGGAAGGTGGCTTCCAGGGTCGAGCGGAGAGGGCGGGATTCGAACCCGCGGTGGGTGTTACCCCACACAGCATTTCCAGTGCTGCACCTTCGGCCTCTCGGTCACCTCTCCAAGGCCCGTTAGCGCTTTGAGGAAGAGTGGGACGAATGAAGCTGAAACAGCGATGATTTATATATTCCTAGTCGGTTCAACCAAAATTGTCCAATCGTCATCACCGTCGCCAGACCATAGCGAACGCTGCGTTTGAAATTGATGCTGCTGGCTTCCTTGAAATAACGAACCGGAACAGGAATGTCTCCCAGACGAAAATTAAAGTGCACGGCTTGGGCCAAGAATTGACTGTCAAACACGAAGTCATCCGAGTTTTTGTCGTAGGGAATCGTCTCCAAAACCGAACGGCGATAGACCCGAAAACCGCTGTGAAAATCCGCCAGGTTCTGGCCCAAGGCAACGTTCTCGAAAGCGGTCAAGCCGCGATTGGCAATGTATTTGTAAAGCGGCATCCCCCCTGCCAGGGCTTCTTCACGAGAGCGAATGCGGCTGCCCAACACGATGTCGCAAATGCCCAGTTCGATGATGCCAACCGCATGAGGAATCACCCGGCTGTCATACTGGTAGTCCGGGTGGATCATGACGATGATGTCCGCCCCCTCGGCCAAAGCATGCTTGTAGCACGTTTTCTGATTCCCGCCGTAGCCCCGGTTTTCCGGATGGACAATGACGTCCAACCCCATCGACCTGGCCAAAGCCACGGTTTGGTCACGGCTGCCATCGTCGACCAAAATGATCTTGTCGACGCAACCGGCGGGGATATCCGCCACCGTGGCGGGCAGCGTTTTTTCGGCGTTCAAGGCCGGCATGACGGCAATGACTTTGTGTTTGCGCGGCGGACGCGGGGCATCCGGACCGAGTTTCTCAGCCACGTGGATGCGGGTCGTGGGCCAGGCGGCCGCAATTTGCAACGTCATGCCAGCGTCCTCAGCAACAGAGCATGCCAACATTCTATCCTAGAAAAAACCGCAAAGGCCAAGAAGTTCAAATTCTTGGCCTCGACGCACAAAGATAGGACGGTTACAGGCAGGATCGGGTTCTCGCTCAGAGTCGAGAAATCCGTTACGACTTGCCTAGGCGGCTTCCTTGACGCCCCGGGGCTGTGTGCGGCTGTCCAATTGCCAGCGCCATTGCAGCGCCAAGCCCTCATCGAGGCTCGTCTTGGGCTGCCAACCCACGTGTCGTTGTAGCTTGGTCGTGTCGGCAAACGTGTACCGTTGATCGCCCGGCCGCTCGCTGACGCGCTGCGTCTTGACCTTGCGGCCCGCGATCCGTTCCAACCGGCTGATGATGTCCCAGAGGGTGGCGGTTTCCCCGCCGCCGATGTTGTACGTTTCGCCCACGTGCCCCATGAACGAGGCGATGATGGCTTCCACGCAATCCATGACGAAGGTGTTGCCCCGGACTTGCATGCCATCCCCGCAAATCTGAATTTCCATGCCTCTTTGAATGGCATCGATGAAGCGGTGATAGGCCATGTCGGGACGTTGGCGGGGGCCGTAGACCGAAAAGAAACGCAGCACCACCAAGGGCAAATCCTCGATCTCCATGGCCGCGCGGCACAGATGTTCCGCCGCCAGTTTCGTCACGCCATAGGGCGAAACCGGCCGGGTCGGGAGGGTTTCATCCCCCGAAGCGAATTTGCCGTAGACCGAGGAGGTGGACCCGAGAATGAAACGCCATAACCCATGTCCCAGCCGCTGGACGGCTTCGAGGAGTCGCTGGGTGGCCTGAACGTTGCAAGTCATGTAGGTATCGAAGTCGGTCCAACTTTGCACCAGCCCCGGCATGGCGGCCAGATGAATGACGACCTCCGCACCTTGCAGGCAATCATCGAATTCATCCCGTCGTAAATCCACGGCGTGCATGCGAAAGCGGGGATGGCGGCGCAACCCGCGCAGATTCTGTTCCTTGATTTCTTTCGGATAATAGGGAATGAAGGCATCGAGACCGACCACCTCATGCCCGAGGTGCAGCAACCGCTCGCAGAGATGGGAACCGATGAATCCAGCCGCTCCGGTCACGACACAACGCATGTTGAGCCTCCTGCTCATCTCCCCTTGACATCGGCCAGTTCCATTTCCAGGGCTTCCAAACGTTCCGTGAGCCGGCGAACCCTGGCTTTGAGCCTGGCGTGTTTCTGCCGCCATCGTTTCCACTCATCTCGAGATGGAACCGGCTGATATACCCCATGCTGGATGGTTGTCAAGCTGTCCATGAGTTGTTGGAGAACCTTCATGACTTGTTCATTGAATCGCGATTGTTGCCGGGAAATGACGTCGACATAGGCCTTGCGAAAGTTGTGCAGGATTTTCCTTTTGACCCATTTTTTGAGGGGTGCGAAGGATCCCTCGGTGATATCGACGTATTCATCGGGCAGTTTGGCCTGCTCATGGGCCAAGACCAGGGATTGCCTGGCTAAATCGATCAGTTCCAATACCTCGCCTCCTGAAATAGCCTGCTGCGTTGCCGCAACTTCCACGGGGATCGTCTGCGAATACATGGCGGCCCGACCGGCATGATCCCGCCAAGTAATTGATAAGCGATATGAGCCTGGATCTCGAGGAACCTTGACGGGAAGTAAAAGAACATCGCGCTGTCCAGGGCACAAGCATCTATCCCATTCCACCTGCCTTGCCTTTTCAACGGGTCGGCCTTCCTCGCTAAAGACTTGGCTCCATAGGCTATCGCGAAACGCCCCTTTCCCCACCCAAGGCACCTGGCCCCGATTGGTTACGGCAAGGGCCATGACGTGATCGCCGCTCCCCACCCACCAGCGTATGGGCTGGATCAACGCTTCGAAGTGTAGCTCACAGCGTCTGTCAAATAATGGCGCATGATGTTGCTCGGCGATCAACCGCAGCCATCGCGGCGACCATTTGGCATAAGTGAATGCATCGGCTCGTTCATATCCCTTTGCGATCATCTGCCCGCGCAGAGGTTGGTAGAGTGATTGCATCGCCATTGTCAACTTGGCCTGGTATCGATCGGCATCAAGGTAATGTTCTTGGACAAAACGCCGGCCAGCTTCCCCTTTCTGGCGTCGGAGTTGCTCATCGCTCCAGATCGCATCCATGGCTCGGGCAAAGCTGGCGAAGTCATGCACCAGCCAGCCGCCGTCCGCCTGTTCAATTTGATCCACGACGACTTCGCACCCGCGCCAGCCGACCACGGGCGTGCCTTCCGCCCATGCTTCCAGCAGCACCAGGGAGAGCGACTCATGGGGCGACAGTTGCACCAGCGCCTTGGCCCCCGCCAGGATATCTTGCTTGTCGGCGTCGCTGACCCAACCGAAGTTGACCAGCCAAGGCTCCTTGGGCAAGGGCATACTCCCCTGCCCGATGCAGACTAAGCGAAATCGTGGATGTTCTTGGGCATATCGGCGGCCATACTCGATCAGGCGATCCAGTCCTTTCTCCGCGCAGTAACGTCCGCAATAAACCACGTATTCACGACCTAACTCAGGCGGTACTTGCGCTTTTTGTCCCTGCCCAACGGGACTCGATAGATGGGTCCCCAGAATCATGGCACGCGGGTGATTGATGCCCAGGATGGCTTCGGTGAATGACTGCTCGGCTCGCGTATGGAACAGGATGCCGCCGACCGAGGCGTAGGTCCGTTGAAAGCATTGCAAGTAGGCCAAGGGTTCGTCATGAAAGCAGGGAACGAGCAAGACCCTGTCCCGAAAATGCTCCGCGACCTGATGCGTCAAGCCGTAGAGGTAAGGACCGACGAGAATGGCATCCCATTCTTCGGTTCTCTCGGTCAATTGCTGCAAGATCGCCCTGCTATTCACGGAGTGCGTTAAATAGTCTTCCTCTTCCGCTGGCGACAAAGTCTCACGCCTTCGGAGGCGTTCATGGATCGCGTCATGCCGCTCCGCGTCATGAGCGTCCAGCGGCAGACGATGCACCAGCAGACCGTCTTCGTGCAGAGTTTGTGGAGGCAATTCATTGCGCCAAGGTCCAGCTTGCTTCGCGCACGTCGTGAATACTTCCACGGCATGCCCCGCCCGCTGCAAGGACAGGGCCATTTTTCGGATCGAGGCTTCCGCTCCACCCACAATCTTAGCGCCCCAGCGCGGCGCTACGACCGCCACGTTGAATTGATCCTCGCTCCGCCGACGCATCGGAGGCGCTTCAATGCGCCGCCATTGCCGAACAAGATCGTCGACGTCGTCCGTGTGGAACGTTAATCCCGCCGACCCCACGGTCTCGGGCAACGCTCCCGCTCGACTGGCTATGACGGGCAACCCGTGCCGCATGGCTTCCAAGACGGGCAGGCCAAAACACTCGTGGCTGGATGGCAGGATCAACGCATCGGCTGAGCGATACCAGGAGGAAAGGACGGATCCGGACACCGACCCCAGGAAATGCACCCGCTCGTCTACTCCCAGTTGCCTGGCCAGCCTGGCACAGGCCTCCTTTTCCATCGCATAAATGTCCGATTGCGGGCCTATCAGGACCAAATGAAGCGGCGGTGGTTCGTCTCGGCAGGCGGCCAACGCCTGGATCGCCGTGGGAATGCGCTTATTCGCCGCCAATCGGCCGACGAACAATAGCACACGAGCCTGGCTCAATCCCAACGGTCCACGAACGTCGTGGCGAGGCAACGAACAATGAGCCGTGGAACCTTCATCAGGGATAAAACACGGCAAGCGATGAATGCGGTCCAGCGGATACCCCGTGGCCTCATGCAGTTCACGGGACGCGAAGCGGCTATGGACGATGGCCCCTTGAGCGCACCAGACCAAGCATCGGTGCTCCGCGGCCACGGATGAGCTGGCTTGTCCGCCGGGACTCCACAGATGAGACGGCGTCACGCCATGGTAGTCAAACGTAATGCACTTGGCCCGGCGTGCCAAGTTCGGCAGCAGCGTCAGCAAATCATAATCACCGGCGTATTCAACGTGAATGCGATCCGCTTCGAGCAGGTATTCCTTCTCGCGTGGGCTGCGCCAAAGCTCATGGGCCGAGCCGACAAACGAATGCTCGGCCAAATCCGAATGCAATCGCCCATCGTGACTGAGAAAGAGGCGGACTTCATGCCCCGCGGCGCGGGACGCCTGGACTTTGCCGCGAAGCTGGTCCCCGACCGCATCACCCTGACATGCATTTTGGGAGAGAAACGCCAGCCTCATGCTGATTCCTCAAAGCTCTTCCTTGTCAAGTATTCTTCTATAACAGATGGGTTGTTTTCGCAAGACGGACTCGTTTTCCGCGCCTCTATTTCCTGCTCAATGACCGGAATAAAAAACTGGCCCACCGGGTGAGTCGGTGAGCCAGGGCTAATGGAAAGGTGGTTGTTTGTAACGAGACAGCACCGTCACGCATGCCGATCAACGATCATCGACCTCGTCATCGAATTCCATGATTTCATCGCCTCGCGTGAGATCCTCCGCTTCGACGCGCAGCCGCCTCAAGACTTCCGTGTCGCCGATGGTCATGCGCACCACGTAATCGCCAGGCGGCACGAGCGGAGCTTGGCGCTGGGGCGGCCTTCGCGGTTGCGTCGGCGTGGGCGTCGTCGGCGCGGTCGAACGAGGAGCGGTCCCTTCCGCGCGCGCCGTCGTGGGTTGAACTTGCCGCCGAAGATTCCACGTGACAAAGTGGATGCCTGGCTCCTGGCTGCAGTTGAACTCCGCCATGCGATTGCCCAGGGCATCCGTGATGGTGATCTTCCCCGTAGCAATGCCCTTGTCCTGGATGTAATAGCCGATCGCGGCTCCAAAGGGCGGATTGCTGGCCGTGAAGTGACGCGCACCGGTCAAGTTGGGCGAAGGGCGGGTGCGATACAGCCAGGCGGTCTTGGGCGTGAACAGATGCGAAGACTTGGCCGCGATTTCCGAGGTGAATTCTTGCAGAACGGCAATGTCGATAATGTAAACGCCGCGACCGTGGGTGCCTATCACCAATTCCTGATCGCGCGGATGGATGACCAAGTCATGCACGGCGACGGTAGGCATGCCGGCGCGGAGCGGCTGCCATTGGCGGCCGCCGTCCAAGCTCACGAACAGGCCAAACTCCGTGCCGCAGAAGAGCAGGTTGCGATTCCGCCGATCCTCGCGGATCACGTGCACCGATCCATTGTCCGGCAGGCCATCATGCAAGGGCGTCCAGGTGGAGCCGTAATCGGTCGTTTTGAATATGTAGGGCTGATAGTCGTCATTGCGGTGGCGATCCATGGCGACGTAACACGTACCCGGGGCAAACGCCGAGGCGACCAGTCGGCTGACCGTCCGCTCTTGGGGTAAGGCTGTGATTTTCTCGCTAAGGTCAACCCAGGAGACGCCCCCATCGCGTGTCATGTGCACCTTGCCATCGTCGCTGCCCACCCAGATCAATCCGGGCGTGATCGGCGATTCGGAGATCGTGGTCAAGGAGCCGCGGTTGCCGCGGGTCAGGTCGCCGCTGATTTTCTGCCAGTTATCGCCGCGATCCATGGAGCGAAAGAGATAACTGCCCCCGTAGTAAAGCGTTCGGGGATTGTGCGGCGACAGCAGCATCGGCGAATTCCAGTTGAAGCGCAGCGGCGTCCCTTCGGGAACGCGCGGCCGAATCGTTCGCGTCTCTCCCGTGGCGACATTGAGGCGATACAGGTTGCCGTATTGGGATTCGCCGTAGACCACGCGCCAATCCGTGGGGTCCACCTGGCATTGAAACCCATCTCCGCCGCCGATGCGATACCATTCAAAACTGCCGATGCCGATGTTGAGGCGGGTCGCGCTGGGACCGCCCCAGGAGCCATTGTCCTGCAGGCCGCCATACACGTAATAGGGCCGGCGCATGTCCACTGCCACGCCATAAAACTGGCTGATCGGCAATTGCTCCATGAACGCCCAGGTGGCCCCGCGATCATAGCTCATGTAGAGGCCGCCATCGCATCCGAGGATCAACCGCTCCGGATTTTGGGGATCGATCCACATGGCATGGTGGTCGGCATGCACGCGGGGCGCGCCGTCGGGAGTGAAATTCTGCCCGCCATCCACGGAACGAAACAGGGGAATGCCGCAAACCCAAACCCGCTGGTCATTGGTGGGGTCGACGCGAATCTTGCTAAAGTAAAATGGCCGGGGGCACAGATCGTTGAGCTTCCGCCAACTCTCGCCGCCGTCGTCGGAGCGAAAGATGCCGCCGACGTCGACGTTGTCAGAGTTCTTTCGTTGCGGTTGTCCCGCCACCTGCCGAATGTTCGTTTTTTCGGTTTGCACCACGGCGAACAGGGTTTTGGGGTCCTTCAGGTACACTTCCAGCCCGATGCGGCCGAGTTTCCCCGAAGGCAGACCCTGGGTCATTTTCTTCCAGGTTTTCCCGGCGTCCGTGGTTTTGTAAATGCCCGCCGTCTCATGAAACTGCATCACGGCCGGGTCGCCCCCCGAGAAGCCATCCCGCCGAACGGCGTACATGGCCGCCCACAGGGTGTCCGAGTCGCTGGGGTCCATCCTGATGTCGACGCAGCCACAATCTTCATCGATCGTAAGGCAGGCTTCCCAAGTGGCGCCGCCATCCGTGGTTTTGAAGATGCCGCGTTCCTTGTTCGGCCCCCAGAAGCGTCCCAGGCTGCCGACATAGACCACGTCGGGGTCTGTCGGATGGATCACGATGGCCGCGATGTGATGAGATTCCTTCAGCCCCATGTTCTTCCAGCTTTTTCCGCCATCGGTGGATTTGTAGATCCCATCGCCCCACGAGACGCTGTTGCGCGCATTGGCTTCTCCCGTCCCCACCCATACCACGTCAGGCTTGGAGGCAGACACGGCGATGGCGCCGATGGAGGCGGAACCTTCCTGTTCGAAGATCGGCGACCAGGTCGTGCCGTTGTTCACGGATTTCCAAACGCCGCCCGAAGCCGAGGCCACGTAAATGGTGCTCGATCGCTGCGGATCGACGGCCACCCCGGTCACGCGCCCGCTCATGGAGGAGGGACCGATGTGCCTGGCCCGCATGTTCTTGAACAGAACGGCAGGCTCCAGGGTCGCCGCGGTCTTCGCTTCAGTTGACTTGGCTGCTGTGGAAGTCGAGGCAGCATCCTGCGCCGCATGGGAGCGGAGACCATGACATATCGGCAAAAGGAAAAGCAAGATCACCACGCCGGCCAGGCGCTGGATCATGGTCGTCTTTCGGCCTGTTCCCTTGTTGAACGACGCTGGAGCAGAACGACATAGGGAAATGAACCCATCGTTCAATAATGCGAGTGTTTTGCGCATGGCCAACCTCGATTCACGAGCTTTAACATGTGATACGACGATAGCAGCGAGATTGGTGGCGATTATACTTCATGGCCGACGAATTCCTCATGAGATTCGGCCCGAAAAGCAGGATTTTGCGGAGTGGCCAATGTTAAAAAAATTAGACCCGATCAAATCATGACCGGGTCGTTGGCAAAGTATTGCTGCGAAAGCGGCGGCATGAAGATCAGGAATTGTTCGGCTTGGGGCTATCCAATTCCGGCTTGGTTTCCGCATTGGCCGGTTTGGTGCCGGTCACGCGATCTTTGATATCCTTGCCGATCTCCTTGGCCTTTTGAATGCTGGTATCGGCGTCTTTTTTGATCTTGTCCTGATCCACTTCGACAGTGAACCAGCCGCGATAAAGGCCGATGCCGCCGACGAGGAGCAACAACAAAAACAAACCCACCAACAAGTTCTTCATGGCTTGAGCACCTCTCTCAGGTTAATGGTTATCCATTCATGCGCGACTGATCCCTCATTCGCTCGCGCTGCGTTTTCATTGCAGCCATGGGGACCGATGGCTGATTGCCTGGCCTGTCCTGGCAACGCTAATCGTGGAGTTTTTCATTGCCAACCAGGCTACTTTTTGAGGTTGGCCTGCGCCGCCGCGAGCCGGGCGATCGGCACCCGGTAGGGCGAACAACTGACATAATCCAAGCCCAACTGGTGGCAGAACTTGACGCTGTCGGGGTCGCCGCCGTGTTCGCCGCAGATGCCGATCTTAAGGTTGGCCCGCGCCCCCCTGCCCTTGGTCACGCCGGTTTGCATCAGCCCGCCGACGCCGTCGAAATCGATGGTTTGGAACGGATCGCGGGGCAGGATGTCGTTTTCGAGATAATGGTGAATGAAGCGGCCGTAATCGTCCCGGCTGATGCCGAGCGTCGTCTGCGTCAAGTCATTGGTGCCGAAGCTGAAGAATTCCGCTTCCGCGGCGATCGCATCCGCGGCTTGGCAACCCCGGGGCAGTTCGATCATGGTGCCGACGAGGTAGGGAATCTTGATGCCTTTTTCTTCAAACACCGCCTTGGCCGTGTCATGCACGATTTTCGCCTGAACCTTGAATTCGTTCACAAAGCCGACGAGCGGGATCATGATCTCGGGCATGACTTGCACGCCCTCCTTGGCCACGGTGCAGGCGGCCTCGAAGATCGCCCGGCATTGCATGCGGGTGATTTCGGGATAAACGATGCCGAGACGACAACCGCGAAAGCCCAGCATCGGGTTGAACTCATGAAGGGAGTGGACGCGATTGAGTACCTCATCCACCGTGATGCCCAGTTTATCCGCCAGGTCGATCTGGTCCGTCTTCGATTGAGGCAGGAACTCATGCAAGGGGGGATCGAGCGTGCGAATCGTCACCGGGTAGCCCTGCATGGCTCGGAAGATGCCTTCGAAATCCTGCCGCTGATAGGGCAGCAATTGATCGAGCGCCGCTTGGCGCAATTCCGCGGTGCTCGCCAAGATCATCGCGCGCATGGCATCGATGCGATGCCCCTCGAAGAACATATGTTCGGTGCGGCACAGGCCGATCCCCTCGGCCCCGAAGGCGATGGCCGTCGTTGATTGCGCCGGGGTGTCGGCATTGGTGCGGATGCGAAGCTGGCGTTTCTGGTCAGCCCATTCCATCAACTTGGCGAATTGCTGATACACCTTGGACTGCTCGGGCTTCATCGTCTTGTCGATCAAGACCTGGATCACCTCGCTGGGCTTCGTGGCGACGTGGCCCGCGATGACCTCGCCGGTGAAGCCGTCGATGCTGATGGGGTCGCCGGACTTGAGCACGCGGTCGCCCACGGCGATCGTGGCCTTTTCGTAGTTAATGTCGATAGATTGACACCCGACCACGCAGACCTTGCCCATCTGTCGGCTCACCAGGGCCGCGTGGCTGGAGGCGCCGCCAAAGGCGGTCAAGATGCCCTGGGCGGCTTGCATGCCGCGGATGTCTTCGGGGCTGGTTTCCCGGCGAACCAGGATGACTTTCTCGCCATGCCGGCCAAGTTGTTCGGCATCCTCGGCGTGCAGGCAGATTTTGCCCGATGCCGCGCCCGGCCCGGCGTTGATCCCCTTGGCCAGCAAGCGACCTTCCTTCATGGCCGCCTTCTTGGCTTCCACGTCAAACACCGGCTGCAGCAGTTGATTCAGCGCATCCGGCTCGACGCGCATCAAGGCTTCATCCGGAGAGATCAACTGTTCATCCACCATGTCGACGGCGATGCGCACGGCGGCGAAGCCCGTGCGTTTGCCGTTGCGGGTTTGCAGCATGAACAGCTTGCCCCGCTGCACGGTGAATTCAATGTCCTGCATCTCGCGATAATGCTTTTCCAGCGTGGCGCGGATGTGCAGCAATTGCTTGTAGGATTCGGGCATCTGCTTTTCCATGTCCTCGATGGGATGCGGCGTTCGAATGCCCGCCACGACGTCCTCTCCCTGGGCGTTGATCAAATAGTCGCCGTAAAAGACGTTGTCGCCCGTCGCCGGATTCCGCGTGAAACAGACGCCGGTGGCGCAGTCGTTGCCCATGTTGCCGAAGACCATCGCCTGGATGTTGGCGGCGGTTCCCCAATCGTGGCTGATGTTGTTCATGCGGCGATAGACCAGCGCCCGGTCATTCATCCATGAACCGAAGACGGCGCCGATGGCTCCCCACATTTGCTCCATCGGGTCGGTCGGAAAATCCTTCCCGGTGCGCTGCTTGATCGCGGCCTTGAAGCGGCGGACCAACTCCTTCAAATCCTCCGTGGTCAGTTCCGTGTCGAGGGTGATGTGCCGGGCGTGCTTGACCTCATCCATGATTTTTTCGAAGGGGTCGATTTCCAGTTTGTCCTGAGGTTTCAAGCCTAAAACCACGTCGCCGTACATCTGCACGAAGCGGCGATAGGAGTCCCAGGCAAAGCGCTCGTTGTTCGTTTGCGCGGCCAGGGCTTGCACGGTCGTATCATTCAAGCCGATGTTCAACACCGTGTCCATCATGCCCGGCATGGAGACCCTCGCCCCGGACCGGCAGGAAACGAGCAAGGGGTTCTTCGCATCGCCGTACTTCGCGCCGACGATCTCCTCCATCCGCCGCAAAGCGGTTTCCACTTCCTGCTTCAGGGTTGCGGGATATGTGCGTTCATGAGCGTAATAGTAGGTGCAAATTTCCGTGGTGAGCGTGAACCCAGGCGGGACGGGCAGTCCGATATTGGTCATCTCGGCGAGATTGGCCCCCTTGCCGCCGAGCAAGTTTTTCATGTCAGCTTTGCCTTCAGCCTTGCCGCCGCCAAAAAAATAGACGTACTTGGTCATGGATGGACCTTCTTGCGGATGAAAACGATGCGGGATGGGGTCCACCCCATCCCTTCCTGTGTTCACTAACTACAGTTTAGGAATTGCCGCCCATCGGGACAGGGAGCCTAGGGAAAGCCTTGCTGCTCAACCGGAGAGCCTCATGCCGCAACCTTTCGTCAGCGAATGCCTTGGGACGATTTCCTTCGTGCTCTGGGCAGTGTTTCCGGTAAAATAGCCGGCACGGCTCCGTGGCATTTGCCTTCAATGATTCAATGGACGGGTGGGATACTTGCATGCGCGTGACTTTGGATTATGGCCGAACGGGCTTGTCCGTGACACTCCCCGATCACACCTTCGGTCCGCTGCAAATTCGCGACGTCCCGCCCTTGCCAACGCCTGAACAGGCCATCCAGCACGTCCTCGACCATCCCACGGGCACGCCGGCGCTGGCCCAGATCGCCCGTGGTCGGAAAAATGCCTGCATCCTGATCTGCGACATTACGCGGCCCGTACCCAATCGACTAATCCTTCCTCCCCTCCTGGCCATCCTCGAAGAAGCCGGGATCGCCAAGCAAGACATCCTCATTCTCATCGCCACGGGCTTGCACCGCCCCAACGAAGGCAAAGAACTGGAGGAAATGGTCGGCTCCAGGATCATGCGGGAATACCGCATCGAAAACCACCACGGCAAACGCCTGGACGAACACGCCTATTTGGGCGACTCGCCGCGCGGTGTGCCGATGTGGATCGATCGCCGTTACGTTCAGGCCGATTTGAAAATCACGACGGGGTTGATCGAGCCGCACCTGATGGCCGGCTACTCCGGCGGACGCAAGGTGATTTGTCCCGGCATCGCTGCACTGGAGACGGTCAAGATTTGGCATGGGCCTGATTTCCTCGAGCATCCCCGCGCCGATTGCGGCCTCTTGGAAGGCAATCCAGTCCATGAGGAGAACACCTTCATCGCCAAGCAAGCGGGTTGTGATTTCATCGTCAACGTCTGCATTGACGGTCAACGAAGAATCACCTGGGTTGGAGCGGGCGACATGGAAAAGGCCTGGCTCGAAGGCGTCCGCTTCTGCGAAGACGTCGTCAAGGTGCCAGTCCCTGAAGCCATGGACGTGGTGGTCACCAGCTCGGCGGGCTATCCGCTGGACACGACGGTTTATCAAGCGATCAAGGGTCTGACCGGGGCCTTGCCCATCGTCAAAGCAGGCGGCACGATCATCCTCGCCGCCAGCCTGTGCGAGGGCGTCGGCAGCCCCGAGTTTCAGGAATTGATGGCCGAGAATCCCGACCTTTGGCGCTTCAAGCAGCGCATCCTGAGCAAGCAATACTTCAAGATGGACCAGTGGCAGCTTGAAGAACTGGCCAAGGTGCGCGAGAAATGCCACGTCAAGGTCGTCAGCGACGGCCTCGCGCCCGACGTTCTGCGGTCATGCCACGTGGAACCCGCCGCGACCGTGGAAGACGCGGTGGCGGACTGCCTGCGGCAATACGGCCTCCAGGCCCGATTGGCCGTCATTCCCAAGGGGCCGTATGTCATGCCCGTCATCGCCTGAGACGATCTTCCCTCCTCCATTTCGCCGACTGTAACAGCCCGGTAACATGACGCGTCATCATCCCCCTTTTCCGCGGGGTTACGCTATACTGGCGTCATCTCGTTTCAAAGGAGGAATGCCATGTCCTTGATCTTCATCGCCTTGCAGGGTTGGTTTTTCATCGGCTCCGACGTGACCGAGCCGACCATCCTTCCAAACAAAGTCGTTTCCGTTGGACTCTTCAAGAACGGCTTCGCCGTCGTGAAACGCGAAGTGACGCTGCCCGGCCCCGGTTCGTATCAACTGGAACAGGTTCCCGAACCCGTTCATGGAACGTTTTGGATCAATTCCTCCAAACCCATCGAAACCATGGTCAAGATGCAAGAGGTGGAAGTCGATCTGGAGTCGTCAGGCCCCATCAAGCTCGTCGAGGACATCGAAGGCAAACGCGTGACCATCCATCTCCAGGGCGAAAAAATCGAGCCGATCGTCGGCACCGTGCTGTCGCACCGGAAAACTTTGACCCTCGAGGATGTGATGGAGGAGCCTTACATGCCCTATACCAGCCGGGGGTATGCTCCTCCCAGCGTCGGGGATGATTTCCTGATCGTGCAAACGGCCAAGCGGCGCGTCTATCTGCGGCTCAGCCAGATCACTTACGTCGAGGTCGAAGGCGCGGACAAAGTGAAGCGGAAAAAGCCCGTCCTGACCCTGACCGTGCCCGCCCCCACGGCGGAACCGGTCCAGGCGACGGTGACCTACCTGGCGCGCGGCCTCTCCTGGGCGCCGAGCTATCACGTGGACATCAGCGATCCCAAACAATTGAAGATCGAGCAAGCCGCCGTGGTCCGCAATGAACTGATGCCGTTCCAGGACGCGGAAGTCTATCTCATCTCCGGCTTCCCAAGCATCCAGTTCAGCAACGTCACCTCGCCGCTCGCCGCCCGCACTTCCTGGAATCGCTTCTTCCAGGAATTGAACCAGCGCGATCAGGGATATCGCGGAGCGGGCAGACAGATGATGTCCCAGATGGCGATCACCATGAATGCTCCGCAAATCGATTTTGGCTATGTCGAAGGCGGAACCGCCGCGTTTGGCGATGGCATCGACCTGCACTATCAGAGCATCGGCAAACGTCAACTGAAACAGGGAGACGCCCTCTCCCTATCCGTCGCCAAGGCCGACGCCAATTACGAACGCATCGTCGAATGGCTCATTCCGGACCACCGCGATGAATTCGGCAATTACCACAATCGGTCCGTCGATGACGACGGCAATCTTCCCTGGGATGCGATGCGCTTCAAAAACCCCTTCTCCTTCCCCATGACCACCGGCCCCGCATTCGTCACATCGAACGGCAAGTTCGGCGGGCAGCGCTTGTCCGCCTGGGTCAACTCGGGCGAGGAAACCCTCCTCCGCGTCAACAAGGCCCTCAGTCTCCGCACGCGCAGCACCGAAGTGGAATTGCAAACCAGCGACGGCGCCGGCGGACCGGGGGGGCGCTCGAACCGGGAGGAAATTTGGATCGGCGGCAAGCGCTTCCGCCAATCTCGGGTCGAAGGGGAAATTGTCGTGAGCAACCATCGCAAGGAAAGCGTCAACCTCATGGTCCGGCGGCGCTTCTCCGGCGACCTGGAAAAGGCTGATGGCGAACCGAAGGTCACCCTCCGCGAAGAGGGCGTCTGGTCGGTGAACCGCCGCAATGAGATGGTGTGGAACATCAAACTTCAGCCAGGCGAGGGAAAGAAGCTGAAGTATCAATACACCGTCTTGATCGCCTGGTGAAGCGCTGCATCGAGTTCACGCCGCGAACCATAGCGATCATCGCCGGTTAAGCAGACCACCCACGGGGTCGTCCCGTGGGTGGCATTTTTTCGGTCGATCAACAGTGCCGATATTGGGTCTTAGTTGGAGTGAAACTCCATCCGATCGTGGGTCATCTCTTCGTCGAAGAAGCCGTTGACGTAATCCTCTTCCCCCTTGGTCAGGGCGAGGAAACGTTCGCGGAGATGCTTGAAAATCGGACCAGGGACGCCGTTGCCGATGACGCGTGCGTCGCAGCGGACGACGGAGACGATCTCGGCGGCGGTTCCCGTCAGGAAACATTCATCGGCCGTGTAGATGTCATGCCGGGTGAGGGACGTTTCCTGCAGTTCGATGCGCGAGTCGCGGGCCAATTCGATGATGGTCCCGCGGGTGATGCCGTCGAGGATGCCCGCGTTGACGGGCGGCGTCTTGATGACGTTGTTCTTGACGATGAACACATTGTCGCCCGAGCACTCGGCCACTTCGCCCAGATGGTTGAGCATGAGGGCTTCCTGGCAATTGGCCAGCGAGGCCTCCATGCGCGCCATGACATTGTTGAGATAATTCAGCGACTTGATCCGCGGGTTGACCGCGTTCGGATGGTTGCGGATCGTGGCGCAGGTGATGATGTCCAGGCCGCTTTCATAATATTCCGGAGGATAGAGAGCAATGCTGTCGGCGATGATGATGATATTCGGCTGTTTGCAGGAGCGCGGGTCCAACCCCAGGCTGCCCTCGCCGCGGGTCACAATGGGCCGGAGATAGCCGTTGATCATTTCATTGAGCCGCACCGTGTCGACGATGGCTTGGGCAAAGGCCGTTTTCGAGAGGGGAATTTCGAGATTAATGGATTTGGCGCTGTCGAAGATGCGATTGACGTGTTCTTTTAATTTAAAAACTTTGCCGTGATAAACGCGAATACCTTCAAATACTCCGTCGCCATACAGTAATCCGTGATCATATACGCCAATTTTTGCTTCGGTCTTATCCACGAATTCACCATTGATGTATATCTTCATCGTTCGTGTTCTCCTTCGTGGTTCACAAGGCCGCCGTCAGGCGGCAAGGGTGGTGATTTCAAGCCTTCCTTCCGTCATTTTGACGATGCGATCTGCTTGGCCCGCCAACTCCATGTTGTGCGTGACCATGACGATGGTTAACCCCTCCTCGCGATTCAAGTTATGAAGCAAACGAACGATCTCCGATCCCGTGGCGACGTCGAGATTGCCGGTGGGTTCGTCGGCGAGCAGAATCCGCGGCCCCGCCACCAAGGCTCGAGCAATCGCGGCCCGCTGCATTTCGCCGCCACTCAACTCCCGCGGTCGATGTTTCCTACGATGGGAAAGCCCCACGCGTTCGATCAATTCCTCGGCCCGGCGCAGCCATTGGTGCCGATGGCGCCACCAACCCAGCACCGATTGCTGAATCAACAGCGGCATGGCCACGTTTTGCAGAACGTTTAACTCGGGCAGCAGGTGATAGAACTGGAAGATGAAACCGAAGACTTGATTGCGAAGATGGTCGCGAGAGCGGCGTGGCAGGTGATCGATGCGTTGGCCTTCGAGCCAGATCTCACCCTCGTCGGGATGATCGAGGGTGCCTAGCAGGTGCAAGAGGGTGCTTTTCCCCGATCCGGACGCACCCACGATGCTCAGGAAGGAGCCCGTTTCCACCGCCAGGTCCAATCCGTGCAGCACAGGAATTTCCAACTTGTGCTTGCGATAGGACTTACGAACCTGGACGGCGACCAACTGGGCTGCAGTAACCACCATGCCTTCCTCCTCGTGCGACGACGAAGAGCGGTCGCTTCTCTTCATCATCATCGGAACTTCATGCTGTTATACTACACTTTGTCTCTTCGAAAGCGACCGAAAAAAACACCGATCTTCACACCGCCGTCCTATAACCGAAAGAATCTCCATTTTTCGGTTGCTTTTCACCCCGGTTCATTCGTACCGCAGCGCCTGCACCGGGTGCAGCAGGGCCGCCCGCAGCGCCGGAAAGATGCTCGCCATCACCGCGATCAGGATCGCCCCGAGGTTCACGCCAATGACCATGAGCGGCTGCATGTCGGTCGGGATCTTGTCGAAGTAGTAGATGTCTCGCGGGAAGACCTCCTGCCCCGTCAGTTTGGAAAGCAATTGTTCGATCTCGTTGATGTAGACCGTGATCGTGATCCCGAGCACCGTGCCCAGGCCGGAGCCGACGCAGCCGAGAACCAACCCGTATCCCAGGAAGATGCCCATGACGCCGCGGTTGGAAGCGCCCAGGGCCTTGAGGATGCCGATGTCCCGCGTCTTCTCGACGACGATCATGAAGAAGATAGCCAAGATGCCAAAGCCGGCCACGGCGATGATGAGGAACAGCAGCACGTTGAGGATGGCCCGCTCGATGCCGATCGCCGCCAGCAAGGCGCCCTGTTTGTCCTTCCAGGTTTGAATCAGGTAAAGCGATTCATCGAACGCCAGGCGGCCGTCCACGTCGGCGAATTGCCGTAATTGATTCAACGCCCACTCCGTGTCGCGGTCGGAATCCTTGAGCCGCAGATGCAGGCTCGTGGCCCGATTCGGCATCGCCCGCAGCCGCTGCATGTCGCGCAGGTCGATGTAGATGATGTTGGAATCGATCTCGCTCATGTCGCTGCGGAAAATGTCGGTCACGACGAACTTCGCCATCTCGGGCCGCAGGCGGTTCTGAATGCTGCCGTCGTACCCTTCCACTTCCGTCGCCCCCAGCATCATCAAGCTGACCTCATCGCCCGGCTCGATGAAATAAACGTCCTTGTCCTCATCCTGGGCGTGGGCTTTCTGTTTGCGATAGCTGGCAATCCCCTTGCCCAGCACCGCGCCAAAAAGCCGAATCTCCTCGACGGGCGGCTTGGCGGCATCGGGCTGGGGTAAATCGGGCACGGTCGAGGGGAAGGGCGGCGGCGGCGGACCGGCCGTCGCATCGGCGGGCGGCGCTCCGGGGGGCACGGTCCCGGCGCCGGGCAGACCGCTCTCCGGCGGGCTGGGCAGCGGCAGCGGCGCGTTGCTGAAACCGCTGGGCAGACCCCGATTGCCGTAGATCGACCGATGTTTCCGCAGCAGTTCGCCGTCCACTTGAAACACCGTTTCCGGGGCGGCCCGATAGTCGGGGTTTTGCAGCGTGCTGGCAAACTCGCTGGCCGCGGACTTCGTCGCCGGGTCGATGCCGATCACCCGCACCGGCTGACTGATCGGCGAGCGATAGCGGTACGGGCGAAATTCCAGGATGGCGAAGGTCTCGATCACCGGCGTCACCGCCACGAGCCGATCGCCCAGCACGTTTTTCACCTTGTTGATCTTGTCCTCGTAGCCCGCCATGCCCTGCGGATAGCGGTACTCGATGATCACATCCGCCCGCAGCCCGCGGAGCCGGCTCATCAGCTTGGTGGAAAACCCGCCCATGACGCTGTTGACCACGATCAGCGTCGCCACGCCCAGCATGACGCTGACGATGCTGGCCAAGGCCAAATACCGCGTCCACAAATATCGCCAACAGAGCAGCCATTTATACATGGATTGGTCCGCGCCCCGTGAGAAAACGCCTCCGCGCCCGTCGCGGCGGTATCCTACCGCAAAGGGGAGCATTGAACAAGCGGAAGCGAGGGGGAGCAAAGTCTAGCCAAGATGGACAAAATGGCGAAAAGCGGCCAGCCGGCGCTCAGTCGTCCAGCGAAACTGATTCGCCGCCGCTCTTCGTGGCCAAGGCGCGGTAAACGTAAAGGGCGATGTTCGACCGAATGAAATGGACCGACCCATCAGCCATGCTGAACTGCAAGCCCCCGGGATGCCGGCTGCGGAAGGACCAGGTGTAATACCAACTGAGGGTATTGGGGAAGTCGAGGTTGGGCGGAATGGCACAGGTGCCGTGGGCGTTGTTGGCGTAGGGCCAGGAAACCCAGCGATTCTTCGCGGGCACGTCCTCCCCGATCAGGAACGTGTTGCTCAGACCGTCATGGATGCCCTCGAAGCGCGGCTTGCGGACGTGATCGTTGCGGCACAGGATACCATCGCCTTCCATTTTACCATCGAAGGAGCCGTTGGTGCCCTGGTTGCGGTAGGGCGTGCGGAACCAGAGGTCCTGCGTGCCATCGTAGCCCCAGTTGGAGCCGCTCACACCCTTGTAATTGGCGTGGCCGACGGCGAAGTCCTGCAGGTTGCCGGCGTCTCGGCGCGGCGGAGCGTTGAGCGCGATGTCCGATGGACAGAGAAAGAGCGGGATGCGACTGCCGGCCACGCCGCTGCGGCGCAGGGTGCGGTTGGGGATGTCCCCCACTTGACAAATCTGCTGCTGCTCCACATAGGGCAGCAATTTGGCCAGCCAGCTCCAACTTTGGCTGTCCGGCCCCCAGAGCGGATTGTCCGGACCGGCCGGTGCATATTCGTTGCCGAGTTGGCTATAGGGTAAACGCTGCCGGTCGGTGTGATAGTGATGGCATGCCAGAACGATTTGTTTCATCTGGCTGGCGCAGCGCATACGGTTGGCGGCCTCGCGCACCCGCTGAATGGCGGGAATCGTCAGCCCCAGGAGGAGGCTGATGATCCCCACCACGATGAGCAGTTCCAACACGGTCATTCCCCGGCGGCGCATCGCCCTGCCCCTTTCCATTACGGCCCTGGCGGCGTGGGATTATCATGAACATCACATAGTTTATGCCAGAATACCGTTTGGTTGAATGCTGTTCCAATAGGCTGTCCTTCTTGAGGCTGGACTGCTGTATTTGAACATTTTCCCATGCCCTCATCATCATAGCGAGCAACAAGTTCATTTTTTTGCTTGCATACTTTTGTAGGATCCCCTGTATTCATTACTACGGGCAGCGAATCGGCATAACAATGCGCCATTGAATACTTGTAAACCATATTATTATCATATACATACTCTAGATTTTTACATGCATTCCAGCATACGACTTGCTGAGAGCCAATTGCCGATACAATTGAAAATGACACCAGCAATGTCATCCCTAGCTCGACGCATCTTCTCATGCCATTTCTGCTAATTAAGTGAGCTTCGTGATCGCCTTCCGTTTGAGCATTATTACGAATACTGTCACTATTATTAGCATTACGATCGACAAGACGACATAAATAAATATATTGCCGCCGCTATCTCTATCAATAAAACCGCCATTGTAGTATTTTTGTTTTTGCGATGATGCATCCACAAATACCTCCTTATTCTCAACAGGTATAATGGCATCCGGTACGTTATCTTCATGATTCATTCGTATATTATTAACTTCATACAATGTTTCATTGGTTAATTTAGCAGGCGTCCCGCTGTAGTTTTGGCTTCTCCACGAAGCAGGCATCCATATATTATTATGCTTTTTGTAAACTATATTATCAATGATATGCCTTGGCTGATGGCTATAGTAAGCAGTAATTTTTGTTACTGCGTATCCGAGCTGCTGGTTAACGGTCAGTATATAATAATGATCAGTTTTATCATTAATGCTATATCTAATCAACGGCTGATCTCTGTCATATGCTTTTTGTTCATTCGACCATGTCAAAGACACAAAGCTCATGCTTGGATTAATAACTTTATCCACATCTATGTACTCATTTGAAGGATACTGAATATGGGTAGGAAAAGGAAACATCCCTAATGCGAATGGAACAGGCATGGGCTTTCCAAGCGGCAACATACTCATTGCTTGATTTGCATGGCTGTAAATAGAGCCATCCATCGCGCTCTGTTCTCTAAATAGTTCATTTCTCGAGCGAGGTATATAAAAAACGGGATACTTATTCAGAAACCCATTTTCTGTATATATCGTGGCTACTCCCATACCTCCTTCCTTCTTTTCATATGGAGTCTCGCCATGGTCGATGATTCTTATATTCTTATTGTCACGATCCAATATGACTGAAAGTCTCTTGTTTAGTATTGGAAAGTTTTTCCGTACGTCTTTCTCTGCCCCTTTCATTGATGGGAATAATTCCTCAGACCCTTTCGGCCGATACTCTGTGATCTTAACATCAATCCTACAGTTCCTAATCGCCGCGCGGCGGTCCAGGATGCTCTGCTTGAACTTGGCGATGATCTCCTCGCCCGCTTCCTGCGCCCAAGTACTGGACGCCAGGAGCAGCACCGCCCACAGACCGATCAGTTGCCGATGGATCATCTAGGCGAACCCCCTTCGCGCTGGCCGTAGTAACTGATGCGGATCGGAACGAGATACCGCTTGCCGCTCCTTTTGAGCCGGCAGGCGACCGTCAATTCATGATGACCATAGCCTTCCTTGGCGACCTCGACCTGAATGCTCAATTCCTTTTTCATCGCCTCGTCTTGCTTCCAACTCCAGGTTAGCGCGCCGTCCACCGGCTGCACCACCTCATGCTCGAAGGGTTCCGCGGCGGTGAACTGCACGGTCGATGCCGCGGAGCGCCCCTGGCCCAACATGCCCAGGAGCAGGCTTTCCGGATATACGGCGATCGGGCCGGTCCGCTTGCCGATCACGCGCACCTGGCGCTCATATCTTTTATCAAGCCCATCCACGGCGGCCGAGAGCGTCAATTCATCCTCGAAGCTGCCCAGGGGCATGTCCGCGCGGGGCACCAAGGTGAGTTGATCATACCCCTTGGACAACCGGGCATCCAGCCAGTTTCCCTTGGTCGTGACCTTCATTTCCCGCAATTGCCCATGCGGCTGAATCGGCCAGGAGAGTTCCTTGATTTGGTCCTCGGTCACCATGCCCGCGTCGATCGCGTCCAGGGCGGGGAGGAGAAAGGGCACATGGACGCGCGCCGTCAGCTTCCAGGGGATCGATGGGTAGCCGCGATCCTTAACGTAAGGCGTCAGCCAAACTTCAAACGGCGCCGTGTTGCCGCGGGCCAAGGGCATGCCACGGCTGACGCGGAGACCCAGCTCCATCTGCAACTCGATTTTTGCATGCGCGGGCAGAACGAATTTTCGGGGCGTGATCCCGATGCAGCCGCACGATGAATTGAACCCCGCCACCTCGATGGGTTGATCAGTGATGTTGCGAAGCGTGACCGTGCGGGTTATGTTGTCATCTTCCCAGATATCGCCCAGGGATAAATCGGCGGCGGCGATCTCGAGGCCGAACATGTCGAGGATGGGAGACTGGCGCTGACCATGCCCGGTGCGATAGCTGAAAAAAAGGACTATGGAGATGTAGAGGACGCCGGCCATGACCTGGACATACGGTTTCTTGATCCACTGCCAAACCGTTTTCATGGTGCCTTCCCCGACGCTGAGGACTCCAGGGCCAAACCGTCCGATCGGGAGATGGCGTTCATGATATCCTAAAAAGCACGTTGAACGCATCATCTTTCTGTGAAAATAACACAGGGGGGGGACGTCAATGAAAATCGACAACTTTTTACAAAAATCAGAAAGACAAATCGTCTGGTCCTCCTTGGGGCGCAGCTTGTGGATTTTCCTGGCGAGCAGCCTGATCGTTTTGGCGGGGCTGTTGCTCACCCCCATGGGCCAGCCGGGCCACGCGCACCAACTGGCCGAGGGCCGCCCCGGCCTGGTGCAGTCCTGCTTCCAGATGGACGCCTTGCATTATCGCTACATCGTTTTGAGCGGCTATGGCTTCGATGAGGGACGACGTTCGCCGGTCGCCTTTTTCCCTTTCTATCCCCTGCTCTGCCGAGCCGTGATGCAACTCAGCGGCTTATCGGTTGAAGCGGCGATGTTGCTCGTCGCCAATGTTGGGCTGCTGGGAGCGATGATGACGTTTCACGTTTATCTCCGCCGGCGCTTTCCCGAGGCGGCGATCGAGCAGATCGACTTGATGGTTTTGCTGTTGGGGCTGTTGCCGACGGGAATGTTCGCGCGCATGCCCTATGCGGAAAGTTGGTTGATGATGCTGGCCCTGCTCGCCCTCCTGGGCATGCGGCAACGTTGGCCGCTGTTGATCATTGCTGCGTGCGTTGCGCTGGCGACGGCGACCCGGCCCGTGGGGGTTGCCCTGTTGCTGCCCCTGGGGTGGCACGTGCTGCGGACCCATGAGCGGTGGCCGGAACGGTCATCGGCCCTGTTTCTGTATCTCATCATCGGCGCCAGCGGACTGCTCGCTTACATGGCCTATCTGGCGGGGGCGTTTGGCGATCCCCTGGCCTTTGCCTGGACGCAGGAGCATTGGTTCATGGGTTCCAAGAGCAAGGAGGCCTGGAGCAAATGGTTCAGCCTGCTCACACTGGAACCCATCTGGGGCGCCTGGTGGCCTGATTCGGTCCACTATTGGGGCCGCTACGACGCGAGGTTGCCCTGGTACTTCAGTTTGCTCTTCGCCAATGCCGCTTACTTTATTCTGGGATGGAGCATGGTGGGGTTGGGTTGGCTGCACCGCTGGCTGACGGTGGAGGAGCTGCTCCTGGCAGCGGGCTTGTTGCTGATCCCCTACGTGACCCGGTCCTATGAGATGTCGATGGCGTCCATGGGTCGGTTCGTGAGCGTGGTGGTGCCGATGTATATCAGTCTGGGCTTCCTCCTCGCGGGCTGGCCCAGAGTGATGCAATGGTCGTTGATGACCTGGATGGCCTTGGGGCTGGGGATCAACACGTTCCTGTATGCTCTGAATTACTTGATCTTTTAGGAACAAGTTGTGCGTGGTGACGCAGCGAGACGACCGATTCGCTGCTGACGCACAGCGAGGTCGGCAGCGGCCTATCCGGGGGTTGGTCGGATGATTTCACGAGCAGCCATGCCTACTCGCTGACCATCGTCAACGCCAACGGCTCGGATAACTGGACGTGGGACGAGGATGCGTCGTGGTTCGCCTCCGACTTCTTCGACCTCGAAGCCCCCGCCCCCTCCGGCATCATGTCCAACCCCCTCCTCGCGGACGTAGATCTGCTGTTTGGCAGGGATCTGGAGGCCACGGGCTTTTTACGACTGGTTCGTAATGGTGATACATTATTTAAGATGGCCCCAATCGCGGCGTTAAACTACGACAGTATTTCGAAGCGAGTTGGTATCACAGGAGCTGATTCAGGGACGCAACAAACGATTGCGGCAAAAGGGTTAGGAGGCAATCCAAAGACGGAACTAGACGCGGACAAGCACCTGGCCGATATATTGGAGAAAGTTCAGGATCAGATGAGCCAAGAGGGCTGGAAGCCGCCGCTAACGAAGACGGGAAATCCGGATTCCGGGGCATATGGGAAGGAAGTGCATCGACGCGCATCAGAACTGCTGAAGAATGCGAACGGCTATTATACTGATGTGTTTGTTGACGCTAATGGTAAGATTCTCTCTATTGGCGGCCCACCACCGGGCGGGCTCAAGGACACCACACAGATCGACATTCTCGCCGTAAAACATGGCTATAAACTAAAAGTCGGCGATGTCATTGACCCGGAGAAGCTCCTGGGTGTGTATGACATCAAGACGGGTGCCGCGAAACTGGAAGGAGACCAGTTGGAACGCCTTCAGAAAATCGTCGAGCGAGGCGCAAAGACGCCTGATGAGTTGAAAAAGGGACCCAAGGTCAAATCGCTAAGGCACAAGTATGTTTATCAGCAGGGCAAGGGACTGACGGTGAATCCACGGTTTACTCTTATCGTTCGAATGATCAGCATATTCGGACTCGCTGGCGCAGTAAACGCGACGCTCCACGCTTCCCAATATGACGGCGAGCTCGATGAAATCGAGCACCTGATGAAGCAGTTCAAGTTCGCGCCGGAAGATCAAAAGAAGGTAATCGCTGTGGAGATCCTGGGGAAGATGAGGAATTACTTTTCGCATTTCGTGGATGATGATTTTAGTTTGAACCTGGTAACTTTGGGGCAGCTCTACGACCTCCTTGGCAGGTAATGTTCGGAGGATTGACGATGTCCATGACCGGTAAAGTAGTGTTCACGAGTAACCTCTCACGATGCAGCGCCGTCGACGCGATTCAGCAAGCGCTAGCAATCGCGTCCTACCCTGAAGTTCGCTCCTACTCTAGGTATCCCCCAGGCGGCGAACTGGGTTCCCCTGATGCTTTCCCAGACCTCAGCGAGTTGGGCGAAAAGACTTTTTCCCTTTGGGATGCGCCCGCGGAAGACGTGCTTCGCCACATTCAAAAGAACGGCGCCGATTGCCTTTTGATGCTATGGCTTGGAAAAAATGCGCTGGCCGATTCTATCGCCGACGCTTTCGAAGAGCGTTTTTCAACGGAACTCCGAGGTGATTTTGTCCCGTTTGATATGTATGTGATTTCAGGGAGGCATCGACACGTGGAACACATTACAGGACTTGACCTAGGTCGGAGTTTGTTCTCGATAGAGTTCTTTGGCTATGGTTGGCCAACGGAATGGGACCTCCTGAGGGAGGAATTCATGAAAGACAAGTTCTTTCAACGCAAGCGCGAGGAAATCAGCGAATGGCTTGGCGATGCTGCAATGTGCATTTATTGGAGCTAACAGCTAGTTGAAGAATACCCAATTTAAACCCTGAGAGAGAAATATTTCGCCCAAGCGTTGGCATTCAGGAAAATGCAACGCTTGGCCTGTGCTGAGTGCATTTGTCCGGGTGCACAGATTAATTGTTCTTGCGGCAGCAAACCCCCGCCCGCAAACTACTCGGTGACATACCCTTGTCACAGGGGTCAGCCGAAAAGCTGGATGGAGCGAATCCATCGGGCGATCTGAGCGGCAAGGGGAGCACCAGATTATCGAATGATTTCCCCGAAGAAAAGATCGAACGTGATCCGAAATACG
>JAANMW010001131.1_pt1 | contig 29185 bp, 27 predicted proteins | sample 7279671 | NCBI WGS metagenome assembly JAANMW01 (sample SAMN14094541, study PRJNA606508) | bioreactor metagenome | isolation source: A lab-scale SPAN reactor treating ammonium-rich wastewater day 247 | place: Ireland: Galway | collected 2017-09-19 | reverse complement strand
GGCCCAAGTTCATCAACCTCGTGTTCAGCAAGCGCGTGACCGCAGATGGCCGTCCGATCAGCCCGGCGGATGTGCTGCCCAGCGGCGGCCAGCAACTCTTTGCCTCCTTCGATTTCTCCGGCATGCGCAAGGGCACAGCCTGGCGCCAGACCTGGGCCGTCAACGGCCAGCCGATCGTCGATCAGGAAGGCAAATGGGAGGACGCGGCCAGCGGGCGCAAGGCCCTGGTCATCGCCAATCAGCGCGGCCTGCCCGACGGCGAATACCATCTCATCCTCACCGTGCGCAACAGCATCGTGGCCCAGGGCCGGGTGCAGGTGGGACACCGTGTGGATGACACCGATTCCGAGATCTCCGGCCAGGTGATCGACGCGGAAACCAACCGCGGCATCGCCGGCGCTCTGGTCATCGCCCTCAAACCGGAGGTGCGGGCGCAGGATTTCGTGCGTCTGCAACGCCAGGACATGGCCTTCACCTCGGTCCGCACCGACGCGTCCGGCAACTTCACTTTCCCCAAACAGTTGCCCAAAGGCGCGGCCTATAGTATGGTGGTCGTAGCCCGCGGCTACCGCGATATGGTCATCGAAAGCGCGCTACGCGTCAGCGCCACCGCGCCCGAACACGCCCAGATCAACCCCATCCCCATGCAGCAAGAGTGACCGATGGTTGCCCGCCGAGACCTGCGCCAGCTGACCCCCTTTCTCTTCGAGATCGCCCAGACGCATCGCGCGGACATGCGCGTGCCTGCGCGCATCTACGCGGATGAGGAGATCATCCAGGCGGCGCTGATCGACCGCTCGCTGGAGCAACTGGTCAATACGTCCACCCTGCCCGGCATCGTCCAATACGCCCTGGCCATGCCCGACATCCATCAGGGCTACGGCTTTTCCATCGGCGGCGTGGTGGCCACCCGCGTCGCCGATGGCGTGATCTCGCCGGGTGGGGTGGGCTATGACATCAACTGCGGCGTGCGGCTTCTGGCCTCGGAGATGGAGGAGGGGGAGGTGCAGCCGCATCTGCCAGAGTTGGCCACAGCCCTGTACCAGCAGATCCCCAGCGGCGTGGGCACCGCCGGCTTCCTCAAGCTCAGCGACGCGCAGATGAAAGAGGTGCTGGAAACAGGCGCGAAATGGCCGCTACACCAAGGCATGGCCCGCCGCGAAGACCTGGCGCACACCGAGGAAGAGGGAACGATGCCCGCCGCGCGGGCCGACAAAGTCAGCCCCCAGGCGCAGAAGCGCGGCCGCGATCAACTGGGCACCCTGGGCGCGGGCAACCATTTCGCCGAGATCGATGTGGTGGATGAGATATTCGATCCGGCCCTGGCCCGCGCCTTTGGCCTTTTCCCCGGCCAGGTCGTCTTGCAGATCCACTGCGGCTCGCGCGGGCTGGGCCACCAGGTCTGCACCGATTATGTACAGCAGTTTCAGACTGCGATCAAGAAATATGACATTGTGCTGCCCGATCGCCAGCTTGTCTGCGCGCCGGTGCAATCGCCAGAGGGGCAGGATTATCTGGCGGCGATGGCGGCCGCGGCCAACTATGCCTGGGCCAATCGCCAGGTGCTGACGCATCAGGCCCGGCAAGCCTTTGCCGAGGCGCTGGCCGGCAAAGTCCGCGACTACGACCTGCGCCTGGTTTACGACATCGCCCACAACATGGCCAAGCTGGAGAGGCATGATGTGGGCGGCCATGATGAACGGGTGTGCGTGCATCGCAAGGGCGCTACCCGCGCGTTCGGCCCTGGCAACCCGGTGCTGCCTCCCGATTATCGGGACGCGGGCCAGCCGGTGCTGGTGCCGGGCAGCATGGGCACGGCCAGCTTTGTGCTGGCCGGCACCGCCGGCGCCATGGCGCAGACCTTTGGCTCCACCTGTCATGGAGCCGGCCGGCAAATGAGCCGGAAAGAAGCCAAGCGCCAGGTGCACGGCGCGCAGTTACGCAATCAGTTGCAGGCGCGCGGGATCGAGATCCGCGCCGGCAGCCTGGCCGGGCTGGCGGAAGAGGCGCCCATCGCCTACAAAGATGTGAGCCAGGTGGTGGAGGTGGTGCACAACGCCGGCATCGCCAACAAAGTGGCGCGGCTGCGCCCGATCGCGGTGGTGAAGGGGTAAGAAGCGAGATCAGCGGTCGCAGCGCGGCGCGCGCTGCGACTACTTGCCGCGCGAAAGGGCGGTCGCACAGCGGTCGGAGCGCTGGGCGCAACGAAGTTGCGCATGCGCTCCGACCGCTACGACTGCTCCGACCGCTCGCACGCGCACACCAGCCCCACGACCCCTGCGCCGGCGCGAAGCCTGCGGCCACCGCCGCAGCCGGGCCACCGCCGCGGGCGGGCGCGGCAAGGCGGTCGCGCAGCGGTCGGAGCGCTGGGCGCAACGAAGTTGCGCATGCGCTCCGACCGCTACGACTGCTCCGACCGCGCACACGCGCGCACGCTCCAAACTTGACGGCCAGATCGAGATCGGCATAAAATTAGGGTGCGCCATAAAATTACAAAACATTTTCTTATGGCCTGCCTAAAACCATTCACGATCCAGCGATGAGCGAAAGCGTCGAGATGTACCTGTTGCGCATTGCCCTGCTCCAGCAGGAAGGGCAGCCTGTGCCCCTGGCGCAACTGGCCGAAGAACTGGCCATCTCCCCCATCTCGGCCAATCAGATGTGCCGCAGGCTGGAGGAGCGGGATCTCGTCACCTATCAGCCCTACAAAGGCGTCACCCTCACCGCCGCGGGTGAGCGCATGGCCCTGACCGTGCTGCGCAAACGCCGGCTGTGGGAGGTGTTTCTGGCAGAAAAGCTGGGCCTGGCCCCGCAAGAGGCGGAGACTTTTGCCTGCCGCTTCGAGCATGTCACCCCGGACGATCTGGCCGAGGCGCTGGCTGCCTTCCTGGATCATCCCCAATTCAGCCCACAACGCCAGCCCATCCCCCCTGCCCTCGTCCCTGCGGCGCCGCTTTTCTTGATCCGCCTGGCCGACCTGCCCCCCGGCGCCAGCGGCCAGGTGCGCAGCCTCACCGCGGACCGGGCCGCGGCTGATTTTCTGGCCGCGCAGGGCCTGCACATCGGCGCCGACTTCGTCATCCTCGCCAGCGGCGAGGATGGCGCCCGCCTGATCGCGGCCGGCGACCGCACCCTGGCCCTGACCGCAAGCCTCGCCGCTGCCATTCACATCCTCCCCAGCGAGTCCCTTTGATGATCCCTGACGATGCCCTTCCCCTCACCCAGGCCCGCCCCGGCCAACCTTTGCGCCTGATCAAGATCGGCGGCGGCCGGCGCCTGCGCCATCGCCTGGCCGAGATGGGCCTGACGCCCGGCCTCGAATTCAGCGTGCTGCACGCGCACGGCGGCCCCCTGTTGCTGGCGGTGCGCGATTACCGGCTGGCCGTGGGCCGGGGCATGGCCGAGCAGATCTTCGTGCAGCCGTCCGGAGTTGAAGGATGAGCGCGCGCGTCGTGGCCCTGGCCGGCAACCCCAACACCGGCAAAAGCACCATCTTCAATGCCCTCACCGGCGCCCAACAGCACGTGGGCAACTGGCCCGGCAAGACCGTGGAGAAAAAAGAGGGGACATGGCGGTATCAGGGCCAGGAATACCGGTTGGTCGACCTGCCCGGTGCGTACAGCCTCTCCGCCTATTCCGTCGAGGAAAGGATCGCCCGCGATTTCATCAGCGACGAGCGCCCGCAGGTGGTCGTGATCGTCGTCGACGCCGCCAATCTGGAGCGCAACCTTTATCTGGTGGTGCAGATCCTGGAGATGGAGGCCAACGCCATCGTCGTCCTCAACATGCAGGATCAGGCGCTGGCCCAGGGCTTGCAGATCGATGGCGCGGGGCTGGCCGCAGCCCTGACCGTGCCCGTGCTGTTCGCCGCGGCCCGCCGCGGCGAAGGCCTGGAGCAGATCAAGACGCAGGCCGCGCGTCTGACCGAAACCGGGCCGATCCCTGGGCGGCAACGGGCGCCGGTGACCTTCGATCCGCAGATCGAGCAGGCGCTGGACGTACTGACCGCGCAGATCACGGCCATCCCCGAACTGGCGCGGCGCTATCCCCCCCGCTGGCTGGCAATCAAGCTGTTGGAGGAGGATGAATCGTGCTGGCGCAAACTGGCGCATCTGCCCCAGGCCGCGGGCCTGTGGCCGCAGGCGAGCGAGTTGGCGGCAGCGCTACGCTCGGCCCTGGGCGAGGATGTGGACACGCTGATCGCCGACCGTCGCTATGCCTGGATCAACGCCCTGGTGCGGGCCACGGTGATGCGGCCCGCCCAGCCCCGCGCGTCCCTGTCCGACCGCATCGATCAGATCGTCACCCATCGCTGGCTGGGCGGCCCCCTGTTTCTGGCGGCGATGTGGGTCGTGTTCAAACTCACCATCGATGTCTCCACCCCCTATCTCGACTGGATCGACGCGGCCATGAATGGCCCTGTGGCGCGGCTGACCGCCTATGGCCTGGCGCGGATCGGGTGGGGCGGCGGCTGGTTCGAGCGCATGCTGGTGGATGGCGTCATCGCCGGCGTGGGGGGTGTGCTCACTTTCGTGCCGGTGCTCGCCTTTCTCTATCTGGCGTTGGGCGTGCTGGAAGATTCGGGATACATGGCCCGCGCCGCCTTTGTCATGGATCGGGTGATGCGGCGATTGGGGCTGCAAGGACGCAGTTTTCTGCCGCTGTTGCTCGGTTTTGGCTGCAATGTGCCGGCCATCTATGCCACGCGCACCCTCGACAGCCGCCGCGACCGCTTGCTCACCGGCCTGCTGGTACCTTTTATGAGTTGCAGCGCCCGGCTGCCGGTCTATCTGCTCATGGCCGCCATCTTTTTCCCCGCGGCCAGCAGCCTGGTGGTCTTTGCTCTTTATTTGTTTGGGATTCTGGCCGCGCTGGGGGTGGGATTCATCCTGGCCCGCACAGCCTTTCGCGGGCAAGCGGCCTCGCCCCTGCTGTTAGAGTTGCCGCCCTACCGCCTGCCCACCCTGGCCACTCTGCGGCGGTACGTGTGGGTGCGGCTGAGCGCGTTCCTCAGCGGCGCCGGCACCGTGATCCTGGCCGCGAGCATGGCGGTCTGGCTGTTGCTGGCCCTGCCCACCTCGGCAGAACAGCGTTTTGCCCAGACGCCGGTGGCGGAGAGCGCGTTTGCGCGCGTGGCGGGGGTAGTCACGCCCCTGCTGCGGCCCCTCGGCTTCGGCAGTTGGGAGAACGCCAGCGCCTTGCTCAGCGGTTTCGTGGCCAAGGAAGTGGTGATCAGCACCATGATCCAGGTTTACGGCGCGCCAGACGCCTCCGCCGCGCGGCCCGGCCCCGTGGAGGGGATCGATCCGGCGGCGGAGGCGCGCGACTTAGCCGGCAGCTTCATCCAGGCTACGGTGGACACGATCAAGGCGGCGCCGCTGCTCGTGGGCATCGATCTGCGAGCGCAGGCAGACGCGGCCACGCCGCCGGGGCTGGCTGCGGCGGTGCGGGCCGGGTTCGAGCGCAGCAGCGGGGGACATGGGGCGCTGGCCGCGCTGGCCTTCCTCCTCTTCATCCTGCTCTACACACCCTGCATGGCCGTGGTCGCGGCAGAACGGCAGGAATTCGGCGGGCGCTGGGCCTGGGTCAGCATCGTCGGCCAGTTGGCGGTGGCCTGGGGGGCCGCGTTCCTCCTCTTCCAGGGCGGCCTGTGGCTGGGGGTGGGGTGACATGCTGCACGCTGTTTTGGCCGCGGTGGAAAACGCAGCCGGCCCCGTATCCCTGGATCGACTGGGCCAGCAACTGGACATCGCCCCCGCCGCGCTGCAAGGGATGCTGGATTTCTGGGTGCGCAAAGGGCGTCTGCGCCGTGTGGACGCGGGCGTAGAAGCGGCCTGCGGCCAGGGCAGTTGCGGCATCTCCTGTCCTGGCCCGACGGCCTGCCCCTTTGCGGCGACGCTGCCCCGCAGCTACGAGCCGCTGCCGCGTCCGGCGGACGCGGCGCCCCCCTCCCGCCGATATTGACAGAACCGGGCCGGGATGTTAGCATCATCCCCAAGGTATGGGAGTAGCCTCCTGCCCTTTGCAGGCCGGTCAATCGTCAAGACGAAGCAAGGCTTCCGGTTGGCCGCATGTGCTCCGGCGCTATGGCGAGACTACCGCGATCCAGGTCGTGGCGGTCTCGCTTTTTTGCATCCTGCGCCGATCGCCTGCGGCCCCCCCCTGGTCTTCCACGTAACCCTCTCTATCCGATTTCAGGAAAATACAATGTTTGGCATCTCTTATCTCTATTGGGGTATCTTTCTGGGTTTTGTTTTTTTGATGTTAGCCATCGATCTTGGCGTGTTTCACCGCAATGCGCACGCAGTATCGACAAAGGAAGCAGCTATCTGGTCTGCCGTGTGGATTAGTCTGGGTTTGCTGTTCTCTGTCGTGATCTATAATTTTTGGCATACCATCTCGCCGGGCAGTCTCTATACAGACAAAGAAGCAGCGTTGGCCTATTTAACCGGCTATATCATCGAAAAATCACTCAGTGTCGATAACATCTTTGTTTTTGTACTGATCTTCTCTTATTTCGCATTACCGGCCAAATATCAGCACCGGGTGCTCTACTGGGGCATCCTCGGCGCTTTGGTCATGCGCGGCCTTCTGATCTTCACCGGCGCGGCGCTGCTGGAACAGTTCCACTGGGTGATCTACCTGTTCGGCGCTTTTCTGATCTTCACCGGCTGGCGCATGGCCCGCTCCCATGGCATCGAGGTGCGGCCCGAAGAAAATCCCCTGGTGAAGTTGGTGCGCCGTTTCCTGCCGGTGTCCGATGCCTACGATGGCCAGAAGTTCTTCACGCGGCGGCAGGGCCAGCGCCTGGCCACGCCCCTGCTGATCGTGCTGGTGGTGATCGAGAGCACCGATCTGGTTTTTGCCGTCGATTCCATTCCCGCCATTTTTGCGGTGACCCAAAACCCCTTTATCGTTTTCACCTCCAATATCTTCGCTATTCTTGGTTTGCGTTCGTTGTATTTTCTATTGGCAAGTGTGATCGATAGATTTTATTATCTAAAATATGGTCTTTCCGTGATTTTGATGCTGGTTGGCATCAAAATGGTGATTGTGGACATCTACAAAGTGCCTACGGCCTTCTCGCTGGGCATGGTGGCCACGGTGCTGACGCTGTCCATCCTGGCTTCGTGGCAGCGCAACCGGCAGATGGCAGGCGTGTTCGAGAATTGACCGGCGGGCGAGGAGGGTGGCTTTACCAACCCTTCTCGCCCGTTTCTGTCTTTGCCGCGGCGCGGGGTATGATCAGTCGCTAAAGTCGTTGAAGCCGCCGCTCTCCCCGGCCAGATCGGGCAGCGACTGCTCGATCTCTTCCGGCGATTGCCCCGATTCCAGGCGTTCGATCACTTCGTTGAACTCTGCGTCCTCCATGTCTTCGCCCAACTCACTGCTCATCTGGCGCATCATCCGCCCCAAGGTGCGCGGATCCTCCTCATCCAGCCCTGCCAGCAGGGAGGGGTCGGCCAGCGCATCCATGCGCGCTTCCTCCGACCGCACCACGGCCACGCGCGAGATCAGGCGCGTGAGGTGGGCGCTTTGGCAGCGGGGGCAGCGCGGCTCTGCTGCGGTCGCGGCGGACAGCGTGCGGTAAAAAATGCTCACCCGCCGCCGGCAATCCTGACAAAAGTACTCGTAGATCGGCATCTTTTGGCCTCCTGGTTGTTCTGAATCGTGCGATGTCGCCCTGCCATCAGGGCAGGGGGGCGCGCTGCAAGTATACGCACATCCCTCCCCAACCCCGAATCATGATGACAGACAAATTTTCTGCTCCGGCTGCTTCCCGCTCCCCCGCGTTTCGCGAGTTCGGTGTGCCGATCGGGCCCCGCCCGGTGGTAATGATCCTCAGCGGCCCCTCCGGCGTGGGCAAGGATTCGGCTATCGACGCGCTGCAAGCGCTGGGCCAGGTCGATTTCCACCGCGTGGTCACCGCCACCAGCCGCGCCCCCCGCCCGGGCGAAGTGGACGGCAAAGATTATCATTTCGTCTCTCTCACCCGTTTCGCCGAGATGATCAACCGGGATGAGTTGTTGGAATACGCCATCGTTTACAACGATTACAAAGGCGTGCCCAAACGGGAGATCACCGAGCCGCTGCAGCGGGGGCAGGATGTGATCATGCGGGTGGATGTGCAGGGCGCAGCGACTATGGCCCGCATCTTGCCCGGCGCCTGCACGGTCTTCCTCACCACCGCCACCGAGCAGGAACTGTTGCAGCGGCTGCGCGACCGCCAGACCGATAGCGAGGAGCAGATCGCCATCCGGATGGCCCACGCCCGCAAAGAGCTGGCCGAGTTAGCCAAATTCACTTATGTGGTCGTCAACCACCGTGATCATCTCGATCACACCGCCCGCATTCTTTGGGCTATCCTCGAGGCCGAACGCGCCCGCACCAATTACCAGCGCGTGGCGTTGTAGGTGGATGGTGGACGAAGGACGAAAGACGAAAGACGAAGGACGACTTTCGTCTATCGTCCCTCGCCTAAAAACATCTGCCGCAGTTGGGCGAATTGGCGGCGGAAGTCCTCTTCCAGCGCGGCTTTGCGGGCGGGGGGCAGGAAGCTGGCGCGCAAGGCGTTGAGGCTGATCTGCTCCAATTCGGCGGGGCCGAAGCCGAACTGGTCGATGAGCACGCCGTATTCCTGATTCAACGTGGTGTTGAACAGGGGGGGATCGTCGCTATTGACGGTGACATACGCGCCCAGATCCCACAGGCGGCGCAGCGGGTGCGCGGCGTAATCGGCATACACGCCCAGGCAGAGGTTGGATGTGGGGTTGATCTCCAGGGGGATCTGCTGTTCGATCAGATGAGCGACAAGGGCCGGGTCTTCGCTGCTGCGCACGCCATGGCCGATGCGCTCGGCCCCCAGCGCCCGCAATGACCCCCACACGCTTTCTGGGCCCACCGTCTCGCCGGCGTGGGGAGCGCTGTGCAGCCCACCCGCGCGCGCCGCGGCAAAAGCGTGGGCAAAAGGCTCCGGCGGCGCGCCCACCTCGTTGCCGCCCAGGCCCAGGGCCACCACGCCCCGGTCGCGCCAGGCCAGGGCCATCTCCACCGTGGGGTCGCTGGCCGCGCCGGTGTAGACCCCGTCTCGGAAGCTGAGGTTGCGCGGGATGTCGATCACCCAGGCGATGGCAACGCCGAATTCGGTCTGCGCCCGTTGTCGCCCCGCTTCTAGCCCGGCGATGATGTCATCGGGCGTGAGGCCCTTGTCTTGCCAGAGGTGCGTGAAGGGTGTGAAGGTGACTTCGGCGTAATGGATGTGCTGCCGCGCCATCTCCCGCCCAAAGTCGTAGGTGATCAGATCAAAATCTTCGGGGGTGCGCAGCAGGTTTTGGAGGGCGAGGTAGACGTCGATGAAATGGCGGAAGTTGGTGAAGCGGTACCACTGCCGCAGGCCGGCCTCATCCTGCGCGGGCAGGGGCAGGGCGTGTCGCCGGGCCAGTTCCAGCACCGTGGCGGGCAGGATCGCTCCTTCCAGGTGGACATGCAGTTCCACCTTGGGCAGGGCGGCGGCGAAGTGGTGTAGGGGGGAGGGGGGCATGTTGGTTGGTTGGTTGGTTGGTTAGTTGGTTGGTTGGTTGGTAGATTGGTAAATTGGTAGATTGGTAAATTGGTTCATTGCCAGCGCTTCTTCACCAATCTACCAATCTACCAATTTACCAATTTACCAATCTACCAATACCCAATACCTACAACCCCCGCTCTCCGCGGATGTAGGGGACGCCGAGGGCCGCGGGCGCGCCCAGCCGCCGGCGCATGGCTGCGCGCGAGCCGATGATCAGGGCCAGAATGGTGAGCAGATAGGGCGCCATCTGCAAGAAAAAGCCCCAATTGGAGTTGATGAACAGGGGATTGGTGAACCCGAACAGGGTGCGCGGGCCTTGGAGATCCAAAATGGCGCGACGCACTGCGCCGAACAGGTACGCGCCCAGCGCCGCGTTGATCGGGTTCCACTGGGCGAAGATGACCAACCCAATGGCGATCCAGCCCTGGCCAGAGGTGGTCTGGGCGCTGTACCAGCCGGGAGAAACGGAGAGGCTGATAGCAACCCCCGCCAGCCCGGCCAGACAGCCGCCGAGGAAGGTGTAGAAATAGCGCAGGCGATAGACATTGATGCCCAACGTGTCCGCGGCCTCTGGCTTTTCGCCCACCGCCCGCAGATGCATGCCGGGCCGCGTCTTGTGGATGTAATACCAGGTCAGCGGCGCCAGCAAATAGCCAAAATAGACCAGAATGCTGTGATCATCGAAGAATACCGGGCCGATAAAGGGGATGGAGGAGAGCAAGGGGATGTCCAGATTGGGGATCAGCGGCGGCGATTTGCCGGTCAGTCCTTCGCCGAAGACCAGCGCCAGCCCTGTGCCCAAAAAGGTCAGCGACAGCCCACTCACCACCTGATCCGCCTGAAAATGGATGCTGACCAGGCCATGGGCCAGACTGAGCACCCCGGCGGCCGCCACCGCCACCAACACGCCCAGCCAGGGGTTGCCGCTGGCCAATGACATCTTGAACCCGGCCATGGCGCCCAACAGCATCATGCCCTCGACGCCAAGGTTGAGGATGCCGGCGCGCTCGGCCAACACCTCGCCGATGGCGGCGAAGAGGAGCACGGTGCCGGTAGCAATGCCGGCGTGGAGGATGATTTCAGGATTCATACGAGGATACTCCGCAAAATGTGCGTTCTCGTAAAACGTAAGATGTAAAATGTAATACGTAAGACGTAAGGTGTAAAATGTAATACGTAAAACGTAATACGTAAGAATACCGAGATATGAGGAGATTTGTTACGTTTTACGTTTTACGTTTCACGCCGCGCGAGTGATGCTGACTTTGTAACGCAGCAACACATCGCTGCTGATCACCATGAACAGGATGATGCCTTGCAATAATTGCGCCAGCCCCGAAGGCTGGATCTCGCGGCCGGCGACAATCAGGGCGCCGAACAGGATGGAGACGAGGATGACGGTGAAGGGGTTGAGCTTGGCCAGCCAGGCCACAATGATGCCGGTGAAGCCATAGCCGGGGGAGATGCGCTCTTGCAAGCGATGCACCACCCCGCTGATCTCTGACATGCCGGCCAGCCCGGCCAGCGCGCCGGAGAACATCATCACCAGGATGATATTACGTGTGATATTGAGGCCGGCATAGCGCGCAGCCTGCGGGTTGTCCCCGATCAGCTTGATCTCGTACCCCCAGCGGCTGCGTTGGAAGATCCACCACACAGCGATGGCGGCGATCAGGCCAAAGACCACGCCCAGATGCAGGGTGATGCCGGCAAAGGCGCGGTATTCGCGGGCATAATCGGCTAGGCGGGGCAGCCAATAGCTGCGTGGGAATGTAGCCGTCATCTGAAAGCCGCCCTCGCTCCAGCGATCGAAGATCCAAAAATTGTTCCAGAGGATGGCCACGTAGTTCAGCATCAGCGAGGTGATGATCTCGTTGACATTGAATTTCGCCTTCAAGAAACCGGGCACGAACCCCCAAAGGGCGCCACCGATCATGCCCATCACCGCCATCGTCAGCAGGATCAGAGGCTTGGGGGCTTCGGGCGGGAGGATGGGGACGAGGACGACCAGGCTGGCAAAGAAGGCGCCGAGATAGAACTGGCCTTCGGCCCCGATATTCCACAGCCGCATCTTGAAGGCCACCGCGCAGGCCAGGCCCACCATGATCAGGGGGGTGGCCTTCACCATCGTGTCGGAGAAAGTGGCCCAACTGCCAAAGGTAGCGCTCCAGAAAAAGCGGGCCACGCGGGCCGGGTCGCCGCCGACCAGGGCCAGGATCAGGCCGCTGATCAGAAAGGCGATGACCACCGCCAGCAAAGACATCAGGGCCGGCAGCCATTTGGGATAGTCTTCGGTGCGCTTTTCGACGCTGATTTGGAAGGGGAGCCTCATGTCGCCGCCTCCTTTTCTTGGCGGATCTCTTCCAGCCGGGTGCCGGTCATCATCAGGCCGATGGTGGCGATATCCGCGGCGGCGGCCTCGACAATGCCCATGATCTGCCCGGCAAAGATGACGGCGATGCGGTCGCTGAGGGAGAAAAGCTCTTCCAATTCCTCGGAGATCAGCAGCACCGCGGCCCCGGCCGCGCGTTGTTGCAGCAGCAGCCGCTGGATCGATTCGATGGCACCCACATCCAGCCCGCGCGTGGGCTGCACCGCCACCAACATGCGCGGCTGGCCCGAGATCTCGCGGGCCAGGATCACTTTTTGCAGGTTCCCGCCCGACAGTTTGCGGGCCAGGGTGCGCACGCTGGGGGCGAGGATGTCGTAGGCCTCTTTCAGCCGGCCGGCAAAGGCGCGAGCATGGCCGCGGTTGATCGTGACGCCGTTGCCGATAGGGGCTTCACGATACTGCTTCATGATCGTGTTGTCGGTGATCGACAGATTGGGGGCGGAGCCGACATGGGTGCGATCCTCCGGCACGTGCGCCACGCCGGCTTTGATCGCCCGCATCGGGGGGGCGTTGGCCAGTTCCACGCCGTCGATGCGGATGCTGCCGCTGCACGGGCGCAGCCCGGTGATGCATTCGGCCAATTCGCTCTGGCCGTTGCCTGCCACGCCGGCGATGCCCAGGATCTCGCCGCTACGCACATCCAACGAGACGCCGCGCAGCGCCGGCGTCCCTTTCTTGTTCAGCGCCTGCACATCGCGCACCGCCAGCACCACATCGCCGGCGGGCTGCGCCTCTTTTTCCACGCGGAAAATCACATCGCGGCCCACCATCATCTGCGCCAGTTGCTGTTTGCCCAGCCCCTGGATCGGCAGCCCCTCGGCTGTAACCTTGCCTTTGCGCAGCACGGTGATGCGGTCGGCCACCTTTTCCACTTCGTGCAGCTTGTGGCTGATGAAGATGATCGACTTGCCCTGCGCCACCAGCGAGCGCAGCGTGGCCATCAGTTCGTCGATCTCCTGCGGGGCCAGCACCGCGGTGGGCTCATCCAGGATGAGGATGTCAGCCCCGCGATACAGCGTTTTCAAAATCTCCACCCGCTGCTGCTCTCCCACCGAAAGCTGCCAGATCTTCGATTTCACATCCACGAACAGGCCGTATTGCTGTTGCAGCGCCAGGATCTGCTCGTCGAAACGTTTGAGGTCGACGTGAAAGCGCGGTTCGGGCAGGCCGAGGAGGATGTTTTCGGTGGCGGTCTGCGTGGGCACCAGCATGAAGTGCTGGTGCACCATGCCGATGCCCTTGGCGATGGCGTCTTTGGGCGAATGAAACTGCACCGCTTCGCCCATGACCTTGATCACCCCGGATGTGGGCCGGTACAGACCGGCCAGGGCATTCATCAACGTGCTTTTCCCTGCCCCATTCTCCCCCAGCAGAGCGTGGATCTCCCCCTGTTTGAGGGTGAAATTCACATGATCATTCGCCAACACGCCCGGAAAGCGGATGACGATCTCTTTCATCTCGACAGCGTAGGGCGTATCACTCATGCCGGCATCCTTTCAGGCGTGGGTGGGCGGACGGTGATTTGAAAAAAGCAGGGCGGCTATCAGGCCGCCCTGCTTGGGTGAGGTGAAGAGGGGGTTACTCGAGCGAGGGCAGCTCGGCGGTGACGTTCTGGTTCCACCAGTACATGCAGGTCTTGCATTCACTGCCGAATTGGGCGAAACCATCGAGATCCGCTTGCTCCAGGCTGACGCCCTCCGCCAGGACGAGATTGCCCTGGTTGTCGGTGATGGGGCCTTTGAAGACATCGAAGCGGTTGAGCTCGCCGGAGAGGAACTTCCCGTAGGTTTCGCGGATCAGGGCAAGGTCGGCTTCGGGCAGAGAGGCGACGCCGGGCATCAGCTCTTCGCCTTCGCCAAAGCCGGACAGGCCCATGCCGCCGGTGTCGCTATCGAAGTATTCCCAACCACCTTTCCAGGTTCCCGCCCGCGATTCTTCGACGATGCGGGCATAGACCGGACCCCAGTTCCAGTACATGGAGGTGAGACAGCGGGGGTTGGTGCAGTTGTACTGATAGTCGTAGGTGATGCCCCACTTGCCTTCGGGGGCGGCTTCGGCGGGCGCGGGTGTGTCCGCGCCGGTCATCACCACCTGCACGCCGGCGTCGAACATGGAAGAGGCAGCCTCTTTCTCCAGGATCGGGTCGTGCCAGGTGAAGATCCAGCGCACATCGACGGTGCATTCGGGGCAGGTTTGCTGGGCGCCGAGGGCAAAGGCATTGCCCAGCCGCAGCTCTTCGGGGATGGGGAAGGTGGCGATGTAGCCCAGACGGGGGTTGCCATCGGCCTTGGCGCGGGCGCCGGCCAGCATCCCGGCCGCATATTTCATGTTTTCCATGGCGCCCATCAGGTTGCCGAAGTTCTCGCCATTGGCCTTGAAGCCGGTGAGATGGATGATGTCGACATCCGGGAATTCGGAAGCGACGATCTCGGAGGCATCCATGAAGCCGAACGAGGTGGTGAAGATGACATCGAAGCCTTTGCGGGCCAGCGAACGAGTCACCTGTTCGGCGTCGGCGCCTTCGGCCACATTCTCGACGTAGGCGGTGTGGACATCGGCCACGTTGTCTTGCACGTAGATGCGGCCTTGATCGTGGGCCTGGGTCCAGCCGCCGTCATCGTGCGGGCCTACGTAGACGAAGGCGACGTTGTATTTACCTTCCTGGATGGTGGGGATTTGATACCCGCCGACCGTCTCCGCTTGGGCAGGGGGAGGGGTGGTGGCTTCTGGCGCAACGGTGGGGGCTGCCGGCGCGGGTGTGGCTGCCGGCGTGCAGGCAACCGCCAACGCCAACAGCAGGAGCAAAAGCATGGACAGCGTGATGCGACGATACATGGGGCGTCCTCCTTAGGATCGTGAACGCTAGAAACGTGTTGTTGGGCCTGTGCCATGTGCACAGGGCGTAGCCTCTCGACTATACAACCCCACCCCACAAATGTCAAAGAAAGTAGTTTGCGGGCTTACATTCTGCGGCCGCGTGGTAGCCAGGATACGGCGAAGTCTACGGCAGCGCGTTGGGCGAAGAAACGGCTCTGCGCCTGCCCCACCTGCCCAACGATCACCCCGCCGCCGGCTGCAAAATCCTCGCCCAGAAGAGGAAAATCCGCATCATCGATGGCCACATCCTCGAAAACCTGCCACACGCGCTGCCCCTGCACCAGGATGGGGGCGCCGTTCTGCGTGCGGGGCGGCTGATCCTGCCGGTATTCGGCCAGATGGAAGGAGGTGTTGTTGCCGAACCCCACGCCCAACAACAGCACCCAGCCGGCGAGATCGTAGATGCGCGCCAGGGGCGAGGTTTCACCCAGACTGTCGGCCAGCGCGTGGCCGGCGGTGATGAAAGCGGCATGCCGGCCCCAGGCTGCAAAGCTGACGTGAGGGTGGCTACTGCGCTGCACCTGCGGCCAGGTGCGAAAATTTTCGGCGATGCGGCCCATGCTGCGCGTAGGCGTGATCCGCGGGTCGAACGCGGGCATCTCCGCCCGGATGATCGGCCACCAGGATTCGGGCACAGGCGGGTTTTGCCAGGGTTCCGGATCGGAATAATCGCCGGAGTGGGTGGGCATGACCAGCGTGCCCGCGGGAGTCAGCGTCTCCATCAGGGCCTGGATCACGGCGACGGGGCCGCCGGGAACCCAACCGATGGCGCTGAGCGAACTGTGTACGAGCAGGGTCATGCCGGGCTGCACGCCCAGCCCGCGCAGGTCGCGCATCAGCGCCGCGCGCGTGACGGGCAACGGGGTGCGGGTAATGGCGGTCGCTTCGCTCATCGGGGCTTGTGTGGAAGTGCGGCAACGCAAATTTGACGGGGAGGCGTGCTCTTGCTAGCCTGTCCCCGCGGTTGCGAGCGAGTATAGCATAGCCGCGCCTCTTGCCCAGATCCAATTGCGCCATGACCCCCGCCGTTCTCCTCTCCACCACCGATCTTTTTTTCGCCGCCCGCATTCAGAATGTGGTCGAGAAACTGGGCGGCCATGTGCAATCGGTCGCGACGGCGGCGGAATGGGCCGCGCAGTTGGGCGAGGTGCCGGTGTTGGCGATCGTGGAGTTGGGGCCAGGGGGGCAGGGAGGGTGGCTGCACGCGGTGCAATACGCGCGCAAATGGACGCGCGGCATTCCCATCGTGGCCTTTGGCGCGCATGTAGATGTGGACGCGCAGGCCGCGGCCCACGCCGCCGGCTGCGATTTCGTATGGTCGAAGAACCGCCTGACGCGGGAACTGCCGACCCTGGTCGCCCGCTGTCTGGCGCCCGCAGAGGAGATGGCGGGCTGCGCCGACGCCCCAAACGAACTCGTGCGCCAGGGGGTGGCCCTCTATAACCAGGGCCAGTACTACCGCTGCCACGATGCGCTGGAAGCAGCCTGGGTGGCCGATCCCCGGCCCTGCCGCCAGCTGTATCAGGGCCTTTTGCAGTTTGCCGTGGCCCTGCATCACATCGAGCAGGGCCATTTCACCGGCGCGGACAAGATGTTCCGCCGCGCCATCAACAAATTCCAGCGCCTGCCCCCGCACTGCCAGGGCTTCGATGTGGCCGCGCTGCTGCGCCACAGCCGATCCTTGCGTCAGGAACTGCTGGCGCTGGGGCCTGAGCGCATCGCCCACTTTCCCCGCCAGCTTTTCCCCTCGCTGACTTACGCCGGGGCCGATCCCTCGGCAGCGCCCTCCTCGGCAGAGGGCGGCAAGAAGCGATAGCCCACGCCCGCCTCGGTGACCAGGTAGATCGGCTTCTGCGGGGCCGGCTCGATCTTGCGGCGCACCCGGCTGACCAGGGCCTTGACCAGGCTGCGATCGCCATCGCCGCTGTAGCCCCACACATCTTCCACCAGTTGCTCCGGCGGGATCACACGGCCGGGCCGGCTGAGCAGCGCGGCCAGCAGCCGGAACTCCAGAGTGGTGAGTCGCGTGTTGCCGGTGGGCAGGGTAATGCTCTGGGTTTCCGGGTCGAGCAGGGGGTGGGGCGCAGGGATCGCCGCCATCGCCGCCGTGATCCGGCTGAGGGCCAGGGCTTGCGCCGCCAGAAGGCGCAGGTCATAGGGCCGTGTGGTGACGAAAGTGGCCCCGCGTTGGTAGAGTTCCAACAGATCCTCCTCCTCGGCAGGGCTGCAAAGGACGAGGATGGGGGCGGAGGTGAAGGTGCGCAAGTTGCGCAGCGCGGCCAGCGCCCCCCGGCAATCCCCCGCGTTCAGCAGAAAGACGGCAGCGTCCGCGAGTTGGTGGGCGTCATTGGGCAAGGATTGCCGCACCACCCCGCGCAATCCCACCTGGCGCAGGGCCACAGTCAGCAATTCCGAAAACCGGGTGTCTTCGCAGAGGATGAGGGCGTGCATGGGGATCAGTAATCAGTATTCAGTATTCAGTATTCAGTATTCAGTATTCAGTATTCAGTATTCAGTATTCAGTGTGCAGTATTCAGTGCTGGTGACGGGGGATTTTAGCCTGCACGCCCGGCCGCATACAAAAAAAGGCGCACGGGGCAAAGCCCGTGCGCCTGAGAGAAGCAGGTGACACACAAGAATCAGGAATTAGCAATCAATAGTCATCGTCGTCATCGTCATCCCAATCCTCTTCATCGTCCCAGTCATCCTCTTCATCATCCCAGCCCTCCTCTTCGTCTTCGTCATCAGACCAAAAACTGAAGGCTTCGCCGGGAGCGCCACATTCAGGGCACCGACCAGGACGGTTGCGGAGGGTGCCGCGACGGGTATAACCACACTCATCGCACTCCCATTCGCCGGTGATGGTGGACTGCATCTGCATACTACGGGCCATCTAAAAAGCTCCTTGGAAAAGATGGTCAAAAAGGGGGTCGAACACCCGTACTGTAACAGAAGGAAGTAAAAAGCGGGTGATACAGTATGTATTATTCCGGTTGTAACATGCGAGATGGGGTGACAAAAGGGTGACAAAAGTACTTATTTTTTGGGCATATCCTTGGCGAGATGGCATTGTTTGTATTTCTTGCCGCTGCCACACCAGCAAGGTTCATTGCGGTTCCAGCGCGCCAGAATTTCAGGTTCGGGACGTTTCGTGCGATTAAACAGTTTGATCACGGAAATTAGACCGGGTGAGCGAAGGGGGGGCGGGACGGACAACCGCTGGAGGATAAGACAGGAGGCCGGTTTTTGGCAAATCGTCGCCGCGTTCTGCCGGCAGGGGGCGCTGTGATAGAATCGGGGAAATGCAGCCGCAGCCCCCATGCCCGTCGCCGACCTGACGATGGAGGATGGAGGATGCAGAGAATGCGAAACAAGTTTTTTTGCGCCAAAAAACGCAGGAAATTTTCGATTTTTGCTATGCATACACAAGCGAAACGTGTAATTAAATTGTTTTCCCAGCGCTTGGCCGTAACCCTGTGGGGTCGCGCGGATTTCACCCGGTTCATCCTGCTTTCGCGCTCGCGCACCGGCTCCAACATGCTCGCCTCCCTGCTGAATTCGCATCCGCATGTGCAGGTGGACGGGGAGGTGCTGCGCAGGTTGGCGGGCCAGGATCATCGGGACATTCTGGCCGCGGTTTTTGCCAAACAGCCGCGCCACATCCAGGCCAAAGGCTTCAAATTTTTTTATTATCATCCTCTCGATGGCAATCCGGCTGAGGTTTGGCAAAGTCTGGTCAATATCCCAGAATTACGCGTGATACACCTGAAAAGACGCAATATCCTGCGCACGCTTGTCTCCCGGAAAATTGCCGGAGATCAGGGTGTTTGGCTAGAAAAAACAAATGATTCTAGAGACAAAACTGCCAAGAATTCTGTATTATTTACCGTGGAAGAGCTAAAGAGTGGATTTGAGAAAACAAGGAATTGGGAAAATATTGCCGAAGAAACGTTTTCTCGCCATGCTTACTTATCGATCTATTATGAGGATATCGTCGCGGAAATACAGGATAGTTCCCAGAGGATCAGTCAATTCCTTTCTGTGCCATTTTTGCCGCCACAAATCGCATTGCGCCGGCAAAACCCAGAAGCGTTAAGAATGCTGATTTCCAATTATGATCAGATGAAAACTGCTTTTATGGACACGGAATGGCAGTCTTTTTTTAGCGAATAAAGCAGTTCAAGCCAAAGGGGACGGTTTAGCCGGCCACGGCAAAGGCCCACTCGCCGCCGCGCAGCACCGGCTCGGCCCGGCCATCTGCAGTGAGGCCATCCACATCCAGGGCAGGGGAGCCGATCATGAAATCGACATGCACGAGGCTGGCGTTGGCCCCGGCCGCGGCCAGCTCTTCCGCGGTCATCTGATCGCCGCCGGTCAGGTTGAAGGCGTAGGCTTTGCCCAGGGCCAGATGACAGGCCGCGTTTTCGTCGATCAGGCCGTCGTAGAACAGGGCGCCGCTCTGGGCGATGGGGGAGCTGTGCGGCACCAGGGCGATCTCGCCCAGGCGGGCGGCCCCTTCATCACTGCCGATCAGGTTGCGTAGCGCGTCTTCCCCCGCCGCGGCTTGCAGATCCACCACCCGGCCCCCGGCAAAGGTGAGGCTGAAGTCCTCCATCAACTGGCCGCCGTAGCTGAGAGGCAGGGAGGCCTTGACCACACCTTCGGTTTGATCCTTGTGCGGCAGGGTGAAGATCTCCTCGGTGGGCAGGTTGGCGTTGAAGGGGTGGCCGGCGAGGGTGTGGCCGCTGCCCCCCATCCACACGTGCCCCGCGGGCAGCCCGATGCGGAAATCGTTGCCGCCGCCGCGCAGGTGCAGGCCCACATACTGGCGGGCGTTCATGTGGGCGCAGCGTGCGCTCAGCTCGCGCGCGTGTTGTTGCCAGGCCGCTACCGGGTCTGGCGTGTCCAGCCGGCAGAATCGGAAGATCTGCTGCCAGAGCCGCGCCACCCCTTCCTGCGGGGGCAGATCGGGGTAGACTTTGGCTGCCCAACTGGGGATGGGCGCGGCGATGACCGTCCAGTTGGTGCCGTTGCGGCTTAGGATGTCGAGGGCGGGGCGGAAGTGCGTCCATTGCGAGCGCTGCATTTCGCTCACCAGGTCGGGGTCGAACCCGCGGCCCAGATCGGGGGCCTCCCCCCGCACCGAGAGCACCGCGTCCCCCTGCTGCACCGCCTGCAATAGTCCCTGGTATTTCCATTCCGCCACCTCGGCGAAGGAATCGCGGGGCGCGTGCCGCAGGCGGGCCAGGGTCAACTCGTCGTCATACCAAAAGATGTCGACTAGCCGGGCGCCGGCTTTGTACGCTTCCGCTGTGATCAGCCGTATCAGCGGCGCGGCCTCGAGCGGGGCTTTGATGATGATCAGCCGCTGGCCGGGGCGCAGGTTCAGCCCCACTTTGACCGTAAGCTCGGCGTAGCGTTGGAGTTGGGTGGTAAAGTCCATGGTTTTACTCGGTGAGGACGGAAAAGGACGGTATGGTTTGTCTAGCCCAATATGTGCTTAAAAAAAGGTTAAAAGTTAAAGATTAAAGGTAATAATTCACCTTATTTTGTCATTGCGAGGGGCGATAGCCCCGAAGCAATCCCCAACGCTGATTGACACACCCAAAAGTGACGAACCACCTTGGAGATTGCTTCGTTTGCTATCTACAGTCGCCCTTGCAATGACACATTATGCGAACTATTACCGTATTTTTAATCATGAATCATTACTCATGACTCGTCTCCTCAGAACTTAATGCTCGTGCGGCGCGGCGGTCAGCCCTTCGGCGCCCAGCAACTTGCCGGCCAGTCGTTCCGGCTTGTGGATGAGCACGGGCAGGCATTGCGAGCAGATCCAGAACGAGCGATTCTGAAAACGCAGCCCCACCAGGGGGGCCATGGTTTCCGGGCGCTCGCAGTTCAGACAGTGATAGGTGTCGGTGTGTGAGGTCATGGTGTGGGAGATTCCTTGATCCAATGCATGGAGCGCTGCACCGCCTGCAACCAGCCGGCGTAACGCTGTTGGCGGATGGCCGCCGGCATGCCCGGCGTCCAGGTATGATCGATCTGCCAGTTCTGGCGCAAATCTTCGAGGGTGTCCCAGTAGCCGACGGCCAACCCGGCGGCGTAGGCCGCGCCCAGGGCCGTGGTTTCGGCCACGCGTGGGCGCACCACCGGCACGCCCAAAATGTCGGACTGGAATTGCATGAGCAGGTCGTTGTAGACCATGCCCCCATCCACCTTGAGGGCGCTGAGGCGGACGCCGGAGTCCTTTTCCATCGCCTCCAGCACCTCGCGGGTCTGATAGGCGGTGGCTTCGAGGGCGGCGCGGGCCAGGTGGTGCTTGGTGATGAAGCGGGTGAGGCCGATGATCAGCCCGCGGGCGTCGGCCTGCCAGTAGGGCGCGAACAGGCCGGAGAAGGCGGGGACGAAGTAGACGCCGCCGCTATCCTCCACCTGCCGGGCCAGCGTCTCCACCTCCCGCGCCTGCGCAAACAGGGTGAGATTGTCCCGCAGCCACTGCACCAGCGCGCCGGTGATGGGGATCGAGCCTTCCAGGGCGTAGATGGCGGGGTCGTTGCCGAATTGGTAGCAGAGGGTGGTGAGCAGGCCATGCCGGCTGGGGGTGATCTCCGGCCCGGTGTTCATGAGCATGAAACAGCCGGTGCCGTAGGTGTTCTTGGCCTCGCCGGGCGCGAAACAGGTCTGGCCTACGGTGGCTGCCTGCTGGTCGCCCAAATCGCCGCACACCGGCACGCCCTGCCAGTAGCCATAGGGCGTGGGGTCGCTGGAGGGGCGGATCTGCGGCAGCATGGCGGTGGGGATCCCCATGATCTGGCAGATCTCCTCATCCCAGGCCAGGGTGTGCAGATTCATCAGCATGGTGCGGCTGGCGTTGGTGACATCGGTGACATGGGCGCCGCCGGTCAGGTTCCAGATCAGCCAGGTGTCGATGTTGCCGAAGATGGCGTCTCCGCGGGCGGCAGCCGCGGCCACGCCGGGCGCATGATCCAGGATCCAGCGCAGCTTGGGCCCGGAAAAATAGATGGAGAGGGGCAGGCCCACACGCTGGCGGAAGCGATCCTGCCCGCCCTCCTGGGCCAGATCGTTGCAGATGCCAGCGGTGCGCGTGTCTTGCCAGACGATGGCGTTGGCATAGGGCTGGCCGGTGCGCCGGTTCCAGACCAACGTGGTCTCGCGCTGGTTGGTCACCCCCACCGCTGCCAGGTCGGCAGGCGTCAGTCCGGCCTGGGCCAGGGCCGCGGCCATCACCTCCTGCGCTCGCTGCCAGATCTCAAGCGGATCATGCTCTACCCATCCGGGCTGGGGGTAGATTTGACGGTGTTCGAGTTGATGCGAGGCGACCACACCGCCCGCCCGGTTGAAGATCATGAAACGGGTGCTGGTGGTGCCCTGATCAAGCGCGCCGATGTAGTGGGTCATGGCCCCTATCCTTGTCTTGGCGTGGGTGTGGAGCGATGCGTGGCGGGAATCATGGCGATGGTCGGGGTGTGGGGTGGGCCGCGGGGGGAAAGGCTGGGGTAATCCCGCCATGACCGCAGTCTAGCGCATTATCTGCCCCTGCCAAAAGGCAGCCCCCGCTCTTTCAGGCTCACCCAGCGGTCGCGGCCGATCACCAGATGATCGAGCACATGGATGTGCAACAAATCCCCTGCTTCGATGATGCGCTGGGTGAGTTGGATATCTTCGGGCGAGGGAGTGGGATCGCCGCTCGGGTGGTTGTGGGCCAGGATGATGGCGGCGGCGTTGCGGCGGATCGCTTCTTTGAAAAGCTCGCCCACGCGCACCTCGGTGCGGTTGAGGGAGCCTTTGTAGATGGTGGGGGCGGCAATGACGCAGTTGCGGGTGTCGACCAGCACTGTTTTCACATACTCTTGTTCGGCGTGCGCCATCTCTGTGCGCAGCAACTGCACCACAGCTTCGGGGGAGTGCACGCGCGGGCGCATTTCGGGGTTGGCGTACAGCACCCGCTTGCCGAACTCGATCGCGGCCAGCAATTGCGCGGCTTTGGCCTCACCCACGCCATGATGTTGGCACAGTTCAGGGATGCTGGCCTGGGCCAGATCGCCCACATGCTGGTAATGCCGCACCAGGTTTGTGGCCAGATCGATCACGTTGATGCCCTGAGCGCCGCTGCGCAGGATGATGGCGATCAACTCGGCGTCGCTGAGTGCCTCTGCGCCCAGCCGCGCCAGACGTTCACGCGGGCGCGCGTCGACAGGCAGATCGTGAATGGTGTAATAGGGTTTGGGTGTGATATCGGCGTTCATCGTAGTGTTCTGAAGAAAAAAAGCGAATAAACTCTAAATAATAACAATTCACCTTATTTTGTCATTGCGAGGGGCGATAGCCCCGAAGCAATCCCCAACGTTGCTTAAATCCCCAAAAAATGACGAGCCACCTTGGGGATTGCTTCGCTGCACTACCTAGAAACTCCCACGCCGGGATGCTTCGGCGGACCTCAGCATGACGGGAGTTCGTCGCTATGGCGCATCCTGCTGCGGCGGGATGGGCCACTCGCAATGACATATCAGGTGAACTGTTACGGTTTTAAAAACCTTTAGGGTTTGTCTACGATTCCTCCGCTGCCGGCAGCAGATTCTGTTCGAGCAGGGCGCGCAGGTATCGCCGCCGTTCTGCCGAGAGGTGGAGGCGCTGCAAGACTTGATCCAACTGCGCTTGCATCATGACCGGTTCATCGATCTCCCCTCGATGCAGATGGGCCGATACCGCTGCCGCCGACGATAGGCCGCTGGCCGGCGTTTCCTCTCCCCCGCGTCCCAGATACGCCAGCCGCGCCCAGCCGACCACATCCACCCAGGCGCTGACCAGGCCTTGATCATCGGCCAGCAGGGTGGCCGGCGCCTCCAGAATGATGGTGAGGCGGTCGGCCTCGAATTCGAAGGCGTGACGCACAGCGGGTGTTTCCTCTGCACCCGTGGCGGCCAGGGGGGATGGCGGCAGAGCGGGGGCGGCGGCCAACCGGGGGACAACGGGGGCCGGGCCTGCTGCAGGCCGGGCCGCCGCGGGCGCTGTCGTCGCGCGGCTGAACAGCTTCAGGCCCACATACACGCCCAGGAAGGCAAACCCGGCGAAGATGAGGCCCTGTACGATCCAATTTCCGATCAACGTCCAATCGACGGTCATGCGCAGCAAAGGGGGGGGAAGGAGGGAAAGGTGGGGGGCAGTATACACCCACGCAGTTCCAGGCGCAATGCACTTCTTGGCGATTTTTGCTATGCTGCAGCGATGTCAGAATTCGCACAGGGCGCGCCTGCCTGGTGGGACGCCCGCTATCGCCAGGGATCGACGCCGTGGGATCAGGGTATTCCCGCCCCAGAGGTGCTGGCTTTTGCTGCCCAGCATCCGGGCGAGGGGAGATGGGCGCTGGACATTGGCTGCGGCACCGGCACGCACGGTCGGGCGCTGGCCCGGTCGGGTTATCGGGTGGCCGGGATCGATCTCTCATGGGTGGCGCTGCAGCGGGCGCGGGCCGCGGCCCACGCCGAGCGGTTGCCCTGGGTGGGCGTGCAGGGCAGCGCCGAGGATCTGGCGCTCTTTGCCCTGGCCTTCGCCATGGCGCTGGATGTGGGCTGCCTGCACACGCTCGACCCCGCCCAGGCCGGGCGCTACGCCCAGGCGCTGCGCCGTCGCGTGCCGCCCGGCGGCCATTACCTGCTCTACGCGGTGCATCCTCGCCAAGATCCTGCTCAGAGCGGCCCGCCCGGCCTGTCTCCGGGCCTGATCGAGCAGGTTTTTGGCCCCGGATTCGATTTGATCTGGCGGCAGCAGGGTTGGCAGGGCGAACGCCGATCTGATTGGTGGTTGTGGCAGAGCCGTTCACCATGAGACCGGCCAGCGGCTACCGCCCACCCTCACCCCGGCCCTGCTATTTCGCCACAAACTGCGCCACCGTCACCCCGTCGCCCCCCTCCCCCTCCTCGCCGCTGCGGAAGTGGGCAACGACCGGATGCCGGCGCAGGGCATCGCGCACCACCTGCCGCAGCGCGCCGGTGCCTTTGCCGTGGATGATGCGCACCCAGGGCAATTCGGCCAGATACGCGGCGTCGATATACGCCTGCAAGCGGGCCAGCGTTTCCTCGGCCCGCAGCCCGCGCAGATCCAATTCCATGCCGGGCGAGGTCGGCCGGCTGACATATTGGGCGATCTGAGCCAGCTCCGGCTGCGGCCGTTCGCGCAATTCCACCCCGCTGCGCAGCGCCTTCAGCCGGAACATGCCCACCTGCACCTCCACCTCGCGCTCGCTGCTCAGCGCCACCACCTCGCCGCTGGCGTGCAGGCTGTGCACCCAGACGATATCGCCCAACTGTAGAGGCCCTTGCAGCCGCGCCGCCGGCGCGGCCGGCTCTGGCAGGGGCTGCGCCAGCTCTTGCCGGGCCTTCAACGCCTGTTCCGATTCGACCAGGAAACGTTCGTGCGGGCTGGCTGCCCCAGTTTGCAGCCGGGAGCGCACCCGCGCCATCTCCTGGCGCAGCGCTTCCAATTCTGCCTGCGCCGCGGCGCGCGCCTCGTTCAACACCAGCCGTCGCGCTTCCTCGATCTTGTTGAGTTGCGCCCGCAATTCCGCCTCGTGCGCGGCGATCATGCGCTGCTGCGCCTCTGCACTCTGCTGCGCCCGTTTGGCCGCGTCGCGGGCCGTGCGGATCTCGGCCAGCAAGGTGTCCGCGGCCAGGCTCTCCGGCTCGACCAGGGCCTCGGCGGCGTCGGCGATGCTGCGCGGCAGGCCCAGGCGCCGGGCAATGGCCAGCGCGTTCGAACGGCCGGGCAGGCCGATGGTCAACTCGTAGGTGGGGCTGAGCGTCTCCAGGTCGAACTCGACCGAGGCGTTGACAATGCCGGGGCTGTTGTACGCAAAAAGCTTGACGTCGGAGTAATGGGTGGTGCCCACGGTCGGCACGCCGCTGTCGCGCAGGTGCGTGAGCAGGGCGCGCGCCAGGGCCGAGCCTTCTTCCGGATCGGTGCCCGCGCCCAATTCATCCAGCAGCACCAGGGTGTGGGGCGTGGCCGTCCGCAAAATGCGCACGATGTTGGTCATGTGCGAGGAAAAGGTGCTCAGACTCTGCTCGATGCTCTGCTCATCGCCGATGTCGGCAAAGATGCTCTCGAACAGGGTGAGTTGCGAGCCGGCTTTGGCCGGGATGGCCAGCCCCGCCTGCGCCATCAGCGCCAGCAGCCCCACCGTCTTCAGACTCACCGTTTTGCCGCCGGTGTTGGGGCCGGTGATGACCACGATGAAGTAGTCATCGCCGAAATGGAAATCCACCGGCTTCACCGTGGCCGGGTCGAGCAAGGGATGCCGCGCCTGGATCAGATCGATGACCACGCCGGGGTGCTGTTCCGGCTTCAGATCGGGCCGACGCTGGAAGCCCAGCAGCTCAGGCGAGGTCGCGTGCATCTCGTCGCTGTAGCGGACGCGGGCCAGGATCAGGTCGAATCCGGCCAGAGCGTCGAGGGTGGCGCGGATGTACAGCGCCTCCTCTGCTACCAGCTCGGTCAATTGGCGGAGGATGCGGTTCACCTCCTCCTGCTCCTCGCTCTGCCGCTGCCGCCAGTCGTTGTTCAGATCGACAATGGCCAGCGGCTCGACAAACAGGGTGGCGCCGCTGCCCGACTGATCATGGACGATGCCGGGGATCTTGCCCTTGAACTCGGCCCGCACCGGCACCACATAGCGGCCCTGGCGTTGGGTGACGATCGCCTCCTGCAAGTAGGGCGCGTTCTCGGCGCGGGCGGCGATGCGCTGGATGCGGTCGAGCAGGCGGTCGTGGAGCACCCGCACCTCGGCCCGCAGCCGGGCCAGGCGGGGGCTGGCGCTGTCCATCACCTCGCCCCGTTCGCTGATTGTGCGCCCGATTTCGGCGGCCACATGCTCCAGGTCTTGCATCTGCTCGCCCCATTCGGCCAGGGCGGGAAAGCGGGCGGCCGCGGCCAACAGCACCTGGCGCAGCCGGCGGGCGCGCAACAGGGTCGAGCGAATCGCCAGCAGATCAGGCGGGGTCAGGGTAGCGGCCCGCTCGGCCATGATCAGCAGGGGGCGCAGGTCGTGCACCCCGCCCAGGTGCAGATCCGATTGCTGCGCGGCCAGGGCGCGAGCCTCTTCCGTCTCCTGTTGCCACAGCCGCGCCTCCGCCAGATCATCACTGGGCCGCCAGATCAGGGCCAGTTCCTGGCTGATCTCGAAACTGCAGAAGCGCTGCAAACGATCGAGGATCTTATGGAATTCGAGGACGCGCAGGGTGTGTTCGTTCATGGCCGGGCAAGCATAGCACAGCCCCGCCCCATGCCTCGAATCGCTCTTTGGCGCACGATCACCCTCCGCCTGGTCGCAGCGACGCGGCTATTTTTATCATTTCCTTCATAAAAATTTGACGCCTCCCCCCGACCATCCTACAATCAAGTCAACAGCCAACAGTCAACAGCCAACAATCAACAGTCAACAATCAACTTCCAATCCCTGACACCTGACACCTGACACCTACCCCCCTGCATGTCCCTCCTCACCCTTGCCCCTCGTCTGCCCGCCTACTGGGCCTTTCGCCGTTTCGGCTGGCCGCGGTTGCTGCCTTTCTCTGTCGTCATCTCCATCAGCTTCCGCTGCAATTCCAAATGCCGCACCTGCGACATCTGGCGCAAGCCCAACGACGACATGACAGTGGCGGAATGGGACCAAGTCTTCGCCAGCCTGGGCCGCTCCGTCGAATACCTCACCTTCACCGGCGGCGAGCCTTTCCTGCGCCGCGACCTGGATGAGATGGTCATTGCCGGCTATCGCCATTGCCGGCCCAGCTACATCACCATCCCCACCAATGGCCTGCTCACCGACCGGGTGCTGGCCACGGCCGACCGCATCTGCGCTGAGTGCCGGGGCACGGACATCGGCATCAACCTCTCGCTGGATGGCGTGGGCGAGGAGCACGACGATATCCGCGGCGTGCCGGGCAACTGGGAGAAGGCGATGCAGACCTGGCAGGGCCTGAAAGCGCTGAAGGCCAAACACCCCAACCTGCTCGTCACCCTCCACACCGTCATCAGCCGCTTCAACGCCCACCGCTTCCGCCAGATCTACGAGGGGTTGCAGCCCTTGCAACCGGACAGCTACATCACCGAGGTGGCGGAGGAGCGGGTGGAATTGGATACCGTCGGCTGGGGCATCACCCCGCAGCCGGAGGACTACGCCCCGATCGCCGATTTCTTGAGCGCGCAGGCCCAAAACGCCCCGGCCAAGGGTTTTGCCCGCTTCACCCAGGGTTTTCGGGCGCAGTATTACCAGATCGCCAAACGCACGCTGTTCGAGCAGCGCCAGGTCATCGACTGTTACGCCGGCTGGGCCAGCGCCCACATCGCCCCCAACGGCGATCTGTGGAGTTGCTGCATCCGCGCCGAGCCTGTGGGCAACCTGCGCCAGAGCAATTACGACATCCGCCCGCTCTGGTTCAGCGCCGAGATGCAGGAACTGCGCCGCAGCATCTACGATAAAGAGTGCGCCTGTCCGATGGCCAACGCCACCTACGCCAACATGCTGCTACACCCGCCCACGGTGGCCAAGGTGGCCATCGATCTGATCACCTGACGCCGGCTTGATCGTAAGCGCGCATGCATCTGCGCGGCCTGAAGATTTTGGGTGCACGGGGTCAAGGCGCTAGAATCTTGGGCGTTGTCTGTCGTCATGCTGCGCATGGCCTTGTGCCCGTTCGGATCGTTGAGGAACCTGATCGATGGCGTCGATTCATTTTGCCGGTCCCCTGATCAAACGCGGAAATTATTACTGCGTCGAGTTTCCCCGCTTTATCAGCGGGGAATTGAACAGCCGCGCCCGCGTCAAGGTCAAGGGCACAATCAACGGCGGCGATTACCAGGGTTCGGCCTTTCCCACCGGCGATGGCCGTCATTTCATTATGATCAACGCCCGCATGCGGCATGATTTCGAATTGGCCGAAGGGGAGGAGGTGGTGGTGATCCTCGATTCCCTCGATCACAATGGCAATGTCATCGGCGAAGAGGACTGAACCGCCGCCGGGCACCCCGCCCGATTTCGCAATGGATGCTGGAAAGCAAAAGCCCAGGAGCACTGCTCCTGGGCTTTCACTATTATCCCCTCCCCCGGGGAAATCAAATGAACAGCCCGGAGTGTAAGCGAGATCGCCACGGCATTACTGTAAGATGGCTCCCAATTCAACCTTAAAAATGAGCAAGGGGTGGAGGGGGCTACCACGCTGCCGCGGGGCAGAGATCATTCAGGGGGCAGTTGGCGCAATCTGGTTTGCGGGCGTCGCACACCCGCCGCCCATGAAAGATGAGCAGGTGGGCCATGTCGATCCAGTCTGTGC
>JAANMW010001129.1_pt1 | contig 29225 bp, 28 predicted proteins | sample 7279671 | NCBI WGS metagenome assembly JAANMW01 (sample SAMN14094541, study PRJNA606508) | bioreactor metagenome | isolation source: A lab-scale SPAN reactor treating ammonium-rich wastewater day 247 | place: Ireland: Galway | collected 2017-09-19 | reverse complement strand
GATCGATTTTGTGATCGACCTGGCCCGGCGCACACAACGGCGCCTGATGGTTCGGCTGGTCAAGGGTGCGTACTGGGACAGTGAGATCAAGCGCGCCCAGGTCGATGGCCTGGACGACTACCCGGTTTACACGCGCAAGACGCACACCGATGTGTCTTACCTTGCCTGCGCGCGCAAGCTGCTGGCCGCGCCTGAGGCCATTTACCCGCAATTTGCCACGCACAATGCGCAGACGCTGGCCGCCATCTACCACCTGGCCGGCAACAACTACTATGCCGGCCAGTATGAGTTCCAGTGCCTGCACGGCATGGGCGAACCGCTGTACGAGCAGGTGGTAGGCGCCGTCACGGTCGGCAAACTCGGGCGCCCCTGCCGCATTTACGCGCCCGTGGGCACGCACGAAACTCTGCTCGCCTATCTGGTGCGCCGCTTGCTGGAAAACGGCGCCAACACGTCGTTCGTGAACCGCATTGCGGATCATTCCATCGCATTGGACGAACTGGTGCGCAACCCCGTCGTGACAGTACAGCAAGCGGCTGCAGCAGAAGGCGCTTCAGGCCTGCCCCACCCACGTATTCCACTACCCCCGCAGCTCTACGGCACTGAACGCCCCAATTCCCGAGGGCTGGACCTGTCCAGTGAACACGAACTTGCCCGCCTGGCCCCCGCCCTGCAAGACAGTGCCCGCCAGCCCTGGCAGGCAGGCCCTCTGCTGGCGCAAGACGTAGCGCCCGCCCTTGCCGTGCCGGTGCGTAACCCGGCCGACCACCGCGACGTGGTGGGCCAAGTGTGCGAGGCTACCGAAAGCGATGTGGACCATGCCGTGGCCTGGGCCCACCAAGCCGCACCGCAATGGGCCGCCACGCCGCCCGCAGAGCGCGCGGCCACCCTGGCACGCGCGGCAGACTTGCTGGAGCAGCAAACGCCAGCACTGCTGGGCCTGCTGATGCGCGAGGCCGGAAAGACCTGCACCAACGCCATTGCCGAAGTACGCGAAGCGGTGGACTTCCTGCGCTACTACGGCGCCCGGGTGCAGCACAGCTTTGACAATACGACCCACATCTCACTGGGCCCCGTGGCCTGCATCAGCCCCTGGAATTTCCCGTTAGCCATCTTCATGGGCCAGGTAGCTGCAGCGCTGGCCGCAGGCAACACGGTGCTGGCCAAACCGGCAGAACAGACGCCTTTAATTGCGGCCCAGGCAATACGCACCCTGTGGCAGGCCGGCATTCCCCGTGCCGCCGTGCAACTGCTGCCCGGCCAGGGCGAGACGGTAGGCGCACGCCTGGTGGGTGACGATCGCATCATGGGTGTGGTGTTCACCGGTTCAACCGAGGTGGCGCGCATTTTGCAGCGCAGCATTGCGGGCCGGCTCGATACCGCAGGCAACCCCGTGGTGCTGATTGCCGAAACGGGCGGCCAGAACGCCATGATTGTCGATTCCTCGGCCCTGGTGGAGCAGGTGGTGGGCGATGCCGTGGCTTCCGCTTTTGACAGCGCAGGCCAGCGCTGCTCCGCATTGCGCGTGCTGTGCGTGCAAGAGGACGCTGCCGATCGGGTAGTGGCCATGCTGCAAGGCGCCATGGGCGAGCTGCGCCTGGGCAACCCCGACGCCCTGAAGGTCGACGTAGGCCCTGTCATCGACGCGCAGGCGCGCAGCGGCATCCTGGCGCACATTGATGCGCTGCGGGACAAGGGCCATCGTGTGTTCCAGCACCAGGCCCGCACAACGTTCGTGACGGAAAACGGCACTTTTGTACCGCCGACACTGATCGAGATCAGCAGCATCGCCGAACTTGAACGCGAAGTGTTCGGTCCCGTCCTGCACCTGGTGCGCTACGCCCGCAAAGATCTGCCGCGCCTGCTGCAACAGATCAACGCCACCGGCTACGGCCTGACACTGGGTGTGCACACGCGCATCGACGAAACCATCGCCCAGGTGGTGGACCAGGCCCGCGCAGGCAACGTTTATGTAAACCGCAACATGGTGGGCGCCGTGGTGGGTGTGCAGCCGTTTGGCGGCGAAGGTCTTTCAGGCACAGGACCCAAGGCGGGCGGCCCCATGTACCTTCTGCGCATGCTGTCCCGCTACCCCGCCGATGCACTGGCCACCACATTGGCACAAGACGACGCAGCGAGGCCGCGCAACGAAGCGCAGCGCCAGCCCCTGCTCGCCAACCTGCAGCTACTGGAAGACTGGGCACGCAGCCACAAGAACACAGCGCTGGAACACACCTGCCAGCACCTGGCCGCCACCACGCCCAGCGGGGTGCTGCGCACCCTGCCCGGCCCCACCGGCGAGACCAACAGCTACCAGATCCTGCCCCGCGAGCGCGTGCTGTGCCTGGCGAGCCAGGATGGCGATCTGCTGACCCAGCTGGCCTGCGTGCTCGCCACCGGCGGTCAGGCCCTGTGGCCGGTGCAGCACACCGACCTGCATGCCCGCCTGCCCGCCGCGCTGCAGGAACGCGTGGCACTGGTGGCGCAGTGGCAGGCCGACGGTGTGTGGTTTGATGCCGTGCTGCACCACGGCGACAGCGATGCGCTACGCTCCGCCTGCCGCACCATCGCCATGCGCCCCGGCCCCATCGTGGGTGTGACCGCTCAGCCCGCAGGCGGAACGGAGGTGCCGCTGGAGCGTCTGGTGCTGGAACGCTCACTCAGCGTGAACACGGCCGCCGCCGGCGGCAATGCCAGCCTGATGACCATCGGCTGATGGAATGAAGTGAAACACCTCCCTGTGTCGCTTCGCTCCTTCCCCCTGCCCGCATCGCTGTGCGATGCGGGCAGGGGAACGCCACCGGTGCAGCGGGGCGGCCCTTGCACGGTGGCCGCTGGCCTGGGCAGCGCCCGTTTCATGGACGGCGGGTGGTACGTAGCGCAATGGATCTCTGAAATGCTCCGCCGCCAGCCGCGGTGAGCACCGGGCGTGCGAAACTGGATGCACCACCGCTTTTCCGAAGGTGCAGGACGGCGCATGCAGAAAGATGGAACATTTCCCCGGTCTGTGCGTTGACACGTCCACAGACATGGGAATCTTCAGCCACCTTCAGGACGACGAATGCGTCGCCCACGCGCAGCGGGGCGACCGCGCAGCGTTCTCGGAGCTGGTGGGGCGCTATCAGGACCGCATCTACCGGTTCCTGGTGCGGCTCACGCGCTCCCAGGACGACGCTCTGGAGCTGACCCAGGAAACCTTCCTCCACGCCTACGAAGCGCTGGAGCGCTGGCGCCCCGAGGCGCGCTTCACGACCTGGCTGTTCCAGATCGCGCGCAACCAGGCCTTTGACTGGCTGCGGCGCGGCAAGCGGGTCGAATTCGTGGCGCTGGAAGACGACGACGAGGCCTCCCTGCCCGACCCGGCCCCCGCGCCCGATGCGGCGCTGGAAACCCGGCAGCGCTTTCATGCGCTGGAGCGGGCACTGGCACGCCTGCCCACCGAGCACCGGGAAATCCTGCTGCTGCGGGAGATCGAAGACATGTCCTATGAAGATATCGCGGCCGTGCTGGACATCGGCCTGGGCACCGTGAAATCACGCATCGCCCGGGCCCGCGCCGGACTGCTGGAAAAAATGCCGCGCTGACAGGAGGAAATGCCATGACTTGCCCCGGAACCGAAGAACTGTCCGCCTACGCCGACCACATGCTCGCACCGCGCGATCACGCGCAGCTCCAGCAGCACCTGCAGGGCTGCCCTGCGTGCCAGCACCGGCTTGGCGAACTGACGTCACTGCAACACGCACTGCGCGCGCTGCCGTCGCCCACGCTGGGCTTTGACCTCGCCTCCCGCCTGGAAGGCCGCCTGCGCCCCAGGCCACAACACCCACCGACCCGGCACTGGCTGGGCGACTGGGGCGGCTGGCTACCGGCGGGCCTTGCAGCCGGCATGGCGCTGGCCTCGGGCGTCTGGATGGGCGGCCTGCTGCTTGGCGGTGGGGCCGCCAGCACACGCCCGGCCACCATGGCGCGGGTGTTCGATCCAGTGCCGCCAGGCGGGCTGTGCGCCGCCGCTGAACTGTGCCGCCTGACGAAAGGAATGCCATGAACCGCAACCACTGGACCCGCTCTCTGCTGGCCATCTCCCTGTCGCTCAATCTGGGCATCGCTGGCGCCCTGCTCTGGCAATCATCCAGGCCCCGGCCGCAGGCCGACCCGGCGCATCCAGCACCCCTGAACCTGCAGGACCACCTGGCGCTGAACGCCGAGCAGCGCGCGCGCTGGCAGGCACTGGAGCCAGACTTTCTGCAGGCACTGGCGGCCAACTGGCAGGCCATCCGCCAGCACCGCGAGGCGCTGGTCCGGCATATCTTTGCCGCCACACCCGACCGTACCGCCATCGACGCAGAGCAGGCTGCCATCGCTCGCCTGCAGGGTGCCCAGCAGCAACGTGTCATCGCGCAGCTGCTGGCTGAACGCGCCCTGCTGGACGAACACCAGCGCACGCGCCTGATGGAGTTGCTGCTCAACCGCTACGCCCAGGAAAGCACGGAGGAAGAACAGCTGCACCGGGACTGAAGCGGCGGTCCTGCAGTCCGCGGAAGCCATACAGAGAAAAAAGATGCAAAGAAAATGGAACATTTTCGGAGGCGGCTCGTTGAAACCAGCAAGGCCCCGCAATCGCGAGGCCCCAGTTTCCATCCACCCTCACGGAGTCCCCATGAAATCACCCATCGCCCTGATGCTCGCCGTTGCCCTTTCATCCCCCCTGGCCGCGCTGGCCGCTACCGACGCCCATGACCACGGCAAGTCCGCCCCCCACAAGCTCGAACTGAATGCGGGCAAGAAGTGGGGCACCGACGACGCACTGCGCCAGGCCATGTCGACCATCCACCAAACGGTTTCGCAGACGCTGCCCACGGCCCATTCAGGCAAGGCAAAGGTTGCCGATTACGAAACCTTTGGCAAGGACGTCACAGCGCAAATCACCTATATCGTGGAGAACTGCAAACTCGACCCCAAGGCCGATGAGCAACTTCACATCATCGTGGCAGACATGATGAGCGGCGTGGAAGCCGCCGAGGGCAAGGAAGGCGAGAAGAAACGCGCTGCGGGAGTCGTCAAGGTTGCCCAGGCCGCCAATGCATACGGCAAGCACTTCGACCATGCAGGCTGGAAGGCGATCAAGGTGCCGCACTGAAGGGCAGGTTGAACCGGAAAGAGCGGTGGAACTTACGCTCCCCGCTCGTTGGAATCTTCAATCCCAAAAACCGAGGTACGCACCATGTTCATTGTCATTATCGATTTCCCACCGATCCAACCGGGCAAGGATGCCGAGTTTCGTGAGTGGTTTATCCAGACCAACGATGAGTTTGGAAAACATGAAGGATTCATTAGCCGACGACTCTTGAACCCCCTCAAGGGCGGCAACTATGCGGCCATCGTGGAGCATGAGAGCCATGAAACTTTCATGAAAATGCACAGCACCCCCGCCCATGCCCAAGCCAGTGAGCGTGTTGCGCCCCTTTTTGATGGCCGTCGGACACCTCAGTTCTACGATGTGATCATTGGCTGAAAAACCGCACCCTGCCTTGCTAAAGCGTATGCGTCACCATCTTGAATTCCGGATCATCGGCATAAGCCTTGATCGAGAAACCCAGGTTGCGCATAAGCTTGAGCATCTCTGGGTTGTTCGCCAGCACCAATCCTTCGATTTCAGCAAGCCCCTTGTCACGGGCGACATCCATGATGCTGAGCATCAGCCGTGAGCCCAGGCCTTTGCCACTGAAATCATCCGCGACCACCAAGGCAAACTCACAGCTGGAATGGTCGGGGTTGGTGATGTAGCGTGACACGCCAACAATGCGTTCGGTTTCGACGATTTCGCCATCCGGCCCTGCCTTGCGTTCCTTGAAGATGGCCACCAAAGCCATCTCACGGTCGTAGTCGATCAGGGTAAAGCGGGCCAGCATCATCGGCGGGAGCTGCGCCATGGATGAGATGAAGCGGAAATAGCGGCTCTCTGGCGAGAGGTTCTGCACCAGCGTCTGAAGCATCTGTGCATCGTCCGGCCGGATAGGGCGCACCGTGTATTCACCACCGCCGCGCAGCGGCCAGATCTGCTCGTAGCGCGCGGGATACGGCAGGATGGCCAGGTGGCCATACTGGCCGACACTGCCATTGCCGGAATGCGGGGCATGGTCGATCACGATGCGGGCGTCCACCGCCACGGCGCCTGACTCATCCACGATGATGGGGTTGATGTCCATCTCGCGCAGCTGAGGCAGCTGGCACACCATTTCTGACACACGCAGCAAAATTTGCTCCAGCGCCTCATGGTCTGCGGCCGTGGCACCGCGCCACTCTCCCAGCGTTTCGGCAACGCGCGAACGCTCGATCAAACGGCGCGCCAGAAACTGGTTGAGGGGCGGCAGTTCCATGGCACGGTCATTGATGAGCTCGATCATCGTGCCCCCGGCACCAAAGGTAATGACTGGACCAAAGGGATCATCCGTCACCAACCCAATGCACACTTCACGCCCCCGTCGTGCGCGCACCATGTTCTGCACGGTGACGCCATTGATGCGGGCATGGGGTTGCAGGCGCGCTACGCGCGCCACCATATCGGTATAGGTATCACGAGCGCTTGCGCCGTCTATTACGTTCAAGGCCACGCCCTGCACATCCGACTTGTGACTGATGTCGGGCGAGTCGATCTTGAGCGCCACCGGAAAACCCAGTTGCGTGGCGATCATCATGGCTTCGTGCGCGCTGCGCGCCAGAATGGTTTTGGTGACGGGTATGTGGAATGCCGCCAGCAGCGTCTTGGATTCCATCTCGGTGAGCACCTTGCGGCGCTCGGCCAACACACTCTCGATCACCAAACGCGCACCCTTGATATCCGGTTTGGCAAGGGCCGAGAGCGGTGGCGGCGTTTGCTGCAGCAGTTGCTGGTTCTGGTGGAAGGCGGCGATGTTGCCAAAAGCGCCAACCGCCGCCTCAGGGGTGCGAAAACTCGGAATAGAGGCTTCAAGCAAGATGCCCCGGGCCGGGACCACGGTGGCGTCACCCATCCAGCAGGTCAGTAGCGGCTTGGTCATCTGGCGTTTGACTTCGGCCAACACGCGCGCCACGTCTGAAGGGTCCACACCGGACTTGGGTGAATGGATGGCCAGCACACCGTCAATCTGCCGGTCTTTGGAAGCGGCTTCAACGGCGATGCGGTAATGCTCGGCAGTGGCATCCTCCGACACATCAATCAAATCCGACAAGGAGGCCAGTTCTGGCAATTGCGGCTTGAGTGCAGCAACTGATTCTGGCGAGAGCTTGCCCAAATCCAGAAAAATCTCGTTCACCCAGTCGGCCGCGAGGACACCGGGGCCGCCGCCATTCGTGACGATGGCCAGCCGCCGCCCCACAGGACGGTAGCGCGATGCCAGGCACTTGGCCGCAGAAAACAGCGCCACGAAGGACCGCACCCGCACAGCACCCGCCCGCCGCAAGGCGGCATCGAACACATCATCACTGCCCACGATGGTGCCGCTGTGGGTCTGCGCGGCTTCATTGCCCGCCGGCTTGCGCCCAGCCTTGAGCACCACCACGGGCTTGGCGTTGGCTGCCGACCGCAGAGCGCTCATGAAAGCACGGGCGCTGGTAATGCCCTCCATGTACACCACAATGCTGTGGGTTTGGGGGTCATTGGCCAGGAAATCCAGCACCTGCGCAATATCAATATCGGTGTTCGGTCCCAGCGACACCACGGAAGAAAACCCCACGGCATTGTTGCGCGCCCAATCCAGGATGGACGCTGTGAGCGCCCCCGATTGCGACACCAGTGCCAGTGAGCCGGTTCTGGCCAACGGCCCCGCAGCACTGGCATTGAGTTGCAAGGCCGGCCGCTGCAGCCCCAGGCTGTTGGGCCCCAGGAGGTACATGCCCTCGCGGTGGGCAATCTTTTTCAGTTGTGTGGCCAGGTCGGGGCCAATGCCACTCGAAACAATCATCGCCGCCCGGCAGGCCATGCGTCCCGCCACTTCCAGTGCCGCCGCCACATCGGCCGCAGGCAGTGCGATGACCGCCAAATCGGCGCGTGTCTGAACCAGATCGGCCAAGGAGCCCGTCGTTTTTTGCAGATCCACAAAGACCAGGCGTCCCGTATAACGCTGCGCTCTCAACGCTTCATGCAGCGCTTTGGCCTGAGAAGTCAAATGGGCGTCGTCTTCGCAGTCTCCGGCAAAGACAGCAACAGTTTCGGGAGAGAAAAGAGGGGTGAGGTAATGCTTTTCCATGATTTTCTCCGACAGCCGTATCAACGCACATCCGGCCTAGCTCCCTGCAGACTACAGGGCACGGGCGCAACTTGCGCAGAAATGAAAACGGGCTACAGCATTTCTACTGTAACCCGTTGTCTTCTTTATATTTGGTCGGCGTGAAAGGATTCGAACCTTCGACCCCTTGCACCCCATGCAAGTGCGCTACCAGGCTGCGCCACACGCCGACAAGCCTGTGATTATAGGCCGAAAATTATGCGTCCAACGAAAGAAGCGCCCGAATTTCAAACAACTCTTTCTGAACAGCTTCCCAGCTCTGCAATCGACCCGTCAAAACCTCTTCGGGTGACGAGTCCATGGGCAACGCTGTATCGGCTTGCATCTCCAGGGCAGGTCGCTGCGCATGGTGTGAATCCTGTAGTTGGTTGCGGGCGCCACTGATGGTGAACCCCTGGTCGTACAGCAAATCCCGGATGCGGCGGATCATCAACACCTCGTGGTGCTGGTAGTAGCGGCGGTTTCCACGCCGTTTCATGGGGCGCAACTGGGTAAATTCCTGCTCCCAATAGCGCAGCACATGGGGTTTGACGCCGCAAAGCTCGGCCACTTCACCAATAGTGAAATAGCGCTTGGCCGGAATGGAAGGAAGCAGCGTGCCCATGAATTCAGATCAGAAACAATGCAGCGACGGAAAACCCTTAAGCCTACTGCAGACGCACGTTAAACGCCACCCGGCTGCAGCAAATGAGCCACAACACCGGGGCCCGGCCCCCATCACTCAGGAGCGCCCTGGATCTGCTCCTTGAGCTTGCTGCTGGCATGGAAGGTGACAACGCGGCGCGCGCCAATGGGAATGGCTTCCCCCGTGCGCGGATTGCGGCCAGGGCGAGGCGCCTTGGTACGAATCTGGAAATTGCCAAACCCCGACAGTTTGACGTCCTCACCCTCCACCAGGCTTTGCGCGATCAGGTCAAAGAAGGCATCCACCATGTCCTTGGACTCGCGCTTATTGAGCCCGATGTGGTCAAACAACAGGTCCGCAAGCTGCGCCTTGGTCAGGGCCGGCGTTTCGAGACTCTCTACCGCAAATTCGATCACGTCACTGCTCCATTCCTGTTTTACACGCGCAGTCTTGCGCCGACTTGCTCTACCAGGCGGGCCAACACCGCTTGCATGGCTGCATCGATTTCAGCGTCCGTCAGGTTGGCGTCCCCGCCCAACGTCAAGCGCACTGCAAGGCTCTTTTCGCCTGCTGTCAGGCTGTTGGCTCCTTCGGCAGCGCCTTCATGCTTGGCGGGCTTGGGCCGATAGACATCGAAAAGCACGGCATTGCGCAACAGGGTGCCCGGCAATGCCGCCCGAATGGACGCCATGATATCGGCATGGGTCACCTGCTCGGCGACCACCACCGCCAGGTCGCGCTCGACCGACTGGTGCTTGGAAACCGGCTTGAACCGCGGCACCACGCGCCCCTGCACGGCGTTCAGGTCCAGTTCAAACAGCACGGGAACCTGGGCCAGCTCCCACGACTGGCGCCACTGCGGGTGCAACTCGCCGACAAAGCCGATGGCTTCGCCATCGAGCAGCACGCGGGCGCAGCGACCCGGGTGCATTGCAGGGTGTGCGGCCACTTCAAACTGCGGCTGCAAGGGTGCCAGCAAGGCTTCGATATCGCCCTTGACGTCGTAGAAGTCGACCGCCTGCTCCTTGCGTCCCCACTGCAGCCTATCGGCCGGGCCGCACGCCAGACCGGCAACGCGCATCGGCTGGTCGAACCCCTCCACCGTCGTATCGGTGTTTTCCACGGACGAATCACGCAGAAACACGCGGCCTATCTCAAACACACGCACACGCTCGGTGCGGCGATCGAGATTGAACTTCAGCACCTGCAGCAGCGAACCCAGCAGCGTCGAGCGCATGACACCCATCTGGCTGGCAATCGGGTTGAGCAGCTTGATCGGGTTGGGATTGCCTGCCAGCCCATGCTCCCAGCGCTCCTCGACAAAGCTGAAATTGATGGTTTCCTGGTAACCCAAGCCGGCCAGCTGGCGCCGCACCGCAAACGGGCCGCGCCGGTTTTCAGCCTGCAACTTGGGGGTGATCGGGGCCAGCGGCGGGGTGGTGGGCAGCTGGTTGTAGCCCACCATGCGTGCAACTTCTTCGATCAGGTCTTCTTCGATCGCAATGTCGAAACGGTACGAGGGCGGCACCACCGTGACCGTCGCATCGCCCAGCAACACGGACAATCCCAGGCGCTGGAGTGCGTCGGCGCACTGCGCCTGGGTGAGTGGCATGCCAATCACCTTGGCAGCGCGCGCTACGCGCAGCGTGACGGGCTGTGGAACAGGCATCCCTGCCTGCTGGTCCACCACGGGGCCGCAAACGGTTTCGGGTGTACCGCAGATCTCAAGGATGAGTTGCGTGATGCGCTCGATGTGTTCCACGGTGAGCTGTGGATCAACACCACGCTCGAAACGGTGACCGGCATCGGTCGAAAAATTGAACCGGCGCGAACGCCCGGCCACGGCGCGAGGCCACCAGAAAGCGGCTTCCACATAGATATTGCGCGTGTCATCCGACACGGCAGTGGCGTCACCGCCCATGATGCCGGCGAGCGATTCAACCTGGGCTTGGTCGGCAATCACCCCGACCTTTTCATCGAGCTCAACCGTGTTGCCGTTGAGCAGCTTGAGCTGTTCGCCCGTGCGGCCCCAGCGCACCTCCAGGCCGCCATGGATCTTGTCGAGGTCGAAGATGTGCGAGGGACGGCCCAGCTCGAACATCACGTAGTTGGAGATGTCCACCAACGCCGTCACGCTGCGCTGGCCACAGCGGGCCAGACGGTCCACCATCCACTGCGGGGTCTTGGCCTGGGTGTTGACGTTGCGCACGATGCGACCGGAGAAGCGCCCGCACAGGTCGGGTGCGCTGATTTTTACGGCCAGCTGGTCGTCCAGCGCCACAGCGGCGGCGGGGAACGTGGGCGTCTTCAAGGGTGCGCCGGTCAGGGCAGCCACTTCACGCGCCACGCCATAGACGCTCAGGCAATGCGCCAGGTTGGGAGTGAGCTTGAGCGTGAACAGCGTGTCGTCCAGATTCAAGTATTCGCGGATGTCCTGGCCCAGCGGGGCGTCCTGTGCCAGTTCCAGCAGGCCGCCGTGGTCTTCGGAGAGCTTGAGCTCGCGCGCCGAGCACAGCATGCCCTGGCTCTCCACACCGCGCAGCTTGCCGACCTTGATGAGGAAGGGCTTGCCATCCTCGCCGGGCGGCAGCTCGGCGCCCACCATGGCGCAAGGCACGCGGATGCCCACGCGCGCATTGGGCGCGCCGCAGACGATGTTGAGCAGCTCGCCCTGGCCCACGTCCACCTGGCACACGCGCAGGCGGTCGGCATTGGGATGCTGCTGCGCGTCCTTGATCTCGCCCACGACAATTTTCGTGAACGGCGGCGCCACGGGTTGCAGCTCTTCAACCTCCAGCCCTGCCATGGTCAGGGTGTCGGCCAGTTCTTGGGTTGTGAGCGGCGGGTTGCAGAATTCGCGCAACCAGGATTCAGGAAATTGCATAGTCAGACTTCTTTGGCGTGCTCTTAAAAAATGAGCTGCTTGCGCTTATCAGGTATAGGTTTGATCAACAAAACAAATTGAAAATCAATAAATATAAGCGCTGGCAGCTCACTTTTTTGTATTACTGGAACTGCGACAGAAAACGGATGTCACCGTCGAAGAACAGGCGCAGATCGTTCACGCCATAGCGCAGCATGGTGAGCCGGTCTGGCCCCATGCCGAAAGCAAAACCAATGTAGCGCTCGGGATCGAGCCCCATATTGCGCACCACGTTGGGGTGCACCTGGCCGGAGCCAGCCACTTCGAGCCAGCGGCCGGCGAGCGGCCCGTCCTGGAACTGGATGTCGATCTCGGCACTCGGTTCGGTGAACGGGAAAAAGCTGGGGCGAAAGCGCAGCACCAGGTCATCGCTCTCGAAGAAAGTACGGCAAAACGCCGTAAAGATGACCTTCAGATCTTTAAAGCTCACGTTCTCGCCGATCCACAGGCCCTCGCACTGGTGGAACATGGGCGAATGCGTGGCATCGCTGTCCACACGGTAGGTACGGCCCGGCGCGATGACGCGAATTTCGGGCATGGGCTGGCCGGCGTCGAGCAGTGCGCGGTGGCGCTTGACATGCTGCACCGCGTGGCGGATCTGCATGGGGCTGGTGTGCGTGCGCAGCAGATGGGGCGCCTCGGGCGATCCGCCCTCGACGTAAAAAGTGTCGTGCATGGAACGCGCCGGGTGGTCTTCGGGCGTGTTCAGTGCGGTGAAGTTGAACCAGTCGGTCTCGATCTCGGGGCCCTCGGCCACGTCGAAACCCATCGAACCGAAGATACCCTCGATACGTTCGAGCGTCAGGGACACGGGGTGCAAACCACCCTGGCCCCGCTGGCGGCCCGGCAGCGTGACGTCCAGCGCCTCGGCCTTGAGCTGCGCCTGCAGTTCGGCGTCCTGGAGCGCCTGGCGGCGCGCCGTGAGCGCGGCCTCAATGGCCTGCTTGGTCACATTGATGGCGGCGCCGCGGGATTTCTTCTCTTCCACGGAAAGCTGTGCCATGCCTTTCATGAGTTCGGTCACACGACCGGACTTGCCCAGAAACTGGGCTTTGGCATTTTCCAGATCAGCGGGCGTGGCGCTTTGTGCAAACAACTGCTGCGCGCTTTCGACCAGAGAGTCCAACTCGTTCATATGTGTTCTTCAAAAGAAACAAGGGCTAGTGCCTTTTCAAGCCCTAGCCCTTGTTGTTTAAGCGCTTACAGCTATCAAAACGATAGTTGCAAACCGTGAACTCAGGCAGCCAGCTTGGCCTTGACCTGTTCCACGATGCTGCCGAAGGCAGCCTTGTCGTGCACCGCGAGGTCGGCCAGCATCTTGCGGTCGATCTCGATGGACGCCTTCTTCAGGCCGTTGGCGAACTGGCTGTAGGTCAGGCCCAGTTCACGGGCACCGGCATTGATACGGGCAATCCAGAGGCGGCGGAACACGCGCTTCTTGGCACGGCGGTCACGGTAGGCATATTGCCCCGCCTTCATGACCGCCTGTTTGGCGATCCGGAAAACATTACCGCGACGACCGCGAAAACCCTTAGCGAGGGCCAGAACCTTTTTGTGACGGGCATGGGCCGTTACACCACGTTTAACGCGAGGCATGTGAGTACTCCTTGTTCGTCAGTTGATTACAGGCCAGCGGAGGGCAACATCTTTGCGATGGAGCCCATATCGCCATCATGCACGCCGACAATGCCACGCAGGTGGCGCTTGTTCTTCGTGGTCTTCTTGGTCAGGATGTGACGTTTGAAGGCTTGGCCGCGCTTGACGGTACCACCTGGACGAACGCGAAAGCGCTTTTTAGCGCTGCTCTTGGTCTTCATTTTGGGCATTTGAATGCTCCTATTTTTTGTGCTCGTGAGGCGTTTGCAAAACGATTTGCAAACTTGTTGGCCCCGAGCCACTTTTACCGGCGGGCTTTACAACCCGCCGCAGAAAGGCGCTAGCGCCCCTCCTATGCCTGGTTTCATCGTCGCCAATGAAACCAGCCCATCTTGTGAATATCCCGCAGGCAAAGACTCAATCCGCAGAATCCGCACCTGCTGCGCCATCGGCAACAGGTTTGGGCGCAGCGGCCTTCTTGCGTGCCGGTGCAATCATCATGATCATCTGGCGACCTTCAAGGCGGGGAAACTGCTCCACCAGAATGGTATCGGCCAGATCATCACGCAGGCGATTGAGCAGGGCCAAGCCCAGATCCTGGTGCGTAATCTCGCGACCGCGGAAACGCAGCGTGATCTTGCACTTGTCGCCTTCCGCCAAAAAACGGCGAATATTGCGCAACTTGATGTTGTAGTCGCCATCGTCCGTACCGGGACGGAACTTGACTTCCTTGATCTCAATGACCGTCTGCTTGGCCTTGGCTTCCGCTGCACGCTTTTGTTCAATGTATTTGAACTTGCCGTAGTCCATCAGGCGGCAGACAGGCGGATTGGCCGTAGCGGCGATTTCCACCAGATCCACATCCAGTTCACCCGCCATGCGCAGCGCCTCCATGAGGCTGACCACACCGAGAGGCTCGTTTTCCGGCCCGGAAAGACGGACTTCCGGGGCCATGATTTCACGGTTCAGGCGGTGCTTGCGCTCTTCACGGTGGCGACGATCACGAAATTCAGTAGCTATGGCTTTCACCCTTAAATCAAAACGCTACAAAAAGCGTAGCTGCTAGCGCGCAACCAGCTTACGCTGGAGCGCATTTCAACCAAAAATTAGGTCTTGGATGCAATCGCCTGGGTGATGAGTTCAATAAACGCATCGACCGGCATCACGCCGAGGTCTTTGTTGCCACGGGCGCGTACTGCGACGGCACCAGCTGTCCGCTCCTTGTCGCCAGCGACGAGGATAAAAGGCAGCTTTTGCATGGAATGCTCCCGTATTTTATACGTAATCTTTTCGTTACGCAGATCCAGCGCCACACGCAAAGGGTGTTGGGGCAGTGCTTTTTCCAGTTTTTCGGCAATTTCACGACAGTAATCGCTCTGCGCATCGGTGATATTGAGCACCGCCACCTGCACTGGCGCCAGCCAGGCCGGCAAGGCACCGGCGTGCTGCTCGATCAGAATACCGATGAACCGCTCCAGACTGCCGACGATGGCACGGTGCAGCATGATGGGTCGATGGCGCGCGCCATCCTCGCCCACATACTCCGCGCCCAGTCGCTCGGGCATGTTGGGATCCACCTGGATGGTGCCGCACTGCCAGGGGCGCCCCAATGCGTCCTTGAGCGTGTATTCGATCTTGGGGCCATAGAAGGCGCCTTCACCCGGCAAGTACTCGAACGCGCAGCCGGAAGCCCGCAAGCCTTCGGCCAACGCCTGCTCGGCACGGTCCCAGCTTTCTTCGGAGCCAATGCGCTGTTCAGGCCGGGTGGACAGCTTGTAGACGATGTCCGTAAAGCCAAAATCCTTGTACACCTTCTGCAGCAAAGTGGTGAACGCCACCACCTCGCCCTGGATCTGCTCTTCGGTGCAAAAAATGTGGCCATCGTCCTGTGTGAAGGCACGCACCCGCATGATGCCGTGCAAACCGCCCGTGGGTTCATTGCGATGGCACTGGCCAAACTCACCAAAACGCAGCGGCAGATCGCGGTAGCTTTTGATGCCCTGGTTGAAGATGATGATGTGGCCCGGACAGTTCATCGGCTTGAGCGCGTAATCGCGCTTTTCGCTTTCCGTGGTGAACATGTTCTCACGGTACTTGTCCCAGTGGCCCGTCTTCTCCCACAGGCCCTTGTCCAGAATTTGTGGCCCCTTGACTTCCTGGTAGCCGTTGTCGCGGTACACACGGCGCATGTACTGCTCCACCTCCTGCCACAGCGTCCAGCCCTTGGGGTGCCAGAACACCGTGCCGGGCGAATGCTCGTCGATGTGGAACAGGTCCAGTTCACGGCCCAGCTTGCGGTGGTCACGCTTCTCGGCCTCTTCCAGCATGGTCAGGTACTGCTGCAGCTCGTCCTTGGTGGCCCAGGCTGTACCGTAGATGCGCTGCAGCATTTCGTTGCGGTGGTCGCCGCGCCAATAGGCACCAGCCACCTTCATGAGCTTGAAGAACTTGAGCTTGCCCGTGCTCGGCACGTGGGGGCCGCGACACAGGTCTTCAAAAGCGCCCTCGCGGTACAGACTCACATCTTCATTGCTGGGAATGCTGGCAATAATTTCTGCCTTGTAATGCTCGCCCAGGCCCTTGAAGTACTGTACGGCCTCATCACGCGGCAGCACCCGGCGCACCACAGGCTCATCCTTGGCCGCCAGTTCAGCCATGCGCTTTTCGATCGCAGCCAAATCTTCGGGTGTGAAGGGGCGCTTGTAGGCAAAGTCGTAGAAGAAACCGTGTTCGATCACAGGGCCAATCGTGACCTGCGCCTCAGGGAACAGCTCCTTGACCGCATAGGCCAAGAGGTGGGCCGTGGAATGGCGAATGACCTCCAGCCCATCGGCATCCTTGGCCGTCACGATCGAGAGCGGGCTGTCCTGCGCAATCAAATAGCTCGTATCGACCACCTTGTCGCCAATCTTGCCGGCCAGCGCCGCCTTGGCCAGACCGGCACCAATGGAAGCGGCGACCTCGGCCACCGTGACCGGGCCGGGATACTCGCGCTGTGAGCCATCGGGGAGCGTGATGTGAATCATGGAAGTCCTTGTCAAATCTTGTGTGGGTGCAATGCAGCGCTTCTCATGCAGAAACAAAAAAGCGCGGAACATGTCCGCGCTTTTTCAGGGAGAGGGTACAAATCCTGTGCAGGCGCGAACGGCCAGCCTCAACGGCCGGTAAACATCTCCGATGTAGTTCGCGGTGTCATAACCAGCATGCCTTTCTCGCCCTTGTACATTAGTAACTGCGGTTATTTTAGCCTGTACGGGCAATTCCGGAAATCAGACAGCAATCAACATGCGTCGGTATCATGGCTCGTGGCCCATGGAACGGCACAGGAATCGTCGCCTCCCCCTGTCAAAACTGACGGGAATAGATGAATCCCACATACGAGCGCCCGATCACAGGCATGAGGACATATTTATCGGTGACCCATGCCCCCAAGGCAGCACCTGCCGCATGGGAACCAATATCGAGCAACTGGCTTGACCGCTTCGCGCCACGCGAGATCTGGTAGGCCGATTCAAGCACGATGGCAGAGGTGCTCAGGGCGAAGCCAATCCAAGCACGGTTCTCGGATTCGCTATAGAACCGCGTCACCGCACTGGCCAGCAACGCACCACCTGCGGCATGGCTCAATTCGCTCGTCAGGCCATCGTACGCATGGGCACTGCCCATCAACAGCCAAAGCGTCAGTATCCAAATTTTCTTCATGTCGGCCTCGCTTGCAGCACATCGCGTCTTTTCATTCTAGGACTGCAATGGAGGATCGCAATATCCCAAGCGCGTGGCCGACACCAGCAGGGCACCAAAAGCAAAACCACCGGATGCCAAGGCACCAGGTGGTTTGCTGAGTTCTACTTTGGCATCCCCATGGACGCCAAAGCATCAGATCAGTGGAACTGCTCTTCTTCGGTGGAACCAGTCAAGGCCTTCACGCTGGAAGAACCGCCCTGGATCACGGTGGTCACGTCGTCGAAGTAGCCTGCGCCCACTTCTTGCTGGTGCGACACGAAGGTGTAGCCCTTCTCACGTGCTGCGAATTCGGGCTCTTGCACCATTTCCGTGTAGTGCTTCATGCCTTCGCCGCGTGCATAGGCATGGGCGAACTGGAAGGTGTTGAACCAGTTGATGTGGATGCCAGCCAGCGTAATGAACTGGAATTTGTAACCCAGTGCCGACAGATCTTCCTGGAACGAGGCGATCTGCTTATCGTTGAGGTTTTTCTTCCAGTTGAACGAAGGCGAGCAGTTGTACGACAACAGCTTGCCAGGGCAGGCAGACAGCACGGCCTGGGCGAATTCGCGGGCGAAGCCGATGTCAGGCACGCCGGTTTCGCACCACACCAGATCGGCATAGGGGGCGTAAGCCACACCACGGCTGATGGACTGCTCCAGACCGTTTTTGACACGGTAGAAGCCTTCTTGCGTGCGCTCGCCAGTCAGGAAAGGCTTGTCATTGGCGTCGTGGTCGGACGTGATCAGGTTGGCGGCTTCTGCGTCGGTGCGTGCCAGGATGATGGTGGGCACACCCATCACGTCGGCAGCAAAACGAGCCGAAATCAGTTTCTCGCAGGCTTCCTGCGTGGGCACCAGCACCTTGCCACCCATGTGGCCACACTTCTTCACGGCAGCCAGCTGGTCTTCAAAGTGCACACCGGCAGCGCCTGCGGCGATCATGTTCTTCATCAACTCAAAGGCATTGAGCACGCCGCCAAAACCAGCTTCCGCATCGGCCACGATGGGCAGGAAGTAGTCGATGAATTCCTGGTCGCCAGGGTTGATGCCACGGCTCCACTGGATTTCGTCCGCACGCTTGAAAGTGTTGTTGATGCGGCGCACCATGGTGGGCACCGAGTCGTAAGCGTACAGGGACTGGTCGGGGTACATGGTTTCCGACGTGTTGCCGTCAGCGGCTACTTGCCAGCCCGACAGGTAGACAGCTTCCAACCCAGCCTTGGCTTGCTGCATGGCTTGGCCGGCAGAGATCGCGCCGAAAGCGTTGACGTAACCTTTCTTGGCACCACCATTGACTTTTTCCCACAGCTTCTCGGCACCGCGCTGGGCCAGGGTGTGCTGGGGCTGCAGGCTACCGCGCAGGCGCACAACGTCGGCAGCGGTGTAACCGCGCTTGACGCCCTTCCAACGGGGGTTTTGGGCCCAGTCTTTTTCCAGGGCAGCAATTTGCTGTTCGCGGCTCAGTTGTTGGGTCAGGGATTGGGGCATTTAATTACTCCGTCGGTTGATTGAAATTTATCGGTACAGCAAGTGCTGCGCATGGGTCTACTTTAAGTCTTCTATAAGACTTGCGCAATATCTTATGTCTTATAGAAGACTTAAATTTTACACATAAAATCAATAACTTAGGTAAGTTATTCCGTATTATGGAAGCAATTTTCTCTTAACGATAATTCACCTTGCAAGATCACCGGATGAAATTTCATATAGCAAAAATAAAAGATCACGATGCAGAATCTCCATAGACCTGTTTTTTCGCCCATCCAGATTGCCAGATCAGGGATGATGTGCGTCTATTCATCTCAGACGGTTTCGCATTGAGTCCACCTCCCAGCCGCCCTCTCGCCTATGGCTACCTGGCACTGAGCATGACTCTGGTGGGTTGCTACGTGGCGCTGTCCAAACCCCTGGCCGCCGTATTGCCCGTGTTTCTGCTGGCTTGGCTGCGGTTCGGCATCGGCGCCGTAGCCATGCTGCACTGGCTGCCCAAGCCGCCGGAAGAAGCGCCACTGGATGCACGCACCCGTTGGCTGCTGTTCGCCGAGTCGTTCCTGGGGAATTTTCTGTTCACGGTGTGCATGATTACCGGCGTCAAATGGGCGGGGGCCGTGACTGCAGGCGTCATCTTGGCGGCCATTCCAGCGGCGATTGCGGTCATGGGTTGGGTTTTTCTGAACGAACGGGTCACGCAGCGCACTGGGCTGGCAATCGCTTGTGCCATTCTTGGCATTGCACTTTTTTCACTCTCAAAACAAGAGCAGCTACCGCTTGCTAAAAAAGCGTTTGGGACCGAAAACACCCAAGGAATGATCTGGCTGGGTCAGTTGCTTTTACTGGCAGCAGTGGTGTGTGAAGCAGCGTACTCGGTGATCGGCAAGAAGCTCACGGACACGCTGGGACCCAAGCGGATTTCGTCACTCATCAATCTGTGGGGGTTTGCGCTATCCACTCCGCTGGGGTTGTACGCGGCGTGGGATTTCGACTTTGCATCCGTGCAATGGAACACCTGGGTGCTCCTGGTGTTCTATGCACTCGCAGCCTGCATCTGGACCGTCTGGTTGTGGATGACGGGCCTCAAGACCGTGCCCGCCGCGCAAGGTGGTATTTTCACGGTCTTTCTACCTGTCAGCTCCACCCTGGTGGGTGTTGTGTGGCTGGGTGAGACGCTGCACGCACTGCAGTGGCTGGCCTGCACGATTGCCTTGGCTGGAGTGCTGTTGGCCACCCTGCCGTCCCGGCTGGCGTGGCGAATTCGATCAGTGCAATGAGGTGGCGCCGACCACGATGCCGTCGGCATCGGCGTACAACCAATCCCCAGGGCGCACCACCACACCCTGAAGCACCACCACCACATCACGCTGGCCTTCGTTGCGCTTTTCCGTGGGCAAAGGCATCAGCGCCAACGCACGCACACCCACTGGGGCAGCATGAAGTTCGGCCGCATCCCGCACACAGCCATCCACCACGATGCCGGCCCAGCCATTGCGTGCAGCAGCAGCGGCCAGGTTTCCGCCCACCAAGGCGCGCCGCAGCGAGCCGCCCCCATCCACCACCAGCACTCGGCCATCGCCCGGGGTATCGAGCGCTGCCTTCACGAGCGAATTGTCTTCAAAGCATTTGACGGTCGTAACCATTCCAGCAAAAGCAGCAAGCCCGCCAAAGCTGGAAAAGACGGGCGGCAAGACCCGGAATGTGCCACTGTCGTTGCCCTTATGGGCATCACACAAGTCGCAGGTGCTGAAGGCGGTAAGGAGGGTCATAGAGCGTCAGAAAAGTGAGGCTTCATCCATGAAATTTCAAACATATCGTTTGTGCAGCGCGGGCGACCGCCACCACGCCATGACGAAAAGGCTATGGCAGGTGGGTATTTCTTGGATTTAATTACAAGGGCTGGATTTGTGGCAGCCTGCCGGGCGCTGGTCTATGGGAAACGGGCAGCGATTCACTTCGAACGGTGACATCGCCAGCAAGGTCGTCATGGCACTTGAAACCATGGTAACGATCCAGAACACAAAGAATGCAATCGTGTAAACGCCTTCGCGCGACAGCGTGATGGGCTGACCGAACCAATGGAGATCCTGCGGATCGATGAAGGCAAAAACCAGCGCTTCGAGTACGCCCGCCATCAAAAAGGCGGGCCAGGCAATCCACATCAAGCGTTGGGTCCACATCGTGCATTTCTCCTTGTCAGATCGATCGGGTAGAGCGCTGGTCCAGTGCCATGCACATTCAGCGCGGCAAGCTGTGCTGCGGAGTGGCCGCATGGTTGCGACCCTTCATGGCAGGCACCAGGTTTTTTTCAGGCGACTCCAGCGTCTGGTTGATATTGATTCCACGCTGGTAATAATCTTCCGCAATCACTGGATCGGGCGTGCGTATGGCCAGCCAGAGCGTGATGAAGCTTGCGACAACCACCACGGTGGGTCCCCCCACGACCAGCCACATATAGCCAAACTTCCACCACGGCCGTGCATCGGTTTTGCGATCAGGGTTCAACGCCATAAAGGTGCTTTCAAATAAGAGGACATACAGGCGGTTGATGCCGCAGGATCAGCGGGGCACCAGGAAAACTGCTTTCTCATCGACGCGCGCGGCTGAATCAACGGCTGCGATATTGAAATGCACGGTATGCGAGCCCGGGGCGGCCGACCCATAAGGGATCTGCAACCGCACGACCACCCAGCGCGACTCCGCGGCCGCGATCTCGAATTCGGGCTCGGAGACCACTTCCAACCCCGTCAACCCTTGGGCACTGATGCGGTAACGCTGCGTTGTCTCGGTGGCATTCATGATTTGCAAGCGGTACGTGTTCTCCAGCTTGCCCCCCGCGACGATGCGCGACAAGGACGCCCGGTCACGCACCACGTCCACCTTCAAAGGCGTGCGCACCACCAAGCTGACCAGCATGCCCACACACAAGGCAACCAGCACAGCGCTGTAGATCAAAACCCGCGGACGAATGACCCGGCGCAGTATTTCTGCTTTTCCCCAACCCTTGCTGACACCGTTTTGCGTAGAGAAGCGAATGAGCCCACTCGGGTAATGCATCTTATCCATGACAGTGTTGCAGGCATCGACACACAGGCCACAGCCAATGCATTCGTATTGCAAGCCATCGCGGATATCGATACCCGTCGGACACACCTGGACGCACAACGTGCAGTCAATGCAGTCCCCCAGACCCTTGGCCTTGTGATCTACGGTTTTGATGCGTGGCCCCCGAGGTTCGCCGCGTGCAACGTCGTAGGTCACGATGAGGGTGTCGGGGTCGAACATCGCGCTCTGAAAGCGCGCATAAGGGCACATGTACATGCACACCTGCTCACGCAGGAAGCCGGCATTGCCATAGGTGGCAAAACCGTAAAACAGCACCCAGAAAATTTGCCAGCTACCGCTCAAAGCCAGCAGCTCCGCACCCAGCTCACGGATGGGGACGAAATAACCTACAAAGGTGAAACCAGTCCAGACTGAAATCACGATCCAAGTGAATTGCTTCAGGGACTTTTTCCAGACCTTCTCAAAGGTCCAGGGGCTGCCATCGAGGCGCAGGCGTGCACTGCGATCACCCTCGATCTTGTGCTCGATCCACATGAAAATTTCTGTGTAAACCGTTTGCGGACAGGCAAAACCGCACCACAGACGCCCCGCCACCGCTGTAAACAAAAACAGCGACAGCGCCGAGATGATCAACAAACCCGTGAGGTAGATGAAGTCCTGTGGGTACAACACCAACCCGAAAATGTAAAAGCGCCGTGCCCCCAGATCGAACAGCACCATCTGACGCTGCCCCCATTCAAGCCACGGCAGCCCATAGAAAACCAACTGCGTCAAAACCACCATGAACCAACGCCACCGGGCAAAAAACCCGCTGATGGAGCGTGGATAGATTTTTCTCTGCGCTTCGAACAAGCTTCCCACGTCACTGTCCGTGGCGATGGGGATGACCTTGCGGGGTTTTCCGCTGGGTGTATTCATGGTGCAGACTTCTCAGAACAGGGAGGCAATCACAGCGCGATGGCGCCCACCGGCGCCACCGCTGTCAAACCAGGCATTAAGCCTTATTGTGCCGCCGCACCCGCCTTATGAGAGAGCCCCCACACATAGGCGGTCAGAACGCTCAGCTGTGCGTCCGTCAGCTTACCCGCCTGGGCGGGCATTTCGTTGACCTTGCCCTTGTTGATCATCGCAGTAATGGCCTCTTCGCCCCAGCCGTGCAACCAGATGTCATCGGTCAGATTGGGGGCTCCCAAGGCCTGGTTACCCTTGCCGTCCATGCCGTGGCACGCGGCGCACGCAGCAAACTTGGGTTTGCCCAAGGAAGCGCGGAGCGAATCGTGCGGGCTACCCGACAGACTCAGCACATAGTGCGACAGGTTGCGCACGTCGTCTGCATTACCCACGGCCTCGGCCATGGGGGGCATGTTACCGACCCGCCCCTGGTGCAGGGTCTCGCTGATCTTCTCGGGTGTACCGCCGTGCAGCCAGTCCCCATCGGTGAGGTTAGGGAAGCTCTTGCTGCCACGGGCATCAGAGCCGTGGCACTGGGCGCAGTTGTTCATGAACAGACGCTCGCCAATCGCCATGGCCGGACCATCGGCCGCGATTTGCTCGGGTGTCATGGCAGCAAAACGGGCATAGAGAGGTTCGATCTCGGCACGTCCCTTGTCCATTTCCTGTTGGTACTCACCCAGCTGAGTCCAGCCCAGCTTGCCAGCAAAACTACCCAGCCCCGGGTACAAGACCAGGTAGCCCAGCGCAAAAACAGTGGTCAACACGAACATCCACATCCACCAGCGGGGCATGGGGTTGTTCATCTCGGTCAGGTCTTCGTCCCAGACATGGCCCGTGGTGTTGTCACTGGTGGATACGACCTTCTTGCGCGCCGTGATCCACAGCAGCAGCATGCAGGCAATGATGCCAATGAGGGTCAGCCCGGCCACATAAACCGACCAGAAATTACTGGTGAAGTCACTCATGGTGTGTTCTCGTTCTGGTGGAAATCAATCTTGTTCAAAAGGAAGCCGTGCTGCTTCGTCAAACCGGGCACGGTTGCTGCGCGAATAGGCCCAGATTCCGATCCCGATGAAGCAGGCAAACGACAGCAACGTAAAAACGATGCGCAACGTAGTGATGTCCATAACCCGCTCCTATTTCAGCGCGCGGCCCATGCCCTGCAGATAAGCGACCAGGGCGTCCATTTCCGTCTTCCCCTTGATTTCATCCGGCGCAGCAGCAATCTGCGCGTCGGTGTACGGCACACCCACCGTGCGCAAAGCCTTCATGCGCGGAGTCACATCCGAAGGATCCAGAGTGGTCTTCTCCAGCCAGGAATAGGCGGGCATATTGGACTCGGGCACCACATCGCGGGGATTGTTCAGGTGGATGCGATGCCATTCATCGCTGTACTTTCCACCCACACGGTGCAGATCGGGGCCGGTGCGCTTGCTGCCCCACTGGAACGGATGGTCGTACACGAACTCACCCGCCGTAGAGTAATGGCCATAGCGCAGGGTTTCTGCACGGAAGGGGCGAATCATTTGCGAGTGGCAGTTGTAGCAACCTTCGCGCAGATAAATGTCGCGCCCCATCAGAGGCAGCGCTGCATAAGGCTCCACGCCCTTGACGGCCTCGGTGGTGGACTTCTGGAAGAACAGTGGAACGATTTCCACCAATCCACCGACAGCAACCACCAAGACGATCAGGACGATCATCAGGAAGTTGTTGGTTTCCACCGTCTCATGCGTGAAACCTTTGGAAGCATTGTTGTTTTGTGACATGTCGATTTACCTCGAATCTCAGGCGTGGGCAGGCTTGACTGCGGGGATGGTCACGGCCACCGAGCGACCGGAAATGGCGGTCACCCACACATTCCAGGCCATGATCAGCATGCCCGTCAGGTACAGCACGCCACCCATGACACGGATCACATAGAAGGGATAGGTCGCCTTCACGCTTTCAACAAAGGTATAGGTCAAGGTGCCGTCGGTATTGACAGCGCGCCACATCAGGCCCTGCATCACACCGGCGATCCACATCGCTGCGATATACAACACGATGCCAATGGTGGCCAGCCAGAAGTGCAACTCAATCGCCTTGATGGAGTGCATTTTTTCTCGGCCAAACAGACGCGGAATCAGGTAGTACAGCGAACCCATGGTGATCAGACCCACCCAGCCCAAGGCACCCGAGTGCACGTGGCCCACGGTCCAGTCGGTGTAGTGCGAAAGTGCGTTGACAGTCTTGATGGACATCATCGGGCCTTCGAACGTGGACATGCCGTAGAACGACAGCGACACGATCAGGAAGCGCAGGATGGGGTCATCACGCAGTTTGTGCCAGGCTCCCGACAGGGTCATGATGCCGTTGATCATGCCGCCCCAGCTGGGCGCCAGAAGAATCAGCGAGAAAGCCATGCCCACGGACTGCGTCCAGTCGGGCAATGCGGTGTAGTGCAGGTGGTGCGGACCTGCCCACATGTAGGTGAAGATCAGCGCCCAGAAGTGCACGATGGACAGGCGATAGCTGTACACCGGGCGGCCTGCCTGCTTGGGGATGAAGTAATACATCATGCCCAGGAAGCCTGCGGTCAAGAAGAAACCCACGGCATTGTGGCCATACCACCACTGCACCATGGCATCCTGCACACCGGCATAGGCCGAGTAGCTCTTCATGAAGCCCGCCGGAATGGCCGCGCTATTGACCAGGTGCAAAAGTGCCACCGCCAGAATGAAGCCACCGTAGAACCAGTTGGCCACATAAATGTGCTTGACCTTGCGCATGCCAATGGTGCCGAAGAACACGATGGCATAAGAAACCCAGACCAACGTGATCAGGATGTCGATGGGCCATTCGAGTTCAGCGTATTCCTTGCCCTGGGTGTAACCCAGCGGCAGGCTGATGGCGGCAGCCAGAATGACCAGTTGCCAGCCCCAGAACGTGAACGATGCCAGAGGCCCGGCGAACAGCCGCGTCTGGCAGGTGCGCTGCACCACGTAATAGCTGGTGCCAATGAGTGCACTGCCGCCAAAGGCAAAAATAACCGCATTGGTGTGCAAGGGGCGCAACCGCCCATAGCTCAGCCATGGGATGCCGAAGTTGAGTTCAGGCCAAGCCAGCTGCGCGGCGATGAACACGCCAACCAGCATGCCCACCACCCCCCAGACCACGGCCATGATCGAAAACTGGCGCACTACCGTGTCGTTGTAGTGCGCCATTTGAGTGCTTTTTGGTGAATCCATCGGGTACCTCTTAGTTCTGTAGAAATAATAACCTTACTTACACTGTTGACATATTGACGCGCGTCAACCGTCCCGAAGAATCCGCTCGCCCTCTTGCTCGACGTTTTCGAACTGCCCGCGATAAACAGCCCACCACAGCCCCAGCAAAATCAGTAAAACCAGCGCTACTGACAAAGGAATCAGGAGATAAAGAATGTCCATAGCCTCAATCTCCACGTATCAGGCAGGTTGGGCCGCTACAGAGGCGGCCGACAGGGCAGTTGGGCTCGAACCGGCAACGCCCGGAAGAGCCGCCAGGGGCGATGTCAGGCGCGCTGCATTGAGAACGACGAGCAGCGAACTGAGCGCCATGCCCAGCCCCGCCAGCCAGGCAGGCATATAGCCCGCAATCGCCAGCGGCACGCACAATGCGTTGTACCCTGCGGCCCACCACAGGTTCTGGCGTACCACACGCAAAGTACGCCGGGCCAGGTCAATGGCCTGGGGCACGAGCGAAAGATCATCGCCCAACACCACAAAATCAGAGCGCGATTGCGCCAGAGGCACCGCGCGGCCAAAGGCGAACGATACATGCGCTCCGGCAAGCACCGGCCCGTCATTCAACCCATCGCCCACCATGGCGCTGCGGTGGCCTTGCTCTTGCAGGCGCAGCAGCGCATCGAGTTTGTCTTGGGGTGAGCAATCGCCCTGCCATCGTGCAATGCCCGCCTGCGCCGCCAGCCGCGCCACGGCAGGCGCACGGTCGCCCGAGAGCAATTGCACGCCAATGCCCGCCTCGCGCAGAGCATTCATGACAGCTGCGGCTTCGGGGCGCAAGTCTTCACTCAGGTCAAAAACAGCCAGTTGCTGCGGCACCTGACCCTCCTGCTGCCAGGCCAAAAACACTTGCTGGAGAGCTCCAGGCTCCTGCGCAGCAGCACTCCCCACGTGGCGCGCCGAACCCAACAGCAGGCGCCGTGCGGTACCCGCCCCGTCGGCGCTGTGCACCAGGGCGCTCAGCCCGGCGCCTGCCTCTTCCTGCACTTCATCGAATGACCAACGCGCAGAGTTCTCAAGCTTGCGGCGCGTGGCTTCAGCCACCAGGGCGCGCGAAACAGGGTGCAGCGAATGGCGCGCCAACGCAGCCGCCAGCGCCAGTGCTTCGTCGGCGGCCAGTTCCGCCTTGCCATGCACGCCGCGCACGGCCATGCCGTCGCGGGTGAGCGTACCCGTCTTGTCAAACACCACGGTATCAATGGACGCAAGGGCTTCCAGCCCCTGCAGGTTGCGCACCAGCACGCCCTGGCGCGCCAAGGCCCCAGCAGCCGACAGCATGGCCACGGGTGTCGCCAACGACAAGGCGCAGGGGCAGGTCACGATCAGCACTGAAACCGCCACCATCAAGGCATGGCTGGGATCGGTAGGCCACCACCACAATGCGGCGGCCCCTGCTGCCAGCAGCACCAGCACCAAGAATGGGCGCGCAACCTGGTCCGCAATGCGCGCCAGGCGGGGTTTTTGCAGCGAGGCGCTTTCCATCAGGGACACGATCTGGCCAAACCGCGTCTCAGCCCCGACCTGTTTCACCTGCACCAACACTGCCGACTGCAGGTTGTAACTGCCCGCTGCCACTGTGTCACCCACGCCACGCGCCAGGGGCACGGACTCGCCCGTGAGCAGCGCCTCGTCTACCCGTGTGGTGCCTTCGGTAATGCTGCCGTCGCCCGGAAAGGCCTCGCCCGGCAGCACCCGCACTACATCGCCAGGCACCAGCCTACGCACCGCCACGCGCTCAAAGCTGCCGTCAGCACCACGCCGCTCCACACTGTCGGGCAGGCGGTTCATCACCGCTTCGAGCGCACCCACTGTGCGGTCGCGCAGGCGCAGCTCCAGCCAGCGCCCGGTGAGCAGAAAGAAAACAAACATGGTGAGCGAATCGAAATACACCTCGCGACCAAAAACGCCATCGGGCTCAAACGTGCCCGCTGTACTGACCACAAAAGTGATGGCCATGCCCAACGCTACTGGCAGATCCATGCTCACGCGGCGCTGGCGGATGTCGCGCAGCGCATTTCCAAAAAACGGGCCACAGGAAAAAATCACCACGGGCAACGTAATGACCCAGGATGCCCAGCGCAGCAAGTGCTCCATTTCGGCCGTCAAATCCCCGGGATCGGCGATGTAGGCAGGCCATGCGTACATCATGACCTGCATCATGCAGAACCCGGCCACCAGCCAGCGCCACAGGGCCTGGCGGTGCTCGCGCACGCGCTGCTCACGCGCCATGGCGTCCATGGCCGGCAAGGCCTGGTAACCGGCCTTGCGCACCGCGGCAAGCCACTGCGAAGGCAGCACCTGACCGGGCTGCCACACCACGCGGGCGCGCTGCGTTGCGGCGCTGACTTCGGCCTGCGCCACACCGGGGACGGCACGCAAGGCTTCTTCGATGGTCAGCGCACAGGTAGCGCAATGCATGCCCTTGACGACGACATGCGACTCCCATGCCCCGCCCTGCTGCGCCGTGTCGGCGCACTGGCGGCCAAACGACGCCCACTCCTGCGGGTCGTCGAGCAGCGTTTCCGCGCCCGGTCCGACAGGCAAAAACGGCACGAACGAGACAGCCGACGCCTCTCGCGTATCCGGAGCCGTTATGGAAATCATTGACATGGCGCAAGCTTACCGTCTTTGCACCTGGAATTGATTGACTTGAATCAACTCAAAAACCGAACTTTTTACTTTAATCAAAGCATTGCCACCCAAGGAGCCCTTATGTACAAACGCATCCTGATTGCCACCGACGGCTCGGAGCTGTCTGACAAAGCCGTGGAAAGCGGCCTCTCGCTCGCCGCGCTCACGGGAGCGACCGTGATCGCGCTGAAAGTGGTTCCCCGCTACCCACGCAGCTACTTTGAAGGGGGCCTGCCCGTAGACGCCAGCGATATTCGCCGCATCGAGAAGCAATGGAGCGATGCTGCGCAAGCCATGGTCGACGCTATCAAAGACAAAGGCGAAACCCAGGGCCTGACGGTGAAGGCCATAGTGGCCAAGTCCGACCTGGTAGCCGAGGCCGTGATTGCCGCTGCCAAGAAACACAAGTGCGACCTGATCGTGATGGCCTCACATGGCCGCAAAGGTATCAAGCGCTTGCTGCTGGGCAGCGAAACGCAGCATGTGCTGACGCATTCGCACATCCCGGTGCTGGTGCTGCGTTAGAACGTGTTCAGTGTCTTTTGGTAGATCGCATTGGAGTGCAATCGGGATGAGTGGGTGGCCCAAATGCGCCGCATGGGCTCGTGCCCATGCCAGCAGATGGGGCGCCCAATCGCCCGATTTCACTCCAACCCTTGGGGCAAGTGCCTTTTCGGGCGGTCTGCG
>JAANMW010001128.1_pt1 | contig 29287 bp, 30 predicted proteins | sample 7279671 | NCBI WGS metagenome assembly JAANMW01 (sample SAMN14094541, study PRJNA606508) | bioreactor metagenome | isolation source: A lab-scale SPAN reactor treating ammonium-rich wastewater day 247 | place: Ireland: Galway | collected 2017-09-19 | reverse complement strand
ACTGCAATAAAAAAATTAACACAGGCATTACGATTATACAAAGACCAATGGGATCATATCACAGAAATATTTTATCTGGGGAAATCCTATTGGAATTTGGGAAAACCGCATATTGCTGTGAAATATTTTGAGACCATAGACAAAGAATACAATAAATCAAATAATCTCGAACCCCAGTTTCGGGAAGCATATGAACTCCTGATTAAGTATAATGATTCGGTAAAAAACAGGGATTTGCAATTGGAGTATATTAATAAACTGATGCAACTCGATAAATCTTATGAAAAAAATTATAAATATCTCTCTTCCACACTACATAAACAGTACGATACGAAGAAACTGATAGAAGAAAAAGAAAAAATTGAAAGTTCCCTGAAAACCCGAGATACCATTATTTATATCCTGTTTGCAGGAATATTGGTCATCGTTGGACTTTCTTTATATCGGATTTATCATATTCAAATTACGTATAGAAAAAGGTTTAATGAGTTGATCTCTGAAAAAAACATCGAACAAAGCCCTTCAAGTTCAATGATTTTGCCTGAAGCTCCTTCTTCGGTAAGTGAAGATACCACTGAATATACAACGGCAACTCCTCAAAAAGAAAAAAACAGCGGTCCTCATTTAATCAATGAACAACAGCTCGAAAATTTTTCTCCACTTAGTTATTACAGCAAAATTCCGGGTATCAATCCTCAGGTTGTGGAAAATGTACTGACCCAACTGGAAGAATTCGAAGCGGAGTTTGGTTTTCTGGATAATCAGGTTTCCCAGAAACAGCTTAGTGAAATGTTCGGGACGAATTCCACGTATCTTTCGAGGATTATTAATGCGTATAAAGGGAAAAAATTCAGTACTTACATTAATGATCTAAGGTTGGATTACATCCTACACCTTCTGAAAACAGACTGGACTTACCTAAAAAAAGATGTGAAGGAGCTTTCCCAGATCACAGGATTCAACAGTGCAGAAAATTTCTCGGATAACTTCCAGCGAAAATTTAAGATCAAGCCTTCATATTTCATCAAGTTGATGAAGGAGAAAATTGAAAGCAGCGAGACAGCGTAAGATTAGAATTTCCGTTCAATAACGTAATCGAGCATCAACATCAATGAGTTTTTTGCTTCAGATTCAGGGAAACCGTTCAGAAGATTTTTAGCTTTTTCCTGAAAATCTTTCATCACAGTAATAGCATAATCTAAACCGCCCGATTCTTTCACATACCCGATCAGTTCTTTCACTTTTTTCGAATTGTGGTTGTGCCTTTTAATAATATTGAAATAATACTTTCGGTCGGATTCATTAGCGATGGATAAAGCATGAATAAGCGGAAGCGTCATTTTCTTTTCTTTGATGTCAATTCCTACAGGTTTTCCGATGACATTGGAACTCAGATAATCAAACAAATCATCTTTTATCTGAAAAGCCATTCCCGTGAAAGTTCCGAAATCCTGCATTTTTTTGGCTAAAATTTCATCTGCATTATTGGAAAGTACGCCTACTTCGCAGCACGCCGCAATTAAAGTTGCTGTTTTCTGACGGATAATTTCGTAATACACCTCTTCGGTAATATCCAGCTTCCGGGCTTTTTCCAGCTGAAGCAATTCTCCTTCAGACATTTCCCTAATCGTTCTGGAAATAACTGCCAACAAATCAAAATCTTTATTATCCGTAGAAAGCAAAACAGATTTGGAAAGCAAATAATCTCCCACCAAAACTGCAATTTTATTTTTCCATAATGCATTGATGGAGAAGAAATTACGTCGTTTAAAACTTTCATCCACAACATCATCGTGCACCAAAGTTGCGGTATGAATCAGCTCGATCATGGAAGCACCACGAAATGTTTTTTCATTTACATTTCCCACCAGTTTCGCACAGAGAAATACAAACATCGGGCGCATTTGTTTTCCTTTCGTGGTTACAATAAAACGGGTTACCCTATCCAAAAGCGGAACATTACTCTGCATTGACTGGTAAAACTTTTCTTCAAAAAGTTTCATTTCGTCGGCAATAGGTTTCTTGATTTCTTCTACAATGTTCGCCACAAATTGTTGTATTTGTCGATGATTAGTTGTTCGCTGGCAGCAAATATAATTCAATTATTTATTTTATTCCCGACGCGTTTAGAAAATTTCTATATTTGATTAATTAAAAAACTATTATTATGAAAACTAAAATGTTAGCTATGATCCTGTGTTATGCTTCTTATTTCATGATGGCACAAACAGGAGGTGGGGAATTTCAATTCAAATCTACAGAATGCTTATCGAATGATGAAAGAGTTTCTGTACAAAAAATGTTGAAAACGAACAAGCAAACACTACAACTTGAAGGAAAACTTACAGCTAAAAGTTCGTTGCCAAGTTCATTATTTATTTGGCCTATTAAAAAAAGCGCTACTGCACCTTATAATGAAGTTTGGAGTATTTCAAATTATGTAGATCATAATCCCAATTATCCTAATCAGCTTTTGGATTACAATTGCGGAAACCGGACTTACGACACCAACTCGGGATATAATCATGCAGGAATTGATATTTTCACGTGGCCTTTCGGATGGTATCAAATGGATCATAACCAAGCTGAGGTTATAGCTGCTGCTCCGGGAATTATTATAGGAAAAAGTAACGGAAATTATGATAGAAATTGCAATTTCAACAATAGCAACTGGAATGCGGTGTATGTTCAACATGACGATGGCAGTGTGGCATGGTACGGCCATTTAAAAAACAATTCTTTAACGACAAAAAACATTGGTCAAGCTGTAGCTGCAGGAGAATATCTCGGAATTGTGGGAAGTTCCGGAAATTCTACTGGTCCGCATTTACATTTTGAAGTATATAACAGTAGTAACCAATTGGTGGATCCTTATCATGGATCTTGCAATAGTTCCAGCTCAGGAGCGCAATCTTGGTGGCAAGTTCAAAAAAACTACAACAATCCGAAAATCAATGCCATTTCAACTCATAGCCAAGAGGTGAGTTTCAATAACGGATGTGGCGTACAGGAAAGTACGTATTTTAAAAATTCATTTAATTCCGGCGAAACCGTTTTTATCTATACTTATCTATCAGATATTGCCATTGGAACTCCGGTTAATATTCAGCTGATCCGCCCGGATCAAACAATTGCCTACACAACAAGTTTCAATATGAATGTTTTTTATTCCGCATCCTATTGGTTTTGGAGTTTGCCTGCTTCCACTTTCAATCAGGATGGAAATTGGAAAGCTAAAGTTACGGTAGGTTCTATGACGGAAACGCATCATTTCACTTATGGAACTTTGTCCGTTTCAGATTATCATTTAAATAATTTTATCATTAAAGTGCTGAATCCTGTGAAAAATCACCAGATTCAATTGGAATATAACGGTAAACTAAACCAAAAATTTACAGTAGAGATTTATTCGATGGCCGGAAGATTGGTAAACAAAAGAGAGATAATTCTTCAAAAAGGCAACAACATCTTGCCATTTTATGCAAGTAAAGGAAGTTATCTCATGAAAATATCTTCTGAAAATTTTGAAGAAACTTTTAAAATTCTGAATTAATATTCAGAATTTAAATTTTGATAAAAACCAGTTTTTATTTACTCGTTTTTTATTTCGGATTTAGGAATAATATAAAAGTGCTGCTTTTGCCTTCCTATCGGAGTTTGCAAAGACTCTCCTGAAATATAAATATTATTTTCATCCACTTCAATTCCTTCAATCTGACCTAAGGAAAGCGCATGGCCAAGATAATATTTTTGCGGCTTTTGACTAAAAAAAAACCCGGCATCATCTTCCTGAAATACGGTAAGATACACTTCCATTTTCTTTGTGTATCCAATAATATAAAGGTGATCTTTAAAATAAGAGGTGTCAGTTGCCAGATACCCCAAGTTATAAGTTTCCAGTTTCTCAGCATTTTGAATTTCTTCCTGCTTTTCGGGATTCAAACGATAATGTGTTGTTTGATACGATTGCCATTCCTTTGTAAAAAGGTGTAAAAAACCATTTTTATAGATCAAACTTTCGGCATCCCAATTGTTTTGATGTGGCTTTTTCAAAAATTCCTTTTGTTGGGGATATTGAAACGGAATCTCGCGGATATCCTGAACACTGTCTTTCCGAATGCGATAAATTTTCAGATCCCGTCTGTTCCCGTTATTATTCCCGAAATCTCCGATATAAAAGTAATTTTCGTCTGTAGTGATTGCTTCCCAATCCTTATTCTGAAGTCCCGTGTTTATTTTCCCGATAATTTCGCCGTTTTCAGGATTTAATTTAAAAATTTCTGAAGAATTTCCGCTGTCGTTGATGGTATATAATTTTCCATTTGATAAACTTAAACCAGAATTTTCCTTTAAGCTGTCCGAAAGTACAGCTACCCGATACTTTCTGATTTTCATCCAATCAATTCGTTGTGCCTGAACATGAAAAGACAGAAAGAAAAGAAACAACAATATAATTTTTGCTCTCACGATTTTCTTTTTAAAAGTAAAAACCGGATTTTCATAAAATCATAGAGTAATCCCAATAATAAAAGTACACTTCCGAGGAGAAGCGATTTCATACCGAAAGAACCATACAAAAGTCCACCGACAATTCCGCCTGCAAAAAACATCCAGATAATGGTAAGCCGAAGCCGGATGGATTTGAGAAGCCTGGATTTATGACGCCGGTTTTTGTAGAAGAAAAGCTGTGAAAATTCAATTCCCATATCGGTGAAAAGTCCGGTAAGGTGAGTTGTTCGCACCACTGCATTAGAGATTCTGGTAACCAGTGCGTTCTGCATTCCCATGGAAAAAAGAAGGGAAAAAGCAATGATATCCGGATTTACGGATATCAAATATTCGCTGCTGAATGCGATGACGAGCAAGATGACGGCTTCTGCAATCGTTGGAAAAACATAAATAAGATTTTCTCTAACTCTGGAATAGATTTCCACCATAAGATTGGAAAAAAAAGCACCCAGAAAAAAGAAAAATACATACAATGCGATATGAAAAGCGGTTTGAAATTTTTGCTCGAAAGCTGCTCCCACGAAAAAAGCAAAATGTCCTGTCACATTCGTGGTGAGTTTCTGAACGGATAAAAATCCTACGACATTCACCAATCCGGCAACGAATCCGAGCAGGGAAGCGATACCAAGATTATGTTGTTCGGTTCGGGTTTTTCCCTTATGATAGAACATTACGCCCCATTTTTATTGGCCAATTGCCCGCACGCTGCATCAATATCTCCGCCCCTGCTTCGCCGAACCAATACATTGATTCCTGCTTTTTCCAATTCGCGGACATATTTTTCTTCTGCCTTGATACTGCGGTGATCAAATTTTCCTTCTCCGATTGGATTATATTGAATAAGGTTCACCTTTGACGGCACTTTTCTACAATATTTAATAAGTGCTCTGATGTCTTCATCCTTGTCATTAATTCCGCCCCAGACACAATATTCAAAAGTAATTTGTGATCCGGTTTTGGAATACCAATATTGCAGCGATTCCATAATTTCGGTTAAAGGAAATTTTGAAGAAAAAGGCATAATTTCATTTCGTGTTTCCTCTATTGCGGAGTGAAGAGATACCGCAAGTTTCACCTTCAGTTCTTCATCGGCCAGCATTTTAATCATTTTGGGAATTCCGGAAGTAGAAACAGTAATTCTACGCGGCGACATTCCCAAACCTTCAGGTTCTGTGATTTTTCTGATGGCTTCTACGACATTTTTATAATTCATCATCGGCTCGCCCATTCCCATGAATACGATATTTGAAAGCGGACGATCGAAATATAATTTACTTTGCCTGTCAATTAATGCTACCTGATCTACAATTTCCGCAACCTCCAGATTCCGCATTCTTTTGAGTTTTGCCGTTGCGCAAAATTCGCAGTTCAGAGAACATCCAACCTGAGAAGAAACGCACGCTGTACTGCGGGTTTCCGTCGGTATTAAAACAGATTCCACCAGCAAACCGTCATGAAGCTTCACTCCATTTTTGATGGTTCCGTCTGAAGATTTCTGCAATTGATCTACAGAAACTGGATTGATGGTAAAATCTTTGGAAAGCTGATCTCTCAGATCTTTTGAGATATTCGTCATTTCATCAATGGAATGCAGATTCTTGCTCCAAAGCCAGTCGTAGATCTGCTTTGCGCGAAAAGGTTTCTCCCCCAAAGTTTCAAAATAAGCTTTGAGTTCGTCCAATGATAAAGTTCTGATATCTTTCATTTTAAAATCAAGAAGAGCAAAGAATAATTTCGTTTCGGAAAATTATTCTTTGCTCAGTTTTTTTTACAGAATCAGCATTGCATCGCCGAAAGAGTAAAATTTGTATTCGTTTTTAATGGCTTCTTCATAAGCGTGCATCAAAAAATCTTTCCCGGCAAAAGCCGCGACCATCATAAGGAGTGTTGATTTCGGTGTATGGAAATTGGTAATCATTGCGTTGGCAACTCCAAAATCATGAGGCGGGAAAATAAATTTATTGGTCCATCCGTGATAAGGCCCGATTTTTCTGTTTGAAGAAACTGAAGTTTCGATCGCCCGCATCGTGGTGGTTCCTACTGCGCAAACTCTGCGACCTTCTTCTACTGCTTTATTGATAATGTCAGCATTTTTCTGATCGATAATGGCTTCTTCAGATTCCATTTTATGTTTGCTTAAATCTTCCACTTCGATCGGATTGAAGGTTCCTAAACCAACGTGCAGCGTAATTTCGGCAAAATCAATTCCTTTAATTTCCATCCTTTTCATCAGATGTTTAGAGAAATGGAGACCTGCAGTGGGCGCTGCTACAGCTCCTTCGTGTTTAGCATAGATGGTTTGATAACGTTCAGCATCTTCGGGTTCCACTTCTCTTTTAAAATATTTTGGAAGCGGAGTTTCTCCAAGCTCTTTCAATTTGGCGCGAAATTCTTCATAACTCCCGTCATACAGAAATCTCAACGTTCTTCCCCGCGAAGTTGTATTATCTATTACTTCTGCAACCAGAGATTCATCCGGAGTGAAGAAAAGCTTATTTCCAATTCTTATTTTTCTTGCGGGATCTACTAATACATCCCAAACGCGGGTTTCTTTGTCCAGTTCTCTTAATAAAAAAACCTCAATTTTTGCGCCGGTTTTTTCTTTATTTCCATAAAGTCTGGCAGGGAAAACTTTGGTATTATTAAAAATAAACAGGTCTTTTTCGTCGAAATAATCTACTACATCTTTAAAAAGTTTATGTTCTATGGTTTGAGTTTCGCGGTGTAATACCATGAGTCTTGCATCGTCCCGATGTTCGGCAGGATGTTCAGCCAGAAGGTGTTCCGGCAAATCGAAATTGAAGTGGGATGTTTTCATTGAATAAAATTTACGGATTTTATATTAAAATTTGAATTTGCAAAGATACGGCTATAAAAAGGGAAAGTCAAGTGCTGGCTAAAGAATGCAAAAACATCGAAAAAATCTCTTCTTGAAACAACAACATCATTCCAACCGTATCAAAATTCATCCTTACAAAGTTTCCTTCAGCCAATCAAAAAATTCTCTTTGCCAAACGAGCGCGTTATGAGGATTTAAAACCCAATGGTTTTCGTTCGGATAATAAAGGAATTTGGATTTCAAGCCTTTCAATCTCGCAGTCTGGAACGCCTGATTTCCCTGTTCATACGGAACCCGGAAATCCAAACCGCCCTGAATAATCATGATGGGCGTATTCCATTTGTCGGTGAAATTGCTCGGATTAAAATCCGTATACGCTCGTGGTGTTGGCTGATCCCAAGGTGCGCCGATATCCCAGTTGGCAAAAAATAATTCTTCGGTAGTTCCGTACCATGATTTCATATCGAAAAGCCCGTTATGGGAAATAAAAGTTTTGAAACTGTTTTCGTGCAATCCTGCCAACATATAAACACTGTATCCACCGTAGCTGGCTCCTACAGCACCCATTCTGTCGCCGTCCACAAAAGGTAAAGTCTTGGCAAAATCTGCTGCCGACAGATAATCCTGAATGGCTTGTCCGCCCCAATCACCGGAAATCTGCTCATTCCATTGCGTTCCCCAACCCGGCATTCCTCTTCTGTTCGGTGCTACCACGATGTATCCTTGTGCTGCCATCAAAGCAAGATTCCATCTTGTGCTGAAAAACTGTGTCAATGCGGATTGCGGCCCACCCTGACAATACAGCAACGTTGGATATTTTTTAGTTGGGTCAAAATTTGGCGGATATACAATCCATACGCCCATTTCTTTTCCATCGGTGGTTTTCACCATTTTTAATTCTGAATTGGATGGTGTTATGGAAGCGTAATTTTCTTTATTAACATCCGTTATCTGTGTCATTTTGCCGTTTTTGATGTTGACAGCAAACAGATCAGCATTGTGATTATAGTCTGTCCGGGTGACTATTATTTCAGATTTATTCTGAAGAAGCAATTCATTCACATCAAAATCACCGCGAGTCAGTTGCGATATTTTCTTAGTTTTAGGATCTAATGAAAAAAGTTGTTTGGTTCCCCGATAGGCAGCACTGAAATAGATTTCTTTGGAATTGTTTCCCCACTTTAAACTTCCGGTAACGCTTTCGTCCCAATTTTCAGTAAGGTTGGTTTTTGTGCCGGTTTTCCACTCGATTATTTTAATATCATTTTTATCCGCTTCATACCCTTCTCTTTTCATGGAAGTGTACATCAGGTATTTACCGTCCGGACTGAAAATCGGGTGATTGTCATAACCCAGATTTTCTTCAGTAAGATTTTTCATGGTAGCGGAAGCCAGATGATATGCAAAAATATCCGTATTGGTAGTGGTTACATATTCTTTTCCGCTGAAAGGTTTTACTACATACAGAAGTTGTTCAGAATCGGGGCTCCAGGTAAAATCTTCTGCTCCACCAAAAGGTTTCTGTGGAGAATCCCACGATTTTCCTTCCAATAAATCAATGGCAGCGGATGAAGGCTGAGCCATATTCACGACAAACAAATGATTGTATTTCCCTTCATTCCAAGTGTCCCAATGGCGGTGATTGAGATCTGTATAAACTTGCGCAGTCGATTTCGGGGTATCTTTATATTTATCTTTTCCGTACACCGTTTCTACCTGAACTTCCTTGCTGAACGCTATTTTTTTGCCGTCCGGAGAAATTTTTACGAGATCAGCTTTGCCAATCGTATAAAACTCAGTCCATGTTTTGCCGGAATCGGAGGAAATATAAATTTTCTCGCCTTCTTTTGCATACAATCCGTTTTTATCCCACTGAATCAGCGATTTTTTGCCAAGATCAACCTCTACAGCGGTATTATTTTTCAGGTTAAGAAAATAATTTTTGCTGTCCGTTTTTTCAGTTTTCAAATCGGTTTTGCTGATTTTATAGAACAGAGAAGCCTGGTCAGGCGCCGTCGCTACGACACTTAATCGGTTTAGGTTCCATAATTTTTCCGGGGTCATTACGTTTTGAGCATTCATCATCAAAGAAGCCGTGATGGCCAACAAGCTGTGTTTAATTTTCATACTGTTTTATTGAAAAGTGTAAAAATATTAATTTAAAATCAAGTGGAAAGATAATGAGAATAAAAAGCACGTTTAAATGCAATTTAATAATCAAAAAAACCTTCCATTTTCGGGAAGGCTTTATCATACTTCTATGCAATTAGAAAAAATAACAATTCAAATCTATGAATAAAGCAATACATTTACAAATTAAATATTCAATCCTCGTCAATACCAGAAGTATTTATCTTTCTATTAAAATTCATTGAAAGAACAAATTTGCATGAAAATAATAAGTTACAATGTCAACGGCATTCGCGCGGCTTTTACCAAGGATTTTTTAGGCTGGCTGAACGCAGCTTCTCCCGACATCATCTGCATTCAGGAAAGCAAAGCGGGAAACGACCAAATTGATATTGAAAGTTTTGAGCAGTTAGGCTATCACAGTTTTTGGCATTCTGCCGTAAGAAAAGGATACAGCGGCGTTGGAATTGCATCTAAAATACCACCCAAAAGCATTCATTACGGTTGTGGTATCGAACAATATGACAACGAAGGCAGAATTCTCCGCGCTGATTTTGAGGATTTCTCAGTCATATCCGTATATGTTCCTTCCGCTTCCAATATTGAAAGGCTTGGTTTCAAGCTGGAATTTTGCCATGATTTTCTGGAATATGTAAAAGACCTTCAAAAGGATATTCCCAATCTTATTATTTCAGGGGATTTTAATATTTGTCATCAACCTATTGATATTCACAATCCGATTGGCCTTAAAAATACTTCCGGTTTCCTTCCCGTTGAGCGCGAATGGCTTTCCCGTTTCATAGAAGAATGCGATCTTACCGACAGTTTCCGATATTTGAATCCAGAATCCCAGCAATTTTCATGGTGGAGTTACCGGCAGAATTCCAGAGCGCGCAACAAAGGTTGGCGGCTGGACTATCATTTTGTATCATCATCTTTAAAAACCCGCATCAGCAGAGCATTGATGCTTCCGGAAGTGAAACATTCCGATCATTGTCCCGTTTTCCTTGAATTGACACAATAAATTCTACATTTTATTAGTCTTGTAGCAATATATTTGATAATTTTGTTTAAAATGACTCAACAATAAAATGCTGATAACCCTCGAAAAATTAAAAACCGAAATAAAAAACAGTCCACAGGTCGCTAACTCAATACTGGGTTACACGGATCAATGGAAAAGCAGCCATTATAATACATTGGCCACCCTTGTTAGTGAAAGTCTAATGAAGAGCTCGCTGCTGCAGGGCGAAAAGAAATTTGAACTGGGAAACACCATTTCCGGGATGACACTGAAAAGGTTTTTCGAAGGGCAAAACTCCGAAACAGCTTCCAATGACCTTCGTTTTCTTAAAACCCTGGATAAGCTCAGTATTTTTTTAGGCTATCAGGATTTCAATGAATTTATTCAAAAAAATAAAAATCCTGAAACTCCGATTCATATCCCGGAAACCTTGGTTCATGAAGACCGTGTTTATTTTGAAAATATTATTTTGGGATGTGCACGCTGCGAGTTTGAATTTCTGCAGAAACTTCCGGAAATTAATCTTGATCCACTGAAAGAATTCGTCATCTCAGGAGCTCCTTATCATACCAGAATAGACCGTTATCTTCACAAATTGAAAGAGCAGGAGTACATCATCAGTTCCCTGCCCGAATCTAATTATGAAGTTTTTAATCTTGAAATTAAGAACAAAACCAGCCGTTCAGTTGTGATTGCTACCAGTGAATTCTGGAACCTCAATTTTATTGATGGAAACGAGGAGCCGCATCATTATCACACCATGAACCAGCAAAATTATTTTCTGAAAAAAGATGCTGACGGGAACTGGAAAATCTGGGATAATTACAACCCGAATGTGTGGGATTTGACGGATAAAATCTAATACAAAAGAAACGCTGCCGGTAATTTAACCGACAGCGTATTTATTTTTAATTCAGAGAGAATATTATTCCAATTCTCCAAGATATTTTTCCGCATCCATGGCTGCCATACAACCGCTTCCCGCAGCTGTAACCGCTTGTCTGTAAATAGCATCCTGAACATCACCCGCCGCAAAAACGCCGGGAAAATTCGTACGGGTAGAACCTTTTTCAGTAACGATATATCCGTTCTGATCTGTAGTAATCTGATCTTTGAAAATATCCGTATTCGGCTGATGTCCGATGGCGATAAAAATTCCATGTACAGAAATATTAGACGTTGCTTTCGTCTGATTATTAATGACTACTGCTCTTTCAACCAAATTATTTTCACCTTCAATTCCGATGAGCTCATGATGAAATTTCACTTCAATATTGGGCGTATTTTCTACACGGTGGATCATCGCTTTGGAAGCGCGGAATTCATTTTTCCGAACCAGCATCGTCACTTTTGAACAGAGTTTGGCGAGGTAGGTTGCTTCTTCTGCAGCGGTATCGCCACCTCCGACTACAATTACTTCTTTTCCTTTATAGAAAAATCCATCGCAAGTAGCACAGGCAGATACGCCTCCACCAGCATATTTTTTTTCATCATCCAAACCTAAATATTTAGCAGTAGCTCCTGTAGAAATAATCACAGTTTTGGCGAGAATTTCTTTTTCTCCGGCCCAGAGTTGGTGAATACCGCCTCTTTCCTTGGAAAATATCGCTTTGGTAATCAGTTCATAATGTACTTTCGTATCAAAACGTTCTGCCTGTTTCTGAAGATCCATCATCATTTCGGGGCCTGTAACACCATTCGGATAACCCGGAAAATTGTCCACTTCCGTCGTGGTGGTCAGCTGTCCGCCTGGTTCGAGTCCGGTGTACAATTGAGGTTTCAGATCTGCACGTGCAGCATAAATAGCGGCCGTAAATCCGGAAGGCCCGGAACCGACGATAACGCAATCGTGAATATTTTCCATAGATACAATTTGATTGAAGATTAGGCTTCAGATTCAGATGCCCAAAAGTCGGGATTTATTTTCTGTTATTCAATTATTTTGCGATGAATTTTGTCAATCGGAAAGAAACTTTCTTTGAATAAGAAACTCCGGAATTCCCGGAGTTTAAGATACTATTTCACTGGTTAGTCCGCGGGAAATAAGTTTTTCGTGCATGGGCTCCAGAAGTTCGAGACTGCCTGTTTTCACCGTGCATTTTCCTTTATAATGCACCAGAATAGTACATTGCTCTGCCTGTTCCAGTGTATGCTTGCAAATTTCTATTAGTGAAGCAATGACGAAATCGAAGGTATTCACATCATCATTCCAAAGCACCAGTTTGTGGCCCTGGTCTTCATCTTCCATCACCAGTACTTCTTCATCGTATTTTCTTTTTGGGTTTTCGTAATTGTCGGAGTTAAAAATTCTGTTCATTTTCATGTTTTAATTTCCTTACAAAGAATTAGACTTCTCCCATTTCCTCGCTCAGTTCGCTGATAATATCAGGTTCCTTAAAAACAAGTTCCACCATTTCCACACTTTTATTATTCATCTTGAGGATTTTAAACTGGTAACCGTTCATGTGGAATTCCTGGTTTTCTTCCGGAATATCTTCCAATTCATGCAGAATGTATCCGGCCAGCGTATTAAACTCTCCTTCTTCTGAAAGCGGGAAAGTATGAGGCAAAAATTCATTGATCTCGTCCAGAGGTTGTGTCGCCTGAACCCAGAAAACATTTTCTCCTACTTTATCCACTACTTTTTCTTCATCATCTTCCTCATCCTGAATTTCACCCACCAGTTCTTCCAGAATATCTTCCAGCGTAATGATTCCTTCCGTTCCTCCGAACTCATCAATCACAATGGCAAGATGCTGTTTTTTGAGCTGAAAAGTTTTCATTAAATCAGAAATTTTCTTGCTCCCCACCACGAAAAAGGCTTCCCGCATTAGCTTCCGAAGGTCATCATGGGTAATATCTCCTTTTCTTTTTACAAATTCCCGAATAATTTCTTTGGTGTAAAAAATCCCGATAATATTATCAATAGAATCTTCAAAAACCGGAATTCGGGAATATCCGCTGTCCATGATTTGATTGATGATTTCTTCTATCGGATCTTCAATATCGATTGACAAAATGTTTTGTCTCGGCACCATAATCTGCTTGGCAGAATGATCCGTAAAATCAAAAGCATTTTTAATGATTTCATAATTTTCTTCCTGAATTTCACCTGAATCTGCTGATTGTTTTACCAACAATTGCAGCTCTTCTGTTGAATGAATTTCATGTTCGGAAGCGGGGTGAATTTTCATCAGTCTCAAAAATGCATTCGACATCTGATTCATAGACCATATAAAAGGCTTGAACACTGTATAGAAAACTCTTAATGGAACTGCAATCGCCATGGCTGTAGCTTCAGATTTCCTGATGGCGATCGACTTGGGAATCAATTCACCCAATACAATATGCATTATAGTAATCAGTAAAAAACTGAGAATCAGCGATATAGTAGTGATCGTAGCGGGATCTAATGCAATATTGAAATAAATAAATATATTCCCAATGATGTGATGCATGGCACTTTCCCCAACCCAACCAAGAGCAAGAGAAGCCAGCGTAATACCGAGTTGTGTTGCAGAAAGATATTCGTCCAGACGTTTGATAATAAATTCCGTCTGTTTTGCCATAGCATTTCCTTCAGCTGCTTTCAGCTGAATCTGGGAGTACCGTACCTTAACAATTGAGAATTCGGCTGCTACGAAAAAGCCATTAAGTAATACTAAGAATAATGCTAATAAAAGCTTGACTATATCCGAGTCCATTTAAATTGAATAACAATATTATGCAAATATATAGATTTATTTTTTTGCAACATGATGCAGAAGGTGAAGCCAATGCATAGGTGAAAAAATAAAAAAAGCACCCCACGTATGAGGTGCTTCAGTTATGATTGGAGATTTTTTTTAATTTCCTTTCAATGCTTCTGCACCGGAAACAATCTCAAGAATTTCATTGGTAATCGCTGCCTGACGAGCTTTGTTGTACGTAATCACTAAATCATTTTTCAGTGCACCGGCATTGTCGGTCGCTTTATGCATCGCTGTCATTCTGGCACCGTGTTCAGAAGCTACGCTGTCGAGTACCGCTTTGTAAACCTGTGTTTTTATGGATTTTGGAATCAAATTTTCCAGAATTTCTTTTGCACTTGGTTCAAAAATATAATCAACAGCAGCAGTTGAAGTAACTTCCGGCATCGCAATCGGCAACACCTGTTCGGTAATCACCTGTTGTGTTGCGGCATTTATGAATTTATTGTAGATTACAAAAACCTGATCAAATTTTCCTTCCGTATAGTCTTTCATTACCTGTGCGGTAAATCCGGCAACTTTATCGAAACTGAGGTGATCAAAAATAGCACTTTGGTTATCGTACACTTTTTTGTTTTTCCAAACTGCATCATACACTTTCTTTCCGACGGTGAGTATTTCGTAACTCTGCGTCGTCTTCTTCAGCTGCAGATTGAGTTCTTTCACTACAGAAGAATTGAATGCGCCGGCCAATCCTCTGTTGGACGTAATCACGATATACAGAACGTTCTTCACCTCTCTCTGCACCGTATATGTAGCTACCTGTTCCGGATCTGCATTTGCGCTAACATTTTCGATGAGCTCTGTCAGTTTTTCAGAATATGGCCTCAGCATTACGATAGCATCCTGTGCTTTTTTCAGTTTCGCTGCTGCTACCATCTTCATTGCACTGGTAATCTGCATCGTAGAACTGATGGAGGTAATTCGTCCGCGTATTTCCTTTAAATTTGCCATTGAATAAGGTTCAAAGTCTAAGGGTTAATATTCAGGATACAGCTCATGAAGCGGTATCCTGATTGATTTTTATATTAATTGTACTTTACTGAAATATCAGCAGCAGCACTCTTCAATACTTCAGTAATGCTGTTATCTATTTTTCCGGCTTTGATGGCAGCCATGGTTTCCGGGTGTTTAGATTTCAGGAAATCCACATATTCTTTCATGAATTCTTTCACTCTTCTTACAGGAACATCTTTCAGAAGATTTTCTGTTCCAGCATATACCATTGCTACTTGATTTTCAACAGGAAGCGGAGAGTTCACAGGCTGCTTCAGAATTTCCACGTTCTTTTCTCCTTTAGAAATAACTGCTTGTGTAGAAGCATCTAAGTCTGAACCGAATTTAGCAAAAGCTTCCAATTCTTTGTACTGAGCCTGATCTAATTTTAATGTTCCGGAAACCTTCTTCATGGATTTGATCTGAGCATTTCCCCCTACCCTGGAAACGGAAATTCCCACGTTGATTGCCGGGCGAACACCGGAGTTGAAAAGATCCGACTCCAGGAAAATTTGTCCGTCGGTAATAGAAATTACGTTGGTAGGAATATAAGCTGATACGTCACCTGCCTGAGTTTCAATAATCGGAAGTGCAGTAAGCGATCCGCCTCCTTTCACCATTGGTTTCAGGGCTTCAGGAAGGTCGTTCATCTGCTTTGCGATATTGTCATCAGCAATCACTTTCGCTGCTCTTTCCAATAATCTGGAGTGAAGATAGAACACGTCTCCCGGATATGCTTCGCGGCCCGGTGGCCTTCTCAAAAGCAAGGAAAGTTCACGATAAGCAACCGCTTGTTTAGAAAGATCATCATAAATAATCAAGGCTGGCCTTCCGGTATCACGGAAATATTCGCCGATAGAAGCTCCTGCCATGGGTGCATACACCTGCATTGGAGTCGGGTCAGAAGCATTTGCAGCTACAATAACTGTATAAGCCATCGCTCCTTTATCTTCCAAAGTTTTTACAATCTGTGCAACAGTAGAACCTTTCTGGCCTATCGCAACATAGATACAATATACCGGTTCTCCGGCGTCATAAAATTCTTTTTGATTCAGAATGGTATCAATGGCCACGGTGGTTTTACCGGTTTGACGGTCACCAATAATCAGCTCTCTTTGCCCTCTTCCTACGGGAATCATGGAATCGATCGCTACGATACCTGTCTGAAGCGGCTCATTAACCGGCTGTCTGAAAATTACACCCGGTGCTTTTCTTTCAATCGGCATTTCGTAAAGTTCTCCAGTGATAGGGCCTTTACCATCGATCGGGTTTCCGAGTGTATCTACAACTCTTCCCAGCATTCCTTCACCTACTTTAATAGAGGATATGGTGTTGGTTCTGTTTACAGTATCTCCTTCCTTTACCTTCTTGGATTCTCCCAAAAGCGCAACCCCAACATTGTCTTCTTCCAGGTTCAGTACGATGCCTTCAATTCCGCCCTGGAATCTTACGAGTTCTCCGTACTGTACATTTTCCAAACCGTAAACACGGGCGATCCCATCACCGATTTGAAGCACTGTTCCTACTTCTTCTACGTTGGAATGGGTATCAAAATTTGCTAACTGTTGCTTCAGTATCGCTGATACTTCTGCCGGATTTATTTCTGCCATTTTGGTTCTTTTTTCTTAGTTTAATTGAAAATCTTTTCTTATTCGGTTGAGTTTGGACTTTACCGATGCATCGATTTGCTGATCGCCAACTCTTAAAATATATCCTCCTAAGATGTCAGGATTGATGATGGTATTCAGGTCGAAATTGCTTCCTTCCTTTACCAGACCCGATGATTTCAGGATTTCTGTAATATTGTTCTGCGACAATTCTGAAGCAGAAGTGAGAGTGATTCTCTGAATGCCTTGTTTATCTTCCACTTTGTTGATGAATTCCTGCGCAATATTTCTCATTTCCTTTTCTCTTCCCTGTCTGATGACAAGACTGATCATGTTTTGGGAAGCCTTTGAGAAACTTTGGAATATCTCCGCTGCTGCAGCCATTTTCTTTTTGGAATCGATGAAAGGAGTTGCAAAGAAAGCATTCAGTTCTTTACTTTCCTTCATGATTTTCACAACATCTTTCATTTCTGAAAAAACCGATGCCGTGTTGCCACTTTCCTGAGTGAAATCAAGCAAACCCTGTGCGTACCTTTTCGCTACTTTGGATGTCAGCATGATAATTAGTTCAGGTTAATGTTGTTCAAATAATTCTCTACCAGCGTATCCTGAGCTTCGTTGCTGTTCAGCTTTTGTTTCAGGATATTTTCCGCAATATTCACAGAAAGGGCACCAATCTGAGTTTTGATGTCGGCCATTGCAGCAGATTTCTCCGCCTGAATGGATTGTCTCGCCTGTTCAATGAGTTTGTCGCCTTCCAATTTTGCAATATCTTTCGCTTCACCTACAATTCTGTCCTTGATTTCTCTGGCTTCTTTCAGAATTGAATCTCTTTCCGCTTTCGCTTCACGAATGATTCTTTCGTTGTCAGATTTCAGCTGCTCCATTTCTATCTTAGCCAGTTTTGCCTGATTGAGCGCGTCTACGATAGAAACTTCTCTGTCATTAACCGCTTTCATGATGGGTTTCCAAGCAAATTTGGTCAGTAGGAAAAGAAGGATCAAAAACGTGAGCGTCATCCAAAACAAAAGGCCTATTCCCGGTTCGATTATCATAGTATATAAACTTTATTAATTGTTTGTTCTAAAAAATTATGGAAGATAAAAACCTTAGCAGCAGCCAACCGCTCGCTGCTAAGATTATTGGTTGTGCAGATTACTTGATGAAGGCACCAAAGATAATCGCGATAAGGCCAGCACCTTCGATAAGACCTGCTGCGATCAACATCGCTGCCTGAATCTTACCAGCTTGTTCAGGCTGTCTTGCGATAGCATCCATAGCGTGTCCACCGATTTTACCAATACCAAGGCCTACCCCTAATACTGCTAAACCGATTCCTACATAAATTAGTCCTGCTCCAGTTGTTAAATCCATAATAAAAATATTTAGGTTGTTATATTTTTTAAATTTTAATTAAGCGACAATGGTATCTTTTCCTGCACTGTCGTGGTCGTTATGTGCATGATCGTGATCATGATCTTCCACTGCCATTCCGATATATAATGCGGAAAGTACTGTGAAAATAAACGCCTGAAGTGCTGCTACCAGAAGTTCCAGAAGAAATACAAACAAAGCCAAAGGCACCGCTGCCAATCCTAATGCTGCATTTTTGAAAATGAAGATCAGGGAAATAATGGCCAGAATCATAATGTGTCCTGCAGTTACGTTGGCAAAGAGACGCATCATCAGCGCAAAAGGCTTGGTGAAAATTCCGATAATTTCAATGGGCACCATAATAGGGTACAGCGCAGCAGGAACCGGCGGCATGAAAATATGCTTCCAGAAACTTTTGTTCGCGCTGAACAAAGTGATGATTAAAGTAATAATAGCCAACGCTGCCGTTACTGCAATGTTTCCTGTAAGGTTCGCACTTCCCGGAAAGAAAGGAATCAGCCCGAAAAGATTGTTCAGCCATACAAAGAAAAATACGGTAAGCAAATAAGGAAGATATTTCTGATATTTGGCTCCGATATTCGGGATCGCCACTTCGTCTCTGATAAAAAGCACCAAAGGCTCCAGCAGTTTTCCTGCACCTTTCGGAACTGCATTCGTCCTGTAATTTTTGGCCATACTGATAAAAATAAACAGCATGAAAATTACTGACAGAAACATCGAAAATACATTTTTCGTAATAGAAAAATCAAAAAAGGAATTGTCGGAAGTATGATTTCCTCCGATAAGATTGAATAAAGAAGCTTTATGTAAACCTTCGGTATTTTTGATAATACCGTGATCCATAGTATATCCGTTTACAATTTCCCCGTGTGCAACGTCACTCGACATGAAGAAATGCCATCCTGAGGGATCTTTAACAATCACCGGCAAAGGTATAGAAACATGTTTTTCGTCAGGAGTACCCTCATTCAATGTGAAAAGATGCCATTCGTTAGCATCACCAATGTGGTGCATAATCATCTCAACTGCATTGAATTCTTTTTCGTCTGATGCCGCATCAGTACTGCTCGCTGCGAAGGCTGAAGAACTGAATACCACAAATAAAAACACAAAAAATAAAGAGTAAATTCTCTGAATCATGATTTAATTTTATCGGTGTGCAAATATAGTTCTTTTATTTAATTTTATACGCAGCACTAAATTGATTTTTATCAGTCAGGATTATCTTTCATTCAACAGACGAATCACCTTATAATAAAGAATAAAAGATGCTGTTAAAAAAGTGAAAATTAAAAACAGAAAGTGTTGCGTTGTTTTCTCCAGCCATTGCAAACTTATAATGAGCCAGGCAACATCTTTCAGAACATTAACAAAAAGAAATTTCATGCCCGCATTCGGAGTGTTCATCCATACCTTTCTGAAAATGAAAAAAACACCAACATTTGCCAAAATCAGTAGGAAAATCACCCCTAAAATTGCTGTAAAATCCATGCTGCAAAATACAATTTTTAATAATTACATAAAATCCTTATTTTTGCACACCTTTACTTATATTAAAACAACACTATGTTCAACAGTTTACAGGATAAATTAGACAAGGCTTTACAGAATATCGCAGGACGCGGAAAGATCACGGAGATCAACGTAGCGGAAACCGTCAAAGAAATTCGCCGCGCACTCGTAGATGCCGACGTTAATTATAAAGTTGCGAAAGATCTGACGAAAAGAGTTCAGGACAAAGCTTTAGGGCAAAATGTACTTACCAGCCTGACACCGGGTCAATTGATGACCAAGATCGTTCACGATGAACTGGCCGAGCTGATGGGCGGAACTCAGGAAGGCATCAACCTTTCCGGGAAACCAACCGTTATTTTAATTGCCGGGCTTCAGGGATCGGGTAAAACAACTTTTTCCGGAAAACTGGCCAATTATTTAAAACAGAAAAGAAGTAAAAAACCTTTATTGGTAGCATGCGACGTTTATCGTCCTGCCGCAATTGAACAGCTGAAAGTGTTAGGCGGACAAATCGGTGTACCTGTGTATACCGAAGAAGGTTCGGTAAACCCTTCTCTGATTGCAGAAAATGCCGTAAAATTTGCAAAAGATAATCATCACGACGTTGTGATTGTGGATACTGCAGGCCGTTTGGCAATTGATGAGCAAATGATGAACGAAATCAAATCGGTGCATTATTTCATCAAACCTCACGAAACCCTTTTTGTGGTCGATTCCATGACCGGCCAGGATGCAGTGAATACAGCAAAAGCTTTTAATCAGGCTTTGAATTTTGATGGTGTGGTCCTTACCAAATTAGATGGAGATACTCGTGGTGGAGCGGCTTTAACGATTCGTTCCGTGGTGGAAAAACCGATTAAATTCATTTCTACCGGCGAAAAAATGGAGGCACTGGATCTTTTCTATCCCGAAAGGATGGCCGATAGAATTTTGGGAATGGGTGACGTTGTTTCCCTCGTAGAAAGAGCTCAGGAACAGTTTGATGAAGAAGAAGCTAAAAAACTTCACAGGAAAATTGCCAAAAATGAATTCGGGTTCGATGATTTTCTGAAGCAGATTCATCAGATCAAAAAAATGGGGAATATGAAAGACCTGATGGGCATGATTCCCGGTGTAGGAAAAGCGATAAAAGATGTGGAAATCAGCGATGATTCTTTTAAACATATTGAAGCCATCATCCATTCTATGACTCCCGAGGAACGCCGAAAACCTTCCATTATCAATACCCAGCGCAAAAACAGAATCGCCAGAGGTGCCGGAAGAAAGATAGAAGATGTAAACCAGCTGATGAAACAGTTTGACCAAATGGGAAAAATGATGAAAGTAATGCAGGGCCCACAAGGAAAACAGCTCATGCAGATGATGGGCAAAGGAATGCCGAATATGCCAGGAATGGGTGGCGGATTATTCGGAAAGAAATAACCGACGATTTATGTTAGACATTATATAATGTGATAACCCGGACTGCAATCCGGGTTATTATTTTATAATTTTCTCTGATATTTTATTTACTTTTATTCCATCATAAATTAAATATTTTATTATGGGAATTATTCAGGAATTTAAACAGTTTGCCTTTAAGGGCAATGTGATGGACCTCGCTGTGGGGGTGATTATTGGTGCAGCTTTCGGGCAGATTGTGACCTCGCTTGTAGAAGATGTGATTACACCTCTCCTTCTGAATCCTGCGTTGAGTGCTGTAAATGCAGACAAAATCGCAGACCTTAGCTGGAACGGTGTGAAATACGGGAGTTTTCTGTCCGCAACGATTTCATTTCTATGTATTGCAATGGTGTTGTTCTGGCTGATAAAAGGAGCCAACAAACTCACCCGAACCGCACCGGAAGAAGCAGCCACCCCCGCTCCGCCTTCTTCTACAGATGTTCTGCTGATGGAAATCCGGGACGAATTGAAAAAAGGACATTCCTCCTGATTGGGATTATTTATTTTACCTCTGCCTGAAAACAACAGGCAGATTTTTTTTGGCTCATTTTCAGGTGAATATGATCGGAATTATAGAAAAGTATATTTGCTTGGTAAGTGTCAATGTTTAAAAACAGGCCATAAAAAAACCGCCTCGGTGTGAGGCGGTTTGTGTTGTATCTTTTCAGAAAGCTTATTTCTTGATGAATTTCTCTGAAGTAATACCTTTTTCAGTTTGGATGTTGATAATGTAGGTTCCTCTTTCAAGGTTGGTTACATCCACTGCGTTATCCATTACTTTCGCCTCAATTTTTCTTCCTGACATATCAAAGATAGAAGCACCTTGTACTTTATCTTTCGTTTTAATATTCAAGATGTCTGATACTGGGTTGGGGTAAAGTGAAAGCTCGGCGTTTTTCGTTAAAACTTCTGCTGTTGAAAGAGCTGCAGCATTTGAAAATTCAACCAGAATATTGTCAAAACCGACAGTTTTACTTATCAAATTCCCAGTGGTTGCACTATTATAAAGATATACGTCTTCAGCCATCATTCCTGGGATCAGAGTGTAAGTAGTTCCACCAGATACAGATCCCGAACCTCCTGGGAAGAAGAAAGTAGTAACCCCAGTTGTCCTATTGTATTGAAAAGACAGTGTATACCAAGTATTAGGCAGTAAGACCACTCCAGGTGCTGCTGCTAATCCCCAAGAATAAAGAGTTGGTCCTTGTGTTCCCGTTCCTGTATTATTTACCGTAGCTAAACCAGTTAATACTCCAGTTGTGGTATTATATAAAAACCCTCCAAGCGTACGGGATACTGTACCATCCGCTCCCCATACTCTCATTTGTATTTGGCTATTACTTCCTGGTGCACCTGTATAAAGGTCAAATTTACCGTGAACAATATTATTTCCAAGAGTTGGAGTTGCAGTTCCAAATTTTGCTGCAATCCTACCATTCAATGTAGAATTTGGGGTAGCGTCATAAGAGTTATAACCGGCAATCGTAAGAGATTGTCCATGTGCAGCATCTATAGTGGTTACTTGATAATCGGTATTGGCTCCGTTAAGCGTAAACCAAGAGTTTTGTCCGGCAGTAGCTCCGGTAACATCAGTTCCTAAATTCCCTGGTGTCAGTGTATTGAAATCTTCACTCACTAGAACTTGACCATTTAAGGCAAATCCAGCCAATATTAAGGCAGATAATAAAACTTTTTTCATAATATTTAAATTTTTAAATGATGCGGTAAAGATACCGATAATTAGGTATTGCCGCAAAGGAAATAGAAACTGAAAATGTTAAAAAATCATAAAAAAATCCCGGTACAAGACCGGGATTATTCACTAATTGCATTATTATTTTTTAATAAACTTTTCAGATATTCTTTCATTATCTGTTTCGATGTTAATGATATAGGTTCCACTCTTTAAAGCCTTGACATCTACTATATTATTAATAATATTGACTCGTATGTTTTTTCCACTCATATCATAGACAGAAACTGATTTGATTTTGCCTATTCCGGACAGTGTGATAAAATCTGTTGCTGGGTTAGGCGTTAAGGATAACTTCGACTTTGAAACTTCCGCAGTTCCCATGGTGGATCTGGTTACAGAAAATGTATCAATTCCTATAATATCAGAGTTTGTTCCAGAAGGACCGGCATTCGTTACAAAATACCGGAAAGCAAATTTAGCAGCTACGGGTGTTGTTCCTACTCCTGTTACTGTAAACGAATATTGTGTCCAAGTTTTGGGGTAAACAAATCCGTCTAATAAATTAGGATTTACGCTAACCCCCAAATTCGTAAAACTCCCTACATCTGTTGGGCCTGTACTAGGAACCACTGTGGTTGCAGCTGTGCTATATCTTACTTCCAGTCTATCCGGGTAATCCGTTGTCCCGTCGGTTCCTTTGCGGGTATAAATAGAAACGACATCTCCGTCTTGAACATTCACCACAGGAGTAATAAGCCAGTTGCTGATTGTACCTGTATTGGTACTCGTATAGTTGACGATAGCAAATGAATTGGCACCACCCGCCTGACCATTAGGAATTACTCCGGTAGTACTGCCAAAAATCGGCGTGGACGCTGTCGTATAGCTGGCTTTTGACCACAGAACGGGAGTCGCAGGTGGTGATGTACTTTGGTTGGTCATGATCCAGTCCGTAGAAAATGCTGAATCAAAACCGTAACTGTACACGGTTGTCTGCGCAGTGAAAACTGCAGAGGCAAAAATACATGCAGAAAGTAAAAATTGTTTCATAATATTAAAATTTTGATTAATTACAGAGTAAAGATAGCAGATTCCTCCTTTCCCTGCAAGGAATATTTTATAATTTATATTGAATACATTACAAAATCCCGACTTTGCGCCGGGATTCCATATTAATATCAAAACAAAGATCTACCTCTACATCTTCGCATAATTCTCAAAAAATAACGGGATGCTTTCTATTCCTTTGTAGAAATTGAAAAGCCCGTAATGTTCATTCGGTGAGTGGATGGCATCAGAATCTAATCCGAAGCCCATCAGTACAGATTTGGCTCCCAACACCTGCTCGAACATGGCTGTAATCGGAATGCTACCACCGCTTCTGTATGGCAGCACTTCCTTTCCGAAGGCGGTTTCCATCGCTTTTTTAGCCGCTAAGAATTCTTTGGTATCGCTCGGCAATACGTACGGCATTCCGCCATGGTGCGGTGTTACTTTTACTTTTACATTATCGGGTGCTATGTTCTCAAAATATTTCGTGAACTTTTCAGTAATCTCGTCCGGAGTTTGATAAGGCACCAATCTCATGGATATTTTAGCAAATGCTTTGGATGGAATCACGGTTTTGGCTCCTTCGCCGGTGTAACCACCCCAAATTCCGTTGCAGTCGAGTGTCGGGCGAATAGAGGTTCTTTCCAAAGTTGTAAACCCTTGTTCGCCTTCAACTCCTTTCAGATTGATGGATTTTTTAAATTCTTCCTGGTCGTCTTTCAGTTTGGCCATTTCTGCTCTTTCTTCGCCAGAAAGTTCCAGAACATTATCGTAAAAACCATCGATGGCAATGCGTCCGTTTTCATCAATCAACTGTGCAATCATTCTGGAAAGCACATGAATCGGATTCGGGACAGCACCACCGTACAGTCCGGAATGCAGATCTCTTCCCGGGCCTTCCACTTCCACTTCCATATAACTGAGGCCGCGCAAACCGGTAGTTACAGTTGGTTGATCCTTAGAATATAAACCGGTATCTGAAATGAGAATACAATCGCAGGACAGTTTTTCTTTGTTTTCATTCACAAAATCGCCCAGACTTACCGAGCCTACTTCCTCTTCGCCTTCAATAATAAATTTCACGTTACACGGCAGCGTATTGGTTTTCATCATGGCTTCAAAGGCTTTGATATGCATGAAGAACTGGCCTTTGTCATCGGCTGATCCGCGGGCGAATATCGCACCGTCAGGATGAATTTCCGTTTTCTCAATGTACGGTTCGAAAGGCGGTTTTTTCCAAAGTTCCAGCGGATCCGGCGGTTGCACATCGTAATGTCCGTACACGAGAACAGTGGGCAGATTTTTATCCAGTATTTTCTCGCCGTACACAATAGGATAACCTTTGGTCTGGCAAACTTCCACTGCATCTGCCCCGGCGTTTTTCAGGTGTTGGGCACACATTTCTGCACACTTCAGCACTTCGTTTTTGTAGGCCGGATCTGCACTGATGGAGGCGATTTTCAGCAATTCAAAAAGCTCATCAATATATCGTTGTTTATTCTCCTGAATGTAATTCAAAGTTTCCTGCATTTTTATAAATATTTAATTGATTAGAAATTGGATCAGTACTCATTTACTGTTCCGGTAAAAATAAAAAAAATGCCCTGCATAAGCAAGGCAAAATGGTATTATTTGATCATGAATATTCTCAAAAAAATAAGTTTTAAGGAGTTTGCTTCAGTGAATCCGGCCTCATTTCTACTGCAGTTGGCCCTGCTACAGAGTCTGTCGTTGCAGGCAATGCCACTTCTTCCGGTGTTGCTGTTCCGCGGGTTTCTGTATTGTCGTAACGGTCTATTCCATCCTGTATTCTCAGGACACCCTGATTGCCTCCTTCTGTTACTTTCTGACAGCTGATGGCCAAAGTTGCGATGGCTATTCCTAATCCTAATTTTTTCATAATCTTTATTTCTAATGTTTCAAGAAGACTTGGTCTCTAAAATTCCCCAAAAATAAGAAATATTGCGGGGTTGCACAAAACTTTTTATTTTGATTTTAAAATATGTTTCCCTTGCAGCGACCGGGTAAAAATAAGATAACGGAAACCGCCGTCTTTCAGCTGAAATTTTTTCCTGATTTCCTCCGGTTTTAGCGGATGGTTTTTAGAAATAATATTAAACTGTTCCTTCTTTTTAATGGCTCTCGCGTCTACAGTCTCCACTTCCAAGACTCTTCCGGGAAAGTCATTAATTTGCCTGTCAGAAGTATAAAGATGGGAGTTGGGATGCAGTTTTTTCAATCCGAACCGTTCCGCAATCAGATGAAAAGCACCGGATTTCAAAACGGCATTATTCGGAAGATATAAAAATGAAAGCGGAACAGAATATGCTGCCTGAGCTTCACTTTCCTGATTCCAGTCAAATTCAAAAACCGGTTCTTCTGTTTCGAGATTCACACAGGAACAACTCACCTTCTCAGGTTTACTGTCCGGATGAATATAAACCACCACTTCTTTCACTTCGTTTTTAACGGCGATGATTTCAATACGGTACACCTCTTTCAACACAGAAAGGAGATACGATACATCAATCAACGGAGATAGTTTGATGATGATTTCCCGAGCTGATTTCCGTAGAATATCCTGAATTTCCAAGAGATTTGGCGACAGATCTTCCAGAAGAAAAACCTTATTACTCTGTGCATCTCTGCGGCCGGGATCCAGATAAACCACATCATACATTTGCGTATTTTCCTGTAAAAAATCCAGTGCGTTTTTTGAAATAAAAGTGGCCGATTTTCCCAATACTTCCCAATTGTGCCGCACGGTTTCCAGAAGTTCTGCATTTTGCTCAACGAGGGTTACTTCTTCAAAATTTTCTGACATGAAAAAAGCGTCAATTCCAAAACCGGAAGTGAGATCGAGAAAGGTTTTTCCGTGGAGATTTTCGGCTTTATAAGTTGCGGTGGATTGCGAGGAAGACTGTTCCATATTAAGTCCGGGCAGAAAAACGATGCATTCTTTTAAAAAGAACGGAAATTTCTTTTCCGCAACCTTTCTTCCCTTAATCTGCTGTACGATTTCCTGCATGGAAACTTCCGGAAACGGTGATTTTTTCAATAACAAAGAATGCAAATCCGTTTTCAGATTTGCATTGATAAAAGCATGAATATCTTTGTTAAACTCTTTTTTCATTCAAACATTTCTGCCAGGCGAACGGGTTTTATTGTATTGCCGGAATACATCTCTTCAACAGTTTTCGTTTTTTCTCGTTGCGGATACAGATTGATTCCCGTCAGTTTTATTTTTCCCTCTTCCACCCAATTTTGCTCAGCAACCGCGTGTTGAAAAATGTGTTTCTGAATTTCCCCGGATTGTAGCATGGCGAGATAGCCTCCCTTTTCTTCAATTTCAAGAAAGTATTTCCATGATTTTTCTGCAAACTGTCGGGTGATATCCTCTACAAAATAACTTCCGTTGGCAGCATCGTCAAACACATTGATAATGCTTTCATAAGCGAGGACAATCTGTTGTTTAAAAGAAATTTCTTCCGAAAGCAACGTTTGATTTTCCAGCTTATAATCATTGCTGAAGACCGCATCGGCGCCACCGATCATGGCTGCGGATAATTCCAGAGTGGAACGGATCAGGTTGTTTTCCTCATCCAGATTTGATTTATTCCGCAAAGTAGTTTCGGCAAAAATATACGGAATGATTTGGGTATCAAATTCTTTTGAAAATTCATGAAAAACAAGTTTCAACGCCCGTATTTTAGCCATTTCAAAGAAATAATTTCCGCCTACAGCCACTCTGAAAAGAATTTTACTGAGAATATCTTTACCGAAAATTTCCGTAAGTTCTTTTGTTTTGGCTAAAGCAATTCCCAGTTGCTGAACAATAGAGGCGCCAGCGTTCTGATGAAAAGCCACATCTATACAGAGGTTTCTGCGGAAATCTTTCGCCAGCATTTCTTTTGCCAATTGTTCATCCAGTGATCCCCCGTCTTCATCAACAACATCAATCAGCGAAAAATATTCGTCTGTTTCTTCAGGACTGATGTGTTCTGCAAGGTCTTTATTGTTAATGAAAAGGGTTTTGTCTTCCAGGCCTTCCACATTTTGATTGAGCAGAAAAGCCCGCACTTCTTCTTCATATTCTTCATGATAAAGTGCCACGAGATGCGTATTTTCTTCCACTTTGGGAAGGTTTTTCAAAACATGTGAAGGTTCGCCGTAGTAGGGTTTCACTTCAATTCCTTCCAGATTTTGCCGGGAAAGAACTGCATTGATATCTTCTGTTTTCAGTTGCTTTTTCACCAGGTTTTCCCAATCCTGTACTGAAGTTTCTTTTAACATAATTTTTGAAATTTACTCTGTCAGATTCAGTTACTTTCGTGGTTTCAAACGACTGCTGTCCACCACAAGGATGAAAATTTCTTCATCGTGTTTTTTCATGAAATAATTTTCCCTCGCAAATTTTTCTTTTTCATCCTTATTGTTCATCAGCTTTTTATAGTAACTGTCATTTTTCTGATATTCAGTTTTGTAATAGTCCAGTTGCTCTTCATATTTGCTGATTTCCTGATTCATGCCATTGATGACCAGAAAAGAAGTCTGATCAAAGAGCGTCATCCACACGAGAAATGCCACGATGGTTATTCCATATTTGTTGATGACATACTTTCTGAGCCATCTCACCGTTGGCGACACCGGTTTAATATCCTTGATTAAATTTTTCATGTGGTGATTTTTTTAGTGAATTATTGATGACGGTTGTCAGGAAATCGATGGCCACATTGTTGTGTCTCATGTTGGGAACAATCAGGTCTGCATGATTTTTAGATGGTTCTATAAATTCCTGATGCATGGGTTTCAAAGTAGTTTGGTAGCGGTGCAACACTTCACTCAAATCCCTTCCCCGCTCCTGGGTATCTCTTCTGATTCTCCGGATCAGCCGTTCGTCGCTGTCGGCATGAACGAAAACTTTCAGGTCATATTCTTTCAAAAGTTCTGCGTGAGTGAGTACAAGAATTCCTTCTACCATCAGTACGTTCCGGGGTTCTACCATCACGTGATCGCCCGTTCGGGAATGGGTAACAAAACTGTACACCGGCTGCTCGATACTTTCTCCGTTTTTCAGCATTCGTACATGCTTCATCAAGAGTTCAAAATCGATGGATTTCGGATGGTCGTAGTTCAGCACTTCCCTTTCCTGCAACGAAAGATGCTGATTGTCATGATAATAATTGTCCTGAGAAAGCACATTGACGCCTTCCGTATTCAATTGCTGAAGAATTTTATTTACTACCGTAGTTTTTCCGCTTCCGGTGCCACCTGCAATACCTATTACGAGCATGAAATAATTTTATACAAATATAGAATTTTTGAAATAGGAAA
>JAANMW010001123.1_pt1 | contig 29397 bp, 17 predicted proteins | sample 7279671 | NCBI WGS metagenome assembly JAANMW01 (sample SAMN14094541, study PRJNA606508) | bioreactor metagenome | isolation source: A lab-scale SPAN reactor treating ammonium-rich wastewater day 247 | place: Ireland: Galway | collected 2017-09-19 | reverse complement strand
GCGTCCACCGCGTCCTTGCTGTTGAGCGGGCCCATCAGGTTGGCCGGGTCGGTGGGGTCGCCGATCTTGCCTTCCACCTGCTTGTAGGCGGTGACCAGCTTGGCCAGCACGTCGTCGTACACGGCTTCGTGCACGATCAGGCGGCGGGTGGTGGTGCAGCGCTGGCCGGCGGTGCCGACCGCACCGAACACGATGCCCGGGATCGCCAGCTTCAGGTCGGCGGTTTCATCGAGGATGATCGCGTTGTTGCCGCCCAGCTCCAGCAGGCTGCGGCCCATGCGGCGCGCGCAGCGCTCGCCGACCATGCGGCCGACCTTGGTGCTGCCGGTGAAGCTGATCAGCGGGATGCGCTTGTCGTCCACGAAGCCCTGGGCCAGGTCGCTGCCGGCGTCGTTGAACAGGAAGAAGATGTCGGGGAAGCCGCCCTTGCGCAGCGCCTCGTTGCAGATCTTCATGCTGGCGATGGCCGACAGCGGGGTCTTGGGCGAGGGCTTCCAGATGCAGATGTCGCCGCACACCGCCGCGACGAAGCTGTTCCATGCCCACACCGCGACCGGGAAGTTGAACGCGCTGATGATCCCGACCAGGCCGATGGGGTGCCACTGCTCGTACATGCGGTGGCCGGGGCGCTCGCTGTGCATGGTCAGGCCGTACAGCTGGCGCGACAGGCCCACGGCGAACTCGCCGATGTCGATCATTTCCTGCACTTCGCCGTCGCCTTCCGGCTTCGACTTGCCCATCTCCAGCGCGACCAGCGAACCCAGTGCGTCCTTGTGGGTGCGCAGCGCGTCGGCGCACAGGCGGATGGCCTCGCCGCGGCGCGGCGCCGGGGTGGTGCGCCACACCTTGTAGGCGGCCTGCGCGCGTTCGACGATCAGGTCGTAGTCGGCCTGCGAGGAGGCGTGCACGCGGCCCAGCACCTCGCCATTGCTCGGATTGACCGGTTCGATCACGCCGGCATCGGTGGTCTTCGACCATTCGCCGTTGCCGAGGTAGGTGCCGGATTCGACGGCGGCAAGGCCGAGCGCGGTAAGGACGGGATGGGACATGGCGGAACCTCCGGTGAGTTGTACTGGCGTAGGACAGGTCAAGATCAAACAAGACGAACAAGGCTGGCGCATGCCTACCCTGGAAGCCGTTGCCTGCCTGCCGCTGGAATGCGAATGGGCGAGCTGGTGACCCCGGCCCGATTCGAACGGGCGACCTTCCCCTTAGGAGGGGGACGCTCTATCCAGCTGAGCTACGGGGCCTTGACCGGCCATTATCGCAATCGCCGGGGAATTCGCCAGTCCGCCGGCAATTCTGCTGATTCGTCCGCATGGATTGGTCGCATTGCCGATTGTGCTCACGCGTTTCGCAGGCGTTGCTTCAGCAGCGCCACATCGTTGCCCAGCGCCTGCGCGTGGCTGGGCCGTTGCAGCATCGCCGCCAACGCCGGTGGCGGGACGATGGTCTCGCCCAGCAGCGGTTCGACCACTTCCGGAAACTTGGCCGGATGGGCGGTGGCCACGGCGGCCCAGTCGCCCTGCGCGCCGCCCGCGCGCAGACGGTCCAGCACCTCGGCGGCACACGCCGTGTGCGGGCAGAGGACGTGACCGCGCTCGTGGCGGACGCGGACGATGGCGGCGCGGATCTGTGCATCGCTGACCGCTTCGGCGCGCAGGGTGGCGCGCAGTTCCGCGTTGTCGGGATACAGGGATTGCAGGCGCTCGAAGTTGCTGGGCGCGCCCACGTCCATCGCGTTCGCCAGCGTGGCGATGCTGGGCCGGGGCGCGTAGTCGCCGCCGGCGAAGAACTCCGGCAGCACGGTATTGGCATTGCTGGCCAGTACCACTTCGCCGATGGGCAGGCCCATGCGCTTGGCCAGCAGGCAGGCCAGCGCATTGCCGAGGTTGCCGGTGGGCACCACGAAGTTCAGCGTGCGACCGGTGGTGCGCCAGTGCTGCAGGGCGGCGTGCGCGTAATAGGCCGCCTGCGGCAGCAGCCGGCCCAGGCTGATGCTGTTGGCCGAGCCCAGCGGCACCTCGGCGCGGTAGGCGGCATCGGCGAGCAGGGTCTTGGCGAGTCGCTGGCAGTCGTCGAAGCTGCCGTCCACGCGGAACGCGCGGATGTTGTCGCCGAAGCAGCCCAGCTGGTGCGCCTGCCGCGGGGAGACGCGGCCATCGGGATAGAGGATGGCGACGCGGAACCCGGGCCGGCCGTCGAAGGCGGCGGCCACCGCTGCGCCGGTGTCGCCGGAGGTGGCCACCACGATCGTCAAGGGCTTGTCGCCGCGCGGCAGCGCCGCCAGGCAGCCGGCCAGGAAGGCCGCGCCGTAGTCCTTGAACGCGGCGGTGGGCCCGTGGAACAACTCCAGCAGGAAGTCGCCGCGCTTGCCGAAATCCACCAGCGGCGGCTCGATGGCGAACGCGTCGCTGCAGATGCGGGGCAGGGCGGATTCCAGCGCGCCGTCGGCGAAGAACGGGGCGAGGAATCGGGTGGCGACGTCGGCCAGCGTGTCCGCGCCTTCGAACTGCGCGACGGTGAACGACGGCCATGTTGCGGGCATGTACAGGCCGCCATCCGGTGCGAGGCCGGCGGCGATGGCATCCGCGATCGAAACAAGCGGCGCGCGGCCGCGTGTGCTGTAGGCGTTCATGCCAGCACCCGTGCGGCCGGTCCGGCGATGGCGGTGAGGTGCAGGTCGCTGTCGATGCCGGCGGCGGCGAATGCAGCCGTCATCGCGCCGCCCGCGCGCCGTGCGGTGGCTTCATCCTCGCACCAGGCGAACACGCTGGGCCCCGCGCCGGAAATGCTGGCGCCCATGGCATCGGCCTCCAGTGCGGCCTGCTTCACCGCCGCGAAACCCGCGATCAGCGGCGCGCGGCGTGGCTCCACCAGCACGTCTGAAAGGCCGGCCCGCACCAGCGACGCGTCGCCACGCTCGCAGCCCAGCAGCACCTGCGCCAGATTCGCGCTTTGCGCGACGAATTCCTTCAGCGCATAGGCCCCGGCCAGCGCTTCGCGCGCGCGGCGGGTTTCCAGCACCGCGTGCGGATGCACCACCGCCGCGTGCCATGCGGCTGGTACCTCGATCTTCGTCAGCCGGTCCGCGGTGGCCAGCACCAGCCCGCCCAGCAGCATCGGCCCGACGTTGTCGCCATGGCGGCCGCCGCTGGCCACGGCTTCGCCGGCCAGCGCATGCGGATACAGGGCGTGGGGCGACAGCGGCACCTCCAGCAACGCGTTCGCCGCCACCAGCGCGGCCACGCAGGACGCGGCCGAGCCGCCCAGCCCGGAGCCCAGCGGGATGCCCTTGTCGATCTCGATCTCGAAGCCGAACGGCAGCGTCAGCGCCTCGCGCAGGGCGATCAGCGCCATTCCGGCGGTGTTGCGCGCGGCCTCCAGCGGCAGGTCGGTGACGGCGCCGCGGATGGCACTGATCCGCACCGTTGGCGCCTCGATGCGGCGCACGGTAGCGACATCGCCGATGCCGGCGATGCTGTGGCCGAGTACGTCGAAGCCGACGCCGACATTGCCGACCGAACCGGGTGCGAACGCCCGCGCCTCGTATCGCACGGCGCTCACAGCTTGGCTCCCAGCGCTGCGGCCAGCCGCAGCAGGTCGGAAAACACGCCGGCGGCGGTGACTTCCGGCCCGGCGCCGGGGCCTTGCACGACCAGCGGGTTGTCGCAGTAGCGGCGGGTGGTGAACGACACGCAGTTGTCCGTCAGGCGCAGGTGGGCGAAGGCATGGTCGGCGGGAAGCTCGCGCAGCGCAACGGATGCCTTGCCATCACGCGCCAACCGCGCGACATATCGCAGCACGCAGCGCCTCGCGCGGGCGGCATCCAACCGGGCCCGCATCGGCGCGTCCAGCGTTTCCAGCCCGGCCATGAAGGCGTCGCGGTCGGCGCCGCGCAGGGCTTCCGGCACCAGGCTTTCCACCTGCACGTCGGCCAGCGACAGCGGCATGCCGGATTCGCGCGCCAGGATCACCAGCTTGCGCGCCACGTCGGTGCCGGACAGGTCGTCGCGCGGGTCGGGTTCGGTATACCCCAGCGCATGCGCCTCGCGCACCAGCGTGGAGAAGGGCTTGCTGCCGTCGAACATGTTGAACAGCCAGGCCAGCGTGCCGGAGAAGATGCCCTCGATGGCCAGCAGTTCGTCGCCGGTGTCCAGCAGGTCGCGCAGGGTGGAGATCACCGGCAGCCCGGCGCCCACCGTGGCCTCGTAGCGGAAGCGCGCGCCGCTTTTCGCCTGCGCCGCACGGATCGCTTCGTAGCGTTCCAGCGGCCCGGCGCCGGCCTGCTTGTTCGGGGTGATGACGTGGATGCCGGCGGCCAGCCAGTCCGGGTAGCGCTGCGCGACGGTGTCGCTGGCGCTGCAGTCGATGACCACGGCGTGCGGCAGGTGTGCGTCCAGCAGATGCGCTGCAAGGCTGTCGAGGCCGTCCGCTGACGGAGCCGCCTGCATCCGTGCGCGCCAGTCGGCGTCTGCGCCGTGTTCGCACAGCCACAGCGAGTTGCGGCTGGCCAGTGCGCGCAGGCGCAGGTCGATGTTGTGCCGTTCGCGCAGCCGCGGCAGCGCCGCCTGCAGCTGGTCGAGCAGGGCGCTGCCGACCTTGCCGGGGCCGATCACCGCAAGCGCGATCGTCTGCGGCGACAGCCAGAACGCGGCGTGCACCGCGCGCAGCGCGCGCGCGGCATCACTGGAATCGATCGCCACCGAGATGTTGCGCTCGGAGGCGCCCTGCGCGATCGCGCGGATGTTGACCCGCGCACGCGCCAGCGCATCGAACATGCGCGCCGCCACGCCCGGCGTGCCGGCCATGCCGTCGCCCACCGCGGCGAGCACGCTGACGCCGGCCAGCATCGTCACGCCCTGCACCTGGGCCCCGGCCAGTTCGCGGGCGAACGCCTCGCGCAGCGCGTCGCGCGCGGCCGCCGCTTCGCGCTGGTGGACGACGCAGCAGATCGAATGCTCGGAGCTGCCCTGCGAGATCATCACCACCGAGATGTGCGCGGCATGCAGCGCCGCGAACACGCGCTCGGCGGTGCCGGGCACGCCGATCAGGCCCGCGCCTTCCAGGCACACCAGCGCCAAGTCGCCGCCCAGCGTGAGTCCCTTCACCGGGCCGGCGGCGCTGCGGTCGCCATCGGCGTCGATGCGGGTGCCGGGGAAATCCGGGCGGAAGGTGTTGCGCATCAGGATCGGCAGCCCGCGCGCGATCGCCGGCGTCATCGTCTGCGGATGAATGACCTTGGCACCGAAGTAGGCCAGCTCGCAGGCCTCGCGATAGCTCATCGCGGTCAACGGCACCGCTTCCGGCACGATCCGCGGATCGGCCGAAAGCACGCCATCGACATCGCTCCAGATGTGCAGCTCGTCGGCGTTGAACAGGCTGGCGAAGATCGCCGCGGAGTAGTCGCTGCCGTTGCGGCCCAGCGTGGTGGGCAGGCCGTGTTCGTCGCGGGCGACATAGCCGGTCACGTTGACACGCGCCTGCGGGTGGCGCGCGCGCCAGTCGGCCAGCAGCGTCGCGCTGGCATCCCAGTCGACCACCGCGCCGAGGTCGGTATGGCGCACCACCAGCACCTCGCGCGCGTCGAGCAGGGCGTAGTCGCCGCCGCGTTCCAGCAGGTGCGCATGCAGCAGCGACGTCGACAGCACTTCGCCCATGCCGTGGATGCGCTCCAGCGCAGTGCGGCCCGGCTGGCGCAGCAGCGAGGTGGCCTGCAGCAGCTCGGCCAGCTCGCCGCAGAGCGCGTCGATCCGCGCCAGTACCGCCTCGGGGTGGGCCAGCAATGTGTTCGCGGTATCGCGGTGGCGCTGGCGCAGGGCGGCCAGCCCCTCCTGCCAGTCACCGCCGCCGGTGGCGGCTTCACCCAGTGCCACCAGCGCGTTGGTGGTCCCGTGCATCGCCGAGGTGACGGCGATCTGTCGCGCGGCGGCATCCGCCAGCAGCAGGCTGGCGACATGGCGGATGCGCCCGGCGTCGGCCAGCGAACTGCCGCCGAACTTGTGCGCGCGGCAAACGGGTTTTGGCGGTGCAGGTTGCGACGAATCCATGGAGCCTCCGGTGGAAGCCCCGCGTCGCGTCGAGTCGGGATTCGCGCCCCGCCATCTCTGCTGCGGGGGCCGTGTGTCTGGGATGGTTTATCCAGGCAGGACCGACCGCACCGGCGTGGTACCGGTGGTAATGGTCGTGGTGGTGGTCATGCGGCGGGACATGGGCCGACTCTGCTGCACTGCAGCGAGGGCTGTCAAGCGGTGGTTTCGGATGGAACCGCTTGTTCCGGCTCGCCGCAGCGCGCCGCCACCACCGCCGTCGCGGTCATGTCGCCGGTGACGTTGCCCACGGTGGCCAGCACGTCGGGGATGGCGTCCACCGCCATCAGCACCGGCAGCGGCGCGATCGGCAGGCCCATCGCGGTGGTCACCGGCAGGTTGGTGGCGAGGAAGATCGCCTGGCCCGGCAGGCCCACCGAGCCCATGCTGACCAGCACGCTGAGCGCAACGCCCGTGGCCAGCTGCGCGGCGGTCAGGTCCACGCCCAGCGCCCAGGCGATGAAACAGGCGGTGGCGATGTACTGGATCGGCGAGGTGATGCGGAACAGCGACACCGCCATCGGCAGCACCAGCCCGGACACGCGGGCGGGGATGCCCAGCCGGTTCTGCGCGCTGTCCAGCATCGCCGGCAGCGTGGCCAGCGACGACTGCGTGCTGGCCGCCACCGCCTGCACCGGCACCAGCCCGCCCATGAAGTGGCCGAACCGGCGCTTGCCCACGGTGATCGCCACCGCGACCAGCAGCACCACCGCCAGCACGTACAACGCGCATTCCAGCAGGATGTAGATGCCCAGCGCCTGCAGCATGCCGAGGCCGGCGCGCGCTGTCAGCGCCAGCACCAGCGCGAAGATGCCCACTGGCGCGGCCCACAGCACCCAGTGCACGATCACGATCATCGCGTCGCTGATCGCCTTCAGCAGTCCCACCACCTGCGCGCGCGGCTCGGGCGCAAGGCGGGTCAGGGCGAAGCCGAAGAACAGCGCGAACGTCACCAGCGGCAGCATCGCCGAGGCCGCGGCGGCGGAAACGGCATTGCTGGGGACGAGTGCGATGAGGGCCTCGGCCCAGCCGCCGGCGGGGGGCGCGATGTCCTGCGCATGGCCACGCAGCGCGGCGGCCACGGCCGGATCGGGCTGCAGCATCGACAGCGCCAGCGGCGCCAGCACGGCGGCCATCGCGGCAGCGGCGGCCAGCAGCACCACGAAGCTGACGATGGCCTGCCGCGCCACCCGCCCGGAATGGGCGGCGTCGCTGGCCTGGTTGATGCCCACCACCACCAGCGCGAATACCAACGGCACCACGGTCATCTGCAGGGCGTTCAGCCAGAGCTTGCCGAACGGCTCGACGACGGCGGCGATCCGCAACCCGGTATCCGGCGCCAGCCATGCCAGCAGGATGCCGAGGACGATACCGGCGACGAGGCCGGCCAGCACGCGCGTGGTCTGGCTCACGGGCGGGCCTCCGGCGCGGTGATTTCCGGTAGCTTCCAATCCCGCTTCAGCGCCACGTACTGGGCCTTCGGCAGCAGCACGAACACCGGCCTGCGGCCCGCATCCAGCCATGCCAGCAGCGCGTCCATGCTGGCCGGCGCCATCGCGGTGCAGCCAGCGGTGGTTTCCCCGGGCGCCTTCCACAGGTGGGCGAAGATGCAGCTGCCGCCTTGGCGCTCCACGCCGCCTTCGTTGTGTTCGATCACGAAGCCTTCCCGGTAACGCTGGTCGCCGTCGGCATGCAGGTCGCGGCGCATCGGCTCGCTGGACTGGTCGAGGTAGGGCGCCTTGACCGTGCTGCGGTCGATGATCCTGTTGTAGTAGTTCGAGGCCGGCACGTCGATGCACCAGTCATTGGCGGTCATCGCCTGGTAACGCAGGCCGGTGTTCGCGCTGTCGGCGTAACCGAACGCGGTGCCGATGGCGAACACGCCGGCCGGCGCCTTGCCGTCGCCCTCGCGCTTGACCGGGCCGTCGCCGCGCTGCGGGTTCAGGCCGAGGCCCCAGCCGCTGCCGCCGCGGCCCAGCGTCACCGGCATCGCCTCGCCGACCTGCTTCCAGCCGTCACCATCGCCGTTGCGCTCGAAGCGGCGCAGCTCGCCACCGGTGGCGTCCCAGTCGGCGGACGTCACCAGCACCAACTGTCGTGCGTCCGCCCAGTGCTGGGCATCCGCGGAAGGTAGTCCGGTGCGATGGGCGCAGGCGGCGAGCGCCAGGGCAAGCAGGGCGGTGGCGGTGCGGCGGATCGGCATCGTCATTGGGTCCGGGTAATCGTGGAATCGTAGCGGGCTTTTGCCGGGGGGTTCCGGCCGGGTGGGGATGTCGTCATTGCCTGCCCGAGGCGAGGCCAGGCCATCACGGTTCCAGCAGCGGCTGGATGCGCTCCAGCGTTTCCTGCAGGCGGGTGCGGCGCGCGCCGTCGGCTTCGTACAGGCGGATGAACAGCCGGTCGAGCAGGTGCTGCAGGGCGGAGTGGTAGAGCAGCGGCTCGATGTGCGTGCGCTCGTCGTGCGCGGACACCAGCATCGCCAGGTCGGCCTGCGCGCGCAGGGCGTTGGCGCTGTGGCGGGTGATGGTCACCACCTTGCCGCGCTGGCTGCGCATATGTCGCGCCAGTTGGCCCAGCGCGGGCTGCTGGCCGTGCTCGGAGAACGCCAGTAGCACGTCGTCCGGCCTGGCCGCGGACAAGCTGGCGGTCATGTGCGCGGCGTCGAAGTTGTGCACGGTGAGGATGCCCAGCTGGGCCAGCCGCAGCGCCAGCGTGCGCGCGTGCAGGTCGTCTTCGCCCAGACCGATGATGAACACCGTGCCGGCGCGCCCGATCGCCTCGGCCACGGCGGTCAGGGTGCCGGGTGGGTTGATCAGGCGGGTGGCTTCCTCGGCCTCCGACTTGCGCAGCCACAGGCCGTAGCCCTGCGCGGCCGCGTGCGAGGCATCCTGCGGCAGCGGCTGCGTGCTGCCGTTGCTGTCGGCGCGGATCACCGCCTCGTTGATCGCCAGCTTTAGGTCCGGATAACCCTTGAAGCCGAGCTTCTGGCAGAACTTGACCACGCTGGACTGGCTGATGCCCAGCGCGTTGGCCAGCTGCTGCGAGGAGTAGTCGCGCAGCAGCTGGGCGTTCTCGACGATGAAGTCGGCGATGCGCCGCTCGATCGCCGACATGCGGTCGCGCTCGGAGCGGATCTTGACCAGCGCCGTGCCCACCGGGATTGCCTCAGGCGGCCAGGTCATGCGCGGGCGCGAGGCCTTCGATGTGGCGGATGCCCAGTCCCGGTGCGTCGGTCACGTTGATCTCCGATTCGTTGAATACCACGCCGCTCTGCACCGGGTCGAAGCGGCACAGCGACGGCCCGTCGAGGTCCACCTTGCTGATCACGTCCGACTTCGCCACCGCCAAGTGCACGGCCGCGGCCACGCCGATACTGGATTCAAGCATGCAGCCGATCATGCAGTCGATCCCGTACAGGCTGCAAATGTCGGCGATCTTGACCGCGTTGGAAATGCCGCCGGTCTTCATCAGCTTGATGTTGACGATGTCGGCGGCGCGCATGCGGATCAGCTCCACCACCTCGCGCGGGCCGAACACGCTTTCGTCGGCCATCACCGGGGTGTGCACGCGCTCGGTGACGTAGCGCAGGCCGGCCAGGTCGTGCGCCTTGACCGGCTGTTCGACCAGTTCGAGCTTGACCCCGGCGTCCTCCAGCGTCTGCAGCGCATACACCGCCTGCTTGGCGGTCCAGCCCTGGTTGGCGTCGAGGCGCAGCAGGGCGCGGCCTTCCACAGCGGCGTGGATCGCCTTGGTGCGCTCGATGTCCAGGCCGATGTCCTTGCCCACCTTGATCTTCAGCGATTCGAAGCCGCGCTCCACCGCCGCCAGCGAGTCCGCCACCATCTTGTCGATGTAGTCCACGCTGATGGTGATGTCGGTGGTGATGGCCGGGTCGCCGCCGCCCAGCAGCTGGTAGATCGGCGCGCGGTACAGCTGGCCCCACAGGTCGTACAGGGCGATCTCCACCGCCGCCTTGGCGCTGGTGTTCTTCTCCATCGCGCCCTGCACCAGGTGGGTGAGGTGGTTGAGGTTGGCGATCTCGTGGCCGACCAGGCGCGGCGCGATGTAGTGGCGGATGGCCTCGACGATGGAGCCGTGGGTGTCGCCGGTGATGACCGCGGTGGCGGGTGCGCTGCCGTAGCCCACGTGGCCATCGTCGGTGTGCACCATCACCACCACGTCCTCCACCTGCTCGACGGTGCGCAGCGCGGTCTTGAACGGGGTTTTCAGCGGCACGCGCAGCATGCCGAAGCGGATGTCAGTGATCTTCATTGGGCAGCTGCCACCTTGACGATGTTGGTGATGCGATCCACGTAATCGTGGTCCTTGCCGAAGCGCAGCGGTAGCAGCGGGGTGACCGAGACGCCGTTGAGGCGCAGCGAACGCGGCTTGCCGTCCGCGCCGAGCACGGTACCGCCATTGGTGTCGTGGATCACGTAGGGCATGCCGTCGATGTCGCCGATGTACATCATCACGTGGCCGGGGATGTAGACCAGGTCGCCGATCTGCAGGGACTTGATTGCGGCCATGCGCGTTGCCCGCGTGTCATCCGGGGTGAAGCGGGTGCGCGCGAACACCGGGCTGACCGCCTGCGCGCTGGTGTTGCGCGGCAACTGCACGCCCATGCTGCGGTACACGTCGGAGACGAAGCCGCTGCAATCGCGGCCGTTGTACGAATGGCCCCAGCCGTAGCGTTCGCCGAGGAACTTGAAGGCCTGGCGGAGGATGTTGGCGCGAGTCAGCGGCAGGTAGTCGGCCTGGCTGTCGGCGATTTTCTGCAGCAGCGCGGGCGCGAACGCCAGCCGGTCGTCGGCGTTGCGCACCGGCAGCGACAGGGTCCACGCGCTGTAGGGGTGCTGGCCGTTGACCGGCTGGTCCGGGGCGGCCTGCGCTAGTGGCACGCGGGTGCCCATGTCCAGCTGCAGTTCCGACAGGCGCGGCTCCTCGCGGGTGAACACGGTGCGCGGCTTGGCGCCGGTGATGACCCGGTAGGGCGTGCGCTGGCCATGGCCCAGCACGGCATCGCGGCTGCCAGCTGCGATCGCCGTGGCCTCCACCCACGCGGCGTAGCGCGGGCTGGCCACGAACAGCCATTGGCCGTCGGCGCTGGCATGCGCGATCACCACCGGGTCGCCCGGGAACAGCGCGCTTTCCTGGAAGCGGTCGATGTCGGCGTCGTCGTTGCTGTTGAACACGCGCAGCGCCGTCGGGAAGGCGCGTAGCGCGGCACGCTGGACGGCCATGCCGAAGCGGGTCGGCTGGCTGGCGGGGATGGCGTCGAGCGCGCGGTTGGCGACGATGGCATCAAGGACGGCCTTCGCCACTGGATTGCCGGCTTCATCCCAGAGCGCGCGCGTCGGCGGCGAGGCCAGGCCGGTGATCCAGCCGGCCACCTGCTTGCTTGCCAGCGTTGCCGGCAGCGCGGCCAGGTCGTGCATCGACGTGTCTTCGCGCAGCAGCCGGGCGTTGCGGGCGTCGATGGCGGCGCGCGTCATCAGCGGTGCATCCGGGGCTTGGGCGCGGGCGATCCAGAAATCCGGGCTGAGCTGGGCGTCCGCGACGCCGACGACGCCGTGCGCAGGCACCGGTAGTGGGTTGGCCTGCGGCGTGCGCGCCATGCCCGGCAGGGTCGCCAATGCCAACGCCAAGGCCAGCATGCGCATGGCCGGCATTCCGGCGCGGGTGGATCGCATGGATGTCATTCCGACTCCTTCAGAGAGTGTCCGTAGCCGGATGATGGCCGGTGCGGGCGATGTTACGGATTGTGCGCTGCGGAATATGTGATTCGAGATTGTTATACGTCAAGAATAAATTATTGACCACACTTTCCCCACGTGTTACACAGCCAAGACAGTCGCTGCCGATGGCAGGCGAGGGGCGGGAATCCCGCGCGCCGCGGCATCCAGGGCAATCCAATCATCGACCGGGGAGAGGTTATGAGCAGCACCCGCAATTTGCGCAAGTCCGTACTCAGTATCGCCATGGGCTTGTGCCTATCGTCGTTCGTTGCTGCTCCCGCGCTTGCGCAGGCAGTCACCGGTGCGGTGGCAGGCCGTGCCCAGGCTGGAACGGAACTCACGATCACCAATGCCGCGACCGGTCAAACCCGCAGCGCGAAGGTCAGTGCCGATGGCAGCTATCGCATCGCCCAGCTCCCGCCGGGTCAGTACCGCTTAAGCTCGGGCTCGGGCGAGCCCGTCCTCGTCACCGTCTCCTTGGGCGGCACCACGACCGTCAACCTGACCGACAGCGGCGCAGTGAACCTCAGTGCCGTGCAGGTGATCGGGTCACGAGTAGTAAATCGCGTGGACGTGTATTCGACCGAGTCTGCGACGAACATCACCCGCGAGGAAATCGCGCGCCTGCCGGTGGACCAAAGCCTTGGCTCGGTTGCGCTGCTGGCGCCCGGCGTAGTGCCTTCGGCGGCCTTGGGCGGCCTCTCTTTCGGTGGTTCGTCGATGGCGGAGAACGTGGCTTACATCAATGGATTGAACGTAACCGACCCCTACTACCGCCAGGGGTATTCGTCGGTTCCGTTCAACTTCTATGAGGAAGTGCAGGTCAAGACGGGTGGTTATTCGGCCGAGTTTGGCCGCAGTACCGGCGGCGTGATCAACGCAGTAACCCGTTCCGGTGGCAACGAGTTCCATGCGGGCGCACAGGTCACCATGCAGCCGGCGGCATGGGCGGCATCCACCACCGATCGCTTCTACAAGGATGGCGACCTAGTGGAGCGCGACCGCACCAGTCGCGATGCGAGTCCGTTCTACAAGACGAATATCTGGGCGTCTGGCCCCATCCTGAAAGACAGGCTGTTCTTCTTCGCGATGTATGAGGTGCGTGACAGCAGTCCCAGGGACATCGATACCACCGAAGCCTGGTACACCGAAAGCAAGAACGATTTTTGGGGCGCCAAGCTCGATTGGCAGATCAGCGACGACCACAAGTTGGAGTTCCTGGCTTTTTCCGACAAGGCCGACTCGACCACGGAAAAGTACGGGTATGACTGGGACAGCCAAGCCCGCGGGGAGTCCCGCGGCAGCAGCACCGCCGGCTCCGGCGGCGACAACTGGTCGCTGACCTATACCGGCCACTTCGGCGACAACTTCATGGCCAAGGCGCTGTATGGCGTCAACAAGCGCAGCAGCCTCAGCGGTACGCCGCTGGACGGCGACTGCAGCATCGTCAGCCGTGATGGCGCCTATACCACCAAGTTCGGGCCGAAGACCACGCCCGAAGGCTGCCATCCGAGCAACGGCGCCATCAACAACCGCGAAGACGAGCGCAGGGCGGCAAGGCTGGACTTCGAATGGACGCTCGGCGACCACCTCCTGCGCTTTGGTGCCGACCAGGAAGTCTCCGATTCCGATAGTTCGTCGTACTACCCTGGTGATGGCCTCAGTTATTCGGTGCTGGGAGCCACACCGGGAGGTCCGCTGAACGGCACCGTCATTCCCGCGGGCGTCAATGCCATCGTCGATGTGCGGCGCTTCATCACCGGCTCCCCGGTGAGCACCAAGGTGCAGGCGCTCTACCTTGAGGACAATTGGAGCATTACTCCGAACCTGTTGTTGAGCCTTGGCGTGCGCGCCGACAAGTTCACCAACACGCTCGCCTCTGGCGCAACGTTCGCCGCGGCCGATTTCAGTGACATGATTTCCCCGCGCCTGGGCTTCAGCTGGGACGTCAAGGGCGATGGCACCACGAAGGTCTTTGGCAATGCGGGTCGTTACTACACTCCCCTGACGAACAAGATCACCGACTATTTTGGCGGAGGCACCACTGACGAGCATACCTACTATGTGCTCGACGGCTGGACACAGGGCGCCCATCCGACGACCGGCGCGCCTTATCTCCTGCCGAAGCTCGGGGCGCAGATCGGCCCTGTCAACACCGACATGAACGCCCCCGCGCCTTCCGACATGAGGACGGCGGTCGCGCGCGACCTCAAGCAGGTCTTCCAGGACGAGTTCATCCTCGGCTTCCAGCAGGCGATCAACCACGAGTGGTCGTATGGCGTGAATGCGACTTACCGTCGCGTGACCCGTGCGGTTGAGGATGTCAGTATCCGGCACGTCGAAGGGTGCGACTGGTACTCGGGTGACTGGCCGATTTTGAATCCTGGGGAGACCAACACTCTTTGGTGTCCGGATACCGAAGAATGGGTGACGTTCGACAATTCGCAGGATGGCTGGATCACGTCCGGCAGCAAAGTGGTCATGGGCTACAAGAAGCCTCGGCGCACCTACAAGGCGGTGGAGTTCCAGCTTGACCGCGCCTGGGACGACAAGTGGGCTTTCAATGCCAGCTACATCTGGTCGAAGAGCGAGGGCAACGTCGAAGGCCCGGTGAACTCCGACACGGGGTTGAACTGGACCAACTTGGTCCAGTATTACGATCATCCCGCGGTCAACGAGCGCTATGGCGTCCTGTTCAACGACCACCGGCACCAACTCAAGCTGCGCGGCAGCTATAAGTTCAACGAAACCTGGAGCATTGGCGCGACCTTCTCCGCCATTTCCGGCGGCCCGATCACGGCCTATGGCGTGCGTTGGCCGAACGACAACCGCTCTGCGGGTGGTCCCAGGGAATCGTCGGGTGGTGGTTCTGGCTGGTTGTGCGTCTCGGGCTGCGGCGACTACACCACGCGTGAACTGGTCTATTCGCCGCGTGGGGCGTTCGGCCGGATGCCGTGGGTGAAGGACCTGAGTGCCAACATCACTTGGTCGCTGCCGGTGCCGGGCGTGGATCTGAAGGCACGCCTCTCGGTCTATAACTTGCTCAACGAGCAGACGGTGGTGGAGGTGCACTCGCGTTACGAGAGCACGCCCGGCAACAAGATGCCGCACTTCGGCGAAGGCTGGGGCTGGCAGTCGCCGCGCTACACCCAGCTGGTCGTGACCTGGAACTACTGATCCCTGCGCCGTATCCCTGTTTATTTTGCGGTTCCCCTGGAGGCGGCCCTAGCCGGGCCGCCATTTTTTTTGAACAGAACGGAAGTGCGCTGGATGGACGCGACAACGGGCACGGTCGAGGGCGTGGCGCTGGCGACGCTGGCGGCGCGCGAAGGTACGCCGCTTTACGTGTATTCGGCGCCGGCGATCCGCGGGCGCGTTCGCGCACTGCGCGATGCGCTGGCGGGGCTGGATGCCGGCATCCGCTACGCGGTCAAGGCCAACGGCAACGGCGCGATCCTGCAGCTGCTCGCAGCCGAGGGCGCGGGTGCGGACATCGTTTCCGGTGGCGAGATGGAACGCGCGCTGCGTGCGGGCATCGCCGCGGCCGACATCGTGTTTTCCGGGGTCGGCAAGACCGACGCGGAGATCGACGCGGCGCTGGCCGCCGGCATCGGCCGCTTCAACGTGGAATCGCGTGCGGAGCTTGATGCGATCCAGCGCATCACGGCCGCCCGCGGATGCGTCGCGGTGGCGTCGGTGCGGATCAATCCCGACGTGGATGCGCTCACCCACGCCAAGATCTCCACCGGCAAGGCGGAGAACAAGTTCGGCGTGCCGACGGACGAGGCGCGGGCGTGGTTCGATGGCGCCGCGCAATGGCCCAATCTGCGCCTGGATGGCCTGCACATGCACATCGGCTCGCAGCTGCTGAGCCTGCAGCCGGTGCGCGAGGCGCTGCAGCGGATGGCCGCGTTCTGGCGCGAGCTGGAAGCCGCCGGCCATGCCATCGCCAGCATCGATGTCGGTGGCGGCCTTGGCGTGCGTTACCGCGATGGCGAAGTGGCGCCGGAGGCGGCCGCCTACGCGGCCGCGATCCGCGAAGCGCTGGCCGGTTTCGGCGGACGCATCCTGATGGAGCCGGGCCGCTGGCTGATGGCCGAAGCCGGGCTGCTGCTGACCCGCGTGGTGCTGGAAAAGCATGGCCGCGCGCGTCGCTTCCTGATGCTGGACGCAGGCATGAACGACCTGCTGCGGCCCAGCCTGTACGACGCCTGGCATGACATCGTGCGGGTCGGCGGCGATGCCGGCCGCGAGCGCGTGGCCTATGACGTGGTCGGCCCGGTCTGCGAGACCGGCGACACCTTCGCCCGGCAGCGCGACATGCCGCGCTGCGACGCCGGCGACCTGGTCGCCATCCTCGGTGCGGGCGCCTATGGCGCGTCGATGGCATCGACCTACAACTCGCGCCCGCTGGCGGCGGAAGTGCTGGTGGAGGATGGCCGCTACGCGCTGGTCCGCAAGCGCCAGGACTTCGATGCGATGATCGCCGACGAACGCCCCGCGAACGAGTGGAAAAGCGCATGAAGCCCGCCCTTATCCTGTTGTTGGCCCTGCTGCTGCCGGCCGTCGCATCCGCCGCAGCGCCGGCAGGGCCGGACCCGCAGGCAATCGACGCCACCGTGCGCCAGGCCATCGCCCGCTACCGGCTGCCGGGCATCGCGGTGGGCGTGATCGAAGACGGCAGGGTGGTCTTCGCGCGTGGTTACGGCGAGACCGTGCATGGCAGCGGCGATCCGGTGACGGACAAGACCCTGTTCAAGATCGCCTCCAACAGCAAGGCGATGACCGCGGCGGTGCTGGCGCGGCTGGTGCAGCAGGGCAAGTTGCAGTGGGATGACCCGGTGGTGAAGCACCTGCCGGCGTTCGCGATGCATGACCCGTGGGTCACCGCGCACATGACGGTCAGCGACCTGCTGGTGCACAACAGCGGCCTGCCCGAAGGCGGCGGCGACCTGATGCTGTGGCCCGAGCCCAATCTTTTCACCCGCGACGACATCGTGCGCGGGCTGCGGCACATCAAGCCGGCCTACGGCTTCCGCGCCGGCTATGCCTACGACAACCTGCTGTACGTGGTGGCGGGGCAGGTGGCTGCCGCGGCAGGCGGTGCTTCCTACGAGGAGCTGGTGCGGCGCGAGTTGTTCGCCCCGCTGGGACTGCAAGGTTGCCGCGTCGGCGAGTTCGTGCTGAAGGATGCCGGCAGCGTGGCGCAGCCGCACGGGCGCGATGGCGATGCGATCGTGCGCACCCGCGGCGATGCAGACATCATCCCCGCGATTGCTTCCGCGCCAGCCGGCGGCATCCGCTGCACGCTGGACGACATGCTGGTCTGGGCCAACAGCTGGCTGGCGCCGACCGATGCGCAGAAAGCGTGGCTGGGCGATGCGCAGCGCGCGGAAATGTGGAAGGCGCGCACGCCGATGCCGATCTCCCGGCTCAAGCGGCAGTGGGACGACACCCATTACTACGCCTATGCCTATGGCTTCCGCCTGGCCGACGTGGATGGCGAGTGGACGGTCTCGCATACCGGCACGCTGGGCGGCATGTATTCAATGATGATGCTGTTGCCGGACCGCCGCGCCGGCTTCGTGTTCATGATCAATGGCGACGGCGGCAGCGCCCGCACCGTGCTGGGCACCGCGCTGCTCAAGCTGTTCACCGCCCCGGAAAGGTCCTTGGGCGTGGACGGCTACGCCGACGCGCTGGCCACGCCGCCGCCGGCCGCGGCGCCCAAGGCCGCGCTGCCTGATATCGCCCGGCGCCAGCCGGTGTCTGCCGGCGAACTGCGCGAATGGCTGGGCGTCTGGCGCGACCCGTGGTTCGGCGAAGTGCGGATCTGCGCGGTCGGCGAGGCGGTGGAATGGCGCGCGGCCAAGTCGCCGAAGATGCACGGCCGGATCAGCCGCCTCGACGGCCGTCACCTGCTGGTCTGGGACGACGAGGCCGTGGACGAAAACGCGTGGCTGGCATTCTCCCGCGAGGGCGGCAAGGCCCGGCTGCACATGGCCAAGTTCAATCCCGATGGTGATTTCAGTTCCGATTACGAGGACCTGGCCTTCGTGCGGGAGCGCGGCTGTGAGTAGGGCGTTGCTGCTGGCGGCCCTGCTGGCCTGCGTCGCGCCGCTGCATGCGGGCGAAGCGCCGGTGCTGTCGCCCGCGCGTAGCATGGACGAGGCCGGGCTGGTGGACATCCGCACGCTGGTGCCGGACCTGTCCCAGGACATCCGTTATGCCGGCAGCCACAACTTCGTCGGCGTGCCCATCGACGGCTACCTGGCGCCCCGCTGCTGGCTCAAGCGCGAAGCCGCGCAGGCGCTGGCGCGGGTGGAGGCGTCGCTGCGCAAGCAGCACCAGCGCCTGCGCGTGTACGACTGCTACCGCCCGGCGCGCGCGGTGGCGCAGTTCGTGCGCTGGATGGACGATGCGGCCGACACCCGCACCAAGGCCGAGTTCTATCCCGGCCTCGACAAGCCGCAGCTGCGCGGCGTCTACATCGCTCCGGTTTCCGGGCACAGCCGCGGCGGCACCGTCGACCTGACCCTGCTGCAGTGCGATGCCCAGGGCGCGGCCTGCACGCCGCTGGACATGGGCACCGCCTTCGATTTCTTCGGCACCCGCGCGAATACCGACAATCCCGAGGCCAGCCCCGCCCAGCGCGCCAACCGCCACCGGCTGCGCGATGCGATGGCTGCCGAAGGCTTCGTCAACCTGCCCGAGGAGTGGTGGCATTTCCGCCTCGATCCCGAACCTTCCCCCGACCGGTATTACGACGTGCCCGTGACTGCGCCCCCGACCCGCGACGCCGCCATCGATGCGTTGATGCAACGCTATGAGGGCGAAGCTCCCGGCGCTTCCCTGCTGGTGCTGGAGGACGGCGCGGCGGTGGTGGCGCGCGGTTACGGCCGCGCCGACCTGGCGCGCGACGTCGAAGCCGGCCCGGCCACCGCCTACCGGCTGGCTTCGGTCAGCAAGCAGTTCACCGCCGCCGCGATCCTGCTGCTGGCGCAGGATGGAAAACTCGGGATTGATGACCCGGCGCGCAAATGGCTGCCATCGCTGCCGGACGCCGCCGCCGCGATCACCTTGCGCCAGCTGCTCACCCACACCTCCGGGCTGGTGGACTACGAAGACCTGATGCAGGAGCCTTACGACGGGCAGATCCGCGACGCCGGGGTGCTGGCGTTGCTGGAAAAGGAAAACCGCCTGTACTTCGCGCCGGGCAGCGCCTACCGCTACAGCAACAGCGGCTATGCGCTGCTGGCGCTGGTCGTGGAGCGCGCCTCGGGCATGGCCTACCCGGACTTCCTGCGCAGCCGCATCTTCCAGCCGCTGGGCATGCACGGCAGCCTGGCCTATGTGGCCGGTGGGCCGGAGGTGCCGCACCGGGCCTTCGGCCACAGCGAGATCAGCGGCGCCGCGCCTGTCGAAAGATGGCAGCGCACCGACCAGAGTTCGACCAGCGCGGTGCTGGGCGATGGCGGCATCTATTCGAGCATCGACGACCTGGCGCGCTGGGACGCGGCGCTGTGCGACGACCGCCTGTTGTCGGACGCCTCGCGCGCGCTGGCGTTCGCCCCGCACGCCAAGGTGGTGGGCGAGGGCTATGACGCGCACTACGGTTTCGGCTGGCGCATCACCGGCGACACCTTGTGGCACTCCGGCGAAACCATCGGCTTCCGCAACGTCATCGTGCGCTGGCCGGCGCAGCGGCTGACGGTGGTACTGCTGAGTAACCGCAACGATCCGGAGCCGTACAGGACCGCGCTGGCAATCGGCGAGCTGTTCCTGCGCGACTGAATCGGCGTGCCCGCCTGCGCTAAAGCGCGGGCGAAGGCCCTGCCATCGCTTGCGCGATCCACCGGCCTGTCCACGCGGCGGATGTGCTGCGGTGGTGGCCAGCCCGCGCGGGCTGGCGGGCGACCTGGCTAGGGGGCTGGCGGGCGGCTTCCTTCACCGCCTTCGCGAAGCGTCCCGGCGCAGGCATGCGCGAAGGCCGTGGTCCGGGCAGGAAAGCCGCAGGCCAATGCCAATACGGGGACATGGCGCGCGCGGTTTTCCAGCACCAGCACTGGCAGTGGGGGCGGGAGTAGTCGCGCCGATTCCGCCGGTACCACGGCGCCCTGCAGGAGCACGCGTGTGCCGTGGCGCAGCTGGAAGCAGCGCTGCGTCCATGCCACCCCGCGACTGCCCGCTTCGGCGAGCCGCTGCAGCTGCAGGTCCTGCCCCAAGCGCACCAGCGCGGCGTCGGCCTGCGCCAGTTGCCACGCCGTGGCCGGCGCGGCTTGCGCGCAGCTTTCCAGCCTGCCATCGGCCGGTGGCGCGGACAGCCACAGCGCCACCCGTGCCGGCAGCGTGTCGGCAGCCGTGGCGTCGCCGTTGCCGGCGTGCAGCAATGCAAGCACGACGAGCCTGGCTACCAGGCGCGTCGCCACTTCAGTTCCAGTGTTCGCAGCGCGGTATCGGTGGTGGCGTCGTTGCAGCGGTTGCCGCGGCTCGTCATTTCCTTTGGCTGGAAAAAATCCCTAGGGGCGAAGGCAAGCAGTGGCGTGGCATCCGCCTGCATGCACGCGGCCAGTGGTGCCTGCCAATCCCCGCCGGCCTGGCGGAGTTGCATGGCCTTGAGGAGGAAGGCTTCGGCCAGCCCCTGCTCGATGCCGGTATCCAGCAGCGGGGCGATGCTTGCGGGGATTCCCTCTTTTGCTGCGCCCAGCAGCCACATCGCCCGCAGCAGGTTGGCCCGCGCCCGAACCCGTGGTCGCGGGTCGCCCTGCAGTGTCTCCAGCAGCGCGTCGGCCCGCGGCTGGTTGCGGGGGCTGGCGGCGATGAAGACCAGGCTGGCATACGGACTGCTGCCTGCGCCGCGGGCCAGCCAATGCCGGGCGTTGCGGTAGTTGTCATACAGCGGCAGCAGGGCGAGCAGGTCGCCGTGCAGATAGGCCTGTTGCAGCCACCAGGCATCGCGTTGGGCCTGGTCCAACGACAGCTTCTCGTGCGATTCGAGCAGCAGCGCCAGCCGGTCATGGTGGCTAGCAAGGAAGTGATGCGCAGCCGTGTTGGCAGCCTGCGCTTCGCTGCGTTCCGGTTCCGGGAGCTGGTCGAGGAAACCGGCGAAGCGCCCATCGGCGGTGAATGGCAGGTCCAGCAATTCGATCGCGGTGGCCTCGATGTCGCGCTCGCTGGCCAGGGCCACGGCCTGGTTGGCCAACGCCACCTGCGGCTGGCTGCCGGTGGCGGTATCGCGCAGGGCAGCCACTGCCAGCAACTGCCGCCAGGCAGCGGGCAGGTCCTGCGAGCCGCAGGACGGATCCGACAATGCCCAGGCCCGCTCCAGCCCGGCGCGGGCGTCGCGGGTTTCGGCGCTGCGCGCGCGCTGGCACTGCGACCGTGTGTAGACCGTGCCAGGTGGTGATGCATAGGCAGGCGCCCGTTGGCGCTCGATGACGGCGAAGCTGGCGTCGAAATCGATCACTGCCGCGGAATACAAAGTAATCGCAAGTTCGATGCGCTGCTTGAATGTTGCTGCATCCAGCCGGGCCAGGTCTTCGTCGCTCCAGTCCTCCTGCAGCAGTAGCGTCTTCGCCTGCGGGGCCTGGCGAAGCAATCCTTGGCCGATGAATTCGGCGGTGGCGCAGAAGTCCAGCCAGTCGCGGCGGGGTGCGTCCCCGGCATACGGCACGTCGTGCCCGGCCCGGAGGCGCTCCAGCAGGGCATCCTGCGGCGTGGGTGCGGTGCCGGACAGATCCTGCAGGTATTCGCCCAGCGCCAGCGCGTGTCGGGTCACGGGCGCTTCGTCGCCACCTGCGTACTGGCCGGCATTCCATTGCAGCCGGCGGTCATGGAGGAATCCGCCCAATGAGCGACTGAACGCGAGGTGGGCGCGGGTCAGCGGGAAATTTTCCTCGGGGCACAAGCCCATGAACTTCTTGCTGCCCTGCGACAGGGTGGCCAACTTGCCGATGCCGTCCAATGCACGCAGGTAGGCGGCAGGCGCGGCCCGGCGCTCCGCGAGGCTGTCCGGGATGTGCGCCTGGCCATCAAGCGCATGCACCAGCTGCGGCACGGTAGCGGCCCCTGCCGGGGCCGCCCAGGCCGGCAGCAGGAGCAGTGCCGCTGCCATCACTGCATGCAGGGCCTGCTGCAGGCTCACGGCGAGGCTTTGTCGTTGCTGGCCTGCGCCAGTCCCAGCGTGCCGTCCGCCTGCACGGTGAAACGCCCCACCACCACCTTGCCGGTCTGCTCCAGCAGGCGGAGGTTGACGGCCTGCTCGTGCGCGGCGGCGGTGCCGAAGCCGGTCTGCAGGCCCAGGTTGAGGGTGGCGCCACGGGTCAGCTTCGCCAGCCGGCTGCCGTAGTAGTTCACCGCTACCTCGTAGGTGCCGGGCTTGGGGTTGCGCAGGATGAACTCCTCTGGGCCGTAGCCGGCGGTGAAGTCGCGCGAGATGGTGCCGCCCTGGTAGCTGAGGCGATGGCTGTAATAGACCTCCTCGCCATTCGGATCGGTCACGTGCAGGTCGATGTCGGTGTCGTCGAGGTCCCAGCGCAGCACGGCGCGCAGGCCCACCGGCAGGGGCTGCGCGAGCGGGTCGGCCGTGGTGTCGGCGGCAACGGCGGGGCAGCGCGTGCGCAGGTCGTTGCGTTCCGCCAGCGCAATCACCCCGATGTCGGCGAAGCGCGGCGACCATGGCGTATCCACCACGTGTTCCAGCAAGGCCAGCGCTTCGCCGCAGGTTGCCGGCGCGCGCAGCGCCAACGCCAGGTCGCGGAACGACTGCGGTTCGTCCGGGGCGAGCTCGCGTAGCTTGCGCAGCAGTGCGATGGCGGTGTCTTGCAGGCCGGCTTCCTGCAGCCGGTAAGCCACCAGCCGCAGGCTGGCGGGGTCGTTCGGCATCAGCTCCACGAGGTTGCTGAGCACCCGCCAGCCGCGCTCGGCGTCGCCCAGCTCGAACAGCCGCTGCGCCACGTCGAAGTGGAAGGCCGGGCTTTGCCCGTACTGCGTGCGCAGGTCCAGGTAGCGGTCGTAGAGCGGTGCCGCCGCTTGTGCGGCGCGCAGTTCGGCCACGTACGGCGAATCCATGGCCACGGCCTGCAGCTGGATGCCGATGCCGCCCGCTGGTGCATCCGGTTCGGACGGGGCAGGTGCGGGCGGCGGGGGCGGTGCGGACATCGAGGCCGGGGCTGCCGCCGCATCCGCTGCCATTGGCGCGGCGGCGCCGACCAACCGGCGCGGTGCAAGCCGGCGCTCCCGCGCCATCTCCGCATCTTCGCGGGCACGCTGGGCTTCGGCCTGGCGGCGCTGTTCGGCCCAGCGCGGACGCGGATCGTCCTTGGGGAAGACGGTGTTCCACCACGCAATCCGCGCCTCCCAGCCGCGTTGGATCGCTTGGCGGTTTTCCTTCCATGCCGCGGATTTCTCGATTCCTGCCTGCGCGCGCCGCCGCTGGATGCGGTCGCGCAAGGCGACGTCCGCCGCCGGCGGCAAGATGCCGAAGCGGACGTAATCATCGTCGTTTTCCAGCACCAGCAGGCTGGTTTCGCGGTTGGCCACGCCGAAGCGCTCGCCCAGTGCGGCCAGCGCGGCGTGGTGCTGGCCTGGCTGGGCTTCCAGCGCCTCGGCCTGCCAGGTGGCGCACCAGAAGGCGGCCAGTGCGGAGTTGCGCGCGGACGGCGCCCGGTGCGCCTGCCCGCGAGGCCCGGAGGCCGTGGCATGGATCAGCGATAGGCGCGGAACGGCGCCCGGGGCCGGGGCCACGTGGCAGGCCCGGAGCGCGCCGTCGTCGACCGCGTACTGCTCGAGGTACCAGTTGCGATCCAGCGGGCCCAGCGCCGCCCGCAGGGTTGGCGTGCGGTGCAGTGCGCGCAGGGCCTGGTCGGGCGTCAGCGCCGCAAGGTCGAGTATTTGGCCGCCGCTGCGCGTGAGCCAACGGGCCAAGGCGGGATCCGCCACGCCCTGGGCGATCACGAACACCGGTGCGCGGGTGGCGGGATCCACCGCGCCCGGCAAGGTGGCGACGCCATCGCTGAACAGCAGTACCTGCTGGGCCCGCGGGTCGGCGCGCCAGACTGGCAGCGCGGTGGCGCCGTCGGGCCGTTCGTCGGCCAAGGCGGAGAGGAACTTCGCCAGCGCATCCGCCGAGTCGATGCGAACCTGGCGCCGCTGCACGGTTTCGCGCAGCACGCTCAGGGTGACCTCGACCGAGCGCCCGCGCAGGTAGCGATCCAGCAGCTGGAGCTCGGGCGTGCGGTCGATGCCGAGCGTGCTGTACGAGGCATCCCAGGCCACCTCGATGCGGTTGGCTGCGGGCGAGGCGGGCACCGCCGCCGGACGGCGCGCGGGCACTTCCAGCCAATGCATTTCCAGGCCGTCCTCGAACCTTGCCTGGAAGGCGGCATCCGCCGTCGGCGCGGCGAGGCAGGCGCTGGGTACAGCCTTGGCGGCTGGCTGCCAGCTGGCCACGTAGGCGGACTGCGCGGCATGCCAGCCAGGCAACGTGGTGCCGGCGGCCACCGGCTTGGTCGTGGCCGCGGCGCGCGACATCGGCTGGCTGCCGAGCGGCAGGCCGGCGTCGAGGCGATGCCGCCAACCGCAGGCCTCGCGCGCGGCGAGGCTGGCGATATCCAGCCGCAGGCGGCGTTCGCCGTGGGCGGGGATCGGGAACACCCGGATCCCGTAGCGGTTGCCCGCGTCCTTCTGCGCCAGCGCCGGATCCACCCGGTTGCGCACGGTTTCCTCGAAGGCGGCGCGGGCCCGGATCCGCTCCACCGGCACCGCGTCGCGCAGTTGGCCCTCGATGTCCAGCGCATACCCGTGCAGGCGTTCGTTGCCGGCGAGCGGCACCTGCACGGTGGTTTCCAGCGGGCGGTCGTGGGGATTGCGGATGACCAGTTCGACCCGGCGCAGGGCGAAGGGGCCGTCCAGCGTCCATTCCACTTGGGTGGCTGCCAGTTGGACCTGGTCGTCGGCCTGGATCCTGGGCGAGGTGGCGGCGCCGGCAACGCCAGGGGCGGCCAGCAGGCAGGCGAGCGTGGCGCGGCGAAGGACGGGGGCATTGCGAAGGGCGGCGTTCATTTCGGTGTGATCCTGATGGTGATGCCGGCGGGTTGGGTGAGCATGGCGAGGGTGCCGAACATCCCGAACGTGGTTCGGTGCCCGTCGGGGTTAAGCGTCGAACGCATCACCGGCTCGCCGTCGCGCCCGTAGCGGATGGCGATGGTGCCGCGATCGTCCAGCCGCATGCGAACCACCCGGCCGCGTGCGTCGTAGGTGAACGCCAGCTGGTGGCGGGAGGCGTCGCCCAGGCCCTGCAGCGCCAGTGAGGCGGGCAGGTTGCGATCGTTCCAGGCGAGGGTGGCGACGGTGTCGCCCTCGCGCATCGCTTCTAGCAGCCGCCCGTTGGCGTCGTAGCGGTAGCGGAAGTCCCCGCGCTCGTCGCGGAAACGCAGGATCCGACCGGTTTGCGGGTCGGTTTCGACTTCGCGGGAGCGGGCGCTTCCGGCGGGAGGGGAGGCGTCCTGCCGTGCCGCGGCGGAGGGAGCGTGGGGCCAGCAGAGGGCAAGGAATGCCAAGGCAACGGACCACTGCGTCCTCCGGGCGGCGTGTGGCATGCAGGATGCGTCCGTATGAATGGCATCACTGTACCCAGCCGGCCCGGGGGGCGCCATCCCTCGGTCGTGCGTCCTCAGCGCATCCGGAATACCGCCACCACTTCGGCCAGTTCGTCGGCCTGCTCCTGCAGGGAATGCGCGGCAGCGCTGGCTTCCTCCACCATCGCCGCGTTCTGCTGGGTCACGCCGTCCATGTGGGTGATGGTTTGGTTGACCTGCTCGATGCCGGTGCTCTGTTCCTGCGAGGCGGCGGAAATCTCCGCCATCAGGTCGCTGACCCGGCGCACCGCGTCGACGATCTCCTGCATGGTGCCGCCGGCCTGCGCCACCAGCGCGGCGCCTTGGTCCACCCGCTCGGTCGAGTTGCCGATCAGGCCCTTGATCTCCTTCGCCGCCTCGGCGGAGCGCTGTGCCAGTGCGCGCACTTCGCTCGCCACCACCGCGAAGCCGCGGCCCTGCTCGCCGGCGCGCGCCGCTTCCACCGCCGCATTGAGCGCGAGGATATTGGTTTGGAACGCGATGCCGTCGATCACGCTGATGATGTTCTCGATCCGCTTCGAAGCGGCGGTGATGCCGTCCATTTGCTCCACCACCTGCTCGACCACCGCGCCGCCGCGCGCGGCCACGTCGGCCGCGCCGGTGGCCAGTTGGCGCGCCTGGTTGGAGGACTCGGCATTGTTCTTGACGGTGGAGGTCAGCTCCTCCATCGAGGCTGCGGTTTCCTCAAGCGATGCCGCCTGCTGTTCGGAGCGCGCCGATAGGTCGCTGTTGCCGGCGGCGATCTCGCGCGCGGCGGTGCGGATGGCGGCCACCGCCGCCTGCACCCGCTGCATGGTTTCGGTCAGCCGCTCGACGGTGGCGTTGGTGTCGTCGCGCATGCGCCCGAACACGCCGCGGTAGTCGGCGGTGATGCGCTGGGTCAGGTCGCCCCGGGCCAGCGCGGCAAGCACGCGCTGGACGTCGGCCATGGTGCCGGCGTTGGCGTCCAGCATCCCGTCCACGCCTTCGGCCAGGCCCCGGAAGAAGCCACTCTTGCCGGCGACCTCGATGCGCCTGGACAGGTCCCCGGCGGCGGCGGCCTCGATCACCTCGCCGACTTCGGCCTCCACGGCCACTTCCTGGCTGCGGTCGCGCCACTCCACCACGACGCCCAGCCGCTCGCCTTCGGGCGATACCACCGGCGCCGCGACCTGCACGAACACCGCGCTGCCGAATGCCAGTTCGCGCTGGTCGATCGCGTCGAGCCGCGCCGGGTCAAGGCTGCGTTCCGGCTGCAGCTGCGCCAGCGGTTGGCCCTCGAGCTGGTCCAGGTCGGCGTGCGGGAGGTAGCGGGCAAGGGTAGGGCGGTATTGCGCAAGTAGGTTGCGCATCGCTGGGTTGGCGTAGGCCACGCAGCCGTCGGCGCCGGCGATCAGCATGGCGGTGCCGGCGTTGTCGAGTGCGATCCGCACCCGCTGGTTCTCGGCGGCGACCCGCCGCTCGGCGTCGAGGCGCGCCTTGAGATCGGCCTGCATCTTGCGCAGCGCGCGCGAGACCCGGCCCACCTCGTCCTCGCCGCCGGCGGCGATGGGATAGTCCAGCTGGCCCGCGGCCACCGCGTCCACCCCCTGCACGATGCCGCGCAGCGGCGCGCCGACGAGTGCGCGCAGCAGCAGCACCACGACCACCACGAGCAGCAACACGCTGGCGATGCCGACCAGGATGACCCGGTTGCGGACCTCGGCCACGCCGGCCATCACCGCATCGGCCGGTGCGGTCACCATCAGCGCGAAGGCGTCCGGCGAGCGACCGACGGTGACCGGGACGTATGCGCGGAACACCTCGCCCTGCACGAACGACCCTGTTTCGCGTCGGCGAACCGTTTCGCCCCTGGCCAGTGCCGCCAGTACGTCGCGCAGGTCTTGCTTCCACGGTTTGCCCAGCAGCTCCTTCTCCGGTGCCGCCAGCACCATTCCGGTGGGCGATAGCAGGCGCACCACGCCGCGCTGGTAGGGCCGCACCTTGGCGAGGTTGGCCTGGATGGCATCCAGGCTGATGTCGGTGCCCGCCACCCCGCGGAATTGACCGTCGACCTTGAGCGGCACCATCAGGCTGGTCATCAGCACCTGCTTGCCGGAAACCTCGTCGGAATAAGGTTCGAACATCAGCTCGTCGCCGCGATTCCTGACCGCCGCGTAGTATTTCTCGGCCTTGTCGCCGGTGACCACGAGGTCGTTCTCGGCGCCCACCGCATCCTGCAGGGAAACCTTGCCCGAGGGCTCGCGCGTCCAGTACACCGACATCCGGCCGGCATCGGTGCTGACTTGCTGGGCGGGATCCAGCGCGGCCACGAAGGCATCGCGTGCTTCCCCGGTCGGTTCGCCCGCGGCCCAACTGCGGACGAATTCGGCATCGCGCCCGTCGAAGCCGTTGGGCTCTATCTCCAGCCAGTAGCCCAGTACCGCCGGGTCGTTTTCGGAGAAGCGGCGTACCAGGGCGGAGGCCTCGCCGCGGGTGCCGTCGCCGCGCGCCATGATCGCCAGCGTGGCATCGGCCAGGCCGCGCACGCGCGACAGGGTTTCGGTGGTGGAGCCCCGGACTTTCGCCGCCTCCGCCCGGGCCAGCTGCTCCAGCTCGTCCATCGCGGTGGCTTCCTGCACCTGCGCGGCCTTCTGCTGGATCATCCAGGCGGCCCCCGCGAAGCACAGTGCTGCCACCGTGCCCAGGATAAGCGCCGTGCGCGCCGTGATCGAACGCATTCCCGCACCGACCATTCGCATGATGTTGCCCCCTGGAGGCCAGAAGATCCGGGGCAACGCGGCCCCGGGTGGCTCGTCCCCTTCCACTATATCGCCGCCGCAGGCCCGATCTTGAGCCGTCCTGCTGGCCCCGGCGGCCATGCCGGCGGGGGAGTTGGCAGCGCGTGGCGGCATCCGTATAATCGCGTTTCCCCCATGGGGCCATAGCTCAGCTGGGAGAGCGCGTCGTTCGCAATGACGAGGTCGGGAGTTCGATCCTCCCTGGCTCCACCAATACCCAAACCCCAGTCGCTTGCGGCTGGGGTTTTTGGTTTCCGGCGCCTTGCGATGCTCCCGGCGGGCTGGTCGGGCGCCCGGCGCGTTCGATCAGGGCCGTGGAGCCGACGCGCCCGCGCGCAGCGCCGGGTGGTCGGCCTTGGGGCGGTCGAGGTGGAAGCCCTGGACCATGTCCACGCCCATTTCCCGCAGCATCAGCAGGGTCTTGCCGTCTTCCACGAACTCGGCGACCGCCAGTTTGCCCATCCCGTGGGCCACTTCGATGATGGCGCGCACGAACACCTGGTTGTCGCGTTCCAGCGGTAGGTCGCGGATGAACAGGCCGTCGATCTTGAGGATGTCGGCCTGCAGGTGCTTGAGGTAGGCGAACGATGCGAACCCGGTGCCGAAGTCGTCCAGGCAGATCGGGCAGCCGGTGCGGCGCAGCGCGGCGATGAAGCGCGCGGCATCGCCCATGTCGGACACCGCCGAAGTCTCGGTCAGCTCCACCAGCAGCCGCTTGGGCGAGACGTGCTGCCGCTGCAGCTGCGCGCTGATGTAGGCGGGCAGGTCGGGATCGTCGAAGGAGCGGCCGGAGATGTTGATGGCCATGGCCGGCAGGTGCGGATGGGCGGCGAGCAGGCGGATCGCCTCGTTGGCGACCCAGCGGTCGATCTCCAGGATCTTGCCGCTCTTCTCGGCCTGGTCGATGAACTGCCCGGGCATGATCAGCTGGCCGGGGGCGGTTTCATCCTCCATCCGGAGCAGCGCCTCGAGGTGGGCGAGGTGGCCGTTGCCGGCGCGGTAGACGCCCTGGAAATGCAGCTGCAGCTGGCCGTTCTCCAGCGCCCTCGAAATGCGGTCGTTCCATGCCAGCCGGGTCACCATTTCGCGCGAGGCGTCGCGGTCGATGCGGTAGATCTTCCACCGGTTCTTGCCGGTGTGCTTGGCCTGGTACATGGCGGCATCGGCGTGGGCG
>JAANMW010001121.1_pt1 | contig 29458 bp, 31 predicted proteins | sample 7279671 | NCBI WGS metagenome assembly JAANMW01 (sample SAMN14094541, study PRJNA606508) | bioreactor metagenome | isolation source: A lab-scale SPAN reactor treating ammonium-rich wastewater day 247 | place: Ireland: Galway | collected 2017-09-19 | reverse complement strand
CGCAATATGTATTTTGCATATATTCTCAAAAGTCTGAAAGATAACAAATATTACTATGGTTCAACAGGTGATATTAAAAACAGGCTTAAGCAGCATAATAACGGCAAAGTAAAATCCACCAAACACAGAATATCCTTTATATTACATTACTCAGAGCAATTCGAAAATAAATCTGATGCTGACTAACCAACCGATAAAAAATTAACCGTTTTTTTACGCTCAATTTTTGAAATTAAAATCATAACTTCAAAAAAAATTTGGGAATTTTTGTTTCCTGATTTAAATATGTTATTTAATTATATTAGTATTATTCCCAATTAGAAATCAATGACAGCCAAAACGATCATAACCCTGTTATCATTATTATTAACCTTTTATTCAAGTTTAAGTTTTTCATTTGATTCCACACAAACCAGCTTTGAAAATGGAGTGGAAGCCTACAATAATGATAATTTTAAAGAAGCAATTGAATATTTCAGTGTCTACCTGAAATTTGCGACAATGCACGATGAAATTTATTATCTCAGGGGTAATTCATATTTCGAACTCAAAAAAACCGAAGAAGCGATAACAGATTACCTTAAAGCAAGTGAACTTGGATTCAAAGATGAAAAAATGTTTGTAAGGCTGGGAAAGTATTATAAGGAAAAAGAGTCTAATTCAAACGCTCTGAAATTTTTTCAGAAAGCAGTTGAAACAAATAACAATTTTGCAGAAGGTTATATGGAAATAGGTAATATTTACCTAATTGAAGGAAATGTTGAAAAAGCATCTGAAAACTACAATAAAGCCCTGCAAATTGATCCCTTTTACCATGAGGTTAATTTTTCCATGGGAAAAACATCATTTGAGTCAGGAGATATGAACACTGCTTTATTCCACTTCAGAACCTCTTTTTTGCTGGATTCACTGAATCCTAAATTTTCTTATTTTCTGGGCAAAACATATTTTAATTTAAACGATACTGTTATTGGTTTAAACTATATCAGGAACTGTATCAATATAGATTCGGGATACGCTCCTGCATACATTGAATTGGCTGAGCTGAAAATAGAAGGAAAATATTATGATTCCGCAGTTTACTTTCTAACCAAAGCAATAGATTATCCGGGAACAGAAATTTCTGTACCTTACTGTCTCAGGAAACGATCTGATCTGTATTTCTTAGCCGGTAAAGATACACCGGCAATTAATGACCTGAATTTGGCTATCTCATTAAATCCAACAGATACAAATGCTTACTATATGAAAGGTTTGTATTATTATAAAGGTGGTAATGATTCAGCGGCATTGTTAAACAGTGAAAAGTCACTGCAAATGAATGCAAATTATTCACCGGCATTAAGCCTTAGGGGCTCTGTTTTTTTAAACCAGAATAAATTTTCAGAAGCTGAATCTGATATAAAAAAAGCCTTATCCATCAACCCTAAAGATACGCTTGCGTTAATGGGTATGGGTAAAATTCTTTTGAATAATGATGAATACAGAAATGCATTCACTTATTTTGATAATGTATTGAAGGTAAATCCCGGTTCAAGCGCAGCATATGAACACAGGGGCATTTGCTATTTTAATTTGGGGCTGTATAAACAGGCTACATATGATTTTGAAAAAGCAATATCATACGATCCTTCTCTGAAAGAAAAACTAAAACCATTTATTGTAAAATAGCAGATAAATATTGTAAAAACAAAAAGCCGGCTTTAAACCGGCTTTTTTTGTAATATGAAAATGAATTTTATTTTAAAAGCACAAGCTTCTTTACTTCCGTAAAATCACCTGATTCCATCCTGTAAAAATATATTCCGCTGGCAAATTCTGACCCGTTAAATTCTATTTCGTAATTGCCTGCTGCCTTGATATCATTCACTAATGTTTTTACTTCTCTTCCTAAAACATCGTATATCTTTATTACAACAAGCGATTGTTTTGGAACCGAAAATTTAATCCTGGTAGCAGGGTTAAACGGGTTTGGATAATTTTGTCCAAGCTCATATTTAACCGGTATCTGCTGGTTATTTACAGCAAGTACCGCATTATATATGATATTCAGACAATACCGGTTTACCCTTCCAGTATCACCTGCTGCCTGGTCATATACCCTTAATACCCACGGACCGTGTATTTCTGTTCCGTTAAATACATTCATCGGTCCTTCGGGTCTGAATGAACCGGTAAACGGGGCGGTCCCGGAGCTGACCGGTGTAGCAGCGGAATCATCGAATAATGTATTTATATAATTATCTCCGCCTGAGCCGCGCCTGTTGGAAAGCATTACTTCGGTTCCAGCAGGTGATTTAATATAGAATGAAATATCTCCATCATAAGTATGGAACAATGACTCCATTTTAAAATTGAAATCAACTATAGTTCCAGACTGGTTTATGTATAATGTATCGTATGAAGTCTGGTTATCCCTTATTGGCCTATAAGTATCTTTGCAGAAGCTTACTGATGCCTGGTTTGTTATACGGAACCTGAAATATCCAGAAACAGGCAATGATGCAAGATTGTGGTTTGAAGAATTATCCCTTGCCTTTATTAAATAGAATATCGAATCACCCGGAACCACTTCATTGTTTGCTGAATTAAATAAAGCAGAGAATACACTTCCGCCTGAATTGTTAAGCCTGAATCTTTTAATTACTGAAGGAGAATTTTTATACCACTCAACCCAAACACTGTCAATTCCGATATTATCAGTCACATTAGCGGAAACAGCAGCAGGCCACATTGGCTGACCAACATCGTTTATCTGTGTATGTGAAATAAATGGCGGGGTTACGTCAACTGATGCTGAGAAGCTGAAAAATGCTGTCGGCGCATCAGGCGGCAGAACAGTAACACGGTTCAGCATATCACATGTCTTAAGATAATATTTATATGTTGCTGCAGTTCCGTTTCCGGGAATATTTGCAGTCCAGTTATTCCCGCCCGAATTTGTCATAGAGATACTGTCAGTAAATACTGTTCCGCGTGTCCATAATAATTTTGTCTTCGCCGGGTCAATAGCTGAACCTGCAGGAGTGATAGTGCAGTTTACCGTATACGGCCCATTCAGATTTTCTGTATTAGGCAGGCAGTTGTGTGCAATTACAGGTCCGTAGGTAGCCTGGTAAATAGAAGGATCGCCGAAACAATTATACATTTCAAGATACCTGCGCATAGTAGTGGTTACGCTGCCGTAATGCTGAACAAGATATAATTTAGCCATTACAAACATAGGAGCAGTTCTTTTTAATCCGTCTGTGAACATTGCCCTGTATAGTCTTCTTTCCAGAATATCATCTTCATCCCAGAATGAATTTACAGAAGAACCCCAGAAAACAGAACCTGCTTTCTGCCTTCTGATCCATGTTTCGCCAAAGCACTCAGCATTCTGAAACTGCCCGGTTAAACAGGCAAATGAATATACAAACGGATACCAGCTGTTGTTAAGTGCATTTACCTGTGACTGGTTAAGAGGCGGGCCATCTGCCCAGCTGGTTGTGCTGCCATGACCTGAATAAATTGCAAAAACCTGGTTATTGTTAAGCGCATCTATTAACTGCTGTGTTGTGGCATTGTATGTGTGTGTATACAGCTTCAGGTTTGTAAATGGAGGGGAAGTAAAGAAGCTGTCAATTACAAAATTATGGGTACCTTCCGTAATTGCCCAGTTATCAGTAGAAGCCATAAACACATTCTTTTTCTGCAGGCTACCGATATTACTTTCCATATAAATGGATTTAGTGATGATATTTGTAAGCTCAGCTGTAGATGATACCGGGAATCTGCCAACAAATGCATCAGCAAAAGCATCACCGCCTTCCAGCAATGAATAATTAAGGTCTGTATGCGGATTATCAGAGCCTATTCCTGTCCATGCCGGGACCTTATCTATATCCCCGGTTAAAAGTATAAATTCCGGACGGGTTGTAATATTATTATACCTCTGCTGAATATAATTCAGGATCGCCGTATTTGTTGTTCCCGTGGTTGAAGTATTTACAACAAGTACGTTATATCCCATACTTGCTTTGTATGAAGCAAACGGTCCGATAATTGATTCATATTCAGGCGGAGTAATTATTAAATAATTATTTGTTCCGGCAAAATCTATTGTTTCAGGATTTAATGAAATGGCACTGAAAATTTCCCTGAAAGAGCTTCCGATTCCCGTATATGAAGGAATTCCGGCAGAAAGCCCAATTCTGAATTTTGCATTTTTAGTTACTTTAAGCCTGCCTTCTGCAGGGTCATACCTGAAAGGCTGAATAGTAACCAAAACAGCTTTTACACCGCCAATTATTACCGGTTCCGAAAGCCTGATCACCGGGGCAGCTATGCTTCCGGAAGTTGCATAATAATTATTGTTTATTGTAAAGGGCCTGTCTTTCAGAAAGTGAGTTTTTTCCCACGGCGCCTGTACCGGGTAAATTTTTCTTGTAAGATATTTTTCTTCCGTAATTTCTGTGATTGTACTGTATGAAGGGGATATTTCTGCTTTATCGATAATGAGGATGAATGTGAGCTGTGGCATCATTGGCAAACCAACTTCTGAATTAATACCGAAATTGCTGATGTTTATAATATCGAAGAGGTCACCGTTACCTGAAGCAGTAGTAGTACTGTAAGCAGGTAAATTGAAATCTATTTCATACCCGTTTCCTGATCTGATGAGCTTTATACTGCTCAAATCATTTTGCGAATAAGAAACAGAACAAACAGCCGTTATCATGATTATTAGTATTAATACGGCTGCAGTAAAAAGTTTCATATTAGCAGCTCCTGGTGTAAGAATTATTTAAAAGAACAGGTTACACCATACAAATATAGTATTTATTTTATTCCATTAATACCTATTATTTGATAAAAACTGAAAAATACCTTTTAAAGTGTTTTAAATAAAAAAAAAGAGTGCAATATTTGTAAAATTATAAAATTATGAACCTGCCCCCGGATTATAATAACAAGCTTTACAGTCTACTGGATGAAATAAACCGGATAAAATTCAGTGAGCCCAAAAAAGCAATTGAGCTGGCTAATTATGTTTATGTCCAGTCTTTAAAATCCTCGGATGAAAAGCTCGAAGCACTTTCTCTGTACCAGCTTGGAGTTTGCAGCGAACTGATTTCTGCATATCCCCAGTCTATGAAATATCTGTCGGATGCCATAAAGCTGTCACAGAAGCTTGGCGAAAAAAAGATCATGGCAGATTCACTTAATTACGTAGGGGTAATACACGATAACCTTAACAACTATTCAAATGCCCTTAAGGCATATTTCAGGGCTTTAAAGATCTATGAAGATGTTAAAGAGAACAAAAAAACTGCAATAGTCCTTTCAAATATAGGTTTAATATACACAAATATTAAAGATTACAGGAATGCATTAAAATTCTATTCTCATGCACTTGATATAGCAGAGGAAGAAGAAGACACAGAGTCTCTGCTGATAACAAACATAAATATCGGATTAACACACAGCCAGCTTGGCAATTTTGATGAAGCACTTAAATTCCTTTATGATGCAATTGATATTGCCTCTAAGACCAATGACAGGAAAAGGGCATCAATTGCTCTGGATCATATTGCCGATACCAATATTAAATTAAAGAAATACGACGAAGCATTCAGGCTGTATGAACAAAGCAGGGAAATAAAACAGGAGCTTGGTGACCGAAGGGGGCTGGTAAAAATTTTCAGCACTATCGGGAACCTGCAGCTGATAGAAAATAACCTGACAGAATCCAGGCTTAACCTTGAAAAAGCGCTTGAGCTTGCATCAGAACTTGGTATAAAAAAATCAATACACGAGCTGCATAAAATGCTTTCTGAAGTATATGAAAGAATTAATAACTCTGAAAAAGCTCTTTATCATTTAAAGCTTGCATACACACGTGAAATGGAGCTTTTAAAAGAAGAATCGGAGCTTCGTGCAAAGAATATATCCACCCAGCTGGAAATAGAACAGGCACAAAAAGAAGCAGAAATACAGAGGCTTAAAAATATTGAGCTTGCCCAGGCACTGGAAGATGTAAAAAAGCTTAACGTTAACTTAAAAGACCTTAATGATGAAAAAAATGAATTTATGGCAATTGCCGTGCACGATCTTAAAAATCCGCTTCAAAACATTCTTTCAACCGCCAGGTTAATAAAACGCAGCGATGACCTGCCAAAAATTGAACTTGATGAGTTTACTGCAAATATCATCAGCCAAACCAACAGGATGTTCAATATTATCAAAAAACTTCTGGATCATAATGCAATTGACCAGGGCGAGATAAAAATTAAAAACTCTGTGTTTGATATTAACTCATTATGCAGCGAGCTTATTCAGAATTTCAGGGATGATGCAGAAAATAAAAAGCTTACCCTTCAGTTCAACCCGTATCCCGGGGATATGTTCATAGAAACAGATAAAGATATTCTTTATGAAATACTGCAGAACCTGGTATCGAATGCAATAAAATTTTCACCGGAAAACAGGGAAATCAACGTAAATATCGGGGAAAGCGAAAACAAAATTAAAATTGAAGTAACTGACCAGGGCCCCGGATTCAGTGAAGAAGATAAAAAGAAAATGTTCAATAAATTTGCGCGCTTAAGCGCGAAACCAACTGGTAATGAGCATTCAACTGGCCTGGGACTTTCAATTGTAAAAAAATTATGCGAAATGATAGATGCAAATCTAAAGCTTGAAAGTAACCCGGGTGAGGGCGCAAAATTTATAATATATCTTGCTAAATCTCTGTAATTATAAAGGTTAAATCTACACCAAACCCGTTATTACAAAATAAAATATACCTTCTAAATTTGTAACAATTTAGTTTTATAAACTCTATATAACAAATTATTATTAAAAAGGTAAATTATAATTATTTCTTTTACAAATGAATAACATTGAAACTCTTATAGAACAGGCATCCGGCATAAGGCAATCTAAACCGTCTAAAGCATTACGTTTATATCAAATTGCATTAAGTGAATCTGAATCATCAAATAATGAAGAGTTCAGGGTTAAATCACTTTTTAACATTGCTATCACTTATCTTATATTGGGTGATTATGACAGATCATTAAAATCATTTTTTGACACCCTCAACACAAAGTATACCGCAGAAAACCCGGATATTAAGTGTGAAATTTTACGGGGTATTGCCGGAAATTATGCCAGGAAGTATAATTACCGTGAAGCTTTGAAATACTTTTATTTATCAGAACAGGACAGCATTCTTTCTGACCATATGGAAAATCTTCACCTGGTTTACCAGGGAATTTCATCTCTTTATTCAAGGCTTTCGCTGTTTAAAAAAGCATTAGCTTATTCACAAAAAGCATTTGATATTGCAGTTCAAAACGGTGAAGAAAATGCCCTGCAAACCTCTCTTATGTCAACCGGGGCCTGTTATTATAAGCTTGGTGATCATGCAGAAGCGGAAAAATATTTCAGTAAGTCTTTAGAGCTTTCGGCAAATTCATTTGCAGAAGCTAATACACTTCATTTTATTTCAGCTATGAAGTTTGATTCCGGCGAATATAATGAAGCTGAAAATTGCGCAAAACGCCAGATAAATATCTGCAGCAAATTTAACTATTATGATTTTGAGGCTCTTGGCTACAGAATGCTGGGAAAATTATGCTTTAAAAAGAACGATTACAATTCTGCTTTGATGAACTTTGAAAAAGCCGTTAAAATTCTAAATGTTTATGGCGACCGCACTGTTAAATTTGCTGTATTAAATGACCTTATAGAAGTTTACAAATCAATTGGAAATAAAGATAAAGTAATTGAATTGTATTCTGAATTATATAATGAGCATACAAAACATCTGGAAAATGAAGTTCAGCTTAAAATAGAGCAGTTTGATATAGAAAACGAAACCGAAATAATAAAAAAAGAGATTGATAAGGAAAAAAAATACAGCAGTATAATGAAAAAAACACTGCTTGATGTTAATGCTTTGAATATTGAGCTGAAGAATATTCATGATGAACAAAACAACCTGATGGGTATACTTGCACACGACCTTAAAAATCCGCTTCAAAGCATTATTTCAGCTCTTAAGCTGATGCAGTCAGAAAAAAATGATGAGCAGTTCAGGGATGAAATGGAATCAAATATTAAACACCAGTCAGAAAGAATGCTTATACTGATAAACAGGCTTCTTGATCACAGAAGCATAAGCGAAGGCAGCGTTAAAATAAAGATCTCAGAATTCAATTCTAAGGAGCTTATTTCAAAACTGATCAAAAATTCCAGCATTTCTGCTGTAAAAAAGGATATTAATTTAATTTCAGATTGCAGTGAATGCGGAATTACTGTTAAAAACGATCATGACATGCTGTATCAGATACTTGAAAACCTGCTTTCAAATTCTGTTAAGTTTTCTCCCGTCGGATCAGATATTTATGTAAGATGCAGGAGATCTGGTGATAAGAACATTTTTGAAATAGAAGACAGCGGCCCGGGCTTTACTGATGAAGATAAAAAGAAATTATATTCAAATTTTGCAAAGCTGAGCGCTAAACCTACCGGGAACGAACACTCCACCGGGCTGGGACTTTCTATCGTGAAAAAGCTTTGTGAATTGATAGGGGCTGAAATAGAATTATTTTCTGAGTTCGGTAAAGGTACTAAATTTATAGTTAAACTATAAAGGAATGGAAAGAACCTACAGAATCGCTGCAGAACCGTATATTATTCCGACAAATGACGGTAAAATTATCGAAGAATTTTTCGGTAATGTTTCGATAAATGCAGGAGGTTTAAGCTTTGCACACATGATAGCGCCGGGCGGCTGGAGCGAACCATATCAAACCCCGGAGTTTGATGAGATCACATATATTATAAAAGGTAAAAAACAGATCGAGATCAACGGGGAAATTATAGTTCTGGAAAAGAACAGGTCGATCTGTGTTTTTAAAGGATGCCGTGTCAGGTACTCAAACCCGTTTAATGAACCTGTAGAGTACATTTCGGTCTGTATTCCTGCATTAACATTGGAAAAATCTCACAGGGAAAAATAATATCTTAAAGAATTGTAACTATCCGAGCTCTTTTAGTTTTTCTATGATCCATTTTTTACTCATAAAATGCTCCATTGTTTCCGCTTTTTTCAGAACTTCGATCACATTTAATTTATTTACTTTAACGTGTTTTGTTTTCAGCTTAATAAGCTCTTTTATGTATTTCAGGAAAATCATGAATGGTTCTTTAAAGGTTTTAGAGACATTCTGATTATTTGCGAGGAAATGCGAAAATGAATCAATAAGCGATAATGCAGGCTCGTATGAGTTCAGTTCATAATGTATTTTTATCATTAAAATTTTTGCATCATATTTAAATACAAAAAACGAATAGTTTATCCTTGATACCAGCTCCAGAGCTTCTTCATACTTCCCTCTTTCAAAATAAAGCATTGAACCCGTATAATTTATCATATCAGGTCTCTGTTCCGGCAGTAAAAATTCTGAATATTTATCAGCAAAATTTTCAGCCCACTTTATTCTTTTAAGTAGCAATGCCGTATAAAATATATTTCTGAAAAGATTAGCCTGAATAAATTTTTTCTTTGTGACAGAAAATGTTGCTTCCGAGATCATAAGCTCATATACTTCCATCAGATCTTCCCTGCTTCTTTTTATTCCCATTCTGATCCTGGTTATTGCACAGCTTTCCAGTGCAAGTAACAGATTATTTCTTTCAGATTCATCAAAATAATCCAGGTTATCAATGATCGAATTCTTCAGATTATAAAATTTTTCATTATCAGAGTTGTTAAAGCTGAAAGTGTAAAGATTATAATAAATAGAAAGCAATGGATAATACTTATACCCGACATTCTTTAGTTCAGCAAAATAATTATCAACATTAATATTTTTTAAAAATTGTCCGGGAAGATCTGCAGCAAACTTATAATTAAGCACTTCACGGAATTCATGCATCTCCTGAAAAATATTAAGTCCATTCATAAGAAAAAAATTTACAAGATATTCACCCTGTTTTTCGAGAATATTTCCTGATTTATCCTGCTTATCGGCTGAAATTAACAGATCAAATTTAACTGATTCCAGCTCATACCTGTTTAAAAAATACCTGTTGCTGATCAATTTCTCAGATTCCAGCAGTATATCAATCTCTTTTATGTGCCTGTTTGCAAGCTTCTCAAGCTTTCTTTTATCAAGCTCATATATCAGGAATTTTTTTTCAGTAATCCTGTCTTCAGTAAAACCTTTGTATGACAGAAATTCCTCAGCAAGCTTCAGCAAATCAGAAATCAATATCCTCATAACAATATCACTGTATTTTTTGCCGGGATACAGCTTTTTAAACAAATGCTCTTTCTGAATATATCCCGAGCTGAATTCAGGGTAATATTTTTTTAAAATTTCAAACAGTTTGATAACTTTTTTGTTGGAATTATGAAAAGGAGATAACAAAAAATTACGGAATAATTTGATTTCTTCCGTTGTGAAAGTTTTAAATATTTCAATAACTTTACTTTTAAACATTTAATAAATTATTACAAATTATTCTGAATAAAAAACCAAAAAGATTAATGAAATCGATATAACAATGTAATTTGAAATTATTGTTAAAAATCGGTTAAAATTACAAAAAAGAACTATATATAAATAATAAAAACTCCTGATATATAACTGAAAAAATATAACAACATTAAATTAATTTCTTTGACCCGCGTAAATTGATATATTATTTTCGTTGAAATCTAAAAATGGTTGTTAAAAAAGCATATGGCAAAGCGCGTATTGTTGGATTGCAGGGATTTTCCGAATGAGCTTGGCTGTACTTTGGTGATCTCTGGAAAATTAAAGGAAGTTATGAAAATTTCTCTCAGGCATGCTGTTGAAGAACACGGACATAAAAATACTCCCGAGCTGAGAAAACAAATCAAAGCAATGATTAAAAAAGTTATACCGCAGTCATTTTGATAAGTAAAATATTAATTGCATAAATTATCATACATAATATAAAAATAAAAGAAAAGAACTGTTTCAGTAAGTAAAAACTAAATCATAAAATTATGGCAATACTATTAACAACAAATATACAAGGTCAGACTAAAGAAGGATACGACCAAGTTTCTGTATTTCTTCATCAGATTATTAAAAAAGCTCCTGGTTTCATTCTTCACATTTCTTATGGAACAGAAGACGGGGTATGGCATATATTAGAAGTTTGGAATTCTAAAAAAGAATCAGATGAATTCTTTGCTAAGAATGTTGCCCCTAATCTTCCGCAAGGGATTATCCCGAAACGTTCATACATTGAACTGCATAGTCTCGTAACGCCTTGATGATAATCCTTCAGTCTGTTTAATACACAGTTTTTTTTCTGTAAAGAATACTTTGTTTAAATTTGATTTTATAGTTTTATAAACATAGGTTGTTTAATAAGCTTTTAGTGATGTTTTGCAACAAAAATCAATTGCATTATTAAAGCAATTTTTGCTTAAATCCCGGCCCTATTAGTACAATGGGTACTTTACTGTATATACGCCAAGACAAAAATGACAAAAAAAGGATATTTTAAAAATTCTACCAGAGATATAATATTATAAATTAAACAAAAGTAAAAATTATGAACAATAAATTTAAAGTAAAAAATTTTACAAATGCTGATGAAGTTACCGAAATTCCTAATGGCAGAATAGAAGTTATCAGGTTGAATGATAAATATGCAAGTAAAACAACTTTTAAACCGGGATGGAAATGGTCTGAATCTGTTAAGCCCTTAGCAGGAACAGCATCATGTGAATTTAACCACAATCTGTATATTATTTCGGGAACGATGCGTGTAAAAATGAACGACGGCAGTGAATTTGACTGTAAAGCAGGCGATGCCTGTTTTATTCCTGCAGGTCATGAAGCCTGGGTTGTGGGAAATGAAAATGTTGTCTCAATTGATTTTGACGACAATATGAATTATGCCAGAAAAAATTAAATTCCCGAATTAATATAATTTTTATTATATATTTAAAAATTTATCAGTATTAATTAGAAAGGAAAAAATAATGAAATACCTGTCAGCAATAATTATCATTTTAATATTATTTATATGCAAAACTGCATATTCTCAGAACTGGGAAAGTGTTGACCCCAAAATGGCAAGTGTTTTGCTTGATACTACACTTGTAAAAGCAACATTGGCTGTAATAGAGCCCGGGGCTAAAAGCAATTCACATACACACTATGCTCACTTTTTTTACGCTCTGACAGACGGCAAGATCAAAGTACACTATACTGACGGTACTTCTGTGGATTTCGAACTTAAAGCCGGTGAATATGGTTATTCCGGACCAGAAAAACTTCATCAAACAGAAAATACAGGCAGCAATACACTTAAGTTTCTGTTAATCGAACTAAAAGAACATCCATTTAAATAAATTAAGTAAAATATACATCATGCCTAAATACATAATTGAAAGAGAAATACCGGGAGCAGGAAAATTATCATCTAAAGAATTAAAGGAAATATCTTCGCAATCAAACAGTGTCTTAAAGGAAATTGGACATAAAATTCAGTGGAGAGAAAGTTATGTTACAGCAGATAAAATTTATTGCGTTTATATTTCTGCAAATGAAGAACTGATAAAACAGCATGCAAATTCCTGTAAAATTCCGGCAAATAAAATCTCAGAAATAATAACAATAATCGATCCTGCAACAGCGGAATAGTTTTAATAACAAAAGGCGTGTATTACACGCCTTTTTTATTGTATTTTGCTACAATTAATATAATCTTTTTGCAGGGTCTGTCCATGCAAACAGGTTCCTGAATTTACCTTCATGATTTGGATATACTACCATTTTATGATTACTGCAGTTTGAATTGGTATCACATCCGTGTGTACCAAGTACAAGCGGAATTTCATTTGGAATCTTTGGGTAAGTGGACCATGTTGCTGCAATGTAATATCTTCCTGAAGGAACCCCCTCCATTGTAAACGGTGTTTCAAATAACCAGTCTCTCCTGGTTAAATTAAGCGAATCTGTTCTGACCGGAACACGATTGAAAGGATTGGTGCTGTCTGCATTATAAATTGAAATTGAATAATACCCGCCGTTCATATATAAAATAGAATCTATATGTGTAACATATCCGGATAACTTATCACCCGGCCGGCTTACATCTATTGGCGGATCGCATGCCGAAATTAATACTAATAAAAAGACCAGAATTGATGTTATATATTTCATACCTAACCCCCATAAAATATGTCATTAAAACAGCCAACATACCATAACTGAATTAGCTATTTTAAGTTAGTATGTTCAGACTACTACATCAATCATTTTTTATATAAATTAATATAGTAAACCTGAACTAGTAACCTCAATTTTAGTTTAAAAGTGTAAATACTGCCGGGTTTCATGATCATATCCAATGAAACGATGTAAATTATTCTAATTAATCAGCTTTACAAACTCTTCAGTTGTTTTCACCGGAAGCCTGCAAGTAAAATTTTCACATACATAAGCAGTGGTTTCACCGGTATTCTGCACTATCTTCGAAGCAAATGTTACGGACCCGGCAGCATCTGCAGGATCAATCTTTACAACTACTTTATCAGGCATAAAAACAGACGATACATCCCTGTACATTCTGTAAGCTGTTTCATCATTTTTGCTGCCGGCGATAATTATCTGCTTTGGTTTGTATAATAATGAATCAAGCGCAATCAGCATCTGCGGCATTGCATATGGCATTCTTTCAAGCTTTCCGCTGAATGCAAGTACAGATTTATATGCTATATCATACCATCCTGTATTACCTGTTAAAGCTGAAAGCCTTAGCAGGTTATTTATGGCAACAGAGTTGCCTGTAGGTTCAGCCGAATCATAATCTTCCTTTGTCCTTACAAGTATACTCTTATCCCTTCCTGATGTATCAAAAAACCCGCCTTCGGATTCATCATAAAAATCATTTATCATTATTTCTGAAAGCTCAATTGCATTCTTTAAATACTTTTCATCAAATGAAGCTTCGTATAGATCAATAAGAGCCTGTGTGAAGAAAGAAAAATCTTCAAGCGTGGCATCAATTTTGGCTTCGCCATCGCGCCAGCGGTGCAGCAATTTTTTATCTGCAGCATTATATAATTTATCCAGAATAAATTCCGCAGCCAACTGAGCTTTTTCAAGGTATTCCGGTTCATTCAGCGCCTGATATGCCTTTGCATATGCTGATATCATCAAGCCGTTCCATGAAGTTAATATCTTATCATCTTTATGCGGCAGCGGCCGTTTCTCACGGGCAGTAAACAATATTCCTTTTGAACGTTCAATTATATTATTGATTTCATCAGTCGAACGCTCAAACTTATTTGATGTTTCACTTAATGAATGAGCTTTGTACAGAATATTCTTTTCAGCAAACACACTGTGCGGGTCACTGCCCTGCGGAGCGTTGCCGTATTCATCTGCGCCAAAGTAAAAATTAAAAATTTCAGCATCATCACCCAGCAATTCATCTATTTCGTTTTTGCTCCAAACATAAAAAGCGCCTTCCTCTTTTTCATGCGGCTCAGCTGCCTTAATAGCTGACTCAGCATCTTCTGCTGAATAAAATCCTCCTTCCGGGGCTGTCATAACCCTGCCAACGTATGCAAGCACATCTCGTGTAACATCTGCAAAATAATTATCACCTGTTACCAGGTAAGCGTCAAGATAATTTACTGCAAGCTGCGCCTGGTCATACAGCATTTTTTCAAAATGCGGCACACGCCAGTACCGGTCAACAGAGTAGCGGTGAAAACCGCCTCCCAAATGGTCATATATGCCACCTTTTGCCATCTGCAAAAGTGTGCGGATAACCATCTGCAGCGATTCTTTATCATCAAACCTGTAATATGCCCTCAGCAGGAAATTTATTCCGGGCGGCCTTGGAAATTTAGGCGCACCGCCGAAACCCCCATACTCTTCATCAAACCCGTTTTTAAACTGCTCAGCGCCTTTAAGCAGCATTTCTTTATCCGGCTCACCTGCTGAAACTTTATTCTGCGATGCCTCGCGGATATGTTCCAGTATTTTCTCGCCTGATTCATTTACCTCATCCCTGCGGGTTTTCCATGCTTCGCCAAGCTGCTGAATAAGGTCCTCAAAACCGGGCAGGCCGTACTTTGATTTCGGCGGCACGTATGTTGCCCCGTAAAATGGCTTAAGCTCACTAGTAAGGAACATTGACATCGGCCAACCGCCGGAACCAGTCATAGCCTGCAGTGCTGACATATAAACACGGTCAACATCGGGGCGCTCTTCCCTATCGACCTTTATGTTCACAAACAGCTTATTCATAGTACCTGCGATATGTTCATTTTCGAACACTTCGCGCTCCATCACATGGCACCAGTAGCAGGTGGAGTATCCTATAGAAAGAAATATCGGTTTATCTTCATCCCTGGCTTTTTGAAATGCTTCTTCACCCCACGGGTGCCACTCTACCGGATTATACGCATGCTGCAGGAGGTATGGTGATTTTTCACTGATTAGTTTGTTTGGTTTTGGCATTGAGATTGTTTGATTAGCTGCAAATATAGTTTTAATATGGGGTTTTATATAGATAAAAATTTTGGAGATTGGTATATTGGATATAGTAAAAACAATAATTAGCCCACAAATCAATTTATGATAAATGAATGGCTAGAGCGTGTACCAAAACCTGACCAGTATGTTTTTAAATTGATACATGTTACCGAAATCAAAAAACCGGATGACAACATTATAAATTTTTTACAAACCGAAATTCTACAATCTTATAGAGATATCGATTTTTATAAATTTCATCTTCAAAATAGTACGGAAGATGACATTAGAAACTACGTTAAAACACAAATCATCCCAGGTGATGAAAACCAAATAGTCAGAAATGTAAGACAAGGGGATTGGGGTGAGATACTCACATCATTAATAGTCGCTTTCTATCAAGGATTAGAGGTACCTATTAGTAAACTAAAATGGAAGTTCAACAAAGACAGATCTGTTTTTGGGACGGATATGATTGCACATGAACGAGATATTATAAAAAATATATATTATTATGAGATCAAAACTAGATTATCCCCTGATACGAAAGAAGGAACTGCACCTAATAGGAATTATATAACCATTCACGCACATAATAGTTTATTAAATGATATAAATGCGCCAAGCGAAACAATAGCAGATTTTTTGGAAAGATATTTTTTCGACAAACAAGATTATGAAAAAGCTAGAATGTATAAAGATATCATCAAAAATCCGAACAATTATAACAAAAACTTTGAGCTATTTTTCATAATTGAGAAAAGTAAGTTCATAGAAGACATCCTAGTTGAATTAAACAGGTTACCCCCTGCGTTAACACCATTAAATACAACCATAGTATTCATAGATGACTTAAAGGATTTGATCGATAAATCTTGGAATGATATTGAAAATTCTTTGGTTAAAATCTTATCTGAAAACAATTGAATAAGGAAGAATATATTACAGAAATTGCAGTTGATATAATATCGTTGCTAGATGATTATAAATTAAATAATTATAAAAAACAAATATTTGCTTGGCGATTAAATGCTACTTTTAATAGAACTTATGATGTAACTTATCTTTGGAATAGAGCATTATTCCTGTCTACAAATGCTTGCATTTTATTACAAAATGATAGTAATGAAAAATTAGCAATGAATTCTTTAAAAGAGTGTGCGGAAATTTATGAATACCTAAGCGAGTTACCTGACATTTCCGAAAAGTATGATCAACAATATCTTTTACTGCTTGCTTCGCTATGCTATGATCTGGCTGGATATCAAGCAAATGCGTATTGTACAGCAAATAAAATTATAAATTATAAGTTAATTTCAAAAAATGAAAATATTAAATTGGAGCCAGATAATATTATTATTGAACAAATAAGATATATTTTATTAAAAAAAATACCTTTAGCAAATTATATGCTAAAACAATATGAGGTAAATGGAAATATAGGTTTAAAATTGTTTATTGATTCAATCAGTAAATGGTATAAATTCATTTTGAATCTAGAAAAACAAGAATATCTTTTAGGACTTCATCAAGCATATAAATACTATTTATCTATTGCTAATACACATACTTCACATTTGCTTCTAATGCTCGAGACAAGATTGATGTTATTTGATAAAAGATCGATATGGAAAAATTTAAGTAAAGATGAACTAATTCTGACTAACTCATTTTGGAAGAAATATGTTAAGCTTTTAGCCCAAGATTTATATTCTTCAAATAATTTAAAATCAGTTGAAAATAGGCATTCTAAGTTTGAATTTTGGACTTCACAGTTAAGAGCTTTAGAAAATGGATTAATTAATGTAGATGAGAACTTTGTTGTTCAAATGCCAACAAGTGCTGGCAAGACTTTTATAGCAGAATTACTAATTTTAAAACATCTAATTAATCATCCAGAAAAAAAGTGCATATATATTGCACCCTTTAGAGCACTAACAGCTGAAAAAGAAATTGAAATTGGCCAATATTTTACAAAACTTGGATACTCTGTATCTTCATTAACCGGAAGTTACGAAATTGATGCATTTCAGGATGTAATATTAAATGAATCAGATGTATTAATAGCAACTCCTGAAAAGATAGACTTGTTATTAAGAACTAATCCGGATTTTTTTAATGACATTTCCTTTATTACTGTTGATGAGGGGCATATAGTAGGTGATATTAGCTCAAGATCTAGTTTATTAGAATTTTTGATAATTAGGCTTAGAATAAAAATACCCTCTATTAGAACTTTATTCATATCTGCAGTTATGCCTCCTGTTAATGCCACCGAATATTCACTATGGTTAAGCGGTAAAGAAAAAAACGTTTTGCGTTCATTACAATTTAGTGATAGTAATGTCTACGAGGAATGGGAGCCAACAAGAAAATTGATTAGCAGTCTTAATTGGGTTGGTGACAACGCTAATATTAACTTTCAAAACGTAATTACCGAGGATGAGACGACTAGGGTCAACAAAGGTGCTATTGTTTACTCGTATTTAAAAAATAAAGAATTTGATAACAAAATACCCCTAAAAAATAATAAAATACAGACCACCTCATCGCTAGCATATAAAATGGCATTGGAAGGGAATACACTTGTTTTCTGTGCACAACCTAGACAAACAAAATGGATTTCCGATCCACTATTGTCGATTATCAAGTCTTTACCAGAAAACGAAATGCCTACATGGTTTAAAATAAATACAGATAAAGAGTCATATTACTATTCTAATATATGGTATGGTGAAAATTTTTATATTACGAATGCTATTAAATTTGGCATAGGAATACATTTTGGAGATATGCCTGAACAAGTAAGGAATTCTGTTGAAAATGATTTTAGAAATGGAAATTTAAGAATTTTGCTTAGCAGTAATACTGTGGGTCAAGGACTAAATTTCCCTATTAAAAATTTAATTTTTTATTCAATACAACTTGGTCAAGCTAATTATATTGATAAACGAGATTTTTGGAACATTATAGGAAGAGCTGGACGTGCAGGTAAAGAAACTGAAGGAAAAGTTATTTTTATAATTAATACAAATATTGACAGAAATCTTTATAATACATTCACAAATAAAGCAAATATTGAAGAAGCAAATAGTTTTTTCTATGTAATATTGCAAGCATTTTTAGACGGACGAATTAATGATATTACATTAAATAATTATACTTCAATACTGTCCGAACCATATTTGCTAGATTTAATAACAGAAGAAATATTAGAAACAGATTTTGAAGATATCGTTCAAAAAATTATTGATAATAGCCTTTTCAAAATTCAAATTGATAAAAGAGATATTGATATTGCGCCTTTAAAAAATTCATTGAAAAAAATATTTATAAATTTCAAGGAACACCTTAGTCTTGATCAAATAAACGTATATCGTAAAACTGGTTTTTCATTTAATAGTAACAGAATAATAGATGATTTTATCACACTAAGATTAGAGGAATTGAGGACTATAATCCAAAATGATGAATATTTATTAATTATAGAAAAATTTCTAGAGTTACTCAATGAAAATATCATAGAAGAATTAAAAGATAGCAAGTTAAATAGAATAGTAACAAAACCTTCCAATTATTATGTGATTATTGAGAAATGGATCCAAGGAATTTCAATACAGGAGCTACAGATTGAATGGTCCCGCCTTGATAATAATAGAGAAAATCTCAACATTTTTATTTCTAAAGCATTTTATTATTTGTATCCCTGGGGTTTAACAACTTTTTTGACAATATTAGCTTACAAATTAAACATTTCTATCAACGAACTACCTGAAAAAATTAAAAACTTAAGTAGTTTTATCAAATTTGGAGTTAACCAATCCACTGCATGTTTAGCATGTTCTTTAGGGATTAAGAGTCGTCAACTTTCACTCCTCCTTTATGAGGAGTCAGTATTCCTTACAGGAAAAGATTTCATTAGGTGGCTTTCAAATCTAAGTAGTGAAGAGATTGAAAATTACCAAATTTCCAAATTTGATAAGAACAATTTACATAATGTTTCATTAAAGTTAACCCCATACCATTTTAGAAATGTACCCAATTCATTTGAGTTTGAAATAAAAGGAATATATTATGAACAATCTAGACGTGATATTTCCAAAAGAGTAGTATTAGGTGAAGTTTTAGATTACGAAAGGGATAAAGGAAATAGAATTGATCCGTATGCTATAATGATTTCAAAGAATAATGAAATGATTGGTTTCATTCCAAAAGAATATGCAAAGTTGATTACTTCTGAAATTGATATAAATGAAACTAAATATACTATTGTAGTCACTGAGATAACGGAAGGTGACGAATACAATAAAATAAGAACAGAGATGAAAATTATAAATTGATAAACGCTCATCACTGCAACCTCAATCAAGCTTCGTAGTGTCTGGCTGTTCTTTAATTTCAGCTTAAACCATCTTTTTAGGTTTAGAAATTGAGCTATGTTATTGTAAATTTAGAATAGTATTATTGATTTGGATTTTACTCATTCTAACAAGTAAAATTACTAGTTCTAATTAGTAAAATTACTCAGTGTACTGAGTAAAACTGAAAATTCGCTTATAAATAACTGTTATTACATGATATACGCAATATAGTTTTAACTTAAAAGTTTACATAAAAGAATAAAATAATCGAATAACATTTGCATAATCTGAAATCTAATATACTTCCTCAGCTTTTTGTAATTTATACACGGTATCTTATCGGCGCAGCATTTGTATTTGCGAGTGTTGTTAAAATTCAGGGTAAACGTTTTACTACCATTGATGGTATAAATGAGCCGATTAATTCCGCATGGCACATGTTTGAAACGCTGTACCAGTCAGGGCTGTGGTGGAAAGTTATGGGTCTTGGGCAGCTTATTGCAGGTCTGCTGCTTATGACGCAGCGGTATGCTAAGCTTGGAGCGCTTATGTTCCTGCCGATTATTTCCAATGTATTTGTAATAACACTTTCATATGATTTCAGGGGTACCCCGGTAATAACAGGCTTAATGCTGATAGCCAATATTCTGCTTGTGCTGTGGGACTGGGATGAGCTTAAAATCCTTGTGAACAAAGCGCCTGAAATGCCGCAGCAAAACCGGCTTGAAAACATGCGCATCTGGGAAATTACAGGTATTGCCCTCTTCCTATTTACCGCAATTTACAGAGCGGGCGATACCGGATACAATATTCTTCTTTGGGCAGCTGTTTGTATTGCAATCGGTCTCATCGGATTAATAACAGGACTATATAAATATAAAAAATTACTAAATGCCAAAATTTGATGTAACGCTCCTCACATGTTCAGATTACTTAAGCTCTGTACCGGGTGATGAGTTTGTGGAAAGCATTCTTGAGGAAGATAAGCTTTTATCAGCTGCACTTGAAAAACGAAACATATCTGTAACACGAACAAACTGGGATAATCCTGATTTTAACTGGGCAGAAACAGGTTATGTGGTTTTCAGGACTCCCTGGGACTACTTTAACCGGTACGATGAATTTGCTCCATGGTTTGATGCCACAGGTAAGGTCACAAAATTTATCAATCCGGCAGAGATCATCAGCTGGAACATTGATAAGCATTACATGCTTGACCTGGAAAAAGCAGGGATTAACATTCCCCCGACATTTTTTATTGAACCCGGCGAAAAACGATCACTGAAAGAAATTACCGAAGGGCTGAACTGGGATGAGTTTATCTTAAAACCGGCAATATCAGGCGGCGCATGGCATACTTACAGGCTGAACAGAAAAAAAATAGATGAACACGAAGCTGTCTTTGCCGGTCTTATCAATAACAGATCAATGCTTGTGCAGGAGTACCAGAAGAGTATTTTATCCGAAGGCGAGGTTTCTTACATGGTTTTTGGCGGCGAATTCACTCATGCCATCCTAAAAAAAGGCAAGCCTGATGATTTCAGGGTCCAGGAAATATTCGGCGGTACAATTCATAAATACCAGCCTTCACAGGCTGAGATAAATTTTGCGCAGCTTGTTGTTGAAAAAGCCAAACCGGGTATAGTTTATGCAAGAGTAGATGTGATGATGGATAACCGCGGCATGCTTTCACTTGGCGAGCTTGAAGTATTTGAGCCGCTGCTGTGGCTCAGAAAATATCCGCCTGCTGCAGAAAAATTTGCAGAAATAATTGAAGGGATAATTAACCCATAATTCAAAATTATTGATTTTAACATTTTGCGGACTTTTTACTATATGCAAATTTTTTTTTTCGCGCAAAGGCGCGAAGACGCAAAAGATTTTATTGGTTTGTTGGTTAATTTCAATTCTAATCTTATAAAAAATGGAATTACATGATTAGTCAATAATCTTTAATTATCTCTATGGATTTGCGTCATTGCACTTTTGCCCCTTTGCGAGAAATCGTATAATAATTTAAAAAAAACAATTCTGATTTCTTAAATTACTTATTATCAATAATTAATAAACATTTATTTTTCAAACCCCTTGCGAAACCAAAAGGTTTCATTTATATTTGCAACCATACGGTTTCATATTAATCTAATTTAATTATTATGCAAAGAGATGTATTTCAGGCAATAGCCGACCCGACTAGGCGGCAGATACTGGGTATGATAGCATACCGTTCGCTTAATGTTAACAGTGTATCCGGGCATTTTGATATCACACGCGCCGCAGTCTATAAACATTTAAAGATCTTACGCGAAGCCGGTCTTGTTGAAATCAAAAAGGCCGGGCGTGAGCGATTTTGCCATGCCAAAATGGAAAAGCTTGAAGTTGTTTCCAGCTGGGTGGAGCAGTACCGCAAACTGTGGAATCAGAAGCTTGATTCACTTGAAGCTTATCTTGATAAATTGCAGAACAGCACAGGAACAAAGGGAGAAAATAATGACAAATAAAGAAATTATCAGAAAAGTGAATGAAGGGTTTAATACAGGAAATACTGAACTGATTCTTAAGTATGTGGCTGATGATGTAACATGGGAGTGCCCCGGGTTTTTTTCCACAAAGGCAAAGAAGCATTCCGGAAAGAAATAAACAATGAAGCATTTACAGGCCTGCCTGTTATAACAGTAACAAACGAGCTTGAAGATGGCAGCCTGGTTGCAGCTGAAGGTCATGTAAAAGCAACAAAGAAAGACGGCAGTCTTTTTTCCTGCAGGTTTTTTGATATTTACAGGCTTGAAGAAGGCAGGATCAAAGAAATGCGTTCGTACCTGGTTGATATAAAATAATTTTTAATTAATTAAACATTTATAATTATGTCTGAACAAAAAGGATTAAAAATAGTAAGAAGCTTTAATGCTTCGAAAGAACAGGTCTGGCATGCCTGGAGCGACGAAGAACATTTTAAAAAATGGTGGGGACCAATGGAATATTCCTGCCCTGACTGCACAATCGATTTCAGAATAGGCGGAAAATTCCATGCAAGCATGATGGATGACAAGGGCAATAAAATATGGTCAGTTGGAATTTACACAGAGCTTATCCCCAATGAGAAAATAGTATTTACTGATTGTTTTGCTGATGAAAACGGCAATGTTGTATCATCAGAGCATTACGGCATGAAAGACCTGCCGCTTGAAATGAAAGTTACAGTTCTTCTGAAGGAAATTAACGGCAAAACCGAAATGACAGTTATACATGAAGGACTTCCTGAAGGTGAACATCTCACCGGCGCCAATGCAGGCTGGAATTCTTCTATTGATAAGATGGAAGCAAGCTTTAAATAAAAAATTTTACTTCATCCAAAACCAAAAATAAAATTAACATGCAGCAATTAAAAGAAGAAACCACTCCGGCAGCCCAAAAACTGGTAATAGTCAGGGAATTTAATGCACCAATTGAAACTATATGGAAAGCATGGACGGAAGAAGAACATTTTAAAAAATGGTGGGGACCAAAAGACTATACATGCCCTTTCTGTAAAATTGATCTTAAAGTCGGGGGAAAATATTTATTCTGTATGCGATCACCCAAAGGAAATGAATACTGGACAACCGGTGAATACCTTGAAATTACAGCTCCTGCTAAACTGGTTTATACGGATTCATTTTCAGATAAAAACGGAAATCCACTTCCTCCCCCAAATTTTGAAACCTCTCCGGACTTTCCGGAATTAATAAAGGTAACTGTAATACTGCTTGAGAAAAAACAGAAAACTATAATGACACTGATACACGAAGGAATACCGCAGGAAGATATGAAACTATTGGCTGAACATGTATGGAACGAAGCATTCGATAAAATGGCTTCAAGCATTAGTAATTTTTAATTCCGGCATTATTGATAATAAAATTAAAACAATCAAAATAAATTTATTTAAAGTCATGATCAAAAATTTTCTTCAAAAATATTCTGATGCAGGTTTACTGTTTATCAGGATTGGCATAGGAATACCATTTGTATTTGTATACGGTATAATGAAGATAGAAGGCGGTCCGGAAATGTGGCAAATGGTTGGAAGCGCAATGTCTAACATAAAAATTAATTTCGGACATGTATTTTTTGGATTTCTTGCTGCAGCCAGTGAATTCTTTGGCGGTATATTAATACTGCTTGGTCTTTTCACGCGCATTGCTGCAGCATTTCTGGCATTTACAATGCTGATGGCATTTATTGCTCACACATCTGCTATGGATCCATGGCATATGGCAATGCATCCAATGGAACTATTCGGAGTATTTATGGGGCTTATCTTTACCGGAGCTGGTAAATACAGCCTGGATAACATTATCTTCAACAGGAATAAAAAAAATACTTCAGATAATAACTAATAATTTTATGGCAGAAGAAAAGAATATTAAAACCGAAAAGGAAATGATCTTTTCACGGGTAATTAATGCGCCGCGTGAATTAGTGTTTGATGTTTGGACAATTCAGGAACATGTTGAAAAATGGTGGGGTCCCAATGGATTCACAACCACAAGCAAAAAGTTTGAGCTTTCTCCCGGGGGAGAGTGGCTGTTCACCATGCACGGACCTGACGGGACAGATTTCCCGAATAAAATTGTGTTTATGGAAATAGACCGCCCGGGAAAACTTGTTTACAGACATTCAGATGATGAAGGTGTGGTACCGGTAAAATTTCACGTTGAAGTTACATTTGAAGATTCCGGCGGTAAAACATTAATCACTATGCACTCAATATTTGAAGAAGCAGAGATGCTTGCTAAGGTTACTGAAGAATATGGTGCATATGAAGGAGCAATTCAGCATCTGGCAAGAATGAGGGATTATATCAAGATGCTGCAGCAGTAAAGTTCACAGTACACTTTAATTATTTTTAAACTGCCTGTAAGACCGCCCGGGCAGTTTTTTTATACACAATAATATAGCTTGTTATTTTATATATATAAATTGATTTTGCTGAAAAATTATAAATGAATACAGACGCAAACAAAAATTATACTCTGAAAGATAACACTGAACGTAAACAGTTTGAACTGGACATTGACGGCTATACTGCAAGAATTGAATATATTAATATGGCAAAGAAAATATTCCTTACTCACACAGAAGTACCTGCAGAGCTGGAAGGCAAAGGAATAGGCTCAATAATTGTTAAACTTGCCCTGGAAGAGATTGAAAAACGAGGATTAAAGCTGATTCCGCTTTGCCCGTTTACAGCAAAATACATTACTAAAAACCCGGAATGGAAGCGAATTTTAGATGAAGATGTTAACATAAAATAAGATCTTAAAATAATATGAAAACTTTAATTTCCATTTTTACATTTTTGATAACTGCCGGTATTTTTTCACAGGATGCAGAATCGTTTTATAATGATGCAATGAAACATGCTGAAGCAGGCAATCTTGAGCAAGCAATTCTGCTTTTTGACAAATCTATCGAATTAAAAAGTGATGAATATGTTGCGTGGTATAACAGGGGAATTTGTAAAATAATGCTGGGACTTTATGAAGAAGCATTGCTGGATTTTGAACAAACACTTAAAATCTACCCTGATTATAAAAAAGGTTATATCAGCAGGGGTAATGCAAAAAAACGATTAACAGATTACAGGGGCGCTATTATCGATTACACATTTGTAATATCAGCGGACCCTGAAAATACTGATGCATTATATAACCGTGGTTTGGTTTTTGAAATGCTGGGCAAATGGGATTCTGCTTGCAGTGATTTTCAAAAAGCACTCGATTTGGGTTTTCAAAAAGCATCCAAAAAAACGAAAAATTGCAATGATCCGGATTATGACCCCGCAAAGATCAATCATATTATAAAACTGGAACAAATCTCATCAGACCCGGAATACGGCTACAGGCCGGAAAAACCTGTAAAAGTTGGTAAAGGACCGGATGGCGGGGCAGGGAATGAATATGCTTACCTTGAACTTCTGAGAGACCCATCAGGAAAACCTGTTAAATTTAACCGTAAAGGAAGCTGCTGTCCTTATAAATCAGAAAACGGAATTATGGGAATTGCATTACTTGATAAATACGAAATAATTTACAGGGATGAAAATGGAATTGAAAAAACTGTGTATATTTTTATATCAATTTATGATTATGAAACACCACGGGTTTTATTGGGGTTAAAATCAATAAACATAAATTGATGATTAGTACCTGACATATACTACAATATTGCTTAAAATTACCTGAAAATAAAGCAATTTTGATGAAAAGTGTAAAAATTTATACAGAAAAATATTATTCAAAAAGTGCTATATTTGTATTGACTTACCGATAAAATGTGTCAATTTTTAATAGAAACTATAAACAAGGTTAATTATCATGAAGGAAATTATTCAGCATTTCTTTAAGTATTTTTCACAATCCCCTTTTGAATTATATAATGAAGCAGGTATGCGGCATGAATTAGGGATTTTCCTTAAAAAATACTACCCTGAGCTAAATGTTAAGATCGATTATCCGGTTTCAAGGATTTTTAATCCGATACCAAAGCTTGCCAACAAGGAAGCTGATATTTATATAATCGAAAGCGGTGTACAGAAACACGTAATTGAGTTCAAAATGCCCAAGGATGAAAATGCAAGCCATGTAGATCTTTACAGGGTCATTCAGGATCTGAAATTCCTTGAACAGCTTAAAGAACAGGGTTTCGAAACATGCACAGAAGTATTTTTAACTAAACGCAAAAATATCTGGGAATCAATTAACGGCGGGATTTATAAATTATTTGCCGGTGATAGTGTTAATCTAAGGTCAGTTAAAAAAGAAGAAATACAGCCGTTTTTGATACACGGCGGTCCAATAGATTTAAAAGGTACCTATAAAGCTAAATGGGAAGTTACACATGATTCCAAAGGCGATGAATACAGGTACTTTATCATCAATGTAAAATAAAGTCTGATTTTTTATTTAACCCGGTTTTATTCAGCATTCAGAATGCTTGTATAACCGGGTTTTTTTATTTTCAAAATAATTATTAACTTGCATCCTTATGCTAATATCAATTACATACATCAAATTAAAAAAATTACGGTATTATTTCAGGCTAAGCCTGTGGGGCTTAAAAATAACAAGACAAGCTTCCGCTTCTCCCGGATTAATTAAACAGAAAAATACCGGTTTCGGCTATCATCACTACACACTTTCTGTCTGGCAAAGCGCCGAGGAAATGAAAAGTTTTTCCGTTTCCGGAATACATGCGGATGCAATCAGGCATTCTGCAGAAATTGGCAGTGAATTCAGGTTTTACACTTATAAATCAGATTCTGTGCCCGGCTGGAAAGAAGCAAAAGAATTGATCAAAACAAAAGGCAGGCTATATAAACCGGGATTAAACGATTGAGATGAAAAAGATAATTCTTGAAACCGAAAGGCTTATATTAAGTGAATTTGATTCAGATGACAGCGGGATGATCTTTGATCTGCTGAACTCTCCCGGCTGGCTTAAATATATTGGCACCAGAAATATTAATTCACTTTCAGATGCTGAAGAATATATAAACAGCAGGCTTAAAAAAGGTTATGAAGAATCAGGTTACGGGTTTTACCTTGTAACAGTAAAAGCAACGGGTGAAAAAGCAGGTATGTGCGGCCTTGTAAAAAGAGCAGGACTGGATAATACCGACCTGGGATTTGCACTGCTTCCGGAATTTGAAAATAAAGGCTATGCATTTGAATCTGCATCAGCAGTAATAAAATATGCCGTTGAGATTTTACATATGAAGCAGCTTGACGCAATTACAGTTCCCTATAATTTACCATCTATTAAATTACTGGAAAAACTTGGTCTGCAGCTAGTTAAAAAAATAAATATTCCGGGAGATACAGAAGAGCTGCTCCTGTATTCAATAAAACTGAATTAACAAATGAATAAAATTAATACTAACGAAAAGTTAAAACTAATTAACAAATACTGGGACCCTAAAATTGCAGGCGGGCTGAACGGCCAGCAAGTTAAGCTTGTAAAATTTAAGGGCAAATTTGTCTGGCATAAGCATGAAAATGAAGATGAAATGTTTTATGTTATAAAAGGAAAATTTACAATGAAACTAAGGACTGGTGATATTGAAATAAGCGAAAACGAGTTTATTATTATTCCCAAAGGAACAGAGCATTGCCCTTATGCTGAAGAAGAAGTTTCTGTGATGCTGTTCGAGCCAGCCGGGACTCTGAATACAGGAAATACCGAAAATGAATTTACGGTCAAACAACCTGAAGAAATTTAATCATTCCATTTTACCGGGGTAATGGTTTTATTCTCCCAGTCTCTTCTTAAAATTCCGTAACCGGCACAGTCATACCTGTTGCCTTCCTTATCTGGCCAGGCCTGCCGGTAATGCGCTTCCTTTACAAAACCGCAATGCTCCAGAACACGCCTCATTGCTATATTATCAATTCTTGTAGTTGCTTCAAAGCGCAGCTTATTGGGATAATTTGTAAACACAAAATCAGTCAGCCAGCTTACAGCTTTTTTGCCGGTTCCGTCTCCGCGGAATTCTTCTTTTATCTTAATATCAAATAAAGGTGTTTCATCGTCATCGGTGCTTTCACCAAGATCGAACAGCCTGATAACGCCGATAAGCAAATTATCAACGGATTTTTTTATTAGGAATGTTCTCTGGCCGCTTCCGGTAAAATAACCGCTCTCAAACTGTTTTAACAGCTTTTCTTTTGGAATTTGAGTGGTACTGTGAAACTGCCAGCAGCCGGATGAAAGAAATTCAACCAGGATTTCTTTCTCCTGTATTTCAAACTCAGTAATATTAATACCGGTAATGGTCATTTAGCTGCAGCTGCAGACATTTCCTTTTTAATCTTTTTTATCAGCCCGGGTCCTTCATAAATCAGGCCGGTATACAACTGAACAAGTGATGCCCCAAGGTCCAGTTTTTCCCTTACATCATCATATGAAGAAATACCTCCGCAGGCAATTACGGTCAGTTTTCCTTCAGCTTTTTTCATAATATATTTTATCACTGAATTCGAGATAGGCTCAAGCGGCTTGCCGCTTAATCCCCCGCTTTCATACTCACCTTCCGGCAGGGTATCCCTGGAAATGGTGGTATTCGTAGCAATAATACCGGTAATATTATTATCTATTGATACCCGTATAATATCATCAAGCTCTGCTTCGGTTAGATCCGGCGCAATCTTAAGATAAATATCTTTTGCTGTATCAGAAAAAGTAGTATCCAGCTCTTTATTAAGCTGCTGCAGTGATTTAAGGATTTCATCAAGATATTTTTTCTGCTGAAGCTGCCTTAAGCCTTCGGTATTTGGCGAGCTTACATTTATTGTAAAATAATCTGCAGATTCAAAACATTTTTCAAATGAAAATTTATAATCCTGGTATGCATCATCAAGCTCAGTATGTTTATTCTTTCCGATATTTACCCCTACGATAAAATCACTGCTTATTTTTTCTTTGGATGCTTCGAGGTTCTTTTCAAATTCATCTGCGCCGCCGTTATTAAATCCAAGCCTGTTTATCAATGCACCATATTCCGGCAGACGGAACATTCTGGGCTTC
>JAANMW010001113.1_pt1 | contig 29706 bp, 32 predicted proteins | sample 7279671 | NCBI WGS metagenome assembly JAANMW01 (sample SAMN14094541, study PRJNA606508) | bioreactor metagenome | isolation source: A lab-scale SPAN reactor treating ammonium-rich wastewater day 247 | place: Ireland: Galway | collected 2017-09-19 | reverse complement strand
CTCGAGCTGCGCCGCGGCAACGACTATTCGCTGCTCAACACCGAGAGCCCCAACCTCACCTACGCACCCGAGCGCCTGAGCATGGAAAAAGTGGAAGACGCGCCATTCTCGCCCCTGGACCGCATTGGTCAGCTGACCATGCGCAACCTCGACATCGTGGACACGCGCGCCAAGCTCGGCATCTACGCCAAGAGCGGCCTGCTGTCGCTGGGCGGCAATGCGGCGCTGGCGCAACTGGGCGACGACACCGCGAAAAAATAAGTATCAAATGAGCCTCCAGCGCTTTACCATCAAGCGCTGGCAGCTATCAAATCAGGATCAATCCGCCCGCACTGCAAAGTCGGGCGGATTTTTTATGGGCCAGAGATCTGCAGGCCCAAGGGGCAACGACAAGCGCATCAGGCCACCGTAGGCTGCGGGGGGCGCCCCACGGCACGCACGATGGCCGCAAGCAACGCGCCGTAGGCGGGCACAAACAGCAGCAGGCTCACACCGAGCTTAATGGCGTAGTCCACCCAGGCGATTTCAACCCAATGCGCGGCCATGAACGCATCCTGGCTGCGCCAGAAAGCAATCGCGAAAAAGGCGGCCGTATCCAGCGCCTGGCCAAAGACGGAGGCGGCCGCTGGCGCCAGCCACCAGGCGCGGTTTTTCTGTCGGATGCGATCGAACACCTGGATGTCAAGCAACTGCCCCAGCACATAGGCCGCAAAGCTGGCCAGGGCAATGCGGAACACAAAGGTATTGAAGCCCCCCAGGGCATCAAAGCCATTGAAATGCCCGTCGCGGAACAGCACGCCCACGATGTACGAGGCCACCAGCGCGGGCACCATGGCACGCGCGACCACGCGCCGCGCCGGCGCCTTGCCAATCAGCCGAACCGTGAGGTCGGTTGCCAGAAAAATGAACGGAAAACTGAACGCCCCCCAGGTGCTGTGAAAGCCCAGCAACGTGATGGGCAACTGCACCAGGTAATTGCTGGCAATGACGATGGCGATATGCAGCGCCACCAGGAGGGAAAGATAGAGCGGCACGCGGGATGGCCGCGCCTGAACGAGGGTCATGAAAGTCCTTTTTTGTGAATGGGGGCGAGGGAACCCATTGGAATGAAATGGCAGGAGCGATTATAAGCAGGCCACCGCAATGGTCCTACGGCAAGAATTCAGGTATTTTCAGGCTCCAGCGCTTATGCACAAAGCGCAAACAGCTATTAATTTTGAAGCTACACCACGACGGGCTCGGGCTCCAGCCGGATGCCAAACCGTTCGTACACACTGGTTTGTATGGCCTTGGCCAGCGTCATCACCTCTCCGCCGGTCACGCTGTCGGCACCGTGGCCGCGGTTGACCAGCACCAGCGCCTGCTTTTCATAGACGGCCGCTTTGCCCACGGTCTTGCCCTTCCAGCCGCAGGCGTCGATGAGCCAGCCGGCCGCCAGCTTGATGCGGCCGTCGGGTAGCGCGTAGTGCACGATTTTGGGGTCACGGGCGATGATGTCCTGGCACTGCTCGGGCGTGACAGTGGGGTTCTTGAAAAAGCTGCCGGCATTGCCGATAACGGCCGGGTCGGGCAGCTTGGCGCGGCGGATGTCGCACACCCAGTCAAAAATTTGCTGCGCTGTGGGCTGGGCCGCGCCGGCCTCCTGCGCACGGCGTTCCAGCTCCAGGTAGCCCAGCTCGGGGCGCCACACCTTGGGCAGGCGAAAGCGCACCTGGGTGATAACCGCGCGCCCTGCCAAGCCCATGCCACGCGGCAGGCTGCCCGCACCGTCAACGGCAGAGGGTGCATGCTTGAAGACGGAATCACGGTAACCAAAGCCGCATTGCGCCGCGTCGAGCGTGAAGGCTTCGCCCGTGGCCAGGTCGATGGCATCCAGCGCATCAAACCGGTCCTGCAGCTCAATGCCGTAGGCGCCTATGTTCTGCACCGGCGCCGCGCCCACCGTGCCGGGGATCAACGCCAGGTTTTCCAGGCCCGGCCAACCCTGCGCCACGGTCCAGGCCACCGTGTCGTGCCAAGGTTCGCCTGCACCCACTTCGACGATCCAGGCATCAGGGGTCTCGCGCACCAGCCTGCGGCCCATGATCTCGATCTTCAGCACCACGGGCTTGACGTCTCCGGTGAGCACAATATTGCTTCCGCCGCCCAGCACGAATACCGGCGCCTGGCCCAGGACCGGGTCGGCCCGCAGGGCGGCAATATCTTCGACAGAGCGCACCCGCACCAGGGTTTCGGCGCGCGCGACGATGCCAAAGGTGTTGTAGGGCTGCAGGGACACGTTTTTCTCGACTAACATTGCCAGGATTGTCGCACCGGGCCCTTTGCCACGCGACGCGCTGATTGGAGAAAGACCTGCCATGCCTACTTTTGATACCGTTTGTGAAGCCGACTTTGTCGAGGTGAAAAATGCCGTGGAGAACGCGGCCAAGGAAATTGGCACGCGCTTTGACTTCAAAGGCACATCTGCCGCCGTGGAGCTCAAGGACAAGGAAATCACCCTCTTCGGCGACGCCGAGTTCCAGCTCACCCAAGTGGAAGATCTGCTGCGCAACAAACTGACCAAGCGCAACGTGGACGTGCGCTTTCTCGACATCGGCAAGCCGCAAAAAATCGGTGGCGACAAGGTCAAGCAGGTGATTAAGGTACGCAATGGCATCGACAGCGAGTTGGCCAAGAAGCTGCAGCGCCTCATCAAGGACAGCAAGCTCAAGGTGCAGGCCGCCATCCAGGACGAGAAGGTGCGCATCACCGGCGCCAAGCGCGACGACCTGCAGGCCGCGATGGCGCTGATCCGCAAGGACATCACCGACATGCCGCTGTCGTTCAACAATTTCCGCGACTGACCGCCCGTCGCTGCCCGGAGTCCTCTATGCGGCCCCACTGCCCCCCCCTCGTGGCCAGTGTGCTGGCAATGGCCTTGCTGGCGCCTGGTGCAGCCTGGGCGCAGGCCGTGTCGCTGGCCGGCATTCTGGGAAGCAAGGCGCTGTTGGTGGTCGATGGCTCGCCACCCCGGGGCGTGGCCGCCGGGGAAACCCACCAGGGCGTCAAGGTGGTTTCCGTGGGCCGCGATGAGGCCATGATTGAAATCAAGGGCGCGCGCAGCACCGTGCGCCTGGGAGAAGCCCCGGTCAGCATCGGTGCCCGCACCGGCACAGGGCGCAAGGTGGTGCTGATGAGCGACAGCCGGGGACATTTTGTCAACCAGGGGCTCATCAACGGCAAAGTCATGCAGTTCATGGTGGACACCGGTGCCACCACGGTCGCCATTGGCCGCCCCGACGCCGACCGCATGGGCCTGGACTACAAGAAGGGCCAGGCCGTGCAAATGAGCACTGCCAACGGCGTGGCACAAGGCTGGCGCATGCGGCTGGACTCGGTGCGCATTGGCGAGGTGGAGGTGCAAAGCGTGGATGCCATCGTCACACCCCAGGCCATGCCTTATGTGTTGTTGGGCAACAGCTTTCTGGGTGAATTCCAGATGACCCGCACCAACGACCAGATGGTTCTGGAAAAGCGTCGCTGAACGCCATGCTCGCTGCGCCATTGGCCCGTACCGGGAACGACGAAGAATACGAGGACCTGCTGGGCCTCTGGGGCGACCTGGAGTCCGGGTTGTCCGTGTTGCTGTCGCGCCCCCTCCATGCGCAGGATTTCGCGGGCAAGATCCGCCAGTTCGACCAGTGGCTGCAGGACCTGGTTGCGCACGACATCGACGCATCGCTGTACCTGATGTTCCAGTTGGCAGCAACCTCCACGGTGGGTTACAGCACCTCGCATGCATTGGTGTGCGGCACGCTGTGCCACATCATGGCGCGCGAATTCTGTCTGCCTGGAAACGAGCGCAATGCCCTGGTGCGCGCCGCGCTCACCATGAACATCGGCATGACAGCGCTGCAGGACGAACTGGCAGGCCAGCGCGAACTGCCAAGCGCAACGCAAAAAGACGCCATCCATATCCACCCCCTCAAGGGCCAGGACATGCTGGCGCAGCTGCACATCACCAACGATCTGTGGCTGGACCTGGTCGGCCAGCACCATACCCGCGTATCCGAGACAACGCCCTTGTTCCAACTGGACGCGGTGGACCGGCTCACACGCATTCTGGGCACCATTGACCGCTATGCAGCCATGATCAGCCCGCGCAAATCCCGCCCGGGACGCAGCGCCACGGACTCGGTGCGCGCACTGGTGGGCCAAGAAATTGAGGAGCGCGATGAAGTGGGCCTGATGCTGGTACGCACCGTGGGCCTGTGCCCACCAGGCACTTTTGTGCGGCTGGACAACAACGACATTGCCGTCGTTCTGCGCCGCAGCGACAAGCCCAACCTGCCGCTGGTGGCCAGCCTGATCGACGGCCAGAACCACCCCCTGAGTGAAGCACGACTGCACCAGACGGCCCATGGCAAGCCGCGCATCCAGTCGGCCCTGGCCCGCACGGCCGTCACGGTAGAGCTCAACCACCGCACCATGATGCGCTTGGGCCAGTACACGGCCCAGTACATCACGCCCTGGACAGGCTCGGCCAACCAGCCCACGCAGCCCATGCCTTTGTAGCCCGACAACGGGCTGTGGTGCAGGGGGTCAATGCCCCCAGTAAATCAAGGCGTCACGCCCGCTCACCGACAGATCGACCTGCGCGCCGACGGGCAGCAGCACCTTGGTGTCCACATGGCCATAGGGCAGATGGGTGAGTACCGGAATGCTGATCTGGCTGCGCAGCCAGTCCACCACGGTCTGCAGCTTGTAGCCCTTGTCGTGCGGCGCCAGCTTGTAGTTGGTGAACTGCCCGAGGAGCACCGCCTTCTGCTGGGCCAGCACGCCAGCGTGCAGCAACTGCGTCAGCATGCGTTCGATGCGGTAGGGATGCTCGTTCACATCCTCGACAAACAGAATGCCGCCCGGCACCTGCGGCAGATAGGGTGTGCCCACCAGCGAGGTCAACACCGCCAGGTTGCCGCCCCACAGGCGCGCCTCGGTGATGTCCAGCTCTAATTCCGCAGCACCGGCCATGGCCGCACGCCGGTCTTTGGGCATGCGCCAGCCCGCACCTTCACCATGGCCCGCGAGCAGGTCGTCAAAGCAGGCCTCCATGATGTCGTCCGGGGTGCCCTGCACGCCAAAATCAGCGCCCAGCGAAGGCCCGGCCCAAGTGATGGCCCCGGTCTGCGCCATCACAGCACACTGGAAGGCCGTGAAATCGCTGATGCCCACAAAGTGCATGCCACTGTCGATGGCGCGGGCCACAGCGGCGTAGTCGATACCGGGCAGGATGCGGGTCAGGCCGTAGCCGCCACGCGATATCAACGCCACATCAGCGCCGCTCGCTGCCGCGCGGTGGATGGCCGCCAGGCGGGTCGCGTCGTCGCCAGCAAAACGGGTGTGCGTGGCCAAGGCGTCGGGGTCTATCTCGACCTCATGACCCAGGGCCTGCAGGCGCTTGACGCCCCGGCGAAAAGCCGCCTTGTCGCGCACCGCGCTCGACGGCGAATAAATATAGATGTGCCGGGGGCCATGGTCGTGGCCGCAGTGGCAGGTGTCGTGGTCAGAAGGCAAGGCGCCCGGGCCGCCAGGCGACCCGCTCCGTGAAAGCTCAAAACCGGAAGTATTCCACAGCCTGCCGCGCAATCGCCTCACCATGCTCCTGCACGAAGTGGCCCGCCTGCGGCAGCACCACCGGCGGCGGGCAGCCACGCACCGTTTGCTGCAACTGCGCCATCACAGGCGGGCCCAGCACCGGGTCCTGTGCACCGACAAACAGCAGGCTGCGCCCCGCCCAGTCCGTGCGCCAAAAATCACGCGCGGCCCGCGACAGCGCCGCGCCCGGCGCCTGGGGTTGGTCGGGCACCATGGCCGGAAAGGCGCGCAACGCGGCGCGGTGGCCTGCATCGGGAAACGGCGCATCGTAGGCGGCGCATTCATCGGCCCCCAGGTGCGGATTGCCCCGCCCCAGCAAGCGCCCCACGCCAAACAACGGCTTGTCGGCGCACATCTGGCGCCAGTCTAGAAACCCCTGCGACAGCGGTGCGTCACCCGTGGCCAGCAGGGTGTTCATGGCCAGCAGTCCAGCAAAGCGCTCGGGCATGGCCATGGGCAGCGTCAGGCCCAGAATGCCGCCCCAGTCCTGCACCACCAGCACCACCCGTTGCAGGTCAAGCCGCTCCACCAGTTCCAGCAGCACCTGGCGGTGCCCGTCGAAGGTGTGGAACGAGGTCTTCTTGGGTTTGTCGCTGCGGCCAAAGCCCATCAGGTCGGGCGCTACCACGCGGTGGCCCGCCGCCGTAAACACGGGCAGCATGCGCCGGTACAGGTAGCTCCAGGCCGGGTTGCCGTGCAGGCACAACCAAGTGATGGGCGCGTCCTGCGGGCCTTCGTCCAGGTAGTGCAGCCGCAGGCCTGCCAGCGCGGGCAGTTCGCTCACATAGTGCGGGGGCCAGGGGTAGCCCGGCAGATGGGCAAAGCACGCATCGGGCGTGCGCAGCGCATCGTCGCGCAGCGGGTGAGCGGCCTGTGCTGCAGCGCGCTGCTGGCTGCGCCGTTCCCGAAAGAACGCCGCCAGCAGCGCTGCGCATTCATCGGCCAGCACCCCGCCCTGCACCTGCGTTTGGTGGTTGAGCTGCGGGGAGGCGAACAGGTCCACCACCGAGCCTGCGGCACCCGTTTTGGGATCCTGCGCGCCAAAGACCACGCGCGGCACACGCGCATGCAGCATGGCGCCACTGCACATGGCGCAGGGCTCCAGGGTGACGTAAAGCGTGCAGCCCTCAAGCCGGTAGTTGCCCAGGCGCTGCGCTGCGGCGCGCAGGGCCACGATTTCGGCGTGCGCCGTGGGGTCATGCCCTTGCACCGGGGCATTGCGGCCAGTGGCGATGACTTCGCCACCGCGCACCACCACAGCTCCCACAGGCACCTCGCCCGCCTGCCCGGCTACCTGGGCCTGCGCCAGGGCCTGGCGCATCCAGTATGCATCGGTTTCACTGTTTTTCATGCTATGAATAAGATAGCTAATAGCGCTTACCTATAAAGCGTTAGAGGCACTTTTTATTTATCTTCTTCAGGCATGGGCCGTGCCTGCTGCAGGGCGCCTTCGAGCGCCTTGCGGTACTGGTCTTGCACCTGCTGGCTTTGCTGGCGCACGTTCGCAGGCTCCGACGCTGCGGTGGCGGGCTGCAGCACGGGGATGGCGGTGCGCGTGGCGGCCAGCTGCTTCTTGATCACCATACCGACAACCGCCAGTGCCACCAACAAAGATACGATTCCAAAAGCCATGCGCATGTCACACCTCCTGTGCGGGCACCATGCCCAGGGCTTCCATCCACCGCGCCAGGGCCTGCGCGTCCGGCCCGCCACTGCGATACGCGGCGTGCAGGGCAGCATGGGATTCCTTGCGGTGCTGGTTGAGCTTGAGTTTGCACTGCAGGTCGGTCACGCGCAGCTCGAACGCCACGATACCGGCCAGCATCTTGCGGGCAAAGTCCTCGCCCAGGGCACGCCACTGTGCGGCATAGGCGGGTTCATGGTCACCGATCAGCGCCTTGAGCAGCGCATCCTTGGCGTCGGGCTCCTCGACCAATGTGGCCTGCACGCGGCAGTGCACGGCCAGGTAGTTCCAGGATGGCACACGCGCAAGGTCGGGGTAGACGGACGGCGACAAATAAGCCTGCGGGCCCAGAAAAGTGACCAGGGCCTGCGGGCGCAACTGCAGGTAGCGCCAATGCGGGTTGCCACGCGCGCAATGGCCCAGCAGGACCAGACCATCGCTGCGCTCTTGCAGGTGCAGCGGCAGATGGCTGACAAACGGGAAGCCTTCGTCGTCGGTGGACACCAGGCTGGCCAGCGGATGCGCACGCATGAGGGCGTGGGCATGCGCGGGGTCGTGGCTCTCGAAATGTGCGGGAAGGTACATGGCGCGTGGCTCGCAAACAGCTTCGTAGCCCGCCACTGTATCGGCAAAACGGCCGCACGCAGTCACGCTGCGGTGCGGCCGTTGGCAGAACGCCCCAGGGTCAGTTCCGCGTCACGCGGGCGTTGTCCTTGTAGGTGTAGAGCGTGACGGCGGGTGTGGTCAGCTCACCCTTGGCAGTAAAGGCGATGTTGGCGGTCACGCCCTTGTACTGCGTCTTGCTGATGAACGGCCCATACACCTGGGGGTCCACCGAGTCGGCGCGCTTCATGGCGTCCGCCAGCACCATGGCGGCGTCGTAAGCGTAGGGGCTGTAGATCTGGAACTGGCCCGGGAACTTGGCGTCGTAACGCTTCTTCCATTCGGCGCCGCCCTGCATTTTGGCGACCGAGGCACCGCCCGTGGCGCAGGTCACGTTCTGGAGGATGGGGGACTTGCCCGCCAGTTCCGGCAGCTTTTCGGTGCACAGCGCGTCACCTCCAAAAAATTTCACGTCACCCAGACCCAGCTGCACCATCTGGCGCAGCATGGGGCCAGCCTGCGCGTCCAGGCCACCGTAGAAGACGGCATCGGGCTTGGTGCTCTTGATCTTGGTGAGGATGGCCATGAAATCCGTGGCCTTGTCGTTGGTGAACTCCTCGGCCACGACCGCCATGCCCTTTTGCAGCGCAGTGGCTTTGAACACCGATGCCACGCCCTGCCCGTAGGCCGTGCGGTCATCAATGACGGCCACTTTCTTGAGCTTGAGGGTGTCGGAGGCAAACACGGCCAGATCCGCGCCCAGTGCGTTGTCGTTGGCAATCAGGCGAAAGGTGGTCTTGTAGCCAGGCTTGGTCAGATCGGGGTTGGAGGCCGACGCCGTGATGTTGGGCAGGCCGCAGCGCGAATAGACCGAGGCGGCCGGAATCGAGGTTCCCGACTGCAGGTGCCCCACCAGGCCTGCGATCTTCTGGTCGCACAGCTTCTGCGCCACGGCGGTGGCCTGGCGCGGATCGCCCGCGTCGTCTTCGGCCACCAGCTCGAACTTGATCTTCTTGCCGCCAATCACCAAGCCCTGGGCATTGAGGTCATCCACGGCCAGGCGCACGCCGTTTTCGGTGTCCTTGCCAATGTGGGCAATACCACCCGATACGGGACCGGCATGGCCCAGCTTGACCACCTTGACATCCTGCGCAGCCGCCAGGCCACAAGCAGCAGCCAGAGCGGCAGCGGCCGTCAGTTGCAGAGAAAAGCGAATACGGGTGGAACGCAGGGACATCAACATCACTCCAGTGGGGGGAAAACCATGCTGTGGAAACCGCAACCGGGCACCACAGCGCGCATGGGTAAAAACCCTTGGATCGTAACGAACAACACCTACCAAACTTGGGCGCAGGGTTTTGTGCCGACAGCGCAGGCCATGCATTAACACCGCTAATACAGCCCACGGAACCCGGTCACACACAAAACCATGTTGCTACACTTTTAATAGCTATTAACGCTTACCCATAAAGCGCCAAAACCTGATTTAACCCTGAATTCCCAAGCCAAACCAATTGCCGCACAATGCGCCCATGCAGTTCAATTTCATTGCCAACACCACCCTCGTGTCCACCAGTGGCCGCACGCTGGCGGTGATCGACCCTTCCGATGGCCAGCCTTTCGACGCCTTGCAGCGCAGCAATGCGCAGGACATCGACCATGCCGTCCACGCAGCACGCCAGTGCCTGGATGCCGTGTGGCACAAGTTGGCCGCCGCCGAGCGCGGGCGGCTGTTGATGCGCCTGTCCGCCACGGTGCAGGAGCATGCCGACGAACTGGCGGCGCTGGAGCAGCGCGACTGCGGCAAGCCTACGCGCCAAGCCCGCGCCGACGTGCAGGCGTTGGCACGCTACTTCGAGTTCTATGCCGGGGCTTGCGACAAACTGCACGGCGAGACCATTCCCGGCCAGCCGGGCTACAGCGTGCTGACCTGGCGCGAGCCGCACGGCGTGACGGGCCATATCATTCCCTGGAACTACCCGATGCAGATTTTTGGCCGCAGCGTGGGCGGCGCACTGGCGGCAGGCAACGTGTGCGTGGTCAAACCTTCCGAGGACGCTTGCCTGAGCCTGCTGCGCGTGGCCCAGCTGGCGGCCGAGGCAGGCTTTCCGGCGGGCGCCATCAACATCGTCACAGGCTACGGGCACGAGGTGGGCGATGCACTGGCACGCCACCCGGGCATAGACCACATCAGTTTTACGGGCAGCCCCGGCGTAGGCACCCTGATCCAGCAGGCCGCCGCCGAACGGCACTGCCCCGTCACGCTGGAGCTGGGCGGTAAAAGCCCGCAAATCCTGTTTGCCGATGCCGACCTGGATGCCGCCCTGCCCGTGCTGGTCAACGCCATCGTGCAAAACGCCGGCCAGACCTGCAGCGCGGGTTCGCGCGTGCTCATCCACGCACCGCTCTACGAACCCCTGCTCGAACGGCTGGGCCAGGCTTTTGCGCAGTTGCGTGTGGGGCCCGCCGCCATGGATCTGGATGTGGGGCCCTTGATACGCGCCAGCCAGCAGCAGCGCGTGTGGGACTTTCTCTCAGACGCTCAGGTGGCCGGCATCCCGATGGTGGCCCAAGGTCAGATCGTGGACGAGGCTCCCGAGAGCGGCTTCTACCAGGCCCCTACCTTGCTGCGCGACGTGCCCATCGACCACCGCCTGGCCCAGGAAGAAATTTTTGGCCCGGTACTGTGTGCCATGCCGTTCGAAGACGAGGACCACGCAGTCGAACTGGCCAACGCCACGCGCTTTGGCTTGGTGGCCGGCGTGTGGACGCGCGACGGCGCACGCCAGTTCCGCATGGCGCGGCGCATCCGCAGCGGTCAGGTGTTCATCAACAACTACGGTGCGGGCGGCGGCGTCGAGCTGCCGTTTGGCGGCGTGAAGTCGTCCGGCTACGGCCGCGAAAAAGGCTTCGAAGCACTGTACGGTTTCACCACGCTCAAAACCGTGGCGTTCCACCACGGCTGACCAAGGGCAGTGCGGTTTGGCCGCCGCAGACCCATCCGCTCCGCGCTCTCCATGGCGCGGCCGCCCCCACGCGGCGGCACCTGATCAATCGACAAACCTGGAACAAGAATCCATGCCCCTGAGCCCCCCCGCCCTTCGCGCCCCCCGACACCACCGCCGCGTCCACTATTACGGCTACGAACGCGACGACGGTCTGTGGGACATCGAAGGCGAGCTGCACGACAGCAAGATGCAGGACACGCCCTCTTTTCGCAACCAGGGCATACACCTCGCTGGCGAGCCCATCCACCACATGTGGCTGCGCGTGACCGTGAACCGTGAACTGGTCGTGCAAGCCATCGAGGTGGCCATGGACACCTACCCTTTGAGAGACTGCCCCCAGGCCGAGCCCGCACTGCAGGCCTTGGTAGGCCACAGCATGGCGCGTGGCTGGCGCCACGCCATCCAGCAGCACCTGGGTGGCGTGGCCAGCTGCACCCACCTGCGCGAACTGCTGTTCAACCTGGCCACCGCCGCCTTCCAGACCTTGCCCGCCGCCTTCACGCCGGCCGACGCGGACGAGCCGCCACGCCACCTGGGCCAGTGCACGGGCTGGAATTTGGAGGGGAACGGGGTGCGGCTCTATTACCCGAAGTTCTACCGCGGCCAGCCGGGCGCTGGCGCACACGACGACTGAACGCGCGGTGGAATGGCGGTAAGTGTGCCGTGTGACCCCAAAGGGCCTGCGTTGCGCAGGCAGGGCCCGGCAGACGGGGCCGGGAAATCAGCCCAGCACTTCTTTGAGTGCCGCGTCGTACAGGCCGGTCAGGCGGTCGGTTACTTCCAGCAGGCGCTCGCTGGTGGTGCCCACCGTCTCCAGTGCACGCTCGTCGGGTTTGCGCTGCAGGGCTGCATCGAAAAACAGCCACTGCGAATCACCCAGGGCCAGTTCGTTGCGAATGGCAGGGGTGGAGATCGGTGCGGCAGCCAAATTGGCCATGGCCAGCCGGAACTCGGCGGCATCGGCCTTCATTTCATCCAAGGTACCCTTGCCTTCGAGCTTGGCGGCCAGCAAAAAATAGTTTTTGGCCAGACGCTGGGACAGCGCACGCTGGCGGCCTGCGGTGTTCACCAGCCGCGCTGTGCTGGCCTTGGCAAACTTCTCAAACGCCTCGGTCGCTGCCTGCGATGCCGCCATCATCCGATCAGACTGCACCGCCACCGCTGCAACGGATTCGCGCGTGGGCGGCATCACCAGCAAGGTGTCCAGCACATCGGACTGCTTCTGGATTTCAGTCACATGCCGCGCCAATTCTGCGGGCCACTGCACCTTGGCCAGGTCCTCAAAACCTGAGCGCACCAGCTGCCGTGTCGCCGTCAGGGCAAGGCGCGCTTGGTCTGGCAGGGTATGGAGGTGTATCTGGCAATAAGTCTTGGCAATGCGCTGCGACAACGCACGAAAACGGGCTGTGCGGTTAATGGCCGTGGACACCGCCAGCTGCGCATGGGCCGTAGACAGCACAGGCATCAGCAACACCGCCGCGAGGGACTGAAGCGTAGCGCGGCGGTTGTTCAGGGAGTCCGGTCGAAAAGCAAGGGTTTTCATGGATTGGCAGTGCCGGTGATTTTGGATTGCATTCTGATTGCAACAAGGTGTGAACACCATGATTCAAATCAAGGAGCACGATCGCAAACAGCCTTGCCACGGAAAATCCAGCAATGCACAGCCACTGCTGACCGCAATCCAGGCCCACCAAGGCGTGCGAAGGCAGCACAATGGCGTCTCCCCCGTTTCAGGAGACACCCGTGATGCGCCTCCAAGGTCAATCCATCATCGTCACCGGCGCCGGCAATGGCATCGGTGAAGGCATTGCCCGGCGGCTGGCGGCCGAGGGCGCAAAGGTAGTCATCAACGACATCCATGCAGCCAACGGCCAGCGCGTGGCAGACAGCATCGTGGCGGCAGGTGGCATCGCCACGTTCTTCCAGGCGGATGTGACGCAGTCAAACCAGGTTCAAACCATGGTGCAAACAGCTCTGAGCCACTATGGGCGCCTCGATGTGGTGGTCAACAACGCGGGCTGGACACACCGCAATCGCCCCCTTCTGGAGGTGAGCGAGGAAGAATTCGACAAGGTCTATGCCATCAACGTCAAAAGCATCTACCTCACAGCTATCCACGCCGTGCCCGCCATGCGCGCCAACCCGGGCGGCAGCACCGGCAGCTTCATCAACATTGCCTCCACCGCTGGGTTGCGCCCCCGGCCGGGGCTGACCTGGTACAACGGCTCCAAGGGCGCCGTCATTACCACCAGCAAGTCGATGGCGGCCGAACTCGGGCCTGACAACATCCGCGTCAACTGCATCAATCCGGTGTTCAACCCCGATACGGGCCTGTCTGCCGAGTTTGCCGGAGGCCCGGTGAACGATGCACGGCGGGCCCAATTTCTTGCCAGCATTCCGCTGGGGCGGTTTTCCACGGCGCTGGACGTGGCCAATGCCGCGCTCTACCTGGCCAGCGACGAAGCCGCTTTCATCAGCGGCATCTGCATCGAGGTGGACGGAGCCCGTTGCGTCTGACAACATGAACCTGCCCCCCGTAAGGCTTGACATGGCGCAAGGGTGGCCACTGCCCAACAGACCCCTGGTGCGCAAGTGGGGCAGAATTGCCCCATGTCTGAACGTGTCATTCCGCTGGTCGATTACCGCACTGCAGGGCTGGTGCCCGTCGTGCCCGAACAGCCCACCGCCCCTGCGGGCCTGCTGACGGACACATTGGGCCGCCCACTGCGCGATCTGCGCATCAGTATCACGGACCGTTGCAACTTCCGCTGCAGCTACTGCATGCCCAAGGATGTGTTCAACAAGGAGCATGCCTTTCTGCCCCACAGCGCGCTCCTGAGCTTTGAGGAAATCACCCGCCTTGCACGGCTTTTTCTGGCACATGGCGTGCGCAAGATCCGGCTCACCGGCGGCGAACCCCTTCTACGGCGCAACGTGGAGGCACTGGTGGCACAACTGGCCGAGCTGCGCACCGTGGACGGCCAAGCCCCCGACCTGACGCTGACCACCAATGGCTCGCTGCTGGCACGCAAGGCCCGTGCGCTCAAGGATGCCGGGCTGCAGCGGGTCACCGTCAGCCTGGACAGCCTGGACGATGCGGTGTTCAGACGCATGAACGATGTGAACTTTCCAGTGGCCGAGGTGTTGGCGGGCATCGAGGCCGCACAAGCCGTCGGCCTCGCGCACATCAAGGTCAACATGGTGGTCAAGCGCGGCACCAACGACCACGAAATTCTGCCCATGGCGCAGCATTTTCGCGGCAGCGGCGCCACGCTGCGTTTCATTGAATACATGGATGTGGGCGCCACCAATGGCTGGCGCATGGATGAAGTGCTGCCCTCCGCCGAAGTCATTGCGCGGCTGCAGACCGCACTGCCGCTGGTGCCGTTGGCCCCCAGTTCACCTGGCGAAACGGCCGAACGCTGGGGCTACGCCGATGCGCACGGTCAGCACGACCCTTTGCAGGGCGAAGTCGGCGTGATCAGCAGCGTCACCAAGGCATTCTGCGGCGACTGCAACCGCGCCCGCCTGTCCACCGAAGGCAAACTCTACCTCTGCCTTTTTGCATCCCAGGGCCACGACCTGCGCAGCCTGCTGCGTGCCGGTGCCAGCGACGAAGCCATCGCTGCGGCCATCGCGCCCATCTGGCAGCAGCGCACCGACCGCTACTCTGAGCTGCGATCGAGCCTGCCTGCCGATGCAGGCCACAGCGCACAACGTGTGGAAATGAGCTACATCGGTGGATAGCCCGGCGGGCTACCGGCTGCAGCATGCGCCCCTCGATTGACCCACGGGACATGACAGGCCTGGTACTGGCCGGCGGCCAGGGCACCCGCATGGGCGGCATCGACAAAGGGCTTGAGCTGTTCCAGGGCACCCCGCTGGCCTTGCACGCACTGCGCCGGCTCCAGCCCCAGGTGGGCCGCACGCTGGTCAACGCGAACCGCCATCTGGACACCTACCAAACCTTTGGCGCCCCCGTATGCCCCGATGCGCAGGCCGACTTTGCCGGCCCCCTCGCAGGTTTTTTGGCCGGAATGGAGCACTGCCGCACCGCCTGGCTGCTGACCGTGCCCTGCGATACGCCGCTGTTCCCTGTCGACCTGGCCCAACGACTGGCACATGCCGCCTGCCGCGAGGGCGCCGACATCGCCATGGCCGCAGCGCGCGACTACAGCGATCCGCAGCACACCACCCTGCGCCCTCAGCCGGTGTTTTGCCTGCTCAATGTCCGTTTGAAGGACAGCCTGGCCCATTTCATTGCCACTGGCGGACGCAAGGTCGGCGCCTGGACTGCGCAGCACACTTGTGTGCGGGTTCCATTTGACCTGCCGTCTGATGCGAGTGAGGCCTTCTTCAATGCCAACACACTCGAAGAATTACGCCAGCTGGAAATCACGGCAAGGCATGGGAATTTTGGCGGAAAATAGCCTCTATCGCTTACCCACAAAGCGCTAATAGCTATTAAATTTATAGCTATTATGTAATATAAAGCGGCAGTGCAAGAGGCCGACGTGCGCTTGATACCCGCTGCACACCTCTAGATTTTTGTCGTCGGCTTGACATAGGCCATGTTTTGCGCGGACAGCAGCACCCTAAAATAACCATCTTTATTTTGTGGTTATAAAAATGACAAAGCGCATTCCCATGTTTCTGGCGGCGGCAATGATGGCGGCGTCTTTTTTCATGCCTGCGGCAGCCCAGTCCGCGCGGTCCAGCGCAAAGGTTGACTTGGACGTGCGGTTCCGCGAAGTGCAAACGGACACGCAACTGGCAGAGAACCTGTTCAAGATCGGTCGCAAGGTGGCTGCGGTATGCGCCAACTGCCATGGCGAGGGAGGTAACAGCACCAAGCCATCCATCCCCAATCTGGCCGGCCAGAACCCTGCCTACCTGCTGGAACAATTGCGCCAGTTTGCCGATGGGCGACGCCGCAACGAGTTCATGGAGGGCATGATCCGCGCCATGAACAGCGATGAAAAAATCGGCATGGTGTTGTTCTATTCCGCCCAGGAAGTAGCACACAAACCCGCCACCGATGCTGCACTGGCAGACAAAGGCAAGTCGTATTTCAACAAGACCTGCTTTCGCTGCCACGGACAGACAGGCCGCGGCAACGACCAGATTGCCCGCATTGCCGGGCAGCAAACCGAATACTTGCGCACCACACTGCATCGTTACCGCAGCGGTAGCGATATCCGCTCTGATTCAATCATGACGCCCAATACCCGGCTGATGACGGACGCGGATATTGAAGCGGTGGTCGCTTACGTTTCCTCCATGCCGTAAGCATTCAGTACCGGCGCGCTCACTACGTGTCGCAAGTACTCTGGCGCTGTGACGCTCAATTGTCCTGGCGGCGGATCAGTGCGCGGCCTGCGTCGGTAATGGTCAGCTCGTCAGCGCTGTTTTTACCAAGGTAGCCGCGCTCATAAAGGCGGCTGGACAGATGCTCCTTGAGCGCCTGGGGCGTGGTGACCAGCTCACCCATCTCCAATTGCTTGAGGGTTTCGAGTTCGTCCACAGTGGGATCAAACTGGGGCGCGTGGTAGGTGCTCATAGCAGGTCTCCCGTAAAAACAAAGCGGTTGTGGCGCTCCATGCGTCAAAACAGGGGAAGGTCGTGCAGCGCGGGAGCGTTGCCGTCTTCCGGAAAGCTGATGCACTCGTCCCAGCCGCCATGCTGGCTGTCTTGTACCTGCAGGCAGGCCGGAGCGCCGTGTACCAGCGTGCCGCGCGGGCCGGGGCGCACCGCCACAATGGGGTCACCCTCCAGCAGCCGGTCGACCACTTCGACCAGCGGCACAGGCACGGGTGCAGATTCCCAGCAACGGCCATCGGCAGCCAGCAATCCCATCAGCACCTCGCTGATACATGGCCCTTGCCGACTGTCATAGCGCACCGCCGATATTCCGTACATGCGATCAATCCTTTTTCTGTGGAGGGGATTGCAATGAGCTTACTTTAGAGCCAAAGCGCGGCTTGTAGGAAGAGACCTTTTATGCGTCAGGGCCCGCCATCGTCGCCAGCCAGGCACTGAAGGCGGCCAGCACGGGCGACAAGGCATGCGCCGGGCTGACGAGGTAATAAGCGCGCTCCCCGCGCAACGGCCGGGCGCAAGCCACCACCAGCTCGCCGCTGGCCAGCTCGGCCTCGATGAGCAGCGGCGGCATCAGCGCCACGCCCATGCCATGGGTGGCGGCCACGGCCAGCATGGAGAACAGCTCGTAGCGCGGGCCATCGAGGGCGTACGGTGCATCGACCCCCATCGCCTCGAACCACTGGCGCCAGCCATAGGGGCGTGTGCTTTGCTGCAGCAACGGCAAGCCGACCAGCGCCTCGGCCGCCACGGGCTGGTGGGCACGGCCGCGCCCCCGGGGCGCGGCGGATTCAAGCAGGCGCGGGCTGCACACGGGCACCACGTCTTCGTGCATCAGCAACTGCGCCTGCACGCCGGGCCAGTTGCTCACCTGCTCGGGCGTGCCCGCGTACAGCGCGGCATCGAAGGTGGTGTCGGCAAACAAAAAAGGCCGCGTCTGAGTGTCGATGTGCACCACGATGTCGGGGTGCGCCTGCGCCAGCTGCGGCAGACGAGGGATGAGCCAGCGCGTGGCAAAGGTGGGCACTGCCGCCAGCGTGATCGTGCCGCCCTCGCCCTGGTGGGCCATCACATCGAGCGTGTCGCGCTCCAGCCCCTGCAGCCAGCGCGCCACCTGGCGGCCATAGTGCGCACCGGCAGGCGTCAGCACCACGCCGTGGCGCGTGCGACGGAACAGCGCCACGCCCAAAAATTCTTCCAGCGCCTGGATCTGGCGCGACACGGCGCTCTGCGTGAGCGACAGCTCCTGCGCGGCGCGGGTGTAGCTCTCGTGGCGGGCGGCCACTTCAAAACAGGCCAGGGCCTGGGTCGATGGAATGTTGCGGCGCATGATGAAGAGGAATTTTTAAGTGACCAGCCACACCTTGGCTTAGCTGGCCGCCAGTATTCCATACATTCCATAAACGCATGTCTGGATGAAAAGAACTCGCTTGCGGGCCAGCATCCCAAAGCCTACGATGCGTTCCAGATTCGTTTTTCTTCCCCCTTTTCCGACCGGAGACACACATGGCCCACGCCGCTTTTCAATGGGATGACCCTTTCCTCCTGAGCCAGCAACTGACCGACGACGAGCGCGCCATCCAGGGCGCCGCCGCAGCGTATTGCCAGGACAAGCTGGCGCCCCGCGTGCTGGACGCCTTCCGCCACGAAAAGATGGACGTGAGCATCTTCCGCGAGATGGGCGAAGTGGGTCTGCTCGGCCCCACCATCCCCGAGCAGTACGGCGGCCCCGGCCTGAGCTATGTGGCCTACGGCCTGATCGCCCGCGAGGTAGAGCGTGTGGACTCGGGCTACCGCTCGATGGCCAGCGTGCAGTCGTCGCTGGTGATGGTGCCCATTTATGAATTCGGCAGCGAAGCCCAGCGCCAGAAGTACCTGCCCAAGCTCGCCAGCGGCGAGTGGATCGGCTGCTTTGGCCTGACCGAGCCCGACCACGGCTCCGATCCCGGCAGCATGGCCACGCGCGCCTACAAGGTGGACGGCGGCTACAAGCTCAAGGGCAGCAAGATGTGGATCACCAACAGCCCCGTGGCCGACGTGTTCGTGGTCTGGGCCAAGGAAGTGTCCGAAGGCGGCGCCGTGGGTCCGATTCGCGGCTTTGTGCTGGAAAAGGGCATGAAGGGATTGAGCGCCCCCGCCATCCACGGCAAGGTGGGCCTGCGCGCCTCCATCACCGGCGAGATCGTGATGGACGACGTGTTCGTGCCCGAAGAAAACGCCTTCCCTGAAGTGCAAGGTCTCAAGGGCCCCTTCACCTGCCTGAACAGCGCCCGCTACGGTATCGCCTGGGGCGCTTTAGGTGCGGCCGAGTTCTGCTGGCACACCGCCCGCCAGTACACGCTGGATCGCAAGCAGTTTGGCCGCCCACTGGCTGCCAACCAGCTCATCCAGAAGAAGCTGGCCGACATGCAGACCGAGATCGCCATTGGCCTGCAGGCCTGCCTGCAGTTTGGCCGCATGAAGGACGCGGGCACCGCCAGCGTGGAAGGCACCTCCATCATCAAGCGCAACAGCTGCGGCAAGGCGCTGGACATTGCCCGCCTGGCCCGCGACATGATGGGCGGCAACGGCATCAGCGACGAGTTTGGCGTGGCCCGCCACCTGGTGAACCTGGAAGTGGTGAACACCTATGAAGGCACGCACGATGTGCACGCGCTGATTCTGGGCCGCGCGCAGACGGGGATTGCGGCGTTCGCCAACTGAGGCCCGGCCTCCCCGCCGTCCACTGCGGCGGTGAGAACTCCCCTCTCCCCTCGCGGGAGAGGGTGGGGGAGAGGGGGTAGCGGCGCATACGTTGTGCCTGATCGCCCCCTCTCCCCCACCCTCTCCCGCGAGGGGAGAGGGAGTTAAAACGGGGCTCCTCTACACATGTTCCAAGCGTCTTAGGCCTCTAGCGCTTGATGGGTAAGCGCTACCAGCTATCAAACTTATAGTACCTTCATGACCACATCCCCCTCCTCCCCAGGCGCCCTCGCAGGCATCAAGGTGCTCGACCTCTCCCGCGTGCTGGCCGGGCCATGGTGCACGCAGATCCTGGCCGACTTGGGCGCGGACGTGGTCAAGGTGGAGCGCCCCGGCGTGGGCGACGACACGCGCCAGTGGGGTCCGCCCTTCTTGAAAGACGCCGAGGGCAACGACACCCACCAGGCGAGCTACTACACCGCCTGCAACCGCAACAAGCGCTCGGTGACCATCGACATGGCCTCGCCCGAGGGCCAGGCGCTCATCAAGCAGATGGCACTGGAGGCGGACATCGTGGTGGAGAACTTCAAGGTCGGTGGGCTCAAGCAATACGGCCTGGACCACGAGAGCCTGCGCGCGCTCAACCCCCGCCTCATCTACTGCTCCGTCACCGGCTTCGGGCAGGACGGGCCTTATGCCGAGCGCGCAGGCTACGACCTCATGGTGCAGGCCATGACGGGCCTGATGAGCATCACCGGCCAGGCCGACAGCCAGCCCGGCGGCGGCCCGATGCGCGTGGGCGTGGCCGTCATTGACCTTTTCACCGGCCTGTATGCCAGCAACGCAATCCTGGCCGCGCTGCACGTGCGCGACAACGCCACCAATGGCACCGGCCAGGGCCAGCACATCGACATGGCGCTGCTGGACGTGGGCATGGCGGTGCTGGCCAACCAGGCGTCGGGGTTCCTCGCCACCGGCAAGGCGCCCGGCCGCATGGGTAACAGCCACCCCAGCCTCGCGCCCTACCAGGACTTCCCCACCGCCGACGGCAACATGCTGCTGGCCATTGGCAACGACGGCCAGTTCCAGCGCTTTTGCGCGGCCGCCGAGCAGCCCCAGTGGGCCAGCGACCCGCGCTTTGCGACCAACACGCTGCGCGTACAAAACCGTGCTGCGCTGATCCCTGCCATGGAGGCCGTGACGCGTACGCGCACCACGGCCGACTGGATCACGTTGCTGGAAGACAAGGCCGTGCCCTGCGGCCCCATCAACACCATTGCCCAGGCGTTTGACGACGCGCAGGTGCAGGCCCGTGGCCTGGCCGTGACGCTGCCGCGCTGGAAGGACGGCGAGGCCGCCACCGACAAAGTGCAGCAGATCACCGGCGTGGCCAGCCCGCTGCGCCTGTCGGCCACGCCACCCGTGCTGCGCAATGCACCGCCTGCGCTGGGGCAGCACACCGATGAAGTGTTGCGCGAGATGGGGCTGGATGCGGCGCAACGGGCCGACCTGCGCGCCCGCGGCGTGGTCTGAGAAGAATTCGAACAAAAAACGCCTCCAGCCCTTTATCAGCAAGCGTTAGAAGCTATGAATTCAATAGCTTTTTAATCGTGCCCTGCCCGCGCTCACGCCTGCACCACGCTGCAGCAGACCTGCACCAGCAGCCCTGCCAGCGCCTTGGCGGGGGCCGAAAGATCGGGCCGCGCGTGCAGGGCCAGCTCCAGGTCGGGCACGGGGGCCAAGCCCTCTGCCGCGCCCAGCAGCCGGTGGCCGGCGGTGGCCAGGCGGCGCGGCAGCAGGGTCAGACCCAGGCCGTCTTCCACCGCCGCGCTCAGGCCCGCCAGGCTCGCGCTGACATAGGCAATGCGCCAGCTGCGGCCCGCGGCGTCGAGCGCGTGCGTCATCTCGCTGCGGTACAGCCCGTCCTGCGGAAACACCACCAGCGGCAGCGGCACGCGCGCCGCCGCCGGGCGCGTGCGGCTGTCCATCCAGGCCAGCGGCTCGGGCCAGTGCGCCAGGCCCGGCGCACTGCCGGCGCGCTGCTTGACCAGGGCCAAGTCCAGCTCGCCCTGCTGGAACTGGTGCCACAGGCCGCGGCTCAGGCCGCTGGTCACCTCCAGGCGCACCTGCGGGTGCGCGTCGGCGAACGCGGCAAAGGTGGGCGTGAGGGCGCGCGCGGCAAAGTCCTCGGGCACGCCCAGGCGGATGGCGCTCTGGCCGGCGCTGGCGGCCAGCTGCCCGACGGCCTCGGCCATCAGCTGCGTGATGCGCTGCGCGTAGCCCAGCAGGCGCTCGCCCTCGGGCGTGGGCAGCACATGGCGGCCGCTGCGGTCGAGCAGCACGCAGCCCAGCTGCTCTTCGAGGCGGCGCACCTGCTGGCTCACGGTGGACTGCGTCAGGTGCACGCTCTGCGCCGCGCGCGTGAAGCTGCCGGTGCCCGCCACCGCGACAAAGCTGCGCAGCAGCACCGGGTCCAGAAGGGGGTGGGGCAGTTGGTTTTCCACTGGCGTGCATTCGATCATTTAATTTCCCGATTTTGAGGGCATTGCCTAGACTGGCAGTCTTCTGGCACTTTGCCCCTGCTGCCGTGATGCCCCACCCGCTTTTCCACCCCGCCACCGTGGCCTGCGCCGCCACGGCGGCATTGCTGGCCACCGCCCCGGCCCAGGCCAGCCCCCTGCACGCGGCCGTCGAGGCCCAGGACTTGGCCGCGGTGCAGGCCCTGCTCGCCGCGCCTGAAGGCGCCCGCCTGCGCGAAACCCTGGAAGTCCGCGATGCGCAAGGGCGCACGCCGCTGCTGCTGGCCACGGCACTGGACCGCGTGGCCATCGCCCAGGCCCTGATCGCCGCCGGCGCCGACGTGAACGCCCAGGATGCCCAGCGCGACAGCCCCTACCTGCTGGCCGGCGCGCAGGGGCGCCTGGCCATCTTGCGCATGACCCTGGCGCACGGCGCCGACCTGCGCAGCACCAACCGCTATGGCGGCACGGCGCTGATCCCGGCGGCAGAGCGCGGCCATGTGGAAGTGGTGCGCACCCTGATCGCCGCCGGCGTCGCGGTGGACCATGTCAACCGCCTGGGCTGGACGGCGCTGCTCGAAGCCATCGTGCTGTCGGACGGCGGCCCGGCCCACCAGGACATCGTGCGCCAGCTGATCGCCGCCGGCGCCGACGTCAACCTGCCCGACCACGGCGGCGTGACGCCGCTGCGCCACGCCGAGCAGCGCGGCTACCACGCCATCGCGGCGCTGCTGCGCGCCGCCGGCGCGCGCTGAAGCGCGCCGCTTCACCCCTTTTTGACCGTTTGTCCCAGGAACCCCCTCCATGTCCGACCACCTCTCTTTGCTGCGCGAGGCCGTGCGCCTCGCGCAGGCCAACCGCGCCCGCGGCGGGCGCCCGTTTGGCGCCGTGCTGGCGCTCGGCGGCGAGCGCATTGCCAGCGGCGTCAACGAGATCGTGCACAGCCACGACCCGACCGCCCACGCCGAAATGCAGGCGCTGCGCGCCGCCAGCCGCCAACTCGGCCGCCCGCGCCTGGACGGCTGCATCGTCTATGCCAGCGGCCACCCCTGCCCGATGTGCCTGGCGGCCATGGTCATGGGCGGCGTGCAGGCGGTGTACTACGCGTTCGACAACGACGACGCCGCGCCCTACGGGCTGTCGAGCGCCGCCGCGTATGCCGCGCTGCGCCTGCCGCTGGCGCCCCCGCCGCTGCCGCTCACGCGGCTCGATACCGGCGTGACGGCGCAGCAGCTCTATGGCGACGCGCCGGCCGGCCCCTTGCCGGCCGCCTGACATGGACAGCACGGGCAAGCTCACCGCCGCGCCAGCGCCTGCGGCCCGCCAGGGCCTGTGGCTGGCCGTGGTGGTGCTCACGGCGCTGAACCTGCGCCCCTTCCTTACAGCCGTGGGGCCGCTCGCGCACGACATCGCCGCCGCCACGGGGCTCGATTTGCGCGGCATGGCCTGGCTCACGCTGCTGCCCATGCTGCTGATGGGCCTGGGCGCCTGGTGCGGCCCGGCGCTGCAGCAGCGCCTGGGCGCGCGCCGCGTGCTGCTGGGCGCGCTGGTGGTGCTGGCGGCAGGCTCGGCGCTGCGCGCCTGGGCGCCCGGCGGCACCGCGCTGGTCGCCACGGCAGCGCTGTGCGGTCTGGGCGTGGCCTTGGTGCAGGCGGTGTTTCCGGGCGTCATCAAGCGCCAGTTTCCGGGCCATGTGGCGCCGGTGATGGGGCTGTATTCGGCCGCGCTGATGGGCGGCGGCGCGCTCGGCGCGCAGCTCACGCCGCTCGCGGCGCAGGGCGGCGCCTGGCGCACGGCGCTGGCCTGGTGGGCGCTGCCGGTGCTGGCGGCGCTGCTGCTGGCCTGGCGCGCCTTGCCGCGCACACCGCAGGCCGCCGCCCAGGGTCCGGGCCCCGTGTGCTGGATGCTGCGCCGGCCGCGCACCTGGCTGCTGATGGCCTGCTTTGGCCTGGTCAATGGCGGCTACGCCTCGGTGGTCGCGTGGCTGGCGCCGTTCTACCAGTCGCACGGCTGGAGCGCCGCCAGCAGCGGCAGCCTGGTGGCGCTGCTCGCCCTGGCGCAGGCCGGCGCGGCGCTGCTGCTGCCTGCACTGGCGGCGCACCAGCGCGACCGCCGGCCCTGGCTGTGGTTCACGCTGGCATTGCAGGCGGCCGGCTTTGCGGCGCTGGTGTTCTGGCCCGACATGGCGCCGCGCAGCGCGGCCCTGCTGCTGGGCGCGGGCCTGGGCGGCTCGTTTGCGCTCACCATGGTGGTGGCGCTCGACCACCTGCCCGACCCCGCCCAGGCCGGAGCGCTGAGCGCGCTGATGCAGGGCGGCGGCTTCTTGCTGGCGGCGCTTGCGCCCTGGGCGATGGCCGCGCTGCATGGCGCCAGTGGCGGCTTTGCCGCCGGCTGGCTGGCGCACCTGGCCTGCGTGGCGCTGGTGGCGCTGCTGACCGTGCAGTGGGCGCCGCAGCGCTATGCGGCCGCGATGCAGGCGCCGGCGCTCAGCGCGGGCGCTCGAAGCCGCTCTCGGCCCAGCGCAGCGCGCTGTCCACGGTAAGCCGGAAGGCTGGCGGCACCGGCACCCGCGCCAGTTCTTCGCTCAAGGCGTTGTACGCGCTCAGCGTGGCGGTAGCGCCCTCCTCGTCGGGCACGATGGCCAGGGCCACGCGCAGGCGTTCGCCCTGCACGGTGATGGTGACGTTCTTGTTCAGCTGGGCATGCAGTTGCTGCTCGTGGCGACGCAGCACCTCGCTGGCTGTTTTAACCAGCGTGTTGAAGGCATTCACATCCAGCGGCTTGGGGTTCTTTTTGTCGCGCCCCATGGTCCACGGGCCCACCAGTGCGGGCTCGTCCTCGCCCCGCAGCGTCATGGAAACGGCCCAACCATCGTCATCCTCGTTTTTGATGACACGCGCCGTCCAGCGCCCGTCGCTCCACAGGCGGGGTTCCTGGATGGTGGAAGGTGTGTCATCGGTGTGATCGATCATGGCGGCGGGCTATGCAAGGAAAAGGCGCAGAGCATACGCGCATCGACAGCATCGGCCCAGCAGCCACTGCCCCCCTTACGGCCATCGTATGCAGCCCTGTCAACCCGCATTCAGAATGGAAAGCGCAGGGTAAAAGCCGTGCGGCCCGGGTGCGAGGCAACCCCTACATCGCCTTTGTGCGCACGCAAAATCGCCTGCGTGATGGCCAGACCCAGGCCCGTGCCCTCGCCTGATGCGTGCTGGCGCGACGGATCAGCTCTGTAAAAGCGCTCGAACAACCGGGCCAGGTGTTGCGCGGGAATCATCTCGCCGGTGTTTTCCACCGTGAGCACGATCTGGCCTTGCTGCCGAACAATGGTCACGGCAACCTGCCCCTCGGCGGGGGTATGGCGCAGTGCGTTGGACAACAGGTTGTTCAGCGCCCGGCGCAGCATGAGCCGGTCGCCCAGCACCACGCCCGCGCCTTGCATTTCCAGCCGAATCGCTTGCTCATCGGCCAGTGCCTCGTAGAAGTCAAACAGGTCATGCACCTCGCGTGCCAAGTCTACCGGCTCACCATGCACGATGGCCAAGCCGTTCTCGGCCTTGGCCAGAAACAGCATGTCGGAGATCATCCGCGCCAGGCGCTCATATTCCTCCGCATTGGATTCCAGGATGTCGCGGTAGATGTCTGCTTCACGCGGTCGGCTCAGTGCCACCTGGGTCTGCATCATCAAATTGCTGATGGGCGTGCGCAACTCGTGTGCCAGATCCGAAGAGAAATCGGACAGCCGTCGAAAGGCATCCTCCAGACGTTCGAGCATTTCGTTCAAGGTGGTGGCCAGGTCGGCCAGCTCGGCCGGTACGGCCTGGGTCGGCACGCGACGGTCCAGGCTTTGCGCCGTGACGGCGGCGGCCTGTTCGCGCATGGCCCGCAGTGGCGCCAAGCCCCGGCGTGCGGCAAACCAGCCCAGCAGGCCCACCATCAGCGCCGCACAGGCCACAAACAGCCACAGAGTACGGCGAAAGTCGTGCATGAAATCATCGTGGTGCGCGCTATCGATGGCGAGAAAAACACGCACGTCCCCATGCGCAGCAGGGGCCATGGGCATACCCCATTCCAGCCCGTGGAACCGCCGCCCTTGAGTGGTCCATTTCTGCAAGGGCGCTGCTGTACGGTCAGGCCCACTGGCGCCCCCCGAATCCGGAAAAACGACCCCCGGTGTGGCAAACAACAACGCCTGGTCAGGCCCGCGCACCGCCATTACCAGATCATGGTGCCCGGAGAAGGCTTCACGCAGTTGCCCGACCATCCCCGCCAGATCTTGCGGTGTACGCGCAGCACCAATGATGTGCTCGGCATGCTGCAACTTGCCCGTCAATTCAGAGCGGTCAAGGTCGTCGAAATGGCGTTCGATGGCGCCCAGCACCACCCAGCCCAGGAGCAGCAGGACAGCCCCCGAGGCCGTGGTGAAAAGCAGCGTCAACCGAGCGGTCAGGGACAGGCGTGGCATCAACACCCGGAATCCTCCAGCACATAGCCCATGCCGCGCACGGTGCGGATCAGCTTGCGCTCGAAGGCATCATCCACTTTGGCGCGCAAACGGCGCACAGCCACTTCGATCACATTGGTGTCGCTATCGAAGTTCATGTCCCAGACCTGGGAAGCAATCAGGGTGCGCGGCAGCACTTCGCCTTGCCTGCGCAGAAGCAATTCGAGCAGCGCAAACTCCTTGGCCGTGAGGTCGATGCGATGACCGCCGCGCACGACGCGGCGGCGCACAAGATCCAGCTCCAGATCAGCCACCCGCAGCAGCGCGCTCTCCATTCCGCTCTTACCCCGGCGCAGCAGGGTGCGCACCCGCGCCAGAAACTCCGAAAAAGCAAAGGGCTTGACGAGGTAGTCGTCGGCCCCCAATTCCAGGCCCTTGACCCTGTCCTCCACCTGGTCCCGCGCTGTCAGAAACATCACCGGCATGTGCTTGCCCCCCTGGCGCAAGATGTCCAGCAATTGCCAGCCGCTCATCCCCGGCAACATGACATCGAGCACCAGCAGGTCGTAGTCGCCCGTCATGGCCAGATGCAGGCCATCAACACCGCTGCGCACCAAATCGGCCACAAACCCCGACTCGGTCAGCCCTTGCTGCAGGTAGTCCCCCGTCTTGGGCTCATCTTCAACGATCAGGATTTTCATGCGGGGCAGAGCTGCTGTGGGGCACACCACCCGATTGTGCCCGCCGCACCCCGCACTGGAGCGTAGATGACAGATTTGTAATCTGCCGGAAAGCTGCCTGTGGGGGGTGGCGCTGCACCATGCACGCCATGCACTCCCACCGCTCCAGACACCGGCGCCATCCGATCAGGCCAGCCCTGCAAAACCCAGCGCAAAAACTCCACTGGGCCCGGTTCGCCGGAATACTGCTGGCCTTGTCTCTGGCCGCAGCACCGGCCACTGCGCAAACACTGACACAGGTGCTGGAGCAGGCCTGGTCGCTGCACCCCCAAGCCAGGGCCAGCAGCACGCGCACCGCCCAGGCCGCCGCAGGTGTCGAAGCAGCTACCGGCCTGACACCCGGCCCGGCCGCGCTGTCGCTGGGCACAGTGAGCGACCGCTTCCATGCCAACCAGGGCCAGCGCGAATGGGAAGTGGAAATGTCCGTCCCGCTGTGGCTACCCGGTCAAAAGGCAGCTCAAATGGCCGAGGCCCTCAGCAGCCAGAAGGAAGCCATGGCAGAGCCCCATGCGCTGCGCCTTCGGTTGGCCGACGACCTGCGCACAGCGTGGTGGGCCGTGGCCGCTGCACGCCAAACACAGGCCCTGGCCCAGCAGCGCGTGGACACGGCCCAGGCCCTCCAGGCGGAGGTCCAGCGCCGCTACCGTGCGGGAGAACTGGCACGCATCGACGCCAACCTGGCCCAACGCGAAGTGCTTGTCGCCCAAGGGGCTTTGGCCGATAGCGCCACGGCGCTGGTGCAAGCCGAGCAAGCCTTTCGCGCGCTCACCGGCAGCGCCGCACCTGCCCAACTGGCCCCGGAGTCCCCTTACGGTCGAAAAGTCCTTGCGCCAGACCACCCCCTTCTGGCCGTAGCCTCCGCGGCCCTGGAGCGGGCGCAGGCGCGGGTTCGGTCGGTGGACGTCACCCGCCGCACAGCACCGGAGCTGGCCTTGCGCATGGTCCGTGACCGCGGCGCGGCCGGGCAGCCATATTCCAGCGCCCTGGGCATCAAACTGACGATTCCCTTGTCTTCTGCTCCCTTGGTACACCAGGCGCAATCGGCAGCCCTGGCGGCACTGGAGCAGGCGCAAGCTGAATACGACCAATTGCAGCGCAAGCTGGCACTCGACGCCGAGCAGGCGCAGCGCAGCCTGGAGTCCAGCACGCGCCAATTACGCCAGGCACAAGAGCGCTTGGCCCTCGACACAGACACGCTCCACCTGGCAGACAAGGCATTTGCCCTGGGAGAGAGCGGCTTGCCTGCCTTGCTGCGGGCACGCTCCGATGCGCTGCAAGCCCAGGCCCTGGTCAGCCAACAACAGTGGTCCGTGGCAGCCGCCCAGTCCCGATTGAACCAAGCCCTCGGAGCCCTTCCCCAATGAAAAACCTGCGTTCTCTTCTGGCTGGTGCAGCCCTCGCCTGTCTGGCGTGGTCCGCCCTGGCCCACGGCGACGAAGACCACAGCGAACCGCGCACAGCAAAAACGTCCCAGGCCTTGGCACTGGCACCGCGCGCCGAAGCACAAACCGATGCCTTTGAACTGGTGGCTACGCTGGAACAAGACCGGCTTGTACTGACCATCGACCGGTTTGACACGAACGAACCCGTCGTAGGCGCCCAGGTGGAAGTGGACACCGGCACCGAGCAGGTCAGCGCCCACCCATCGTCCCCTGGGGTGTACTGGATTCCCCAGGGGGGCATCGGCCAACCCGGCAGGCACCCCCTGACGTTCACCATCGAGACCGACGACAGCGCAGACCTGCTGACCGCCACGCTGGAAGTCCCACCGCCGGTGGCAATCGCCGCTGCAACGGTTGAGCCTGCGCGCTCGATGGCCTGGGGCCTGGGCGGTATCGCGCTGCTCGCAGGTGTAGGCCTGATGGCCCGGCGCCGCCGCACACCGAGTCGTACGCATTCCCCAAGAGACATCGAATGAAATCCGGATACCTCCCCCCTCTGGCTGCTGCCTTGTTGTTGGTGATGCATGGCGCCGCACTCGCCCATGGCGATGAAGACCATGGCGCAGCGCCCACTGCAGTGCCCACGGCCACCGCAGCACCCCTGACCACCCCACAGCGCCTGGCCGATGCAAGCCTGTTCATCCCCAAGGCAATCCAGCGGCAATGGGGCCTGCGTACCGTGAAGGCCGACATCCGCGACCTGCCCCTGTCAGTAGAGCTCTCTGGCAAGGTGGTTGCCGATGCGACGGCCGGAGGCCGCGTGCAATCCACCCAGCCTGGCCGCATCATGGCACTGGCCCAGGGCCTGCCCACCCTGGGCCAGCAGGTGCGCAAAGGGCAGGTGCTGGCCCATGTGCAGCCCACGGTGTCCGGCACCGAACGCGGGGGGCTGCAGGCGCAATTGGCCGATCTTGATGCCCAGCAGACCATTGCAAAGCGCAAGGCAGAACGCTACGACCAGCTCCAGGGCGCTGTGCCGCAGTCCGCCATCGATGCCGCACAACTTGAATGGGAGGCCTTGCGCCAGCGCAGGCAGGCACTGCAGGCCAGCCTCCACACGCCCGAACTGCTGCGCGCCCCGGTCTCCGGTGTGGTCAGTGCGGTGCATGTCATGGCGGGCCAGGTCGTTGATGCCCGCGAAACCCTTTTCGAAGTGGTGAACCCCGCCCGGCTCACCGTGGAAGCACTGGCCTACGACCCTGCTTTGACCCAAGGGGTCACCGCCGCCAGCACCCACGTGGCTGGCCGCAGTACGGAGTTGCAGTTTGTAGGCAGTGGTAGCTATTTTTGATAAACATAATATTTCAGTTGCTTTGTTACATACGACAAATTTATATCCAACTCCGATTCAC
>JAANMW010001112.1_pt1 | contig 29715 bp, 32 predicted proteins | sample 7279671 | NCBI WGS metagenome assembly JAANMW01 (sample SAMN14094541, study PRJNA606508) | bioreactor metagenome | isolation source: A lab-scale SPAN reactor treating ammonium-rich wastewater day 247 | place: Ireland: Galway | collected 2017-09-19 | reverse complement strand
CCTCGACGGCGTGTCGGAGTTTCTTGCCCTTCAACTGCTCGAGGACGTAGGCCGAGATCTCCTCGGGGCTCTTCTTCCCGGCCCGCTCGGCCTCCCGGCTCGGCACGGAGAGTGGACAGATGTGGATGCACCTGCAGGTGCAGGCCACGTTTCCCATGCAGTGCCAACGCTGCATGGGGCCGGTGGATGTGCCGCTGCAGGTGGACCAGTGGTTCCGTTTCGTGGCCGACGAGGCCACCGCCGAAGCGCTGGATGATGAGGTTGAGGAAGATTTGCTGGCGATCAGCCGTGAATTCGACTTGCACGAGTTGATCGAAGACGAACTGCTCATGACGCTGCCCGTGGTGCCGCGCCACGAAGAATGCCCCACCGACGTGCCCATGCAGTCGAGTGACGATGATTTTGAGGCCGCCGAAGCCGAGCGCCCCAATCCCTTTGCAGCGCTGGCAAGCATGCGCGTTGGAAAGTCAGATAAATAAGACTATAATCGAGGGCTTCGCGCGAATCCCCTCGTGTCTTTTAATGGGCTGATCGCGTTTTTACCAACCCTTATTCAAGACCAGGAGCCGACCATGGCCGTTCAGCAAAACAAGAAATCTCCTTCCAAGCGCGGCATGCACCGCTCGCACAACGCCCTGAATGTGCCCGGCATCGCTGTTGAGCCCACCACTGGCGAAATCCATCTGCGCCACCACATCAGTCCCAACGGTTTCTACCGTGGCCGTCAGGTGCTGAAGAACAAGTCCGAAGCCTGATTCGCCCCAGCGGCGCATCCCTAAGGGCCCGTAGCTACCGTCTCGTAGCACGGGCCTTTGTTTTGGGTGCTCACTTTGTATCCACAGGCCGCGCAGTCGGCCAGAATTCCATTCCATGATCACATTGGCTGTTGACTGCATGGGCGGCGACCATGGCCCCCATGTCACTCTGGCGGCATGCCGTCATTTTCTGGAGAGCCACCCCGACGCGCGTCTGCTGATGGTGGGCCTGCCCGAAGCCTTGCAAGGCTTCTCTCATGAGCGCGCGACCTTGGTTCCAGCCAGTGAGGTGGTGGCCATGGACGACCCCCTCGAAGTGGCCTTGCGGCGCAAAAAGGATTCTTCCATGCGCGTGGCCATCCAGCAGGTCAAGGACGGCGCTGCTGCGGCTGCCGTGTCGGCGGGCAATACCGGTGCCTTGATGGCCATAGCCCGCTACGTGCTCAAGACGCTCGACGGCATCGACCGTCCGGCCATCGCCTACCCGCTGCCCAACATGCTTGGCGGTGCGACCACGGTGCTGGACCTGGGTGCCAATGTGGATTGCAACGAACGCCACCTGCTGGAGTTTGCTGTGATGGGCTCTGCGCTGGACTCGGTGCTCAAGGGCAAGGAGCAGCCGACGGTCGGTTTGCTCAACATCGGTGCAGAGGCCATTAAAGGCAGCGAAGTCATTAAAAAAGCAGGGGAACTGCTGCGTTCTGCTGCTAATTCCGGTAATTTAAACTTTGTGGGCAATGTCGAGGGCAATGACATCTACAAGGGAACGACCGACATCGTTGTGTGCGATGGCTTTGTAGGTAACGTTGCGCTCAAGACCAGCGAAGGCTTGGCCACTATGGTGGGTGCTTTCCTCAAGCAAGAGTTTTCGCGCAACGTTTTTACAAAAATGGCGGCGATCGTCGCGTATCCAGTGTTATCTGCGTTTAAAAAGCGCGTAGATTACCGCCGGTACAATGGTGCGGCGTTGCTGGGCCTGCGCGGCCTGGTGTTCAAGAGCCACGGCTCGGCCGATGAGATGGCTTTTGAGCAGGCTTTGATCCGGGCGTATGATGCAGCCCGCAACAACCTTCTGGACCGCGTGCGCCTTCGCATTGCCAGTGCAGCCCCGTTTCTGCTGCCTGCTGATGCTCTTGTGGGAGGCGCCACGCCGCCAGCACCACATTAATGAAACGCTACTCCCGTATTACCGGTACTGGCAGTCATCTGCCACCACGCCGGGTGACCAATGCCGATTTAGTGACCGATCTCGCCGCACGGGGTATTGAAACCTCGGATGAATGGATTGTGTCGCGCACGGGAATCCGGGCACGCCACTTCGCCGCGCCCGATGTAGCCTGCAGCGACATGGCCCTGGACGCGGCCCGCCATGCCTTGGAGGCGGCAGGGCTGGAGGCTAGCGACATTGACCTGATCATCGTCGCTACCTCCACGCCGGACATGGTGTTTCCGTCCACCGCCTGCATCCTGCAGAACAAGCTGGGCGCCGCAGGTTGCCCCGCTTTTGACGTGCAGGCTGTGTGCAGCGGCTTTGTTTATGCATTGACGGTGGCTGACGCCATGATCCGCGCGGGCACCGCGCAGCGAGCCCTGGTCGTGGGCTCCGAGATTTTCAGTCGTTTGCTGGACTTCAATGACCGCACCACCTGCGTGCTGTTTGGCGATGGTGCAGGCGCCGTGGTGCTGGAGGCGTCTGACACCCCGGGCATTCTTTCGTCTGACCTGCACGCCGATGGCCGCCATGTCGGCATCCTGTGCGTGCCTGGCCATGTCTCGGGCGGTCAGGTGAGTGGCCTGCCGTTGCTCACCATGGATGGCCCGGCGGTCTTCAAGCTGGCTGTAGGGGTGCTGGAAAGCGCCGCCCGCGCCGCGCTCGACAAGGCGGGGCTGACCGAGGCCGATATCGACTGGCTGGTGCCCCACCAAGCCAACATCCGCATCATGCAGGGCACGGCGCGCAAGCTCAAGTTGCCCATGGACAAGATGGTGGTCACAGTGGACCAGCATGGAAATACCTCGGCGGCGTCGATCCCGCTGGCGCTGGACCATGCGGTGCGCTCGGGCCAGGTAAAGCAGGGCGAGACCGTGCTGCTCGAAGGCGTGGGCGGCGGGTTCACCTGGGGTGCAGTGCTCCTGAAAATGTAGCTGTTAGCGCTTTATTTATAAGCGCTATAGCCATATTTTTTCACTAATACTGAATACGCATGAAAACCTTTGCATTTGTTTTTCCGGGCCAGGGCTCGCAGGCTGTGGGCATGCTCGATGGGTGGGCAGACCACCCGGCCGTCGTGCAAACGCTGCAGGAGGCGTCTGACGCCCTGGGCGAGGATGTGGGTCGCCTGATCCACGAGGGCCCCAAGGAGCAGCTGGCGCTCACCACCAACACCCAGCCCGTGATGCTGGTGGCCGGTGTGGCCGCCTGGCGCGTGTGGCGTGCCGAAGGCGGCGTCCTGCCGGCGGCTGTGGCGGGGCATTCGTTGGGTGAATACTCGGCGCTGGTGGCGTCGGGCGTGCTGACGCTGGCCCAGGCGGCGCCGCTGGTGCGTCTGCGCGCCGCCGCCATGCAGGAAGCCGTGCCAGTGGGCACGGGGGCCATGGCCGCGATTCTGGGCCTAGATGCTGCAAAAGTAATAGCTGGTTGCGCAGAAGTGACAAGCGCTATGGGCCAAAACGGCACTGAAGTGGTCGAGGCGGTCAATTTCAACGATCCGGCACAGACTGTGATTGCGGGCAGCAAGGCCGCCATCGAGAAGGCCTGTGAAGTTCTCAAGGCTGCGGGTGCCAAGCGCGCGTTGCCGTTGCCGGTGTCGGCGCCTTTCCATTCCAGCCTGATGAAGCCCGCCGCTGAGAAGCTGCGCGCCGCCCTGGCCACCACACCCCTCGCGGTGCCGCAGATTCCGGTACTCAATAATATTGATGTGGCGGTGCAGCAGGATGCAGACGCCATCCGCGACGCGCTCTATCGCCAGGCCTTTGGCCCCGTGCGCTGGGTGGAATGCGTACAGGCTCTCAAGGCGCGTGGCATGACCCACATTGTCGAATGCGGCCCTGGCAAAGTGCTTGCGGGCCTCACAAGGCGCATTGACGCCGAACTCACGGGTGCCGCACTGTACGACACCGCGACCCTCACCGAAATCAAGGAGCTGCTGGCATGAGCGAAAGCACTGCAAAACCCCTCGTGGCGCTGGTCACCGGTGCCTCACGCGGCATTGGCGCCGCCATCGCGCTGGAACTGGCCGCGCGCGGCTTCCAGGTGGTTGGTACAGCCACCACTGCTGAAGGCGCCGAGCGTATCAGCCAGGCGCTGGCCGCGCACCCGGGCTGCCGAGGGGCCCATCTGAACGTGAACGATGGTGCGGCGGTCGATGCCCTGATTGACGGCATCGTCAAGGGCCAGGGCGGCCTGCATGTGCTGGTGAACAATGCCGGCATTACCCGCGACCAGCTGGCCATGCGCATGAAAGACGACGACTGGGATGCCGTGCTGGACACCAATCTCAAGGCGGTGTTCCGCGTCAGCCGTGCGGCCATCAAGCCGATGATGAAGCAGCGCTATGGGCGCATCATCAGCATCACCAGTGTGGTAGGCGCCTCGGGTAACCCCGGCCAAGCCAACTACGCTGCCGCCAAGGCGGGTGTGGCCGGTATGACCCGTGCGCTGGCGCGTGAGCTGGGCAGCCGCAGCGTGACTGTGAACTGCGTGGCTCCCGGGTTTATTGACACTGACATGACCTCTGGCCTGCCCGAAGCACAGCAAAAAGCACTGCTCGACCAGATCCCTTTGGGTCATCTGGGCAAGCCCGCAGACATCGCACATGCCGTGGCCTACCTCGCTTCCAACGAGGCCGGTTACATCACTGGGCAGGAATTGCATGTCAATGGCGGCATGTACATGTAATTGACGAAAAATCACGCCGGTTCATCCGTACGGCGGGCCTTTGGGGAAACCTCTCTTAAACGGCTAGAATCGCGGATTCCATTCACAACCCCCAGAGGGAAACCATGAGCGATATCGAAGCACGTGTCAAAAAAATCATCGCCGAACAACTCGGCGTGGAAGAGTCACAAGTCACCAATGAAAAAGCTTTCGTGGCCGATCTGGGTGCAGACTCCCTCGACACCGTGGAGCTGGTGATGGCGCTGGAAGACGAATTCGGCATCGAGATTCCGGACGAAGACGCCGAGAAGATCACGACGGTGCAGAACGCCATCGACTACGCCACCACCCACCCGAAGGCTTGAACGGCGCGCTTGGCGCCCCTTCAGCGATCAGCACAAGGTTTTACGCATGAGCCGTCGTCGCGTTGTCGTGACCGGCCTGGGTTGCATCAGTCCCGTGGGAAACACGGTGCAGGACGCCTGGGCCAATATCCTGGCCGGGCAGTCCGGCATTGGCCTCATTACCAGGTTCGATGCATCGACCTTCGCCTGCAAAATTGCAGGCGAGGTCAAAGGACTGGACCTGGAGTCCTACATCAGCGCCAAGGATGCGCGTGCGATGGACTCGTTTATCCATTACGGCATTGCTGCAGCGGTGCAGGCCGTAGAGGACGCTGGTTTGCCCACCGGCGATGCCCTGAGCGAAGACCTGGCGACCCGCATTGGCTGCGTGATCGGCTCGGGGATCGGTGGTCTTCCGCTGATCGAAAACACCCATACCGAATTCATCAACCGGGGCGCACGGCGCATCACACCTTTTTTCGTCCCCGCCTCTATCATCAACATGGTGGCAGGGCATGTGTCCATGCGTTTCGGTTTCAAGGGGCCGAATCTGGCCGTTGTCACGGCCTGTACCACGGGCTTGCACTGCATTGGCGAAGCCGGTCGCATGATTGAGTACGGCGATGCCGATGTGGTCATCGCTGGGGGGACTGAGGCCACCGTCTCGCCCCTGGGTATTGGCGGTTTTGCCGCGATGCGCGCACTCTCCACCCGTAACGACGATCCCAAGGCGGCATCACGCCCATGGGACAGGGACCGCGACGGCTTCGTGCTGGGCGAAGGCGCCGGCGTGGTGGTGGTTGAGGAATACGAACACGCCAAGGCCCGTGGCGCCAAAATTTATGCCGAACTGAGCGGTTTTGGCATGAGCGCCGATGCCGGCCATATGACGGCGCCTAGCATGGATGGCCCACGCCGTGCCATGCAAGCCGCCCTGCGTAATGCCGGGGTCAATACCGATGAGGTGGCTTATCTCAATGCGCATGGCACGTCCACGCCGCTGGGTGACCTCAATGAAACCAATGCCATCAAAGCCGCTTTTGGCGATCATGCCCATAAGATGGTCGTGAGTTCCACCAAGTCCATGACTGGCCATCTGCTGGGCGGGGCGGGGGGCATCGAGAGCATCTTCACGATCCTCGCACTGCACCACCAGAAGGTTCCGCCCACGATCAATCTGGATAATCAGGATCCTGAATGCGACCTTGATTACTGCGCCAACACAGCGCGGGACATGAAGATCGATGTTGCCGTCAAAAATAATTTTGGATTTGGCGGTACCAACGGCACGCTGGTTTTTCGGCGCGTCTGACGTCCGTAGCCCGCTGCGTTGCGTGCACCACCCCGCACGACACCTTGCAGCGACGGACCGTTTGTGAATCAGCGTTCCGCCCGCCACCATGCCCCGGCAGTGCGTTTTCCGGTGCGCCGCAGTGCGTGGCTCGCTGGAGCACTGGCGTGCGGATCGGCCGCTGGTGGACTGGCTTGGGTTGCCTGGATGCTATGGGGTGCCGCACCATGGCCACTCTGGATACCGATGGGTACAGGGCTCGCTTGGTTGCTGATCACGGGCGCTGCATGGCGCTTCTGGGTCCGAATGCCGATAGGCACTCTGTCCTGGGACGGTGGTGCATGGGAGCTGCTTGAGCCCCTGGGCGGTAGTGTGCGTGGTACGCTGACCACTCACCTCGATTTGCAGCGCCGCATGGCCGTCTGTCTGGTGCCTCTCACCGGGCGTACGCAATGGCTCTGGCTGGAGCGGGGACATGCGCCCGCTCACTGGCTGGATCTGCGCCGTGCGGTATATTCGCGCGCCGTAACGGGCGTTCCCGATGCCGCCGAACATGCTTCTGGGCGCGCTGGCCCGGTGTGAACTTTCTTCTCCATGACTGCGACTCCGCCCGAACCCCCATCTCTTGATCCTCCTGCCACGGATAGCGACCTTCTCCTTGTGGAGCGCACCGTGGCCGGCGATCTGCGGGCCTATGATCTGCTCGTCATCAAATACCAGCGCCGTATCGAGCGGCTGATCGGACGCATGGTGCGCGATACCGATTTGGTGCCTGACATTGCCCAGGAGACCTTTCTCCGAGCCTACCGGGCCTTGCACCAGTTTCGGGGGGATGCGCAGTTCTACACCTGGCTGTACCGCATTGCAGTCAACACGGCCAAAAAGGCCTTGATGGACCTCAAGCGTAATCCTTTGGTGTATGAGGGCACTCTGCGTTCTGCTGATGACGAGAATGAAACTTATCGTATCGGCCATGAACTAACCACAGAAGAAACACCAGAAACAGTGCTGGCCGCCCGGGAAATTGCGGCCCAGGTCAACGCCGCAATGGATGCATTGCCCGAGGACTTGCGCCAGGCGGTGACTTTGCGTGAGATTGAAGGTCTGAGCTATGAGGAAATTGCCACCGTGATGGGATGCCCGATCGGAACTGTGCGGTCGCGTATTTTTCGCGCCCGAGAGGCCATTTCCACACGGGTGCGACCATTGCTCGAAAACCGCACGGGCAAACGCTGGTAGGTGCGCGGCACAGGTGAAGAGTTTCCATGACGTATAGGTATGGGTTTGGCAGGTGACACCATGAATGATGATCTGAAGATGCACGAACAGTTATCGGCTTTGGCAGACGGTCAATTGCACGGGGATGAACTGGCGCAGGCTTTGCGTTTTGCTGCGCAGGACGAAGGCCGTGACACTTGGCAGGTCTATCACTTGGTGGGAGATGTGTTGCGTTCCCCCGAACTGGCGCACGCTTCTGATGGCGGGGCTTTCCTGGCGCAGTTGCACCAGAAGTTGGCCCAGGAGCCTGCGCCACCGCATGCATTGCCCCATACCGAGCCATTACAGGTCGAGTCGGCACAGGCGGCCAATGCATCGGCCTTTCGCTGGAAGATGGTGGCGGGGTTGGCGTCCCTGGCGGCAGTGTCTGCCATCGGATGGAATTCGCTGAGCCATGTCCGCGAAGCGGATTCAGGGGCTCGCCTGGCTGCTGCACCACCCGCAGCTACGCAGCAGATGGTTGTTACGAGCAGTCCCGATGCACAAGTGATGCTGCGTGACCCGCGTCTGGACGAATTGCTCGCCGCGCACAAGCAATACGGTGGCGCTGCGGCTCTGCAGATGCCTGCAGGGTTCCTGCGCAACGCCACGTTCGAGTCGCCCTCACGTTGATTGCTTGGGCGCATGCGGCAAATGACTGCAGGCATGGTGTTTCGGGCGAGATGGCGGCGCGGTTGTTGTTCCGCAAAATTAGTGTACTCACGTGCTGCCCGGTATCTCGGTGGGATGGCTTTGTGCGCCCTTGCCTTGGGTGTACAGGGCGGGCCGGTCAATAGACCGCAGGACGACGCCAATCCGCGGACTGCCCAACAATGGATGGAGCGCATGCAGGGGGCATCCCGCAGCCGCAGTTACGTGGGCACGGTGGTGGTGCTCCATGCATCAGGTGCCATGGCGACTTCCAAAATCTGGCATGCGGTACGCGATGGCCAGCAGTTCGAGCGCGTCGATGCACTCGATGGTGCAGCAAGTACCGTCTATCGGCAGGATGGGCTCGTGCGTACCTTCCTGCACCAGTCGCGTACGGTCCGCACCGAGCGCCGCGATTTGCTTCATGCGCTACCCGGAAGTGCCGATGCGACCTTTGTCCCGCCCTATACCGCGCACCTCCTTGGACAGGAGCGCGTCGCCGGGATGGAGGCTGATGTCGTGTCGTTCGCGCCACACGATGCACTGCGCTTTGGTTACCGCTTCTGGAGTGAGCGCACATCGGGTCTGGTGCTGCGGGTACAGATGCTGGAGCCGAGTGGGCGGGTGCTGGAGCAGACGGCGTTTTCCGCTCTGCAACTGGACGCCGACAAGGAGGCACAGCAGTGGGCTCGCATGCCACAGGATACCGCTGGCTACCAGGATCTGAGTGTGCAAATGCGGATGACCACAGCCACCGAACAGGGCTGGGGGCTGCGTGAGCCCGTGGATGGTTTCGTGCCTGTCGGTTGTTATCTCCATGCAGTTTCCTCAGCAGGCCATGAGCCCGGACTGCTGCAGTGCTTTTACTCCGATGGGCTGGTGACGGTATCGTTGTTCATCGAACGGCACCATGCCCGTCGCAGCGCATCAACGGTGGTTCAGGGCGCACGGGGGGCTACCCATGTTCTGGCCAAGCCACTGAGTGACGGTGTCTGGCTGACGGCAGTGGGAGAGGTACCTGCAGCCACGCTGGTGTTGTTTGCGGACCGCCTGGCACGGCTGAAATGAAATGGCTGTTTGCTGGATGGAACCAAATTCACTGAAGGATTTCTCACAGTATCTGCGCGCAAAGCAGAACGTGACTTGAATTCTCGAAAGGCCATCAATGAAAATAATCGATTGGACAAAAAACCATGGCGCCGGGCTGGCTGCGGCTTGTGTTCTGGCGTGCAGCGCCGCGATGGCGCCCCTGGCCATTGCGCAGGTGGCGACGCCTCCGACTTCCGTGCGCGGGTTGCCTGACTTCACAGATCTTGTCGAACAAGCAGGGCCTTCGGTAGTGAACATCCGCACGACGGAAAAGGCTTCCAGGCGGAGTGGCGTTAATGGCATGGACGAAGACATGCTTGAGTTTTTCAAGCGGTTTGGCGTGCCCATCCCGAACATGCCGCGCCAACAACGACCAAATCGTCCGCAGCAGGAAGAAGAGCAGCCGCGCGGCGTGGGCTCTGGCTTCATTCTCAGTGCCGATGGCTATGTCATGACCAATGCCCATGTGGTGGACGGTGCCGACGAAGTGATCGTCACATTGACGGACAAGCGCGAATACAAGGCAAAAATTATCGGAGCGGACAAGCGCACCGATGTGGCCGTTGTGAAGATCGAAGCATCGGGCTTGCCTGCCGTGCGGATTGGCGATGTCAACCGCCTGAAGGTGGGTGAATGGGTCATGGCTATCGGCTCGCCCTTTGGCTTGGAAAACACTGTCACTGCGGGCATCGTCAGTGCCAAGCAGCGCGATACCGGGGATTACTTGCCTTTCATTCAGACTGATGTGGCGATCAATCCGGGAAATTCAGGCGGACCCTTGATCAATATGCGGGGCGAGGTCGTGGGCATCAACAGCCAGATCTATTCACGTTCAGGCGGGTTCATGGGCATTTCGTTTGCCATTCCGATCGATGAAGCCATGCGCGTCAGCGAGCAGCTGCGCTCCAGCGGGCGTGTGACACGGGGGCGTATTGGTGTGCAAATTGGGCAGGTGACGCGCGATGTGGCGGAATCGCTGGGGCTGGGCAAGCAGCAGGGGGCCTTGGTAACCGGGGTGGAGAGTGGCTCGCCCGCGGAGAAGGCAGGGGTAGAGGCTGGCGACATCATCGTTCGTTTCGAAGGCAAGCCCATTGAGCGGATCGCAGACCTACCACGCTTGGTCGGTAATACCAAGCCGGGCACCAAGAGCACCGTGACGGTGTTTCGCCGGGGGAATATGCGCGATTTGTCGGTCGTGATTGCGGAGATTGATGGCGACACGCCAGCCATCAAGGCCAGTGACCGCGACGTCAAACCCAAGTCTTCGAATGCTGCCCAGCAGTTCGGGCTCACGGTTTCGGATTTGACGGGAGCACAGAAGAAGGAGCTCAAGCTCAAAGGGGGTGTGCGCATCGATGCTGCTTCGGATGCTGCTGCCCGTGCAGGATTGCGCGAAGGCGATGTGATCCGGGCCATTGCCAACACTGAAGTGAGTACGGTGAAAGACTTTGAATCGGTCTTGTCCAAGGTGGACAAAACCAAACCGGTCAACGTGCTTTACCAGCGCGGGGAGTGGGCTCAGTACGCTTTGATCCGTCCATAAGAGCCTTGGGTTGGATTGCTGTCCTCTGTGGCAGAAACCCTGCATCAGAAGCCGAGGCTGTGGCGGACGGGGCGTTATCGACCGATTAGGTAGAATGCGCCCTGTTTTTGCACAACTATGGATATATCGAATTGTCTCGAATTCATGGCGCAAAAAATCCTCCTGAATTGCACGGGTTCCCCACGGCGTATTCCTTGACTTGTGGAATGCACCAAGTGTCGGCAGCGTAGTTCAGGCAGTGGCCCACGGCATCGCCCGCGTGAGGCCATGGCGCCCCTCTTTTTTTGGGTGATTTTTTGCCTACAATGAGGCTCCAACCATCGCAGTTGCCCAAGATTGTTGGTTCAGGGCGCGTCACCAGCCGACGCGCCCTTTTTTGTTGCGGTGGTCTAGCACCTTCCTTATTTGACGTTTTCGTTGATGAAGCACATTCGTAATTTTTCCATCATTGCGCACATTGACCATGGCAAGTCCACCCTCGCCGATCGCCTGATCCAGCGCTGCGGGGGCTTGGCTGATCGCCAGATGGAAGCCCAGGTGCTCGATTCCATGGACATCGAAAAAGAGCGCGGCATCACCATCAAGGCGCAAACTGCCGCGCTGCAGTACAAGGCCCAAGATGGTCAGGTCTACAACCTGAACCTGATCGATACGCCTGGCCACGTTGACTTTTCCTACGAAGTGAGTCGTTCGCTCTCGGCCTGCGAGGGCGCCTTGCTGGTGGTCGATGCCTCGCAAGGTGTGGAAGCACAAACAGTGGCCAATTGCTACACCGCGCTGGATCTGGGCGTGGAAGTGCTGCCGGTGCTCAACAAGATGGACTTGCCGCAGTCTGACCCCGAAAACGCCAAGGCGGAAATCGAGGATGTGATCGGTATCGATGCCGAGGACGCCATCCCGTGTTCAGCCAAGACGGGCATGGGCATCGACGAGATCCTGGAAGCTATTGTCGCGAAGGTTCCGGCGCCGCGTGGCAACCCCGATGGGCCGCTGCGCGCCATGATCATCGACAGTTGGTATGACGCTTACGTTGGCGTCGTGATGCTGGTGCGCGTGGTCGATGGGCGCCTTCTCAAGGGTGAGCGCTTCAAGATGATGGCAAGCGGGACCGTATACAACGCTGATAACCTGGGTGTGTTTACTCCCGCCAACGAGTCGCGGGACCGCTTGGAGGCGGGCCAGGTAGGCTACATCATCGCCGGGATCAAGGAATTGCAGGCGGCCAAGGTGGGCGACACCATCACGCTGGAAAAGAAGCTGCCGAACAACGCAGGACCTGCCGCCGAGGCGCTGCCGGGCTTCAAGGAAATCCAGCCCCAGGTGTTTGCCGGCCTGTACCCCACCGAGGCGAGCGAATACGATCAACTGCGCGACGCGCTGGAAAAACTCAAGCTCAATGATGCGTCACTGCACTACGAGCCCGAAGTGTCGCAGGCGCTCGGGTTTGGTTTTCGCTGCGGTTTTCTGGGCCTGCTGCACATGGAGATTGTGCAGGAGCGGCTGGAGCGCGAGTTCGATCAGGATCTGATTACAACGGCACCCAGCGTGGTCTACGAGGTGGTGATGCCGGGCGGTGAAGTCATCATGGTGGAGAACCCTGCCAAGATGCCCGACCAGGGCAAGCTGCAGGAAATCCGTGAACCCATTGTGACCGTGCATCTGTATATGCCTCAAGAGTATGTGGGGCCTGTGATGACGTTGGCCAACCTGAAGCGTGGCGTGCAAATGAACATGGCGTACCACGGCCGCCAGGTCATGCTGACCTATGAAATGCCGCTGGGTGAGATCGTGCTGGACTTCTTCGACAAGCTCAAATCGGTGAGCCGGGGCTATGCCTCCATGGACTACGAGTTCAAGGAGTACCGTGCGTCCGATGTGGTGAAGGTGGACATCTTGCTCAACGGTGAGAAGGTCGATGCGCTGTCCATCATCGTGCATCGCAGCCAGAGCCAGTACCGCGGCCGCGCCGTGGTGTCCAAGATGCGCGAAATCATCAGCCGCCAGATGTTCGATGTAGCGATCCAGGCCGCGATCGGGGGCAACATCATTGCGCGCGAGTCCATCAAGGCGTTGCGCAAGAACGTGCTGGCAAAGTGCTATGGCGGCGACATTTCGCGCAAACGCAAGCTTCTTGAGAAGCAGAAGGCAGGCAAAAAACGCATGAAACAGATTGGATCGGTCGAGGTGCCCCAGGAGGCCTTCCTGGCCATTTTGCAGGTGGAAGATTGATGCAGGCCATGCAAATTCTCACGTCGCTGGTGCTGGCGGCCTTTGCGGGCTATATGGGGGCCTGGTATTTTGGGGCCATCGAAGGCAACTTTGCCTTGCTGCTGTTTTTGACGACGGTCGTCACGGGCTGCTACTGGTTTGCCGAGCGGTTTTATTTCCTGCCGCGCCGCCGCCGTGCGGCCCAAGCCATCGAGGACGCTGCCGTGCAACGCCGTGCGGAGTTGGACCGCATGGGCATTGCCCAGGTGGACATCAATGTGCAGGACGAGAAAACCCGTTTGCTCATGCAGCCCTGGTGGCTGGATTGGACGGCCGGGCTTTTTCCGGTGATTGCGGCGGTTTTCCTGCTGCGCTCGTTCCTGTTCGAGCCTTTCAAGATTCCATCGGGCTCGATGATTCCCACCTTGCTGGTGGGCGACTTGATTCTGGTGAACAAATTCACGTACGGTGTGCGTCTACCTGTCATCCACACCAAGGTGACTGATGGAACGCCACCGCAGCGCGGCGACGTGATGGTCTTTCGCTACCCGCCCCAGCCGAACCTGGACTACATCAAGCGTGTGGTGGGCGTGCCGGGCGATGAGGTGGCGTATATCAACAAGCGATTGACCATCAATGGACAGGTGATCGCAACTTCACCGCAGCCGGACTTCTTTGATGAAAGCGCCATGCGCTATTTCAAACAGTTCGAGGAACAGTTGGGAACACACCCCCACCGTTTGCTCAATAACCCCGATGCGCCTGCCTTTGTGCAGGGCGCCAGCAATTTTGCTTCTCGTGACAACTGCCGCTACAGTGTCGAAGGTGTGGTGTGCAAGGTGCCCGAAGGGCACTACTTCATGATGGGCGATAACCGCGATAATTCGCTCGATTCGCGTTACTGGGGGTTTGTGCCAGAGGCCAACATTGTGGGCAAAGCCTTCTTTGTCTGGATGAATTTCGGTAACCTCAAGCGTATCGGTTCCTTTAACTAAGCAGCCACGGCAAACAATCAAGAGGGGAAAAACATATGCATGCGCACCATTCAGCCAGCCGTTCGAGCCAGCGCGGCCTGTCTTTCATTGGGGTGATTTTTGTCGGCCTGCTGGCCGTCGCAGCATTTGCCATTGGCGGCCAGTCGGTACCGATTTTTCTGGAATACCACGCGATTGGCAAGGCTGCGGCCAAGGCGGCCAAGGAGGGTAACACTGTGCCAGAGATTCGCGCCAGTTTTGATCGAGCTGCTGCCATCGATGATATTTCGTCAATTTCGGGCAAGGATCTGGAAGTGACCAAACGGGGCGACAAGATCGTGGTGTCCTTCAAATACTCGCGTGAAATTGCATTGGCGGGGCCGGCCTATCTGGTTTACCGCTTTGAAGATTCGACCAAATAGGTGCAGCCTTCTCTTCTTGCGCTGCAGGAGCGCCTGCAGCACCGCTTTTCAAACCCTGCCTTGCTGCAGCGTGCCATCACACACCGCAGCTTCAGCGCCGACCACAATGAGCGGCTGGAATTTCTAGGCGATTCGGTGCTCAACTTGGCTGTGGCCAGTCTGTTGTACGCGCGGCTGGCGTCTCAGCCCGAGGGCGATCTTTCGCGCGTGCGTGCCAACCTGGTCAAGCAGGAGACGCTGCACCAGCTGGCGCTGGAGTTGCGTGTGTCCGAGGTGCTGCGCTTGGGCGAAGGCGAGGCACGCTCCGGCGGCCAGAAGCGCCCGTCCATCCTCGCCGATGCTCTGGAGGCCCTGATCGGAGCCGTGTATCTCGATGCAGGTTATGCCCCGGCTGAGGCATTGGTGCTGCGACTGCTCAATGCCGTAGAGATCAATCCCCAGATGCAGGCGGCTGCCAAGGATGCCAAGACGGCATTGCAGGAGTGGCTGCAGGGCCGCAAAATGCAATTGCCGCAGTACCGCGTGGTGACGACGGAAGGGGCGGCGCACCGCCAGACCTTTGATGTGGAATGCGCTATTGCGGAACTCTCCCTGGCCGAGCGAGGCCTCGGTGGTTCGCGCCGGGCGGCCGAACAATCTGCCGCACAGGCCATGCTGGCCACACTGAAAGCAAAACAGCCATGAATGAAGATGCTACTAAAAATGTAGCTGACAGCGCAGGTGAATCAAGCGCTGAAGGCCAAAATGACCTTGACTCCATGTTGGCGGCTGCCCGGCCTGCCGGTGCTGCCGGGGTGGATGTGAAGGGACAGCGCTGCGGCGTCATCGCCATTGTCGGCAAGCCCAACGTGGGCAAGTCCACGCTGCTCAATGCCCTGGTGGGTCAGAAGATCAGTATTACGTCCCGCAAGGCGCAAACTACGCGCCACCGCATCACCGGCATCCGTACGCAAGGACAGACGCAGTTCGTCTTTGTCGATACACCTGGCTTCCAGACGCGCCACGCTACTGCGCTCAACAAGTCGCTCAACAAGACAGTCATGGGCGCTATTGGCGATGTGGACCTGATCCTCTTCGTGGTGGAGGCGGGCAGCTTTACCCTGGCCGATGCCAAGGTGCTCTCGCTGTTCAAGCCGGGTATCCCCACGCTGCTCATCGCCAACAAGCTCGACAACATCCACCGCCGCGCCGAGATCGCGCCTTGGCTCAAGAGCATGCAAGAGCGTCACCCGTTCGCCGAATTCGTGCCCATGTCGGCCAAGAACAAAGGCGACGTGGAGCGGCTTTACGGTATTTGCGAGAAGTATTTGCCCGAGGCCCCCTGGTGGTACGCCGAAGACGAATTGACGGACCGCAGCGAAAAGTTCCTCGCCAGCGAGACCGTGCGCGAAAAGCTGTTCCGCTTCACCGGTGACGAGTTGCCCTACACCTCGACCGTCATCATCGACCAGTTCAGCGAAGAAAAAAGCAAGCAGCACAAACGCCTGGTGCGCATTGCAGCCACCATCGTGGTCGAGCGCGACAGCCACAAGGCCATGGTGATCGGCGACAAGGGGGAGCGGCTCAAGCGCATCGGCACCGAGACCCGCCAGGAGCTGGAAAAACTCATGGATGCCAAGGTGTTCATCGAGATATGGGTCAAGGTGCGCAGCGGCTGGGCGGACGATGAAGCACGGGTGCGCTCCTTTGGTTATGAATAGCGATCACCCTCCTGCAGCGCTTGCGCCTTCCCCCCTCTCCTTCGGGAGGGGGCGCCACCAGTGGCCTGGCAAAGCCAGCTCCACGGTGGCCGCTGGTGGGCCAAATGCGGTGGCCGTTGAAATGACCAAGCCTGTCATCTAGAGGGTAGCGATTGGCTATTGCGCGCCGCTTTTCCAACGAACCCGCCTTTGTCTTGCACCGCTACGACTGGAGCGAGTCCAGCCTGATTCTGGAGGTGTTCACGCGCCACCATGGGCGCACTGCACTGGTGGCCAAGGGGGCCAAAAAGCCGAGTTCCAATTTCCGTCCGGTGCTGTTGCCGCTGCAGCCGCTGCACCTGACCTGGACCCAGAGCGATACGGGTGCCGGAGATATTCACACCCTTAAAGGCGCGGAGTGGGTGGGCGGCCACATCATGCCCACAGGCGACGCGCTGCTGTCGGGCACCTACCTGAACGAGCTGCTGCTGCGCCTGCTGGCACGCGATGACCCGCACGCTCACTTGTTCGACACCTATGGTGCTGTGGTGCGCGTACTGGCCAGTGAGCATGGCGACGCCCTGGAGCCGGTATTGCGCAGTTTTGAAATGCTGCTGCTGCGTGAAATCGGCCTGCTGCCTGCGTTGGATGCCCAGACCCTCACCGGCGGTGCCCTGGCGCCGGATGCCCGTTACGCTTTAGTCGCCGAGGGCGGCCTGCGCAGCGCCGCCGCAGGCGAGCGGGCCAGCCTCTCTGGAGCGCGGTGGCTGCAGTTGAGCGATGCGCTGCAGGGCGAAGTGCCCTTTACCGACCTGCTACGGGCCTGTGCCCCCGTGACTGGAGAGCTCAAGCCCCAATTGCGTACCCTGTTGCAATACCATTGCGGAAACCCGTTGCTGCGCACACGCCAGTTCATGATGGATATGCAATCGCTATGAGCGATGCGGATGCACCATCTCGGCAACGGCAGGGCTGTTTTTCTTCGCACTTTTGCGTAAGTTCCTATGAATCCACTTTCCCACGGACACCGTACCGCGCTGTCGGTCAACGTCAACAAGGTCGCGCTGGTACGCAACACGCGCCATCTGGGCATCCCCAGCGTCATGCGCGCGGCCTTGCTGTGCCTGCAGGCCGGTGCCAATGGCATCACCGTGCATCCCCGACCGGACGAGCGGCATATCCGTGCCAGCGATGTGCATGAACTGGCCAGTCTCATGAAAAATTGGCCCGACCGTGAGTACAACATTGAGGGCAATCCGTCGCAGAACCTGATGGACTTCATTCGCCAGGTACGCCCCCACCAGGCCACTTTTGTGCCCGACAGCGAAGACCAGTTCACCAGCGACCATGGTTGGAGTTTTCCGCAGGATGCCGCCCGCCTTGCTCCGCTGATTGCCGAATGCCGGGCGCTGGGCGTGCGCGTGAGCCTGTTCATGGACCCTGTGCCCGAACAAATGGCGCAGGCCCGGGCCGTGGGCGCGGACCGGGTCGAGCTGTACACCGAGCCCTATGCCGCGGCCTGGGGCACCGACCGGCAGGCCCAGGAGCTTGAGCGCTACCGCGCCGCAGCCCGGGCGGCCATGGATGCAGGCCTGGGCGTGAATGCGGGCCATGACCTCAACCGCGACAACCTTGCCGCCTTTGTACGCGGCGTACCAGGCGTGCTGGAGGTGTCCATCGGCCATGCACTGATTGCCGATGCGCTGGAACTGGGCTACGCCGCCACGGTACGGGCCTACCAGGCCTGCATTGACCAGGGATTCGTTGACTCCTGAATTGATAGCTGCTAGCGCTTTGTAGATAAGCTCTGAAGGCCTATTTCATCTAAAATTATGATCTATGGTATCGGCACCGATATTTGCGATGTGCGCCGCATCCGTGCCAGCCTGGAGCGCCATGGAGACCGTTTTGCCGAGAAGGTGCTGGGACCGGCCGAGCTGGCCACCTGGCGCGGGCGCAGCACTCGCTGGCCCGAGCGTGGCGTGCGCTATTTGGCCACGCGCTTTTCCGCCAAGGAATCCTTCAGCAAGGCCATTGGCCTGGGAATGCGCATGCCCATGACTTGGCGCTTGTGTGAGGTGGGTACATTGGCCAGCGGTCAGCCCACCATCGTGCTGCACGGTGAACTGAAGGACTGGTTCGACGCGCGTGGCCTCAGCGCGCACCTGAGCGTGACCGATGAGTCTGACTACGCTGCAAGTTTTTGTGTTGTAGAAAAATTGGCCTCTAGCGCTTATCCATCAAGCGCTGATAGCTATTAAATGTAGAGCGCTTCAATCCCTCGTACCATGACTGAACATTCCCCCCTCATCCTTGACGTTGCCGGTACCACCCTGTCCGCTGTGGACCGGCGCCGCCTGGCCCATCCCCTGACCGGCGGTGTCATTCTGTTTGCCCGCAACTGGGAGAATCGTGCCCAGTTGCTGGCCCTGACCAGCGCTATCAAGGCCGTGCGCGACGATCTGCTGATCTGCGTGGACCACGAAGGTGGCCGTGTGCAGCGCTTTCGCAGCGACGGTTTCACCCACCTGCCGCCCATGCGTGCCCTGGGCACCCTGTGGATGCGTGACGGCAAGGGTGGCCCTGGCAGCGGAGCCCTGGCTGCCACCAATGCGGCCACGGCTGCGGGCTATGTGCTGGGCAGCGAGTTGCGGTCCTGCGGGGTGGATTTCAGCTTCACACCCATCCTGGACCTCGATTGGGGCGGTAGCGCCGTGATTGGCGACCGCGCCTTTCACCGCGATCCGCGTGTCGTCACCTTGTTGGCCAAAAGCCTGGCGCATGGTTTGCTGCAGGCGGGCATGGCCCACTGCGGCAAGCATTTTCCCGGCCACGGCTTCGTCCAGGCCGATTCGCATACGGAAATTCCTGTGGACAGGCGCAGCCTCAAGGCCATCCTGCAGGACGATGCAGCGCCCTATGGCTGGCTGCGCAGCACGCTGACCAGCGTGATGCCGGCGCATGTGATCTATCCCAAGGTGGATAGTCGACCGGCCTGTTTTTCACGCAAGTGGCTGCAGGACATTCTGCGCAGCCAGCTGGGTTTTGATGGCGCCATCTTTAGCGACGACCTGAGCATGGAAGGCGCACGCCGTATCGATGGGCAGCTGGTTAGCTATACCGACGCGGCCGTGGCGGCGCTGCAGGCCGGGTGTGACCTGGTGCTGCTGTGCAACCAGAGTGTGGGAGATGGGCACGCCGTCGACGAGTTGCTCGACGGGTTGGCGCAACGCTTGGAGGAGGGGCAGTGGCAACCCAGCGCCGACAGCGAGGCCCGCCGCCTGGCGCAGTTGCCGCAAACCCTGCCGCAGGCCTGGGATGATCTGATGTTCCAGCCCGCCTACCAGCAAGCGCTGGAAATGCTGCCCTGATTCTTCGGGTGTCTGGCGGTCGTGTGCGCCGTCAGGCGGGTGGGGTGTTGTCCGCGTCCGGGGCCGTCGAGGCCGGGACGGTAGGCTTGACCTCTTGCCCCGGTTTCCAGCGCCGCACCATGCGCTGAAAAATCAAGGTGTTCGGAATCTGCAGCAAGGTGCCTGCCGTGTGGGGGGCGATGTCTTCGAGCGTGGTGTAAAGCATGTTGATGTCGGTGACACGGCCGCGCGCGCCTTCCTTTTCGGCGGTGTCGAGCACCTCGATCACATCGCCCACGCGGAACGGCCCCACTGCAAAGATCAACAGCGCACAAAACAGGTTGGACAGTACGCTCCAGGCGGCAAAAAACGCCACGGCGCCCACGGTGGCAAAGCCGGTAAAGGCTGTCCACAGCACCATGGCGGAAACCCCCATGCGCTCGAGGATCAGCAAGGCGGTGCCCAGCACAATAGCCCAGCGCAGGATGCCGTTGAACAGCAACTGCATGTCGTGGGGGAGTTGGTAGTGCGCCCCGATACGGCGCAGCACGCGGTGCAGCAGGCGCAGCAACAGCCATGCGACCAGCACGATCATCACAATTTGCAGTCCTGGGACGATGATTTCGAACCAGTCCTGCGCCCACTCGGGCAGGTAGAACTTCAGCGAGCGCCGCATGCCATGCCCGTGTGCTGAAGGTGCTTGAAAGGAGAAATGCCGCGCCCTTCCATCAGCTTTCGCGCCGCAGGGCCGGGAACAGGATCACATCGCGGATGCTGGGGCTGTCGGTCAGCAGCATCATCAATCGGTCAATGCCGATGCCGCAGCCACCCGCGGGTGGCATGCCGTACTCGAGCGCGCGCACAAAGTCGTGGTCGTAGTACATGGCCTCGTCGTCGCCGCTGTCCTTGGCGGACACCTGGGCGTGGAAGCGCGCGGCTTGGTCCTCGGCGTCGTTCAGCTCGGAGAAGCCGTTGCCGAACTCGCGGCCCGTGATGTAGAGCTCGAAGCGCTCGGTGACCTCGGGGCGTGCATCGTTGGCGCGCGCCAGCGGCGAAATCTCGGTCGGGTGCTCCATGATGAAGGTGGGTTGCCACAGCTTGTCTTCCACCGTCTCTTCGAAGTACAGCACCTGCAGGCTGGCCAGGCTACGGCCGGAGAGCTTGTTCTTTTCCTCGCTCATGCCCAGCTTCTTGAGCGCGCCGATGAGCCAGGCGGCATCGTCCACATGGGCGCCGGCCTCGGTGTGCTGGAAGATGGCCTCGCGGATGGTCAGGCGGGCAAACGGCTGGCTCAGGTCAACCGCGCGGCCGCTGTAGGTCAGCTGCAGCGTGCCCGTGGCTTTGAGGGCAGCGTCGCGCACGAGTTGTTCGGTGAAGCCCATGAGGTCCTGGTAGTTCCAGTAGGCCGCATAGAACTCCATCATCGTGAACTCGGGGTTGTGGCGCACCGAGATGCCTTCGTTGCGGAAGTTGCGGTTGATTTCAAACACGCGCTCGAAGCCGCCCACCAGCAGGCGCTTGAGGTACAGCTCGGGCGCGATGCGCAGGTACATCTCTTGTTCGAGCGCGTTGTGGTGCGTGACGAACGGCTTGGCGTTGGCGCCGCCCGGAATGGGGTGGAGCATGGGCGTTTCGACCTCCAGGAAGCCGTGCTGCACCATGAAGTCGCGCAGGCTGCTGACGGCCTTGCTGCGTGCCACGAAGCGCTTGCGCGCGGCTTCGTCCATCATCAGGTCGATGTAGCGCTGGCGGTACTTGACTTCCTGGTCGGCCACGCCGTGGAACTTGTCGGGCATGGGGCGAAGGCTCTTGGTCAGCAGGCGCAGGCTGGTGACCTTCACCGACAGCTCGCCGGTCTTGGTCTTCATGAGCAGGCCCTCGGCGCCCACGATGTCGCCCAGGTCCCAGTGCTTGAAGGCAGCGTACAGCTCTTCGCCCAGCGCGTCGCGCGTGATGTAGAGCTGCAGGCGGCCCGAGGCGTCCTGCACGGTGGCAAAACTGGCCTTGCCCATGACGCGCTTGAGCATCATGCGGCCCGCCACGCTCACCGGCACGGGGGTGGCGTCCAGCGCCTCGGCCGGGGTGTCACCGTGGGATGCGTGCAGCGCCTCGGCCTGGTGGGCGGGCTTGAAGTTGTTAGGGAAAGCAACGCCTTTGCCCTGGGCCTGTGCCTCGCGCAGGGCGCGCAGCTTGTCGCGGCGCTCGGCGATGAGCTGGTTTTCGTCGTGGGGGGCGGGGGCGTGGTTCTGTTCAGACATAGGTGCCGTGGCTGCGGGGCAGAAAAAAAAGGGGCTGTTGCCAGCCAAACCATTGATTTTATGGGGTATCGGTGCTGTCGGGGTGCTGTGCGGCCTTCAGGCCCAGCACGGCCAGCACGGTCCAGGCAATGATTCGCAGGTCCAGCCACAGGGTGTGCGTGCGCACATACTGGTGGGCGTAGCGCAGCTTGGTGGGCAAAATCTGCTCCACATAGGTGCGCTCGGGGTCGGGGCTGTGGGCCAGCAGGTCGCTCTCGCTGCGGAACGCGATGGAGGCCAGGTCGGTGATGCCGGGGCGCACGGACAGCACGGACTGGCGCATCTCGGCGGGGTACTGCGCCACGTAACGCGGCACCTCGGGGCGCGGGCCGACCACGCTCATCTCGCCGCGCAACACGTTGACGAACTGCGGCAGCTCGTCAAGCTTGCTGCGGCGCAGCCAGGCGCCCGCGCGTGTGATGCGGGCATCCTGGCCCACGGTGATCTGAGGCCCTGTGGCTTCGGCGTCCGGGTGCATGGTGCGGAACTTGTAGATGCCGAACAGCCGTCCGCCACGCCCCACGCGCTGCTGGCGGAAGAACACCGGCCCGGGCGAATCGAGCCGCACCCACAGCGCCACGGCCAGCAACAGCGGCGCCAGCAGCAGCAGGGCCAGCGAGGCCAGGGCGATGTCGAACAGGCGCTTGGCCATCAGCCCAGCACCTCCTGCAGCGCGGCGATCACGCGGTCCTGGTCGGCGTCCTGCATGGCCGTGAACAGCGGCAGGCTGAGCATGGCCAGGTAGGCAGCATCGGCCTGCGGGAACTGCTCCGGCGTGAGCCCATAGCGGTCGCGCCAGTAGGGGTGGCGGTGCAACGGCACGTAGTGCACGCTGGTGCCAATGCCCCGGTCCGACAGCGCCTGGATGACCTCATCGCGCGAAATGCGTGCGCCCGGCGCGAGTCGCACGACGTAGAGGTGCCATGCATGTACGTCGCCCGCCGGAGCGCTGGCAGGCAGCACCAGGGGCAGGTGCGCCAGCTGCGCGTGGTAGCGCTGCGCCAGGTACGCACGCCGCTGCACAAACTGCGGCAGGCGCTGCAGCTGCACCAGGCCCAGCGCGGCGGCGGTGTCGGTCAGGTTGTACTTGAAGCCGGGGGCCACCACCTCGTAGTACCAGGCGGGCGTCTTGGAGGTGAAGCGGTCGAAGGCGTCGCGGCTCATGCCGTGCAGGCGCATCACGCGCATGCGCTCGGCCAGTTGCGGGTCGCGCGTCACGGCCATGCCGCCTTCGCCGGTGGTGATGGTCTTGTTGGCGTAGAAGCTGAACACCGTCACATCCGACGCCAGCTGCCCCACCAGCGTGCCCTGCCAGGTGGTGGGCAGGGCGTGCGCGGCGTCTTCCACCACCTTCAGGCCATGTTCGCGCGCGATGGCCAGGATGGCGTCCATGCGGCAGGCCAGGCCGCCGTAGTGCACCGGCATGATGGCCTTGGTCCGTGGGGTGATGGCGGCGCGGATATTTTCCGGGTCGATGTTCAGCGTGACCGGGTCCACGTCCACCAGCACCGGGTCGGCGCCGAGGTAGCGCACCACCTCCACCGTGGCGGTGAAGGTGAGTGTGGGCGCGATCACCTCGTCGCCCGGGCCGATGCCCAGCGCCTCCAGGGCCAGGTGCAGGCCAGCGGTGGCGGAATTGACGGCGATGCTCTGCAGCCCGTCGCCGCCCAGGTAGTCGGTGAAGGCCTGTTCAAAAGCGCGGGCCTGCGGGCCGGTGGTGACCCAGCCCGAGCGAAGTGCCTCGGTGACGGCGGCAATCTCTGCGTCACCGATGTCGGGGCGGGCGAAAGGCAGGAAGGGTGGGGTGCTCATGGTTTTTCGATCCAGCACAGAAGGTGGGTGCGCAGCCAGGGCACGCTGTTGAACAGGCCATACAGCCCGGGGTGTACGCGCACCAGCGCCCGGGCCAGCGGCGGCGCCAGCGTAACGCGCCGCGCGGTGATGCGCCCGTCGGGGAACAACTCCCGCACTCGGCGCAGCGGCACCCCGCGCACGTCGGGGTTGCGCGGGTTGTCGTAGGTGAAGTCGTACCAGAGAATTGCGCCGCCCGGGCGCAGCCAGTGCCACATTGATGTAGCAATACTGTATTGCAGCGCATCGTCAAGGATGGAACTGAACACGGTGGACTGGTACACGACGTCAAAAGAAGACTCGGCAAGGGCAAGGTCGGCAGCATTTCCGGGATACAAGCGCACCGAGTCGGGCAGAACGCTCCGTGCATGTTGCAGTCTTTCGGGGAGCAGGTCGTTTCCAGTCAGGCGTTCTGGGGTTGCGCCAAGTAGCAAAAACTCCAGCAGGTTGCTGCCGTTGCCGCAGCCAATTTCCATCAGGTCTAAGTCTTGCAGCGTTCGTATGCCCTTGGATGAAAGCAGACGTACCGTGGCGCGTTGACGCTGCTGTGCGGACAACAGCACATCCGGGCTGAAGTGGGAGTATTTGCCAGGGGGTATTGCTGCTCGGCGTTGGTAGCGCTCCTGGATCGCAGCAAGCTCATTGTTCTGGCTCATGCGTTCACCACAACCTGGTTGATTGACTCAATGAAGTTTCTTGCCAGCACGGGGTAGAGATGATTTTTCGCTACATATGCCCTTCCAGACCGACCCATGCGCTCGCGTTGTTCAAGAGGTAGGTTGTGAATTTTTCGAACTGCCGCAACCAGGGCATTCGGATTTTCTGGCTCGATCGTCATGCCGCAGTTGGCTTCGCCCACAGGGTCATTCCCTGCCGCAATGGCACACAGAATGGGGCGCTCGGCCATCATGTAGTCCATCAGTTTGTTGGGGCTGATGCCAAACCGGAACAAAGGCTCGCTTTGTAAACCGATATACAGCACGTCCATGGACTTCAGTAGAACCGGAATGGCGACCTTGGGCACGGGGTCTAACAAAATGACGCGGTCAAGGTTCTCTGCCTTCACGCGCTGCTGCAGTCGCTGCTTCTCTGGCCCACTGCCAACCAGCAGCCAGGTGACCGGTTCGTGGCGCATCAAGGCGGCTGCATCCAGCATCGAGTCGAGTGCGTTGGCTATGCCGTGTGCGCCGGTGTACGCCACGAGAAGGTGCCCCTGCTTGCGGGCGATTTGAATCGCCTTGGAGTGGGCTGCTGGCACAAGTTCTGCATCTATGTCTGTCCATTCGGATGGGTCGATACCGTTGGGTATATGAACGAATTTTCCAGCGGCCATGCCATGTTGGCGCAAATGGGCGTCTGCCTTGGGCAGCATGGAGACCACCAAATCTGCATTGCGGCAGGCGGCGTTTTCTGCGTGCTGCATCCAGAGGATGAATGGGTGCCAGCGTGACATGCCTCCAAGCTCCATGGGCGACAGGGGCCATAGATCATGCACTTCCCAAACCAGCTTGGCACCATGCGCCCGCGCCAATCTGCGGGCAGGGCCAATGTCGGCTGGATACGTGGATGACGCAATCACCACATCCGGTTTTTGCTGGAGCCACTGGCGCCATTGACTTAGCCGGAGCAAAAAGGTGGCAATGTTGCGCACGCGGCCCACGCCGTTGCCTTGGTACTTGGGTGTTGCGCACCAAATGAAGTCCACGCCATCCACACATTCGTGGGTGAAACGACCGCTGACGGCTGGTTGTTTGCTACGCACATGCGAGTGCGAAGCAGCAACGATGGTGACGGTGTGCCCGGCGCGTACCCACTCGCGGGCGAGGTAGTAGGGGCGGTATTCCATGCCGTATTCAGGGCCACCGGCATAGTGATTGATGTAGAGAATGTTCACTTGCACAGATCCTCGCAAAGGCGCGCCACGATACGTCCGGCAGCTTTGCCGTCGCCATACGGCCGAATGTCTGAGCCTTGCGTGCCAACGGCCTGCAGCACAGCTGTACTGACAGTTTCTGCTGTCAGCGGGGGTGCCAAGCGGTTCCAGCCCACCGCCACCAATTCCAGCCATTCGGTTTCGTCGCGCAAGGTCACGCACGGCACACGGTAGAAAAAGGCCTCCTTTTGCACGCCGCCGGAGTCGGTGGCAATCACGGCAGCAAACTTTTCTAGTTGCACCATGTCCAGATACCCCACGGGGTCGATTAGATGAATTCTTTTGGAAAGGCTTTCGAGTTGTCCACTGCGGCCCAGAATGGCCCGAGTTCGCGGATGCAGTGGCCACACCACCAGGCACTGCGCCGCCACCATCTCCAGCCCTGCAACCACAGAGGCCAGCCGTTGTGGGTCATCGGTGTTTTCAGCGCGGTGTACCGTTGCAAGCACATAGCTGCGGGGCTTGAGGTCCAGCTGGCCGAGGATGCGGCCCTCTGCCTGAACCTTGGCGCCATGGTGCAGCGCCACGTCGTACATCACATCCCCTACAGCGGCGATGCGGCTGGACGAAACACCTTCCCTCTCCAGATGGGCCTTTGCCGCATCCGTAGGGGTGAAAAGCCAATGCGAAATGCGATCCGTCAGGATGCGATTGATCTCCTCGGGCATGGCCATGTTGAAGCTGCGCAGCCCGGCCTCGACATGCGCCACGGGAATGTGCAGCTTGGCGGCGGCCAGAGCGCCGGCCAGGGTGGAGTTGGTGTCGCCATAGACCAGCACGATGTCGGGCCGCTCTTTCAGCAGCACCTGCTCTACTGCCTCCAGCATGCGACCCGTCATGGCGCCGTGGCTGCCTCCGTGGATGTCCAGAAAATAACCGGGATTGGCCATGCCCAGTTCGGCAAAGAAGACGTCGGACATGTTGGCGTCAAAGTGCTGGCCAGTGTGCACCACCACTTCGCTCAAGCCATCGGCCTGCGCAATTGCGTGCGAGACCACGCTGGCCTTGATGAACTGCGGGCGGGCGCCCAGGACGGTGAGGATTTTTCTCATGTTTTTATAGCTGCTCGCGCTTGCTGGTAAAGGGCTAAAAGCCAATTTGACTGCAAGCCTGTGTCAACCGCTTGTTGCTGGCCTCGATCCAATGGTGGTCGTCGTCATAGTGCGGCACGGCACCATCCATGGCCGGGCAGGCACCGTCGGTGCACAGCGCACAGGTAAGGCAAGGGGTTGGGCTCGTGCGCGTCACTGCACTCCTTCCAGCAGCCAATGGCTGGCGCGGTGCAGTTCGATATCTGGCGGCAGGGTGACGGTGGCCGGCACCTGCTGCGCTACCAGCAGGCAGCGGGCCTGGGGCCAATGCTGACGGGCGTCTTGCAGGGCGCGCACTTCGCGCTGCAGCGTGGCGGAGTCACGGCGCGTCAGGCCCGGCAGGGGCGCGGCTTGGGTGTCGATGATTTTTTGCAGTAGGAGGGGGGTGTATTGGCTTTCCATGCAGGATGATTTTCTGTATTTTTATCCTTTTTATAAGGACAAAATGGCGTGGTGATCTCTCATCTCGATGGCTTCACCGCGATGACCGGTGGCGCGCCACCAATCGCTCATACACCTTCAGCATGGTCTCGACGCACGCATTCCAACTGTAGTGCTGCGCCACGTGCCGCCGCGCCGCCGCCCCCATGCGCTGGCGCAAGTCGGCGTCGCGCAGCAAGCTCTCAATGGCGTCGGCTGCAGCCTGAGGGTTTTCGCGCGGCACGACCAGGCCGGTCACGCCATCCAGCACTACCTCGGGCAGGCCGCCCGCATCCGACACCACCACGGGCCGTGCGGCGGCGCCTGCCTCGATGATGGCAACGCCGAAGCTTTCCTGGCGACTTAACGCCACGTACACGTCAAGTTGGGCCAGTTCATGCGGGACTTGGGCGTGATCCACGTGGCCAACAAACTGAACGTGTTCGGCCACACCAAGCTGTGCTGCCAACTGCTTCAAAGCCGGCATCTGGGGGCCGCCGCCTACCAATCGCAGATGCAGTTGCCGAGCCATGTCGGGATCGCTGGCTTGGAGGCGTGCCAGCAACAAGGCAAAAGCCTGGATCAAGGTATCTATGCCGTACTTGTCGGCCATGGTCTTGACCGTACCTACCACCCAACGCCCTGATTGCGCCCGCGGCATCGGCACTGCATCGGCGTACGCCTCCATATCGACCCCGAAAGGGGTGATGGCAATCTGGCCCAACGTGGGCGCCAATGCGTGCGTAACCTTGGCCATGCAATGGCTGGTGGACGCGACGGCGTCCGCTGCCCGCAAGTTGCCGCGCACCAAGGCCCGGTGCAGCGGCGACTTGGTCGGAAAGTCGTATACATCGCTGCCCCACACCGACAGGAGCCAAGGCCTGAATCCCATCAAGCGCGCCGTTGTCCCGTAGCCGCTGGCGTAATGGGCATTGAGAACGTCGGGTCGCCATCTGGCAAGATGGTCCCGCACGAACCTCGCGTTCATAAAGTACCCCGCCTGACCACGGTAAGGCAGCACGACAGTTTCAACAGACGATGGCAGCCGTTCGCAATCGACCATGCAGTGTTGCGTTAGTACGCATACCGTATGACCTCGCTCGACCAAAGCGAGTGCCCAACGCCGCAAATGGATGGAGTTGGCAGCACCGATCAGCGCAATTCTGAGTGTCATGTGTTGATCTCCTGGTGAACGTCACGCGCGCACCAAACAAACACTCCCGCCGCGGCCCAGGCGCCCGCCGCCCACACAGTACAAATGACTGTGAGCGAAGGCTCAGATAACGTCATCCATCCTGAAACCAACACGGTCCAACGGACTGCCTCGGCTCGAACCGCGATCCATGGCGCTCCGCGCGCACTCGCCTGCACGGTCAGCACCCGAGACGCCGCTTCCGCGGCGCATCCGGTGAGCAACACGACAAGGGCGGGCAACGCGCCGACGTAGGCCGCGCCTAATCCAAGCTCGGGTTTCACAACAACAACCAGCCACGCGATTGCAGCAGCCATCAAGAACAATGCAAACACCATCGATGCGATTTGCCGCGAGGCTGCCGCGCCAGGGCGATCCATCCAACGCCGGAACAGCAGCGGCGCTGCGTAGCTAATGGGTGTGAGCGGCACTTGGGCTAGCATCATCGCCATCGTGAACTGGCCGAGTGCCGCAGGCCCCAGATTCTTTTCAACCCAACGTTGCGCAAACAAGATTGCTGCCGTGACAAAAACTGCTGTAAGCCAGTGAGCCATCCCATAGCGCAGAAGCTCCCGCCAACATACCTCGTGCGCCGCAGCGCGCAAGGGCGAACGCGCAAGCCGATGCCAGACAGCAATGGCGGCAACCATGTAAGCCGCCACAAACACCACCAGCCATGCCTGCACATCGGCATCTCGTAACTCGATCACGGCTGTGACGCCACAGAACAGCAGCAGCTGCGGTAATGCGGTGAGCAGGCTGAACCAGACCGGCCGTGACTCGACCAAAAGCAGTCCGCGCATCGTCCCGTGCGCCGCCATCGCACCCACGGTAACTGCGAGAAGTGTTGTGATGACCATGGACTGTGCCCGGTATATCGCGTAAGCCACGCCCAAGATGAGGGCGAGCACCGTACAACCGGCGATCCAGCGCAGAGCGCCGTGGTTATCGAGGCGCCCTGACTTGGCGTAGAAAAAAAGCGCTTGCGGCAGACCAAACATTGCAAACGCCGACAGGAATTCAACTTCGGCTTTCACATTGCTGAAGCCGCCCTGAACCTCTGGCCCGAGGCGTATGCCCAACAGAACAGTCGCTAATAGCACCGCCACAGCGCCCATTCCCTGCAAGGTGACCGCAGCCAGCATCTCGCGCCTGAGCATTACGGCGCACGACGGCGTACCGCCGCGAAGAGATTGGATGCGAAAAGCCTTCGGCCAATCGGTCGGATCACCGTTGCAGTCGAGAAAACCACACGCTTAGCTAAGGCAACTGGCCAGCGGCCTGTGTATGCCCTGCCGGCGCGTTCACGCCAGAGCGCCCGTCGCGCAGGTTCGGCAGGTGTTTCATGCACCCAAATCTGCGAAGACGAAAGGAGTTCCAGTCCCGCGCGCTCGAATAACTTCAATCCTTGTTCAAGCGAATAACGTCGAAGGTGGCCTGAGACATCGTCCGGGCCGTAATTGCGGCGGTCATTCAGCCAGTTGTCTTCAA